>JABAOE010001142.1_pt5 | contig 46831 bp, 48 predicted proteins | sample 7062141 | NCBI WGS metagenome assembly JABAOE01 (sample SAMN14538627, study PRJNA623070) | marine sediment metagenome | biome: marine biome [ENVO:00000428]; feature: marine pelagic biome [ENVO:01000023]; material: deep marine sediment [ENVO:00002113] | place: India: Gulf of Khambhat ...
ATGGTTGCCCTGATACTCCAGGTGTTACTGTTGGTTCCCTAATTGATACTGATTATGATGGAATTCCAGATGATGTTGACCAATGTCCAACTGTTGGTGAGCGTTACAACAAATTCCAAGACGATGATGGTTGCCCTGATCTGTTAGACTATACTTCTATTGCAGATGCAGACTTTGATGGTATTTTAGATGATGTTGATCAATGTCCATTAGCACAAGAAACATGGAACAAATACCAGGATGAAGATGGCTGTCCTGATTCTGTAATTGATGGAAAAGGAGTTCCTGATTCTGATGGTGATGGAATACAAGATGCATTAGATCTATGTCCAACTCGAGCTGAGACATACAATAACTACATAGATTATGATGGATGTCCAGACAAATTTACCAATCTTTATGATGCAGACGGAGATGGAATTCCAGATGTTCACGATCAATGTCCTGATGTAGCAGAGACCTACAACTCCTTCCAAGATGAGGATGGATGTCCTGACAGTGTTAGTGAATCAGTTACCAGCTTCCAATTCCCTGACACTGACGGTGATGGAATAGAAGACAGATGGGATGCATGTATTGATGTAGCTGAAAACTTTAACAATTATCTTGATTGGGATGGTTGCCCTGATACTCCAGGTGTTACTGCCGGTGAATTATTAGACACTGATTATGATGGAATTCCTGACTTTCAGGATCAATGTCCAACTGTTGGTGAACGATACAACAAATACCAAGATGAAGATGGATGTCCAGATCTTGTAGGTTATGCTTACTCTGGTGATGTTGACTTTGACGGAATACCAGATAATATAGATCAATGTCCTACAGCTAAAGAAACTTGGAACAAATACCAAGATGATGATGGATGCCCTGACTATGTAGCTGATGGAAAGGGAATTGCTGATTCTGATGGCGATGGAATAATTGACTATGTAGATTTATGCCCATCACAACCTGAGACTTATAATGGATATCAGGATCTTGATGGATGTCCAGACAGCTTCCACTCTAATTTAGATTCTGATCAAGATGGTATTCCTGATTATCTAGATTCATGCCCTTCTCAAGCTGAAGTCTTCAACAAATTCCAAGATGAAGACGGCTGTCCTGATTCTGTAGAAACATCAATGACATCATATCAAGCACCCGATGCAGACGGTGATGGAATATTTGATCTTAAAGACAATTGTAAAAACGATCCTGAAAACTATAACGGATATTTAGATTGGGATGGTTGCCCTGACGTAATCCCATCCGGACAAGCAGGTCAAGGAATACCTGATGCTGATGCAGATGGAATTCCAGATGGAGCAGACTCTTGTCCAACTAATCCAGAAACTTGGAACAAATACAAGGATGATGATGGTTGCCCAGATATAGTTCCAGAACAATCAAGATTTGTTCATGATGACGATTTGGATAATATCATAAATGATGAAGACATGTGTCCATCAGAGCCTGAAGACTATGATGGTGATAGAGATTTGGACGGTTGTCCAGACCCATAAATGAAATTTTTCAAAACTAATTTTGTTATTTCAGATTCAATTAAAATGGGTTAATCCACCTCTTATATCATGAGCTCAAAACTACCAAATTTTTCAAGTAAAGCGTTTCTAGCTCCAATGGCAGGATTTAGTGATCCCGCACTAAGATTGTTATGTAAAAAATTAGGCGCTGGATTAGTTGTTACAGAATTTACTAACACACATAGCATTGTTGCAAAAGAAAAACAACTACACGACCAAGAAAAAAAAATTACAGAATTTTTAGAATTTTCTGAAGAAGAAAGGCCATTATCTGTTCAATTATTCGGTTCAGATTTAGATTCTTTACAAAAAGCAGCAAAAATTGTAGAGCCTTTTTTTGATATAATTGATTACAATATGGGTTGTCCTGCTCCTCACATTACCCAACAAATGGCCGGTGGTGCACTTTTACAACAATCTAGTCTTACAAGGAAAATTCTCAAAACTTTGGTAACTACTGTAGACAAACCTGTAACTTTAAAGATGCGAGCCGGAGTAACTGCTGCAAGTCGTTATCTTTTCAAAGATATTGCCAAAACTGCCGAAGAAGAAGGAGTTCAAATGATTACATTTCATCCACGAACAGTAAAGCAGGGATACTCTGGAAATGCTGACTGGAGTTTAATCAGAGATCTAAAAGAAATTGTAAAAATTCCTGTGGTTGGAAATGGAGATATTACAACTCCTGAGGCAGCAAAAAAAATGATTGATGAAACAAACTGTGATTATGTAATGATTGGTCGAGGAGCTATGGGTAATCCCTTCTTATTTGAACAAATTAATGATTATCTTGAAAATGGAAAATACAAGCAGCATTCATTTAATGAAAAATTAGATGCATTTTTTCAATATCTTGATTATGCATCAAAATACAAAATAAAATTTTCAAATATTAAAGGTCAAGCAATGCATTTTACTAAAGGAACAATAGGCAGTACAAAATTAAGAGCAAAAATCACCGTTTCAAAATCTTTAGAAGAATTAGATAAAATCATGAAAACAGCTTATCAAAATTAGGAAATTTTTATGAAAAAAAAATTCTACGTTATTATTCCCGTTATTGCATTTTCATTAATTCTTACTAATGCATTTTTTGGTCATTTGATTTACGCATCACCATATGATCAAGACATTAACAAATATTCTATCTACGTACACCTAGAAGAACAATGGAAAAGCTATCCAGGTAACATTCTCTTTGATATAACTACAGTCTGGTCAAACCCAAACTCTTCACCAGATCCTCATCAAATCTATTATGATCCATCTTTAGACATTCAAGAATTCAAAGATTACAACTTTAATGAACTTCAATTCATTAGAGAAAAACCATTTGTTGAACTAAAACATGAATTTAGTGATTGTGATGAGAGTTGGAAACCCATGTTATATCGCTACGCAATTGATACAATTAGGACTCAATTTCAATATCTCCAAGGATTAGAATTAAGTGGAGATCCATATGCGGCGATATTTCCTTCAATAATAAATATCGAGTATGATCATAAAGAACTCAATTCCAAACTAGAATCTGGATATGTTCAGTTTATTCCAATTTGTACTTCAAAACAAATCACTTCATATGAATACAGTGTCAAAATTAATGATGATAAAAATGGTTTTGATGTCTATTTTATCCCATCAGAAAATGAAATTGAAAAATATATTCAAGATGAAAACTCATTTGATTTCTACAAAGAAGAAGGATGTTACGGAAAAAACTTTCAAAGCTTCAATGGATTTTGTAAAAATGTAGGAAAAAATAGTGGCTTGTTAATTTCAATTCCTGACAACTTGAATCTCGCCCTAACAAAAATCATAGTTAACCTGCATGAAATAAACTAAATTTTAAAAATCAAAGGGAAAAGAGAATCCCTACTAATTTAGCTGCTAAACCATCCAAGTTTTCTGAAATACAGATACATTAAACCAGCAGGAATTATTGACGCCAGAATTATTAAAATAAAGGTAGTATGAGATCCCATTTCATTTTCTTCCATTCCTCCAGGTAAATTCACATTCATTCCGAAAAATGTTCCAATCACCGTCGCTGGAATTGCCAAAGTGAAAATTATTGTAAGAGTAGCAAGAACTTTGTTTGTCTTTTCGGTACTTAACATAAAATCTGTATCTTTGTAAATTTCCATTGTTTCTTTTGATTCTTCTAAAGTATCTAATACTTTGTCAACATGGTCTATTACATCATCAAAGTAAAGGGTAAGATCTTCTGTAGCCGAAAATCTTGGTACGTGTTTTGAGGTTTCTAAAACTATTCTTTTTAGGGGATTTACAATTCTCTTTAACATTGTAATTTCTTTTCTTAGAAGAGAAATTTTACGTGCTGATGATTTTCTTTCATCAAATACCCCCTCTTCAATTTCATCAAGATTTGCAATTACGCGTCTAAGAGTATGAAGTAAATCATCTACTAGAGCATCAATTATTTCGTGTAGTAACACGCCAGTTGATTTTCCTAAAAGTCTACGTTTTCTCTCAGGATCAATATCTTCTTTGCAAATATTTACCATGTCAACAAGAGGTTTGAGATCACCCTGATGAACTGTTATTAGGAAATTCTTTCCCATGAAAATTGATAGCTGACTATACTTTGGCATTACTTGACTTGATACAAGTGGTGGAAAGTGAAGAATCAAAAAGATATGCTCATCATAAGTATCTAATTTGGGCATCTCAAATTTTGTTAGACAGTCCTCAATGTTGAGTGCATTTAGATTATACTCTTTTGAAAGATTCTCAACATGCTCTCGATCAGGATTTTGTAGATCAATCCAAGAGAATTTTTCACCCTCAATGACCTCTACTCTCCTTTCTATTACGGAATCCTCTAGAGTCTTTTTTCCTGTACGAAATTTTTTGGTGATAAACTCTCGTTTCATTTCGTCAGTTTTGCTTGTACTTCAAATATAAAACTGATTATTCACTATACGTACAAAAATCATAATTTCTCATGACTAAATTGAGGATTAAAACAATATTTTGACTAGTCAATAATAAACCTAGGGGTAAATTCTCAAAAAAATTTTAAAAATTAAAGATTATTACTGGAAAAAACTTCCAGAACTTTCGTGGCCTCCGTCGTATAGTGGTTAGTATAGGGGACTGTGGATCCCCGGACAGGAGTTCGATTCCCCTCGGAGGCCCTCTTTAATTTTCTAAAATAGACCATACTTGCTTGATTCCATCTCTTCTTTGATGGCAAGCTTGAATCTTGGAACTTTGTTTTCCATTTTATGTGTAAGCCAGGTTAGAAATTTCTTCTCCATACCTTTTCCTTTCAATCTCTCGAAATCTGGACCCATCTGATCAGCAAGTTTCTGCACAATTTCTCGATTAACACTTACTACAAAAAAATGCCATCCAAAAGCAAATTCAGAATCAGTAACTACAAAATCATCTTGTCCATGAACCATCTCTTCTAATCTGGCTAAAGTCGAAGTTATCTCTTTACTTGTTTTATCGTAATCAATAGCTGACACATTTATGTTAATCCGTTCTCTCATAACTTAGAGAAGTTTTGCACAAAATAAAAGGATTGCAGATTATTTTTTCAAAAGGTGCTCAACTTCTATGTTGAAAAAGGTTCTCAAAATTCCCATATACGTCTTAATTGATTCAGGTATTTCATCTCCACACGCAACACCAAGATTTCTTGCATTAATCCAAATCACTAATGATTGCAGAATGGTAAGAAATCTGTCATTTTTAGATTCTGGAGAACTAATCGCTTTAGTATAACGTTCAGCATTTTCCCAAGCTGTTACAAAATCAATACATTTTACACCAAAAACAGCTAGTAATTGTTCCTGAAGATCTTTTGCTTGTTTAAATGGTAACTGATTAATGATATATGGAAAATCAACTTTTTCTGGAAGACATCCTGGCAATGGGCCCCAGATAGTAATGATTCTACTTCCTTTCTTTAAATTCTCAAATTTTTTCATCATTTCTTGAATGATTTTTTCGTCTGTAAACCAAAACAAAATTACCGTTGCATCTTCAAAATTAGAATTTGTTATATCTTGACAAATAAAATTACAATCAGTTTTTTGATTTTTAGCTATTTCTATCTTACTTTTATTAATGTCAATTCCTACAGCTTTCTTAACATTGAATTCATTAGATGCAATTTCAACTCCTGTTCCATCACCACACCCTAGATGGTAAAATACATCGTCTTTACTCAAACCTACAAATTCAAAAATATCTCTAAGAGAATTTTCAGGAAGCTGAACATCTTCTCCTGAAATAATTTCTTGAGGGAGTGATTTGAGATATTCTTCTATTTTTACAGACAAATTATTTCAGTTTAAAATTATTCTCTAATGCTCTCAAGTTTTGAAACAGCCTGCCATAGTTGTGTTCTAACATATGATGGCATGTTAGGATCTTGTGTAATATCATCTAACATACTAATTGCATTTGCTGCCCTAACAGACATTGCATATTCCTCACTTTGTAAATCATTAACCAAATCTGATATATTCTTCTTAATGGTTTTTGGCGTAGCTGGATTCGATGCAATTTGATTTAATGTATCGATAGATTCTTTCAATGCCTCTTTGTTTTGATTTTCGTCAGCCATTATTTCACCATAAATCAATTATTATTTTTAATTTATACCTCAACATAAAGGTCATCTGATTCAATTACCACTTGATAAGATTTTAAATCATTAATTTTTGCGGGAAATTTTACCAATTTTCCACTATTACAATCAAATTGTGCACCATGCCAATCACAAATCAAAGTACATCCTTCTAGTTTTCCTTCTGAAAGACTTGCTCCTGCATGAGGGCATGTATCATCTAATGCAAAAAAATTACCATCTACATTTCCAATCAAGATATCTTTTCCACCACAAGAAACTTTTGTAAGATTTCCTGGAGTAATTTCAGATGTTTTACCTACAACAATTCTGGTCATGCATCGTTCTCAATTAACTAATCTTAATAATTTTTCTACTTTTATGCAATATATGATCATTAAAAATGCAAAAAATTCTGATAAAGAAAAAATTCTTGATTTTTGCCAGAAAACATTCTCTTGGGGCGATTATATTGCAGAAGTGTGGGATTTCTGGATTAAAGAAGGAAATCTACTTGTTTCTTACATTGATGAAAATCCTATAGGAATATGCCATGCTTCAATAAATGAAGCCACTAATCAAGTTTGGATTGAAGGTATACGTATACATCCTTGTTTTAGAAGGCAAGGAATTGCCAAAAAATTAGTTCTAGAATCTGAAAACATTGGAAAAAAAAGAGGATGTAAAAACTCTTTTATGTTAATCGATGTCGATAATTCAAACTCACTTAATCTAGCAAGCAAGATTGGTTATAAAAAAAACGATGTATGGATTTTTTATCAATTAGAGCCACAAAAAATTACTTCTACTAAAATAAAATTTTTAAAAGAAACTGATGATTTATCTCAGCTCTACTCTAAGAATTATCTTTATGTTGATTCTTGGAGATGGTACCCACTTGATAAACATTCTATTTTATCATTAATTAAAAACAATCGAATAATATCTACTGATGATAAAGACCCACTTTCAGTATTTTCTGTATTAAATTATTCACAACATTTTGATAAAACTCTCTTAGTAACAATACATAATGGAAATTCTTCTGATTTGAAAAAAATTTTACAGTTTTTACAAAATTATGGTCATGAAAAGAAACTTAAACGAATTCAAATTTTAACAAAGCTGGATTCTCTACCAAATATGGATTGTCTGAAAAAACGATTATTATTTTATTTAATGAAAAAAGAACTTGTCTAAGTTTTTGTAAATTTAACTGAATTTTTTAATGTCCCAATTCCTTCAATATTCATTTCAATTTCATCCCCGTCTTTTAGAAATCCAAAATTAGGATTTTTTAAAGCAACTCCAGCAGGAGTACCTGTAGATATAATATCTCCCTTTTCTAATGTCATAACTTTGCTTAATTTAGAAATTATTTGGGGAATTTTTATAAACATTTTACTTGTTGAGGAATTTTGTCGTACTTCGCCATTGATTTTAGTTATTAACTTTAGATTATTCGGGTCAGATATTTCATCAGCTGAAACTAGGCATGGTCCACATGGGGCAAAGGTATCAAAACTCTTTGCACGAGTAAATTGCTTATCTTTGAATTGAATGTCTCTAGCTGAAACATCATTTAGAATAGTATATCCAAAAACTGAATTTTTAGCCTCATTTTCACTTACATTCTTACAATTTTTGCCTAAAATCACAGCCAATTCGACCTCATAATCTAACTGAGTGACAAAATCTGGACATATTATTACCGAATTTGTTCCACACAAGGCTGTTCTAGGTTTCATTACAATAACTGGATTTTCTGGAGGTTTCAATTCCTGCTCTTGAGCATGATCTGAATAATTGAATGCTAGACACAGAATTTTTGGTGGGTTTGGAATTGGTGCAAGAATATTAAATTTTGATAGATCTTCACCATATGGAAATTTTGATTCCTGATCTTTTATTTCATCTAACCATCCATCAAAAAGAAATTCTTTAATGCTTTGTGGAAGTGGAACGCCCGTTTCATATGTGATTTCTTCTTTTGTTGCAACTTTACCATCTTTTACAAATCCATAAGTTTCTTTGTTTGATTCTGATAATCTTACAATCTTCATCTTTGATCACTTATGAGTATAGATTGCTTGATTCTGAGAGTCTTTTCTACAATATCCGAATCTTACAAACTGAATTTCTGCGCCCTCTGGGAGATTCAAGTAATGTGGTTCAACTTTGACGTGCAATTCTTGTAAACTATCATTATTATACTCATCATCAATAAACAATTGTTTTGGAACAAGAATCTTTATTTCATGCGCATCTTTTTCAGAGATCCATTGCATTTTTGGATAATCTACATCCATTTCATCATCAATGTATTCTCCTTCAATCTCATGATCAGCTTTTGTTAAAACAATGTTGCCTAATCCCATCAATCTAATCTTATCACCAGAATTTAGATTAGAAATATCTTCTTTTGAAAGTAACAAATTTTCATCAAATTCTATCTTTCTTTTACCCATGTCCTTTGTAGGGTGATTTGGAAGCTCAATAGTTGATGATGGAAGATTTTTTACAATAATTTTTCTCGGATTGATAACCATGTAAAGTCTGATACTTTCCCCATCAACAATTTTTCGATTAAAAGATTCCAGAGAATCAAAGGGTGCTAGGGTATCGGCTTTTGTAAAACCCAGCGATAAAATGAATTTCTTTACAGCTTGTGGAGTAATTCCTCTTCTTTTCATTGCTTCAAGGGTAGGTAACCTTGGATCATCATACCAGGAAACTTTTCCATTTTCAATTAATGGCTTTAAAACACGCTTAGAAACAGGCATTCCTTTGAATTCTAGCCTCGAAAATTCTAACATTTTCGGCTTTCTCATTTTTAATGCATCAAGAATTGCATAATACAACTCCTTACGTAATTCATATTCTTTTGATCTAAATGCATGTGTCACACCATCCATACTGTCTTCAATAGCTATTGCAAAATCATAACTAGGCCAAACACGATATTTCTCTCCTAATAGAGGATGCTTCCCTTCGATTATTCTAAACAAAACAGGATCTCTCATCACAGTATTTTCTGATTTCATATCTCCTCTAAATCTAACAATAGCATCACCTGGCTTGTATTTGTCAAACATCTTTTCCCATCTTTCTTGATTTTGTTTCAAATCTCCCGTACTACACTTACAAGATTTCATTTCACGTCGGTTTTTACTTATGTCATCTCTTTTGCAAGTACAAACGTATGCTTTGTTAGAATTAATTATTTCCAGACCTTTTTCTTGAAGAAATTCTATATCATCTGAAGTATGTTTTATTACATCGTATTTGATCCCTAGCCAATCCAATCCAACTTTAATTGCAGCATAATATTCTAGGCGTTCACTTTCAGGATTTGTATCATCAATTCTTAGAATTTTTTTTCCTCCATACATGTTGACATATTCTGCATTGATCAGTGCAGCTTTTGCATGACCGATATGTGGATATCCATTAGGCTCGGGAGGAAATCTTGTAACGACATTTCCTTTTTCTGCCCCTTCAAGTGGTGGCAATGTCTGCTCTTCAACTTTTGGTTTTTCTTGTACTTGTAAAAGTTCAGGAAATTTCTTTTCTATTTCTGATTTTTGTTCCTCAGTTGATAAATTGTTAATTTCTTCAACTATTGATGTAATATCTCCAATGATTTCCTTTACCTTAGTTCTATACTCTGGTTTGATACCTAGAATTTTTGATAAAACTACTTTGTCTTTTGTTTTTCCTTCATGCTCAAAAGCATTTTGTAAAGCGATTTTACGAATATCATTTTTTAATTCGTCATCCAAATTACAAACTCCTTTTTACAACAAAATCAAGAAGAGTAATCAACTCATTCTTTGCAGGACCTGAATAACTTTTGAGAGATTTTGTGGCTGAATTAGCATATTTTAATGCCTGATTTCTTACCGTTTCCTCAATTCCTAAGGCACGAATTACCTTAACGGCTTTTTCCAGATCTTTTTTTGAAGTTTTTGGATTACCAAAAGATTTGAGAATTGTTCTCTTGTCTTGCCCTTTTGCTTTTTTTATAGCAAGCAAAATTGGAAGAGATTTTTTCCCTTCACGAAGATCATTTCCAACTGGTTTTTTTGTAACTTTTGGATCTCCCATCACCCCAATAAGATCATCAGTAATCTGAAATGCGATACCCAGATTCTTACCAAAAGAAGAAAGATTTGAAACATCTTTTTGTTTTGCTTTCGCACATATTGCACCCATAGCACATGATACATCAAATAAAGCCGCAGTTTTTTTTGATATCATTGTAATGTATTGGGATTGAGTAGGAATTTTCTTATTTTCTGCCATACCAATATCAAGTAGTTGACCTTCACAAACATCTACACAAGCTTTAGCCAGCCTAGAAACAAGATCTATGGTTCTATTGGTAGGTAGATTTGTGTTAGAAATTGTTTGATAAGCCTTAGAAAATAAAACATCTCCAGCTAGAATAGCAATCGGCATTCCAAATTTTTTATGTACAGTTGGAACTCCATGACGCATTTCATCATTATCCATTATATCGTCATGAACAAGAGTAAAGTTGTGTACCATTTCAACAGCGCCAGCAGCTGGCATTGCATCATTACTTTTTCCACCAAGAATTTGACAACTTTTTAGAACCATGAATGGTCTGAGTCTTTTTCCACCACTTGTGATTAGGTGTGAAGCTGCACTGTACAGAGGTTTGGGCTTTCCAGTTAACTTCTTACTAAGATAACCATTTACCGTTTTTGCATTTTTCTTCATTGATTTTGCATTCATTCTTTTACTAACCTCCAATTATTATCTGGTAAATGGTATTTTATCGATTCTTCAAGAGATTCTTTTAGTTGTTGGTCCATCCAAGGAGATAGAATTGATTTGTATTTTTCTAACATTTCCTTATTTGAGGAAGGTAACAAGTAAAGTGCTATTAGCATCCATGGACAGTAAATCCTTGGGTTTTTTTGAATTTCTTCCTTCAACTCCTCAGGAGTAATCCATTTTTCTTCTGAAATCTCTTCTTTGATCAAATTAAATTTGGTCGAAGTCTCTACAATTCCTATTAGAGTACCACAAATTTCATTTTCTGAGCCTACATCTTTGTAGGGAACATGATATTCAAATTTGAATAAATAGTCCATTTTACAAGATATTCCTATTTCTTCTGGCATTCGTCGTTCAGCGGACGAAACATAAGTTTCTGATTCCCTTGGATGACTTGCTACAGTTCCATCCCAATCTCCCGGCCAAAGCATCTTTTCAGAACTTCTTCTTGTTAGAGCTAACTTGCCCTCTTTATCTAGAATCAGAGCTGTAAATGCACGATGGAGTTTTCCTTGAGGTAAATGACATTTTACTTTCTCCTCAGTCCCTATGGCGTTATCATTTTCATCTACTAAAATCAAAAACTCGTCCGACATTTTTTTAACCTTTAAACAATGTTCCCTCAAATTTTTTTCTTTTTACAGCATCTACAATTCTTTGCGGTTTATTACCATTTACAAAAAATACGTTCAATCCCAGATTGGATATGTTAGACGCCTCTTCAATTTTTCGTGTCATTCCACCAGTCACATCCATTGTATTTTTTGTAATCTGAGGTTTTTGTCCTTTTAATTCATAGATTAGTTTCTTTGTTTTAAGATCAGAATATAATCCATCAACATCTAGAACAAAAATACTTAATCTTGGTCTTAGAATTTTTGCAAGCATAGTCATTATTTTATCACCAGATAAAATGAATGATTTATTTTTTCCATACCAAAGTGCATCACCATAAGTTATTGGAACAAGTCCTGATTTTGAAATTTTTTCTATCTCTTTAATTTTTTTTGGAATTGCTTTATTTCCACTTACAAAATCTGTTGGAGGAAGTGAATATGGATTTAATTTATTTTTTAAAAATGAATCAAGAATAATTTTATCTAGCTCTACCATTGAGTTTTTTACAATCGATACGCCACGAATGTTATATTTTGCAGGTTTTGTGTGCATATTGTATTTTACAGACCAATAATGACCATAAGAACCACCTCCGTGCACAATAACTATCGGTTCATCAATTTTACGAAGGGTAGATGCAATTTGGTCGATAGTTTTTTTTCTAGGCGTGAGTGGCTTTTTTTTATTTGTGATTATAGAACCTCCTAACTTGATTAGAATCATATTTGTCCTCTGAAAAGTAGGCAGTTAAAAAGTATCCAATCCCTGAAAATCAATTCTTGCTGAAAAGCACTCATAATTTTTTTCTTGTAATTTTTTCAGGGTTTTTTCAAGATTAGCCTCATCTGTTAATGAAATTATGCAACCTCCACCACCAGCTCCTGTGAGTTTTGCACCATAACTAGTCTCTTTTGCAATCTTTATCATTGATTCTAGTTTTTCATTTGAAACACCGATCTGCTCAAGATATTTCTGATTTTCTGACATACATTTTCCAATTACAACAAGATCATTTTCTTTGATGGCTTTATGAGCAGTCTCAATTAATTTTGATTCATTCTCACATAATTCTGAGAAAACTTTCTCATTTTCCTCTTTGAAGTGTTTTACTTTAGAAACTACTTTACTTGTTGAATGAGTTTGTTTAGAATTTGCAATAACTAGATAAAAGTTAGAAGAAGATTCAATTTTATTGTAACCTGTTTCTTTATCATATTCAATAATTCCGCCAAACACACTAACAGTACTATCTGCACCGGAAGCTTCTCTAAAGATTGTCCTTTCAGCTTCCATTGCCAAATTTAGAATTTCATCTCTTGAAAAATCAGAAAACAATCTAGAAATTGATCCAGCTGCAGCAACACAACATGCAGAAGATGAACCAAGCCCAACACCTGATGGTATGTTGGAATCAATTATGATCTCTAGTCCACCATCATATTGGAACTTATCTATCATTTTTTTTGCAATAAAAGTAAATGGCCTAAAAGAACCCTTGACTTGATCATATTTTCCAGAAGATGGCATATTTACTTCTCCTAAACTGGATTTTACAATAATGTCCTTATTGTCAGTCTTGATTGAAGTTACTGTGACTCTTCTATCTATTGAGCCAAGAATTGCTTTAAGTCCATAAACTACGAAATGTTCTCCAAATAAAATCACTTTACCTGGAGCAGAAGCTACCGATTTCAAGTGAAAATTATAGAGCCGTAACCAACTACAGAGCTCTTATCTCCTGTAATATCCCCGCTTGTAGCATATCTAAGTAGAGTGCCTTTTGTAGCACCTAATTCTTTACTAGCAATCATGGTCGCAGCAATTGCTCCATACCCACATGCAGTTACTTGTCTTTTGTGTAAAACATCGTAAAAACCATCAACATCCATTTTTAAAATTTGTTCAATTAACGCCTTATCTTGTTTATGGGCAAAGTCATTTGGTTCATAATGAGTAAAATCTGATGACCCGATAATCATTGTTTTTTTCTTCTGCGCAATTTTTGCCATAGCTTTTCCAACTTCTATTGCTACATCCTGATTTTGATTAACCAAAGCGATTGGTAGGATTTTGAATTTGTTTGAAAACGTCTCTTGCAAAATTGGTACTTGTACTTCTAAACTATGTTCTTTTGTATGAGAAAAAAAATCTATCTCGATTACCTTTGTTAATTTTGAAATTTCTTCTGCAGCTTCGGTATCCACCTCTACTGTTCCAATAGGTGTCTCCCACATACAATCTTTCATGGTTGCTACATTGCATCCAATTCCCCAATGATTTGGACCTATAATTATATACAATTCAGCAGAAGAACCAGAAATCGAATAGATTGAATTACATGCAATTGGACCCGAATACATGTATCCTGCATGTGGACTAATCACACCAAAAATTTTTTCCGATGATTCAGATGGAGGTAATTTTCCTGGACCATAAGAATGCAAAAAACTTTCTTGAATGGATTTTTTTAATTCGTTTGTTTCGCCGGGATAGAACATTCCGGCAACTGCCGGTGTTCTTATCTGCATTAGTCTATTGCCTCTTCCGTGATTTTTGTTTCAAAATCGTCAATTTCGTACTTCATTGACTCGTTTTCTTTTAATTCGCCTTTATCCATCAAAATTTCTCGAGCCAATAGCCAGTAAATTGTTGCTAATGATTTCCTTCCTCTATTATTAGCTGGAATTACTAAATCAACTTTGGCAGTAATATTATCTGTATTAGAAATTCCAATAACTGGAATTCCAGCATTTGTTGCTTCTGTAATTGCCTGATCGTCTACTTGAGGATCAGAAATTAACAACAATTTTGGTTCAATGTAATATGGTAATGAAGGATTAGTTAGAGTTCCTGGCATGAATCTACCTAACATCTGAGTAGTTCCTGTCATTTCACAGAATTTTTCAATTGGCATATTTGCATATTCACGACCAGAACAAACAATGACTTTATCCAAGCCTGTTCTGTTGATGAATTTAGCTGCTGTCTTAATTCTGTCAAGTGTAATGTCTAAATCTATCATGTATAGGCCTTCAGGGCTAGCCTTTGTAATGAACGGTTTCATGAATTTTGTTTTAACTTGAGTTCCTACTCTAATTCCTGTAGAGAGGATCTTTTTCTTAATATCCTGAGTTTCTGTTTGCTGACTCATATGCGATTTTAAATCTCATTCATACCGCGTATTAAATCATGCTCTGAAAGTCGTAAAAGCTCGTTCAATTTTGCTACTCTTTCACCACCTACAACGCCGACTTTGAGCATTTTAGATCTGGTTGCAATTCCTATATGTGAAATATGACTATCCGTCGATTCTCCAGATCTATGTGACGTGATCAATCTTATGTTGTTCTGGTTTGCTTCATCAGCAAATTCTAATGCATCAAAAAGACTTCCAGCTTGGTTTACCTTTAGAATTGCAGCATTACATGACTGTGATTGAATGGCTTTTTGAAGTATAGTTTTGTTTGTTACGGTCAAATCATCTCCAGTAATCAATGTTTTAGGAAATCTTTTAGTTAGTTCTGACATTTCATCAAATGCTTCTTCATGAACAGCATCTTCTGCATAAATCAACTTGTATTTTTCAATAATATTTGATGCAAATTCAATTTGTTCTTCAGGAGAATTTTCAAAACCTGCTCTATCATAGACATACATTTTTTTTTCTTCATCCCATTGAGTTGATGATGCAAAATCTACTCCTAATGACACTTCCTTTCCTAAAGTATATCCCAAATTCTCGCATGCTTTGGCAGATAGTTCTAATGCTTTTTCATTATCCAATTGTGGTGCCCATCCTCCTTCATCTCCTCTACCATTAGTAAACTCAGCATCTTCTTTTTGCAAAACGTTGCGTAACTCTTTATGTATAGCAAGATTTGTTTCGATTGCATCTTGAATTGTTTTTGAGCCAACAGCACATATCAAAATCTCCTGAATATCTGGAGTTCCTGGACCTGCATGTGCTCCCCCACCAAGAATATTTCCTAGAGGAAATGGGAATTTGAATTCATTTTGGTTTGAAAGTAATTTGAATAATGGGGTTTCAAGAGCTTTTGATGCTGAATCCATTGATGCAATAGTTACTGCAAATGCTACCGCACCTCCAATTTTTGAATAGTTTTGAGTATCATCAATTGTATGGAGAGTATCATGAATTGATTTTAGATCATTTGATTCTAAACCAAGAAATTTTCCAGAATTCTCAGTAAAAATTCTGAGGCTTTCTTCAGGACCGCCACTTGGAAAACTAGATGCTTCATGTTTTCCGACACTAGCGCCTGAAGGGGCACATACTCTTCCTAAGTATTTGTTATCAGAAACAATATCGATCTCTATTGTTTTACTTCCTCTACTATTGTATAGAACTCTACAATTAACTGAGGTAATTTTTGGCAAACTATTCTAGCTCAGATTGAACTTCTTGGTTTCTTCTTCGAATTGCCTCGTAAAATGGAACAATCTGTTGAATTGTTTCAACAGTTGTTAGCAGCATTCTTCTACAACAATATCTTTTGATGCCCAAAGAATCAAGAACTTTGGCTGGCTCTTCGCCTGCTTTTACTTTATTTTGATAATCATCAAATTTGTCAGCGATTAAATTTCCACAGGTAAAACACCTAACAGGTACTAACATGTTTTCGAAAAGTAATCAAGGATTATAAAAACCCTGCATGAAATTTTTGTTGCGGGTGTCGCCCAGCCTGGCCAAAGGCGCTAGCTTGAGGGGCTAGTCTCTTAGGAGTTCGTGGGTTCAAATCCCATCGCCCGCATACAATTTTTTTAAAATTATTTTTTTGATTTTTTTATTGCATTGATTAGATCAGTTCTTCTAATCTCTTCAGTTAATGCAGATCTTGCATCCTCTACAAGAATTCTATTCACATCTAATTTTCTTCTAGTCTCTTTTACAATTTTATCATATGTTGCAAAAGGATACAAATACAGATACAGATTTTGCATTACATCAAAAACTCTTGTCGCATCTTTAGAGTCCCCAACACGAATTTTATCATAGATCAATCGTTTTAATTCTCCAATACAATCTAACAATCCTAAAATGTATGACTCATTTGAAACTCCCATTGTTTTTACCGAAGGAATTTCTTTTTTTTCAAAAATTGCTATTAGAGAATAGGCTTCTACAAGCTCTTGCTCTGGAGTAGTTAGATAGCGACTAAGTTCTCCTGTAGCTTTTTTCTTTAAACCCTTGAGTAGTTTTTTGGCTTCAAGCGCTTTCTTTTTTGCTGTCTTCAAATCTCCTTTGTGAACAGCAATTATTGATTGACTACATGTAATTATCACTTGCCGAGAATTTCTTATCAGAAATTCCCTCGAGTCTTGAGAAACTGCTAATGATTTTGTTATTTCATTTAGGGATTTTTTCACATTTTTAATCGACATAATTGAATCCATTAAAAACCAAGATAAAGCCGTTTGCCAAAGCTCTTAATTTAGCCAATAATTTTCTTGTAAATTATGGAAATCTCAGTTGATCAAATGTATCAAATTGAAAACAACGGTCATGATATGGGATTTTTAAAAAAATTCATGATGGAAAACGCCGGAGCTGCTGCAGTAAAACGATTAGTTGAAAAACTTGGAAATATAGAATCAAAAAATGTTTTGATCTTTGTAGGTTTAGGAAATAACGGTGGAGATGGTCTGGTAATGGCAAGACATCTCGCTGGTTATGGTGCTAGGGTTACTGTAATGCTACTTGGCACTCCTGAAAAAATCAAAACTGAGGAAAGTAATTGGAATTGGTCCATTTTGCAGAAGATGCCTTCAGTGAAATTAATGACTGGTAATTCTTTTAATTTCGATTTTAAACCCGATGTAGTAATAGATGGAATTTTAGGAACTGGAATTTCTGGTGAAATTCGAGAACCATATGCTTCTGCAATAAATTACATTAATGAAACTGATGCTTACAAATTTGCAGTAGATGTTCCATCGGGATTAGATCCTCAGACTGGTGAGACTGCAAATATTTGCGTCAAAGCTGACATGACAGTAACATTTCATAAAATGAAACAAGGAATTCCTAAAAGAAAAGACTTGACTGGTGAATTATTTGCAGAAAAGATTGGAATTCCTCCAGAGGCTGAAGAAGGTGTATTATGAAAGTTCATCAAATCCAAGTTGGCAATATGCAGAACTTTACTTACATTGTTGAAGATGAAGAAACAAGTGAAGCAATCATAATAGATCCTTCTTGGGATCTTGTAGAGTTAGAAGTTGTAATAAAGCGATATAATTTAAAAATAAAATACATTGTTAACACACATCATCATTTTGATCATACCTTGGGAAATGAAGCAATGGCAAAATCTACAGGTGCAAAAATTATTCAACATAAGACATCTACCCTAAATCATGATATTGCAGTCTCTGAGGGTGATAAGATTAAGTTTGGAAATTCAGAACTATCCGTAATTCATACGCCTGGTCATTCTAAAGATAGTATCTGCTTGATAGGTGATGGAAAGATCTTTTCTGGAGATACATTATTTGTTGGAAATTGTGGTAGAGTTGATTTGCCTGGTGGAAGTGCCAAAGAATTGTTTCACAGCTTATTTGATACACTTTACAATCTAAACGATGAATTAGTTCTTTATTCTGGTCATAATTATGGTTCAATGCCTACATCTACTCTCGGTCAGGAAAAAAAGATGAATTTTGTAATGCAAAAATGTTCTGAACAAGAGTTTGTGGAAATGATGGGACAGTGATTTAGTGAAAGATATTGAAATTCTTGGAAATCTAGATCAAGGAAAAAACTTCATAGATTCACTTCAAAAAAAAGATTTTCTTTTTTCTTTTGTTATATCTTATACCGAAACATGTGAAATTCCTGGAATAACTTTTGCAGGTTCTAATCCAGATTCAATAAAATTCACTCCTCCTGCAGATGCAGAATTTCTTCATTATGGATTTTGCAAGTCTATAGAAAAAATCCCAATGACTCCGGATGGAAAACCCACTCCTGCATTACTTACAAAGGTTGCACTGGAATCTGCAAGTATACCCCATATTGTAATTAATGCGGGCAGTAAAATCAATCCTCAACTTCCATTTATTCACACTGATCTTAAACCTGGAAAAAATATCACTCAGGGGCCTGCTATGGATGAATCAGAAACTCTTCATGCAATAGATTATGGAAGAATTATTGGAAGAACTCTTGCATCTGTTACTGATTGTCTAGTAATTGGGGAAAGTATTCCGGGAGGTACTACAACAGCTCTTGCATTAATGAGAGGTTTGGGAATAGATGCTAAAGTTAGCTCAAGCATTCCAAAAAATCCTGTAGAATTAAAAAATCGCATAGTTGAAAATGCTCTAAAACAAATTGATTCAAAAGATCCTATTGTTCTAGCTAGTAAAGTTGCTGATCCAATGATTCCGCTAGTTGCAGGAATGATTAGTACTGCAACAGAAATTACTAAAGTAATTCTTGCAGGAGGAACTCAAATGGCTGCAGTTCTTTCTCTTGGAAAATCTTTAGGATTCAAAAAAGAAAATCTAGCCATTGGAACCACATCGTATATTATTAGTGATAAAACTGCAAATTTCCTTGATATAATTAAGGAATTAGCAGATATTCCTATTCTTGTTGTAGATCCTAAACTTGCCACTTCAAAAATAGAAGGGCTGAAAGCATTTTCAGAAGGATTTGCAAAGGAAGGCGTTGGGGCTGGTGGCTCTATTATCTCTTCTATGCTTAAAACTGGAATAGATTCTAACAAATTTTTAGAATTGGCAGAAAAAGAATACCAAAGAATTTTTACTTCACAGTAACTGATTTTGCAAGATTTCTTGGATAATCAGGATCTGTATCTTTTTCAATAGCAGAATAATATGCTAAAAGCTGAATTGGTACAATTTCAGTTATCGGATACATTGATTCATCAATCTTTGGAATTTCTATCCAATGATCATAAATGTCACTATTTTTATCAGATATTCCAATGATTTTTGCACCCCTCGCTTTAATTTCACTAGCACTTGTTAGAGTGTCATTATATGTAGAATCACTTGGATTGATGATTATCACATAAACATTAGAATCCATTAAAGCCAATGGACCATGCTTTAATTCTCCTCCAGGAATGCCTTCTGCATGAATGTATGTCAGTTCTTTTAATTTCAAAGCAGCTTCAGAAGCTATAGGGTAATGTATGCCTCTTCCAAGCACATAGATATCTGATATTTCTTTGAGCTCTTTTGCAATAGTCTGAATTTTGGAATGATTTGATAGTATATCAGAAATTGAATTGGAGATCTTTTTAAAATCAACTCCAACACAACCATCGCATAATTTTTCTGTAATTTTGTAAATAATTGCCAGTTGTGATGTAAAACTTTTCGTAGCTGCAACACCAATTTCAGGACCACAATTCATACCCATTACCAATGATGATTCTTGCACCAGTGAAGAAGTGAGCAAGTTAACAATTGAAAGGATTTTCGCATTTGATTTCTTAGCTATGTTTACTGCTTCTAATACATCTGCACTCTCCCCACTCTGTGAAATTGCAATCAACAATGAATTCGGTTCAATGGAATCTGGAGAAAATGGAAGCTCACTAGAGATTATAGGCTCTAATTTTATTTTTGCATATTTGGACATTAGAAACTTTGCAACTAATGCTGAATTATAACTAGTTCCGCTTCCAGTTATGTAGACGTTTTTTGCATGTCTTATGAAGTCAGTTGCTTGGTCGATTGCTTCTTGAGTATTTTCTCCTGCCTTTAGTATAGTGTCAGGCTGCTCAGAAATCTCTTTAAGAGTATAGTGAGCATAATCGCCTTTGTAAGCATCTGCAAATTCTTTAGATACTTTTGTTATCTGCTTCTTTACTGGTGTTCCATCAAAATTACAAATTTGTAATCCTGATGAATCTATTATAACAAAATCTCCATTATCTATGTAAATTGCATCATCTGTTTGTTCAATGAATCCTAAAACATCACTTGACAAAAAATAGGAATCTTTTTCAACTCCAATAATTAACGGTTCATGAAATCTTGCTGCGACTAGAGTTCCATTTTCAAACATTGCTACAAAAGCATAATGTCCCTTAAGCTGAGAAAGAGTTTTGATTAGTGATTCTTTGAGACTAGTAGTTTTCTCAACATTTTGCTGTAATAAATTTGCGATAACCTCACTATCTGTTTCACTTTTAAAAGAAAATCCATCTTTTTGTAATTTTTCTTTTAACTCCTGAAAGTTTTCTATTATTCCATTATGAACAATAGCAATTTTACCAGAGTTGCTTGGATGTGGATGGGCATTAACATCTGTGACTTTTCCATGTGTTGCCCATCTCGTATGTCCCACACCAATTTTTCCAGGTAAAGTTTCAAGTTGGATTGCAGAATTTACTTCTGCAACCTTTCCAACTCCTTTTTTTAATGAAATATGACTCTCTGATTCAGTAGCAATACCAACACTGTCATAACCTCTGTACTCCATTCTTTTCAATCCTTTTACAAGAATGGGAGCTGCATTATCATCTCCATAGTAGCCAATTATTGAACACATATTCTTTCTAACTCAAATGATGATATTTACGGATATTTGTAGACAATTTCGCTATTATCTCAATTTTTTTTAATCAACTATAGATGAGAATCTTATTCTTTAGTTTCAGTTGAAGATTCTTCAGTTTTTACTTCTTCCACTGGTACTTCTTCAGTTTTTACTTCTTCTACAACCTCGGTTTCGGTTTGAGGTTCTTCTGCTACTGCTTCTTCGACTGTCTCAGCTCCAGATCCATGCTGGGATTTTTCTAAAAGCTCTTTCAAAGATGAATTTGGAACTAATCTCACATCTTTTTCTTCAGTTAATGTAACTACATAGGATGGTATGCTTACCACTCTGTCACCAATCATTACATGACCATGAACTACTGCCTGTCTAGCTTGATATGGTGTTTTAAATCCAAAGTTTTTCATTACAATTGTTTGTAATCTTCTAGATAGTAAATCAGTCACTTGAAGATTCAATACATCATCAAGTGTTGAACTTTCACCTACCAATCCAACGCGCTTTAAAGAATTCATTAGTACTGGTTCTTTTTCTTCTCTAATCTCTTGTCTTAAAGCTAACAAAGAACGTGCTTGATGTCTAACTCTTGAAAGTTCTGTATGTGCTTTCCATAATTCTTTTTTTGTTTTTAATCCAAATGTACCGAGAGTTTTTAACTCCTCCATTTTTAATTCATAATTAAGAGGACGTTTTGGTTTTCTCCAAACTCTTCTTGGATATTTAGGATCTCCCATTTCATCCACCTATTCTTTCTTCTCAGCAGGAGCTGCTTCTTTCTTCTCTTCTTTTGGAGCTTCTTTTACTTCTGCAGCAGCTGGAGCTTCACCTTCAGCTGCAGCTGCACCTGCTGCTGGTGGTGCACCTGCACCTCCTTTAGCTGGCATTACTTTGCCACCTTTTGCTACTCCTACTGCTCCCCCTTTTCTACCAGTTGTTCTGGTTCTCTGCCCTCTGACTTTTAATCCAAACATGTGACGATAACCTCTCCAACTTCCGGTCAATCTTTCTCTTTCAACATCATTTCTTACTGTAAACTCGATATCTGAAGTAATCAAATGCATATCTTTTCCAGTTTCAACATCTTTTCTTCTGTTTACAAACCATGTTGGAAAGCTTGCTGATAATGGATCACTGATAATTTTTTCAATAGATTGAACTTGGGAATCAGAAAGGTATCCAATATTTGTATTTGAGTCAATTTTAAGAGAATCTAAAATAGCATTTGCAAAATTATAACCAATCCCTCTTATCTGGGTAAGTCCTAAAAGGATCTTTTTATCCCCTGGGATATCGTTTCCTACGATTCTTACGATGTGCCTATATTCTTGAGCAGTCAAGTATGCAAGATTCTAAGTTACCCCGATAAAAACCCTGCTCGAATTGGGTTCGAATATTTTACAAGTTTTCATCATTTTTTACTAATGTTATAAATTCTACTTTGTGCAATTCTACTAAATGTCTGAAGACATTCAAAAAATCGTTGATGATAGTTTTAGCTCTTCACCAAAATACACTGAGATAAAAGCAGGTTTTCCAGAAGATTATTCTGATATCAAAACAATAAAGGATCTTCTTACAGTAAATTACAAACTTGTAGGCGTCAAAGAACAATTACGACGAAATTTAATGACTCTCATAAAAACAGGCGAATTAAAATATCCTGGGATAATTGGATTTGATGAAGATGTTTTACCTGCACTTGATAGAGCAATTTTATCATACCATGATGTCTTCCTAATCGGGCAAATAGGACAGGCCAAAACAAAAATCGTTGAAACAATAGCTGAACACTTACTATCTCCTATCCCAATAATTCAAAATAGCATTACAAATGATTCTCCATTTGATCTTCCAAAAGAAAAACTGATTTCTTTATTACTTGATGAACAAGAAACTAATCGTTCACCAATTTTCCATATTAGTCCTGAAAGTGAAGAAAAAATTCGTGACAATAAACTTGATACTCCTATAGAATGGATTGATGGAAAATCACGCTTCAAGTATGTTCTAGCCACACCTGATATTTCTGTGAAAGATTTGGTTGGATACATTGATGCAATAAAAGTTGCAAAGAAAGGAATTGAAATGTATAAAATTGATTCCTATTCTCCAGGTCAACTCATGCAGGCAAAACATGGAATTTTTTGTATTGATGAATTACCTGTTCTTGATCCTCGAAAACAAGTAGCACTATTATCAGTTTTACAAGAAGGGCGCTTTACTACCGGTTCTTACCCTGTAATTTTCAAACCAAAAACTACCTTCTTTGCAACTGCAAATCCTATTGATTATACACATTCAGGTAAAGTCATTGAACCATTATATGATAGATTGAAAAGCCACATTCATTCACACTATCCTAGTACTCTAGATGATGAAATGATGATTATTTTACAGGAAGCTAACATTCCATCATCATTGATTTTAGAACCAGTTCTCAAAACTCTTACACGTCTTGTCCAAAAAACACGTTCCAATCCACTTGTAAATCAAGAAAAAGGTGTTAGCGTAAGAATTGGAATACATGGATTAGAGCTTTTGGTTGGAGAATCGGAAAGAACAAGAGCAATTTCTCATAACAATATCCCCTCACCAAGATTTTCTGATATGATATGCTTAGGACAAGTTGCAAAGTTTGAACTTTCTGAAATGGATGACACAATTGATAATCGACAAAAAGTTTTTGCTGATTTGTTACAAGAATCTATTAAAGAAACCAGTAAGGAATTTTTGGGAGATGCTGATAAATCATTACTTGAATCTATTAAACAAGAATTTAGTGAAAAAACCTTTCAAGTTTCTCAAAAAATGATTTGGCAAAATGGAGAATCCTCTTATCAAAACCAACTTAATCAGTTTCAAAATTTAAAAAAATTACTAGAATCAAAACTAGAAAAAATGAAGACCAATCAATCAGAACTCAAAAAACTCACAAATCAGCTGAAAATTAAATCAGAATCATTAGAAATTCCAGAAAATAATGACCAAGTACAGTCTGTACTTATTGAGATTCTACTAGAGGGACTATGCTGGACAGAACCAAAAATTCTTGATAAAAAAGAGGCTGGATATGGCCCAGCGTGACGTACACAATTTAGTATATTTTGCAAACAAGTCTACAGAAAAAAAATCTGAAACAAAAGATTTGCTTTCTGATGAAGAGATCAAGGAAATTCTAAAGACAGTAGCGCAACAAGCAATGCGTGAAAGAACTCCAGATATCAATGAATTAGAATCAATACTACAAAATTCTACAAAAGATGCTGAAGAAAAAAACCAACCGGCGAATCAAGAAAGCGATGATGAAGGAACTTCATCAATAACAAAATTGTTGCAAGAAAAAGGATACTTGAAAGATGAAAAAAAATGGCTTACCAATAAAGGATTTTTTGAGATTGGCGAACAGATCTTACAAGATGTTTTGAAAAACTTGAATTCTTCTGAATATGGATTTCACGAAACAGCAAATTCTGGCGAAGGAAATATTATGATGGACACCACAAGAAGATTTGAACCTGGTGACGACATAAAATATCTAAGTGCCCCTCAAACCATCCTTAATTCCATTAAACGACTTTCAAAAAATTCTAAAAAAATTGATTTTCCTCTTGCACTTGAACCAGAAGATCTTGAAGAATTTGAAACACTAGAAGATGTTCGTGCAGCAATTGTTTATTGTATTGATTTGAGTTCAACAATGAAACAATCTCTTACTCCTGGTGGAAAAAGCAGAATTGAGGCTGCAAAAAAAGCTCTATGGAGCTTATACATACTTAACAAAAAATTCTTTCCTAATGATACAATATTTGTTGTAGGTTTTGGCTCAATGGCCTCTATTGTGAACCCATTTGATATACCATTTCTAAAAACATATGATGCAAATGATAATTTTCTACATTATACAAATTATCAAGCAGCATTAAGGCTTGCAAGAAAAATTTTGGCAAAAACTTCTACTCATAATAAAAGAATTGTTATGATTACAGATGGTCAACCCAGCGCATGTTATGTTGATAACGAATATCAAAAAAATGAAATCATATCAGAAAAACCTTATTCTAACTTCTATACCCCTGATCAATCTGTAATTTCTAAGGTACAAAATGAAAAAAATATGAAATTAGATACTGATCCTAATAGACTTGTTTACCTTTGCTATAGGTACAAAAAAGTAGATCCAAAAATTGACAAAAGAACAATTATTGAAGCAAAAAAATGCAAACGAGAAGGAATTGATATTGACACTATAGTAGTTAGTGAAGAAACAGAGCTTTTAGACTATGCCCGTACCCTAGAGAAACAACTTCGAGGAAAAACATATCACATTAATCAAGAAAACATGGAACACATTTTAGTCACCGATTATCTGGATAAAACGAAAAAAGTTTTAAACTCAAAACAAACTTGGTGAATTTAATGGACGATTCATTTGACAGAAACAAAATCATCGATTCCATGTTTGATCCTATCACATCTGGAATTTTAGCAGAACTTGAAAACGGAGAAAAGGAGTTATCTTATCTTGCAAAAACCGCTGAAATTTCAGAAGAAGAAGTTAATGAAAGACTATCTTATTTTATAGAATGTGATTTAGTGAAAATCAAAACAGAAAATGAAAAAATTATTTTTACAGCAAATAGTGAAAAACTTTCTGAACTAATTGAAAATAATGAAAATTTTGAAGGTGCTGTAGATGGATTAACCAAAATGGACAGCTATCTTAACTAAATTTTGATTTACGTTTATTTTTAACAGCATATACTCCAACTGCACCCATACCAATCAATCCAGCAATTAAAAGATAAAACCCTGCATAATTGAGATACGTAACATTTTCAGATGGCATATGTCCAATTGCTCCAAAAACCTGAGATTCTTCCATTCCAGTATTTTCAATAACTAATCTATGTGAACCTTCAAGCGATATTTCAAACGTTTCTTGGTATCTATCAATTTCAATTGTTTTTGAGATGATCTGAGCATCAATAGGATCAAACACTTTTACAGAAATTGCCCCTTTTTGAAAATCTAAAATGTTTACTGCAAAAATTCCAGTCTGACTAGTTAAAGGATCAAGTTCAGAAATTATTTCTAATGATCCTCCCCCTAAAAGATTTTCATCATCACGACTAAGATTTTGAGTTGTCCATTGTGCTGAATAAAATGACAATACAAGACCTGCAGCCAAAATTCCTCCCATAATTATTAGAAGAATTCCTGATTTGTGCATGATCCGTCCAAGTCAACACCATTAGTTAAAACTTGGTTTTTAGGCATATTTTTTGATAATTTTTAAAATTAACCCAATTTAAGAAACTTAGTCTAATGCAAAAAAGTTAGCCTAGGCTAAATTTTAAATAAACCAAGAATGGAATCGGCGTATTGATTAATTCACGCACAAAAACTATGATGTTTTCATTTTCTATCATAGGGGTTATTGGAATGCTTTTCTTAATTTTTCCTATAGTTTCTGATGCTCAACAAGAAGAAAAAATCTTTGTAACTCATTCTGGTGGAATTGTAAAAACTTCAGGCGAAGTTTTAGATCCACTTTACACTTTGAGTACCATGGAGTTTGATCCTATGGATTATCTTAGAGATTTTAACTATGGTAGAATTTCACAACTTGAAGATGGCACTACTCTTCGAGAATATACAATAATCGCTGAAGATGATAAAATAATGGAAGTTTCACCAGGAGTCTTCTTTAATGTTTGGACTTTTAATGGAACTGTACCTGGACCAACAATTCGTGCAACTGAAGGTGATTTAGTACGAATTAACTTCATCAACAATGGTTCAAAATTACATACCATGCATTTTCATGGAATCCATCCTGCAGAAATGGATGGAGTATTTGAAATGGTTGGTTCTGGAGGAGGTCAATTCACATATGAATTTAGAGCTGGACCGGTTGGAGTTCATCCATATCATTGTCATGTAATGCCTTTAGAAGAACACATTGTACGCGGTCTATACGGTGTTTTTATTGTTGATCCTAAAGAAGGTAGGCCAGTAGCAGATGAAATGGTGATGGTTCTTAATGGTTTAGATACTGATTTTGATGCTGAAAATAATTTTTATGCAGCAAATACAATTCCGTTTTATTATCAACATCATCCAATTCAAATCAACACTGGAGAATTAATTCGAGTTTATGTTGTTAACATGGTTGAATTTGATCCTATAAACAATTTACACTTACATGGAAATCTCTATCATTACTATCCAACAGGAACTGATACTGTACCATCATTTTACACTGATATGATTACTCTGTCTCAAACTGAAAGAGGAATTATGGAATTTACGTATGATTATCCAGGAAAATACCTATTTCATGCTCATAAAGTTGAATTTTCCGAAAAAGGCTGGGTCGGGATATTCCTAGCCCAAGACAATTCAGACCAATCATCTCAAGGGGTACTAGAATATGGAAATTAACAAAAACCAATCAAAAATTAAGTTGATTGCAAGTGGAGTTATTCCATTTGTATTTCTAGTACTGATGATAGCATACATTTTTGGGCCTGGCTCTGGACTCTTAGATTTAGGTATTCCTCTACCCGAAGTTACTATAGAAAAGATAGATTTTGTTGATTCTGAAATTCAAGCTACCGTTAGAAACACTGGGCCAATCTCGGTTGAAATTATGATGGCAGATGTTAATGATAGAATACAACCCGCTGCTGTTGAACCTGATAGATTCCTAGAACGATATGAGGCAGCTCTTGTGAGAATCCCTTTTGAATGGAATGAGGCAGAACCATATCTTATAGGAATCACAATAGAAGATGGAACAAGATTTGAAAAAGATGTAGCAGCTGCTGCTCCTGCTTTAGAGCCAAACTTGGAGTTGGCAGGATTTTTTGCAATAATTGGTACCTATGTTGGAATAATTCCAGTAATGATTGGACTACTTTGGCTTCCCTTTATCAAAAAAATCAGTAAAACAAAATATCATTTCTTCTTGGCTCTAACTGCTGGATTGCTACTTTTCTTAGGAATCGATTCTGTTGAAGAAGCTATAGAGGTTTCAGATGAAAGTCTAGCTGGAAGCTTTAATGGAGCTTTACTTGTTGCAACTGTAGTTGTTTTATCTTTTCTTGGATTATATTACTCTGGAGAGAAATTAGTTCAAAGAGCAAACTCTTCTAGAATTGCAAAACCAGTTGCAGTTGCATTAATGATTTCTATTGGAATTGGATTACATAACTTTGGAGAAGGATTAGCAATTGGTGCAGCAGTTGGCCTAGGTTCTATTGCATTTAGCACTTTTCTGATTGTTGGTTTTGCATTGCATAATACTACAGAAGGTATTGCCATTGCAGCACCTATGTCCAGAGGAAAAACTATGATAGGCAAACTTGCTGCTATGGGTATGATTGCAGGAGCTCCTGCAATTTTTGGTGCATGGGTTGGCGGTTTTATTTATTCACCATTTACTTCTGTAGTTTTTCTTTCAGTTGGTGCTGGGGCAATTTTTCAAGTAATTATAACTATATTGAGATGGATTAGAGAAGAAGGCGACAAAAATCTTTCAAGTGCAGCAGTTGCATCAGGATTTGCAATTGGAATGTTGATAATGTATTTGACAAGTATTCTTGTTTAAAACAAACCTATAGCGGTTCTGGGTGTACAGTAATTATTGAATTTTTAAAATGACTACGAATTTTTCTTTCTATGTTTGAAGTCAAATCATGAACTTTTTCAATTGACAAACTTTTCTCAAACGAACAATCAATCTCAATTTTTATAATATCTTTAAAATGAAATGTAACGATTCTTCCTATTTTTTTGATTTCTGGATATGTCTCTAGAATATTTCGTACTTTTTCTTCAGTTTCTATTCCTTCTACCCCAAGATTTTCAGGTACAGTTACGTATGGTTCTAAATGAATAGTAATATGATCTATTTCAGGAATAGTCTTTTGGATTTTTTCTTCTATTATTTCAGAAATATTATGTGCATCTTCTAGATTGATCTCTCTGTCTACCATAACATGCAAACTGACAAAGATTTTTCCTTCTGATGAATATGAGCTAACATTATGAACTCCTTTAACTCCCTCAACTGATGAAGCTATCTCATTTATCTTGGAATCTCTTGGAACATCTTCCCAAGTTGGCTCAAAATGAATTGTTATTGAAGAATTTTCAATTTTATTTTTGATGTTTTGTTCGACATTTGAGCTAATTTCATGAGCTTTATCAAAACTAACATCTCCCCTTAATGAAATAGTAACTTCTGCAAAAATTATATCCCCTGATTTTCTCATTAGGATTGGTCCCGCTCCTAACACTCCTTGTGTATCTATAGCGATCTGTTTTACTTTTGAAACAAGATCAGGCGAAATTATGTCTGTTAAATCCATTCCACTTTGATAAATCAACTTTAAGCTTAGAATTGCAAGAACCACTCCAAGAATTAATGCTGCAAAAAAGTCTGCATAGTAAAACCCGTACGTTACTAGCACTATTCCAACAATGGCAACCATTGTAGAGCCCAAATCCATAAATGCGTGATAAAAATCGGCCTTTAATGTACTACCGCCCATTTTTTTAATGGATTTTCTTAGAAATGTAATTCTGAAAATATCAACACCAATAGTATAAAATCCTGCAATTAATGCAGTAACTCCTGGCAGTACTGCAGGTGGAGGACTCTGTACCCTAACTATTGATTCAAAGATAAAATATCCTGCAATAAGTAAAATTGCAATTCCACCAATCAACCCACCTAAAGATTCTACTTTTCCATGGCCATAGGTGTGTTCTGCATCAGGTGGTCTCATTGCCATTCTTGCAGCTAAAATTAAAACAACTGTGACAACACTGTCTAAAAGAGCATGAATACTGTCTGTAATCAACCCTAGACTATTTGTAAATAATCCAAAACTTAGCTCTACGACAAATGCCGAAAGAATGGCATATAATGAAATTTGTAAAACACGGGAGCGATTAACAAATGTTGTCATACTAATCTAGGTTGCTTATTTTTTGGTATATTACAAGTATTCTAAATTCAAAGTATGAATTATACGACAAGTATTTCTGCTTGAAGAGCATATTTTGAAAATATCGAGCAAAATTGATCAAATTTCTTGCACTTAGCATATCTATTCTATTTTCCATAGCGCTTAGCACAAGTGCTTTTGCTGATAATCCCAATCTACAAGTTTCAGCTGAAAATTCAATTTTTGATAATCACTTTGTAGGCTCTATGGTAGTTGAAGTAATAGTAAATGATCCAGATCTAAAAGATATTGATGACGCAGTTGGCGAACCCACTGTAACACTAAATGGAAAAGATCTACGTATGGTTCAGGCAACCGATGGGAATTGGTATGCATACTTTGCAAATATCAATCAGGCCAAAGTAGCTGACCAAATAGTTGCAGATGCTGGAGTCGGGGCAGAAGGTGAAAGTTTAGACTTTGGAGTTTTCTGTTCTAGTAGTACTTTAGATTCTGTTTTAGGTACCAGTTTTTCTGAAACTGAGGGGGTTGCTATTCCAAGAGAGGGACTTCTTGTAGGATTTACAAATGGGCAAACATCACTTTCAACCTGTACAGGATCAGTAACATCTACTACAAATCTAAATAATGTTGTACGATCTGCAAAATCAATTAACACAAATCCTGCTGTTTCTTCGGGACAAATAGGGTTAGATCCTGATGCATGGCCTATCATTCAATTATTTTCATTTAATGATGTTGAAATAAAATACAATAAACCCGGAAATCCCCAACAAGTTAATCTAGAATATGATGAAATTCCTAACATTACATTTGAACTTGATAGAACGACTTATCCTTCAGGAGCAGAAGTTTTTGCAACCATCTATGACATTCAATTAAATCAAGATCCTTCAGATGAAGATTCGTGGACATTTAATGTAAACTCTACACATACAATTTCATTTTATCAAGCATATACAGAATCTGGTTCTGACTCTGCAAATAATGGACCCGGTCTGATTAATCTAAAACCACATCTATCTTCATTAAATTTTGAGGATAATGGATTTGTTTTAATGAATCTAGGATCAGTTGTTGAACTAAAAACAAATAACGATCAACCTGACAGTTTTGTATCTGATGGCACAAATACATATTCACAAATTGTAACATTTGTTGAGACAGAACCCAATTCGGGAATTTTTCAGAGTTATGACTCTGGAACCGAATCCACAATCGGAATTTTATCAACTGCTCCTAGAGGATTAACCGGCTCAATTCAATACAATGATGTTACACAGTCGATTCTTACAGGAACATTCACAGCCTCAATTGGAATAAGCATGGACGTTGGAAATCTGGAGCCAGGAAAAAAAGCATCTGTGACATTAACTGACAATGACCAAAATCTCAATGCTGGAGATGATGATGACCTTGATGTTTTTCGAAGTACAGCTATAATTCCTACCTTGCAGATTGGAGATCCTCTTACTCTTGAAGACGCATCTGATGTAAGATTCTATGAATTCTCTAGTGACGCTCTTGGTGTAGGTACCAGCATTCCTTCCTCTGTTCCTGATGATATATCTGATAGATTAGTGATAGATACTACTGGTACACCAAATGCTGACTTTGAAAAAATCTCATTGAATACTGGATATGGTGCAAATTCCCTTAAATCATTATTAATAGACACATCACAAGCAGATACTCGAGGAACAAACTGGTTAAACTTTGATTTGAGATCTATTGAAAATCAATTAGGTGTTTCTGATTTTTCTGATACTAATATGACATTGTTTTTTAATAGTTTTGCAGATCCTACTCCCGTAGAAATTCTGGAGAGTGGTGATATATCTTCTGCACAGGGTTTCAAACAAGTTGATGATGCAGATGTAACTGCAATTAACTCCAAGTCGGGGACTGCCTTTCTAGTGATAAATTTTGATGCTTCAGATGATTCATTATCTGAAGGAGAAATACTAAATGAACAAAATACTCAGCCCATTGTAGTTGATTTGTTTTCTTTTGGTGAAATAGGAACTCAAGAAGTTAACAATGCAATTTATAGATTAGAATTAGAAGAAACATCAAATAACTCTGCAATATTTTCTGGCTCAATTGAATATGCAATTACAAATCAACTAAATGTTATTGATCCAAACTTTATTTCCACAATTAGGACGATTAATGATGAAGTAAAATTTCTGGTAAGTGACAGATTAATTGATGAGCAAGGAATTGTAATTTCTTATTCAGATATTGAACAAGTTGGTGTACAAGTAAGTAAATCTACAAAATCAGATATACTGACACATTCCGGAGTTGTTAGTACTAGTTCACCAACATATAGATTCGGTCAACCTGTTACAATGATATTGCGTGATTCTGATCTTAACCAAAACCATGATTCGATTGAAGTTTACCAGGTGATAAATGATCCAAATTCTCCAAATGTTGATACTGTTGGAACAGTAGATGGTTCAATTCTCTTAGAAATTAAAATCAAAGATATTCGATATCAAAGATGTACAATTAATGGAGTCCAACACGGAGGATTAGCTGCGACTGGATTCACACTTGTTGAAACCGGTCCTGCTACAGGAGTTTTTGAGGGCACATTCAAAATGCCTTCACAAATCTGCAATAAAGACGGAACAAAACTAATCTCTACTGCTGGTGGTAGTTTAGACGCAAAATATCATGATTTTAGAGATAATTCAGGCAATCCAAATATTTTCAGTCTTTCTACTATGAAAAAATATAGTTCTGCATCACCACCCACCTTGAATTCTGAAAAGTTTAGTTTACCAAAATACAAAGAAACTAAAGAAGTAGTTCTTTCTGGTACTTTAACGGGACATAGTAGAGGAGTTCCACTCTCTATTTTTCTTAATGGACCAAATCAACTAGAAGAAAATTTTGCTGTAATTCCAACTGATAGCGGAAGTTACAGAGCAATTATTCTGTTAAATCATAATTCCCCAATTGGTACTTATTCAATTAATTTGGAATATCAAGGAAAGTTAATTGGTGTAGCTACCTTCTCAGTTTCATCACATGAAATTCCATCATGGATAAAAAATAATGCTGGATGGTGGTCATCAAACATGGTTTCAGATAATGAATTTTTTAACGGAATGGAGCATTTGATTAACGAAGGAATCATAGAACTTCCAGAAACTGCAAAGTCTGAAACTTCTGAAAAAACTTTACCAGATTGGATAAAAAATAATGCTAAATGGTGGTCTAGTGATCTTATCTCTGATGATGAGTTTATTACAGCACTTCAATTTTTAGTCAAAAAAGGCATAATTCAAGTATAATCGAGTCAATTTTTCTTTCGCTAAATACCTAAATACTCTCAGACGTTGTAAATTCCAGCATATGACGCTTTCCGGACGCCTCGCATTGACAGTTCTTGCTGTTTCAATTCTTTCTTACGGAATGTCTGGAGCTATTTTTGCACAAGAAGTACCTGCAAGTTCAATTCCTCCACTATCAGTAGAGACGGATCAAGAGTTGTATACTCAAGGTAATACTGTAACAATTTCAGGTCATGTAAAAGATTATGATGCAAGTAATGTTGTAACACTTAGAGTTTTAGATGCTAATGGAAATATCATTGCAATTGCTCAATTAACCCCTGATGGAAATGGTGATTATTCTACTGAAGTTATAGCATCAGGTCCACTTTGGAAACCTGCTGGCGACTATCAAGTATTAGTTAATTATGGCGCACAAGGTGCTGATGTAACATTTGAATTTACAGGAGGCGATGGCGGAGCACCTCCACCCCCACCTCCACCCCCAGAACCAGAACCAGAACCAGAACCAGAACCTGAACCAGAACCAGAGCCTGAACCAGAACCAGAGCCTGAACCAGAACCAGAGCCTGAACCAGAACCACAATGTGGTCCAGGTACTGAATTAGTAAATGGAGTTTGTCAGGTAATTGCTGAAGAACCAGAACCACGTGGTGGCGGATGTCTTATTGCTACTGCAGCATACGGCTCTGAGATGGCACATCAAGTTCAATTCCTAAGAGAAGTTAGAGATAATACTTTGTTTAGTACAACATCTGGCGCAACTTTCATGACTGGCTTTAATCAATTCTATTACTCATTTTCACCAACTATTGCAGATTGGGAACGTGAAAACCCAGTATTCCGAGAAGGAGTAAAGTTGTTCATCACTCCAATGATTTCCACTCTTTCAATTATGACTCTAGCTGATGAGGGTTCTGAAGAACAAGTTCTTGGATTAGGAATATCAGTAATTGCACTTAACTTGGGAATGTATATTGCAGCACCTGCAGCAATTGCTTTTACTGCAAGAAAACACTTCAAATCTAGAAAATAATTCCAGTTATATTCCTCTAGGTTATTATATTGAAAACAATACATCAATCTAATGCATATTGAATATGAAGAATTTGATACTATAGAAGACATTTTTCTTTACATGTCATCTGCAGCACCTCCTATGAAAAATACAATGCCGGTAAATTCCTACAAAGGATATGTAATGTCATTTATTCCTCTCAGTCCCGCAACTGGTGATACTTATCTGATGATTTATGCTAAAGGAAATTTAGATTCAGGAATTTATGAATTTGATGTCACAACAAAATCATACAAAAAAGTAGAAGCAATTGAAAGAGCTGACAAAAATTACTTTATCTCTCTTACCCCAAAACGCAATACTATTGCAGATGCCGCACTCGAAAAAATTTAATTTTTAAAACTCAAAAAATCTTCAATTAACTTTTTTGAATGAAACTGTCTTTTAATTCTAAAATTTTTTCGACTATTTCAAGTGGGTTTCCATCAGGTTCAAGACTAACCAAAATCAAACCTGCACCATTTAGGGGAAATGTAAATCGATAAACTTTCTCGTATCTCGCCATTGAAAAAATTGGTTTCCCAATCTTTGGAGCCATTTTTTTTCTAGTGGACCACCTATATACTGCCTGTGAAAGCGATAATTCTGTTTCTTCACTTGTCAGATAGCTGGACGTGTTTTTCTGTAATTTATGATAAAACTCACCTGCATCATAAATTCCTACATAACGAATTTTACTACTAATACTTAGTATATCTGAGCAGATTTTTTCGTATTCCAACACAAGTTGCTCAAATATGCATGCTATAATTTTTTAGTTTCAATCTTTGGAGCAGAAACAGATCTACTTCTGGCGTACTTTTCAACAATTTCATCAGGCATTCTTCCATTGAAAAGATCCTTACACAAACCACGAAGATACCTCATAATTGCCCAAGTTCCTGCTTTGATAATTCCATACATGAAGATTTTCATGGGAGGACCATAAGTTTTGTTTCTAAGGATAATTGGAATAATATCGTTAATCACTCTCAAATTATTTTCCCAACACTTCCAAAATAATGTGAATTGAGCTTCATTGAGATTACCAAAATGCATAGAATTCTTTTCACTAAAGTCTTGGTAGAGTAATGGAGCTACAAGACCTCTAAAGTCAGTAGCCCTAAAGTCTGCCATCATATCAATTGTATACTGAACTTCATCGGGAGTCTCATCAGGCCAACCAATGATTATAGTAGCTGCTGGGAACCAATGATTTTCATTTAATATCTTTGCACCTTCTCTTACAACACTTCCCCATTCATCAGTTGAGAATGGTCGTGTCTTTACACCAAGATGTTTCTTAACCATTCTTGGAGCAACAGTTTCAATTCCAAGATTTGTTGAAAGCCATCTTCCTGTTTTTTGCATTTCATTAATATCAGAAATATTTTTCATAAGTTCTGGATCTGCTGCTACTGCAGAGAATGTCATATGTGTTGTACCGATAAAGTTTGCACCCAATCCCTTCAAACCCTTCCACAAATCTATGATTGCGTCACTATTTGGTCTAAACTCTCTATTGTCACATCCATAAAGAAGCATCTCATCTGAATGCAGCCAAATTGAATCAAATCCATAATCGAGATTTATTTTGGCTTCATGTTGCAATCTGTCTAAAGGTAAATCCTTCTTTGATCTTTTGTTTACATCACAAAAGTCGCAACCTCTTCCACATCCCCGCATTGCTTCAATAAGTGAATTAACAGTTGGACCTTCAATTATTGGAATATTTTGTATATTTTTAACAAAACAATGCATAAGCTCTGGTGCGTCACCCTTTTCTAAATCATTAAACAAATCAAGTGCAAGCTCATCAGCTTCACCAACTACTACTGTGTCAATTCCATGAATCTTCATTCGATCTGATTTTGCTAACTCCCATGCGCCATTTCCTCCAACAACTACATGAAAATCATATTTTTTCTTTAATTGAATGATTTTAGCACACATTCTTTTGAACTTCATTGCAACATAGGATAGTTTTTCAGGAGACATTGTGGTAGTAACTGGAGCCATTCCTAAAGGATCCATTACATTGATTCCAACAACTTTGGTATCTGGACCAATTGATTTTTCTAAAAAGTCAGGATTTGCAACAAATACCTCATCTCTATTGTATCCTTGTAACAATGCACTTTCAACTCGTCTTAAACCAACCTGAGCAACTTTTGCCTCACCAGTATTTGGGTCAGTTTCAACTGCTGGACAAAATACCTTATCAAAAACCCATTCTGGTAAAACTTCGTATGGTCCACATGCAATAAAACCATACAAGAAATTTCCTCTATAATTTGTCATTAAACTGCGATCTGCAGTTAGAACAATTCTCTTGCCAGCCAACTTTATCCCTCTCCCCTCTGTATGCTATATATCATTTACGAGATTAACCAAACTCATAATTTCTTTTTTCAATAAAAGAATCTTGATTTTATTTAGAATTTGACCTTTTTTTCCTAGTCCTATTTGCAATGTTTGCAGCAATTGCCCCCGCACCAATACCATTATCGATATTAACTACTGATAATCCCAATGCACAACTCTGCAACATTGATGCTAATGCAGCTATTCCTTTCTCTCCATATCCATATCCAACTGAGGCAGGAACGCCAATGACTGGAATATCAACTACTGAAGAAACTATTGTTGCTAAAGCACCTTCCATTCCTGCAACTACAATTATTGCATCTACATCTTTTTTGATAAAATCTTTAAGCACTGGAAAGACTCGATGCATGCCAGCAATGCCCACATCATAACTACAGTAACATTCACAATTCATAGATTCACACATCAATCTTGCCTCCTCTGCAACTCCTATATCTGATGTTCCTGCAGTTAGAATTCCAATCTTTCCTCCACTCTTCTTTAATGGTTTTTTTAAGAGCAAAAGGGAGGTGGTATTTTTCCCAGTTTTTATTTTTAATTTGAATTTTTTTGAAAAGTTTACCACTTTGGGATAGTCTTTTTTATTTATTCTTGAAATTAAAATAGAATCAGACTTTTTTGAAACTACTTGAATAATTTTTTTGATTTCATCTAAGGTTTTATTTTGTGCAAAAATTACTTCTGGGATGCCTTTTCTTTTTTTTCTACCCATGTCTATTTTAGCAAAATCTTCAATTTTCTCTATAGAATAAAGAGAAAGTAGTTTCTGTGCTTTTGCAGTAGAAATTTTTCCAGTTTTTAATGATTCTAAAATTTCATTTAATTCCAATATTCGGACTAGATAGCTTTTAAGATAAAAATCTAATCAGAATTCAATTCCAGATAGTGCCGTTTTAACACTATCTACTCCTTTATTGAAAATTTGCTTTTCTTCATCATTGAGGTCTAATTCTATAATTTTTTCTACACCATTTTTACCAATGACTGCTGGAACTCCTATTGTCACATCTGAATGACCATATTCTCCATCCAAATATGTTGCAACAGGAATTACTTGTTTCCTATCTCTAACTACTGATTCAATAATTGCAGAAATAGCATTTCCTGGAGCATGAACCGTTGCACCTTTTAATTCAATGACTTTGGCTGCAACTTGTTTTGTATTCTGAACTAGCTCATCTAATTTTTCTTTTGAGAGAAGATCTGGTAATGGAATTCCTGAAACTGATGAAAAACGTGCTAAGGGTAACATGTTTTCACCATGTTCGCCAATTACTAATGCTCTTATAGAATCTCTTGAATGACCTGTTGCCTCATGAATAAACTGTCTAAATCTAGACAAGTCTAACATCCCGCCCATTCCGAAAACTCGATTCCTTTCAAAACCTGATGTTTTGTAAGTAATGTATGCCATTGGGTCAAGTGGATTTGTAACAGGAATTATCATTGAATCATTTGCATATTTTTTGATATTCTCAACAACGTTCTTTACAATACCTGCATTGATTTTCAAAAGATCCATTCTTGTCATTCCTGGTTTACGTCCAGAACCTGCAACAACAACTACAATATCAGAGCCTTTCATTTCAGAATAATCGTTAGAACCACGGACTTCAACATCAATGCCCTGTTCAGAAAGCATATGATTGATATCCATAGCTTCCCCCTGTGGCAGTCCTTCTACTATATCTAAAAGAAGTACTTGATCATCTAATTTTTTTAATGCTGAGAAAAGTGCAGCATCGCCACCGACTTTACCAGAGCCGATAATTGTAATCATGTTGAGCGGTCTGAATAATCAATAATTAAATCTAATGAAACCCAGAATACTTCAGACAGAATTTATATGCATTTTAACCATTTTCCATCTTATGGTAATTGTAATTGATTCTCAAATCGCTGGAATTTCTGGTGACATGCTACTTTGCTCATTAATTCACATTGGGGCCAATAAAGAAAAAATAATTAACGGAATTAAAACTGCAGAAAAATTTCTTGATGGTTCCTCTATTTCAAAAATTGATTTTGGTAAAGTAAAAAAACATGCAACTGAAGCAACTGAATTGATTTTAGAATTTTCTGAAGATGTTCATGAACGAAAAGGCACTGAGATTAAAAAAGCAATTTTAGATTCTGTTGAAAATCTAAAACTCTCACAAAAGGCTAAAGATTTTGCAATTTCTAGCATTGACAATTTAATTGAGGCAGAATCAAAAATACATGGAGAGCCTACAGACTCAATTCATTTTCATGAGGCTTCAAGTATAGATACACTTGTGGATATAGTAGGAAGCGCAATAGCTTTAGATGATTTGAATTTCTTTGAAGACGAAATCATTTGCACTCCTGTTGCTGTGGGTGGTGGAACAGTAACATTTTCGCATGGAACTACTTCTAATCCCGCAGGTGCAATTTTAGAAATATTCAAAAATTCTGGGGTAACTATTGTTGGAGGGCAATCTGAACAAGAACTTACTACTCCTACAGGAGCTAGCATGTTAGTTAGTATGACAAAAAATTGTTCAGAATTTTATCCGTCAATGAAGATAGAATCCATAGGTTATGGTGCAGGTAAGAAGGATTTTGAACAATTTTCAAACGTTTTGAAAATTATTAGAGGTGAAAAAACAAAAGACTATGTTTACGATACCGTTAAAATTTTAGAAACTAATGTAGATGATATCTCTGGCGAAGTTTTAGGAAATATGATTGAAAAAATTATGGCAAGAGGTGCAAAAGACGTTACAGTATCTTCTGCTATAACAAAAAAAGGAAGGCCAACCCACCTCGTATCGGTTATTTGTGATTCTGAAACAGTAAACCCATTATTAGATCTGTTAATATCAGAAACTGGAACATTAGGTGTCCGAATTAGAACATCTGATAGAATTACTATCCCTCGCGCTATAAACACAATAAATCTAAATTTAGAAGGTGAAACATATTCAGTGCATTATAAAACTAAAGGGGAAAATTCTCATGATTTTAAAATAGAATCTGATGATATCAAATCTGTATCAGAATCAATTGAAAAATCATTTCGAGAAACTGAAGAATTACTAAGAACTCAGATTAAAAAGCAAATAGAGTCACAATGACCAAATTGACCGAATTAACTGATTGGTTTTCAAATAAAGAAAATGTATTGGTAGCACTATCTGGTGGCGTAGATAGTGGGCTAGTTGCGTATGCTGCACACAAAATGCTTGGAAATTCAGCCGTAGCAGTCACTGCTGATTACAAAACTTTATCGCAAGAAGAACTTGATACCTCTAAGAAAGTCTGTTCTGAAATTGGAATTAAGCAAATTATAATAAATTATAATGAATTAGAAGATGAAAAATTTGTTAGAAACGACAATGAGCGTTGTTTTCACTGCAGGACAGAATTATCTTCCCATCTGAAAAAAATCGCTGAAACTCTCTCTATGACCACTATAGTTGATGGTACAAATCTTGATGACTTAGGCGATTATCGTCCAGGAATTAATGCCTTAAAAGAAAATGGAATTCTTAGTCCCTTAGTTGAGGTTGGTTTTACTAAAGAACAGATTAGAACTCAAGCAAAAAATGTCGGCCTTTCAATTTTTGATAAACCTTCAAACTCTTGTTTAGCATCTCGCATTCCTTGGGGTCAAAGAATTACTTTAGAAAAACTAACTAGAATAGAACTAGGAGAAACCTTTGTCAAAAAAACTATTAATGCAAAACAAGTTCGAGTCAGAGATTTGGATGGCTCTGCAAAAATCGAAGTTGATAAAGAATCTATTCAACAACTTTCTGATGAAAATACATTTGAGAAAATCAAATCCCAACTTCAGATAATTGGTTTTTCATCGGTTAGTGTAGATCCTGAAGGATATCGACCTGGAAAAATCAATGTGATGGCTGATTGATTTATCTTGATAATGCCGCATCGACGGCAATCCATGAAGATGTATTAACTGAAATGCTTCCGTATCTTAAAGAGCAATATGGTAATCCATCATCCATTCACAAATTTGGAAGACAGGCAGATAAAGCAATTCGAATTGCTAGAAAAAGAATTTCTAAATTAATCAATGCAAATCCCGAAGAAATTCTATTAACATCTGGTGGCACAGAATCAAATAATACTGCACTTTATGGAATTGCCCATTTGAATAAAGGAAAACATATCATTACATCAAGTATTGAGCATGAAGCAATCTTAGAACCTTGTAAAAGACTTGAAGAGGAGGGATTTAGAGTGACATATCTACCTGTAGATAAGCTTGGAATAGTAGATCCTCAAAATATCAAAGATTCCATTTCAGACTACACTTCCTTAGTTAGTATAATGTTTGCAAATAATGAGGTAGGTACAATTCAACCTATTCAAGAAATCTCTAGAATTTGTAGAGAAAAAAAAATTCCACTTCACACCGACGCCATTCAGGCAGTAGGGAAAATCCCAATAAATGTAGAACTTTTAGGAATTGATTTGCTATCTATTTCGTCTCATAAAATTAATGGTCCAAAAGGAGTAGGTGCTTTATACATAAAAAAAGGTACCAAAATTAGCCCACTGATTCTTGGAGGTGGTCAAGAAAAGGGACTTCGTTCAGGAACTGAGAATGTAGCAAATATTGTTGGGTTTGGAAAGGCATGTGAATTAGCAAATGAAAATCTAGAAAAAAACATTTCATATCTTCAAGAACTACGTGATTATCTAATTACAAATGTAAAACAACAAATTCCAAATGTTACATTAAATGGTGATCCTGTAAAAAGAATTCCAAATAACACTCACTTTACATTTCTAGGAGTTAATGGTGAAGATCTTATTATAAAATTAGATGAACATAACATTGCAGCATCCACTGGTTCTGCATGTTCTGTTAAAACACAAAAAGCCTCACATGTGTTACAAGCAATGGGTTTTTCACATGAACAAATTACTGGTTCCTTAAGATTAACAGTAGGAATCTTCAATACAAAAGAAGAATTAGAAAAAACTGTTTTAACTCTCAAGAAAGTTGTAGATGAATTACGTAAAGTATCACCATATAAGGAAAAATATAATTTTTCTTAATGTTTTTTAAATTCTAATTAATTGATTTTTTCTTGAAATAATAATAGCTGACATTATTGCCACCACCAAAATCATAACTGCGATTGTTCCAAATTCTGGAATAACAAAGGTACCAATGATCTCAATATCTGAATCACCACCTTCAAATTCTATTGTAATTGTTCTAGATTTTGAACTCGTTGAAACTTCTTGATATGGCACTTCTACTCCATCTATTAGAATAATGTATGTGTCATCACTTCCATCTGATTTTAAAGCATCAATTGAATCTCTTGGTAGCTCTACTGTTAGAGTGCCATCATCATCAGATTGGATAATTACAATTAGAGCAAAAATATCAGAATCTACTAACATATCTTTTACAACACCTCCTCTAATTGTATATTCTACATCAAATGTTCCAGAACTCCCAGCATCTACTTCAAAAATATTAGTTGTTTCAGGAACTCCTTTTTCAGAGAAAAACTTAATGGTTTTTTCTATGGAGTTTCCTTCACCATATGTTGCTTTAATTATGTAATCCCCATCACTAGTCCAGAATTTCCCCTCAGCTAGAATGGTTTCAGTATAACTGCCATCTTGACCTACCTCAAATTGAGATATGTGAATAAGGGTTCCTTGATAAAAAATTTGTAAAGTTATCACCTGACCTGCAATTACTGGAGTAACATTTCCAGATACAGTGATGACTTCGCCTTCTTCATACGAATCTTTTGAAGTATCAACAGTTACTTCTACACTCTGTGCAAAAGCTGGAGTTACTGAAATAAACAATCCACAAATTACAAAAAACAAAATTGGAAAAGATTTCACGATGAAACTGACGTGTGATTCTATATTTCCTTTACTATTACAAAGTGAACTATACATCGAAAAAATGAAAAAAGTGAAAGATGTTTAGAATTTTGGCATAATGCTTAGTCTTGATCTTGCAGATACTGCAACTATTGAGATAATTGCTACTGCTAGAATCAATGCTGCGATTGTACCGAATTCTGGAATTACAAAGGTACCGATTACACGAATTTCTTCAGTGCCAGCTGGGAATTCTACTGTAACTTTTTGTCCATCAATGGAAACATCGTCCCATTCTTCACCGTCAACTAGAACCATAAAGATGCCTCTAAGTGTTTGAGTGGATGGATTCAAAGTTAGTGTACCATCATTCATTGCGTTAATTCTAACGATCATGGAATTTTCTCCAGTGTTAACATCTGAACCAGTAACTGTTGCACCTGAAATTGTGTATGGGACACATGTTCCGCCTACAGCAAGTTCTGATGATCCACAAGTTACAGATGGTGCAGTTGGAGTTGTTGGTCTTGTAGTTATTCCACCAGTTAGTTCAACAAGTACTTTGTTGTTAACTTCTTGGTTTCCATACTGAACTCTGATGACATAAGTACCATCATATTTCCAAAGATTGCCTGCAGTATTCAGAGTAGTCTCAAAACTACCGTCACTATTTACATCAAGTTGTTGAATGGTTACAACATTATTTGAAGGACTTGTAACCATCAATGTTACTGGAATTCCAGACTTGACATTGGCAACATGGCCAGAAACCATAATCATTGAATTATGATCATAAATTGGGCTATCTGTCCACACTGTAACAGGAATATCCATTCTTGCAGCTTGTTGAGCTAACATTACTGAATCGCCTTCACAATCAGGACAAGCTAATTCTTGTCCATATGCTTGAGAAATGGATAAAGTTCCTACTGCAGCCAAAATGGCTATTAGCACGTATGATGTGCGAGTGTTCATCTTGATTGCGCTTAGCGATGTCTCTATTTATGTATATTTAAAAAAATCACAAAATGTGAAAATCTAATACCTTGGAATTATGCTTAGTCTTGATCTTGCAGATACTGCAACTATTGAGATAATTGCAACTGCTAGAATCAAAGCTGCGATTGTACCAAATTCTGGAATTACTGCTCCATCAAGAATGTCTACTTTGGACTCTTGTGTGAAAAATGGTGATGTGCCTTGCTGAGCTTTTACTGTGTAAAATCCATCTTGTTTCCATAATGGTCCTCCAGTAGTAATTGAGGTTTCAAAACTACCATCAAATGATGGAGAAATTTGTTTGACGGTAACCACATTTCCATTTGGTGCAGTTACTGTAATTGTAATATCTGTTTGAGTTGATGTGGTGTGGCCTTTAATTGGTATTTCAGTTGAACCAGGGATTACTTCTGCAAAAAATTCTAGTCCACGTTCTTGGTCAGATACAGAACCAATTTTAGATGTGTCAACTAGAGATGAATCAGAAACTTCTGATGTGAGGACTTTACCTCCTGCAACTTCAACTTCTAGATCAAAGTTGTGTAACAACAATGTTCCTTGTTGAACTGTAATTGTGTAAAATCCGTCCTGCTTCCATAAAGAACCTATTTTGATATCAGTTTGGAAATTACCGCTTGAATCGGGACTAATTTGATCCACTAAAACGACATTTGAGTTTGGCGCAGTAACTATGACAGTAATATCTCCTGACTTTGTAGTTATTCCACCAAGTTCAATTTCTGAACCCCCCATCTCTGAAGATGCTGTAACTGACATTCCGCCTTCTTGAGCAAATGCGTCGTTGTTTACTGAATAAAGAGAAATTATTGAAACTGCTAAGAAAACCGTAAGAAATGACTTTACATTGATTACCTTCATTTGAAAATCCATACGTGTCTCTCTATTTATGTATATATAAAAAATGAAAAAAATAGAAGATCTAGTATTTTGGCATAATGCTAAGTCTTGATCTTGCAGATACTGCAACTATTGAGATAATTGCCACTGCTAGAATCAAAGCTGCTATTGTACCAAATTCTGGAACGACCATTGTACCAATGATTTCGATCTCTTCTGCTCCTGCTGGGAATCCAATTGTTAGAGTTCTGGCTGTTGAGGTTGTTGTTTCCTCAAATTCTACCTCTTCTCCATCAACTAGAACAAAGAAATCATCATCTTCACTACCTATTTTTGCATCAATTAATCCCCTAGGAAGTGTTACTACTACCTCACCATCATCAGTTGTGCTGATCGCAATAATCAGTGAATTTGCATCAACATCAGGAGTAATGCTAAGCACACTTCCTCCTGTAATTGAATAGCCAACACTAAATTCAGTACCTGGGACTGCAATTGATGGTCCTGAAGGTGTTGGTGGTGTAGATGGACCTGTTCCAACTCCGCCAAAGGCGAAAGTTGCTTCAGCTGTTCTAGATTCTGTACCGTATAGAACCTTGATTGTATAAGTTCCCTCTGATTTCCATAAAGCTCCACCAGCTGTTAGTTCAATACCGAATTTTTTATCAGCACCAACTTCAAGCTGTTGAATAGTTACTAAGTTACCGTTTGCAGCTATTACTTGTAAGGTTACTGGAAAACCAGAAAGAAGTTCTTTAACTTCACCTGATACCATAATGGTATCTCCCTCACCGTAAGAAGATTTGTCAGTGGTAACGACAACCGGTTCTACGATTTGTCCAAATGCCGGTGACATCCCTATACTTGCAATTAAAATTGCAGATAAAGCGAACACCGAAAGACGAGTACTCATCGGATTAACGCTCAAATTTATACTATTTAAGGTTACGAAAAAATTTCTTGACTAAAAACAAAAATCATCGAATTTTTCCGGATTTCCCAGATTAGATATATATTAACCTCTCGGTGATTTTTTGACAGTTTGTGTGTACTATTTTCAGTTACAGCTAATGTTCGTCATGAGGTTTTGAAAAATGGCATCTAAAAAAAATCCAATTCTAGTTCCCGATCATGTTTATGTTCCAAAACATGAGATCATGACTAAAAAAGAAGCTGAAGAAGTTTTAGAGAAATTTAATTGTAAACCAACAGAACTTCCTCTGATATTTGTAAATGATCCTGCAATCATTGGACTTGGCGTAAAACCAGGAGATATGATAAAGATTACTAGAAAAAGTAGTACTGCAGGTGAGAGCCTTTACTACAGATACGTGGTGGAAATCTAAATGGCAGATCCTTCCAACAAACGTTGGCCAATAATTCAAGACATTCTCAAAAGGGAAGGTATTGCCAGACAACACATGAACTCTTTTGATGAGTTCTTAGAAAGAGGACTCCAAAGTATTATCAATGAAGTAGCACAGATTGAAATTGAAAATGCTGAATACCCATACAAAATTCAACTAGGCAAAGTCAAACTCCAACAACCTCGTATGATGGAGCTTGACGGTTCTATAACACATGTAACTCCAGCAGAGAGCCGATTACGAAATGTTTCTTACTCTGCACCTGTTATGATGGAAGCCAGTGTTGTTGAAGATGGAAAAATTTTGGAATCAAGATTTGTTCACATTGGTGACATTCCAGTAATGGTAAAATCAAACGGTTGTATCTTGCATAATTTTTCAACTCAAAAATTAGTAGAACACGGAGAAGATCCAAACGATCCTGGCGGATATTTCATCATCAATGGTTCTGAAAGAGTTATTGTTGGACTAGAAGATCTTTCTTACAACAAAATTATTGTTGATAAAGAAACTGTTGGTGGAAACATTGTTTTCAAAGCTAAAGTCTATTCTTCCATTGTTGGTTATCGTGCAAAACTAGAACTTGTAATGAAAAATGATGGACTAATTGTTGCAAGAATTCCTGGCTCTCCTGTAGATATTCCTGTTGTAACACTAATGCGAGCTTTGGGATTAGAATCTGATAGAGAGATTGCAGCTGCAGTTTCACTTGTAGATGAAATACAAGACGAGCTTGAAGGCTCTTTTGAAAAAGCCGGCGATGTTCCAACATCAAAAGATGCTATAGTGTATATCAGTAAAAGAATCGCACCTGGAATGTTAGAAGAATTCCAAATCAAAAGAGCAGAGACTTTGCTTGATTGGGGTCTATTACCACACCTTGGAAAACATCCTGAAAATAGAAAAGAAAAAGC
>JABAOE010002958.1_pt1 | contig 46643 bp, 48 predicted proteins | sample 7062141 | NCBI WGS metagenome assembly JABAOE01 (sample SAMN14538627, study PRJNA623070) | marine sediment metagenome | biome: marine biome [ENVO:00000428]; feature: marine pelagic biome [ENVO:01000023]; material: deep marine sediment [ENVO:00002113] | place: India: Gulf of Khambhat ...
CACGCGCTTTACGACGAAGCGAGTATCGGCAATGCATTACGCCGGCAGGCAGAAAGGGTGTCAGCACTTATTTAAAGGCACCGGGGAAAGACCACATGCCCGAATGGCAGGCCCTGTTTTCGGCCCTTCGTGAACACGACATCGATGTATCGGATCGGGACATGCCGCGGCCTGTCCATGGCGGTGACATCAGCGCCGCCTGGCAGGTGAAGGCCGAAGGCCGACCGGTATTCCTGAAGACAGGGCCGTCCAGTTCCTACGACATGTTCCTCGCCGAGGCGGAGGGCCTGAAGGAGCTCGCGCTCGCCGGCGCCGTTCGCGTACCCGAGGTGCTCGGCTGTGTCCGATCGAACAAGGAATGCATGCTGGCGCTCGAATGGATCGATTTCGACCTGCCCGGAAAGGACACGGCGAGACTACTCGGCGAACAACTGGCCAGGCAGCATCGATATACCAGGGAGCAGTTCGGCTGGCACCGGGACAACACCATAGGCTCGACGCCGCAGCCGAATCCGTGGAGCGATGACTGGGTCGAGTTCCTCCGCGATCAGCGCCTGGGTTTTCAGCTCAAGCTCGCGGCAGAGAAAGGTTTCACCGGAGAGCTGCAACAGGAAGGCGACAGGCTCCTGTCCAATATTGGTCAATACTTCGCCGACTACTGGCCGGAAGCGTCGTTGCTGCATGGCGACCTGTGGGGCGGCAACTGGGCGTCATCGGGCGGGGAGCCCGTCATATTCGATCCCGCTGTTTATTATGGCGACCGCGAATCGGATCTCGCGATGTCAAAGCTGTTCGGCGGATTCCCCGCCGATTTTTACAGGGCCTACGAAGACGCATGGCCAATCGCAGCAGGGAACAAACAAAGAATAGAGCTCTATCAGCTCTACCATGTCCTGAATCACCTGAACCTGTTCGGTCAGTCCTACCTCGGCCGGGCGCTCAGTATCATGCGGTCATTGCCGTAAATCGATGACCACGCCTACCCAGATGTCATGACGTTATTCGAGTATCTTGCAGTCGCGTTTTCGATCGTACTTGGATTCAGTGTCACCCATCTGCTCGGAAGTGTTCGAAGTGTTCTCGATGCAGACCGAAGATATTCAATCCATGTTGCTTTCTTTTTCTTTCTCGTGCTAATGCATCCACAATTATGGTGGGCATTGTGGGATCTTCACGACGATGCTCCATGGAATCTGCTCACGTTCTTCTATACATTGGTTGGGCCGTCGCTTCTGTATCTGGCCGCTACATCCATTGTGCCGATTGATCGGTCATTTCGCGGGCGTTGGGAAGATCATTTCAATTCATCACGCCCTTGGATCTATGGTTTTATAGCGGCTTACTCGCTTTGGGGCATCGGCGAAGTCCTGTGGGTCTTTCAGGTCTCGCTGTTTCATCCTTATCGATTCGTGCAGATTTCCATGTTTCTCGTTGCAATGACCGGAGCCGTGGCCCGGTCATCTCGTGTTGACCGCTACGCGGTACCTTTTCTCTTGATTATCATCATCGGCGGACAACTGATTTTTCGCATCAACCCCGGCGGCTACGCCGCAGGTTAGTCGGGGTGCCCGAGGTCGCATCGGGCGCGAACAAAGCCAGGCCTGGTTCCGAAACCGCCAGCTTTGCCTGGAAGCAGGGGCGCGACTTATTCTTCTTCGCCGGCCTCCTCTTCTGCCATCTCGTCCTCCGCCTCTTCGCCTTCGGCGACCACGATTAACTCACCAAGGAAGTCTTCGTCAAACAGGAACAGGGTCGTACCTTCGGGCGCCGTGAGTGACATGAACGCACCCTCGTAGCCGGGAAACTCCTTGAACTTGAATCCGTGCTGCGCAATAGATGTCCATACGGAATCTTTGTCATCGCAGCGGAAGCACAGGGATGGCCCGTCCAGCGCGATGCTCTCGCTAAGGCCAAGTGACATGCCGGCCGCATTGAAACGCATGTGCGTGGTCGGCTCCTCACGTAACCGCAATAATTCCGGTGCCAGAGGCGCCCAGAACTGCGCGGCGCGCATCGCATCGCGGACGGGCAGGCTTATCTCGAACCAGTTGCCGCAAACCGAATCGTCCTGGTACTCATCGGCAGGAGAAAAAGTCCGCGCTTCGATCATCGTGATCAGGTTTTTGTCGCGATCGACGAAACCGAGTTCGTTGAACACATCGGCATCGATTTTAAGAAAACGAAAGTTGAAACCGTGATCCGACATCGATCGTGCCTGGCGGGCCAGGTCATGGTGGACAAAGGTCAATGCCGGGCTGTCGAACTTGCCTTCGTGTAAGCCAATATTTAAAACGCCGTCACTGACGACGGCGTACTTGTGTTTCCAGACTTCGCTGACCCGGAGTTCCTGAAATCCGAGCAGTTTGTAAAAACCCAGCGACTCGATAATGTCGGGTGTCGGGATGCTGAACTCGAGGAAGCGGCCGAGCAAATGTTTCTGATCGCGCATTTTCCCGCTATCGCTCCGCACCCATTTCGCGGGCGCGTTGCAGGCTCTTCTCGAGGCGTCGCGCTTCTTCCGAGTGACTCCAGTCGGGAGAGGCTTCGGGCCAGCCCGCGACGTTCTTTTCGATGGTTCGGCTTAGAAAAGCAATGTGATCGTCGCGCGCATTGAGCGCGGGGATGTAACGCAATTCCCCTCCGCCGGCGGCGGCGAAGGTTTGGGCTCCCGCCATTTCGATTTCTTCCAGGGTCTCGAGGCAGTCGGCGGCGAAGCCGGGACACATAATGTCCACCTTGCCCAGTTTGTCATGACCCCAGTGCCGCAGGACTTCATCGGTGTAGGGGCGAAGCCATTCCTGCCGGCCGAGACGCGATTGAAAGCTGACTTGCCAGTCGTCGTCGCCGAGTTCGAGTTCGGCGGCAACGAGGCGCGCAGTTTTATGGCACTGGCAGTGATAAGGATCGCCAGCCAAGAGATTGCGCTTGGGCAATCCGTGGAACGATAGCAGCAGGCGTTCGCCGCGGCCCTGCATGTCCCAGAAATCACGAATGCTTGCGACGAGCGCGGAAATGTAGCCGTTGGCATCGTGATAGTGATTGATGAATCGCAATTCCGGTACCCAGCGCCGCCGGGACAGCTGGGCGGTAACGTCATCGAATACCGATCCGGTCGTCGTACCCGAATATTGCGGATAGAGCGGTAGCACGACGATGCGCGTTACATACTGATCGAACATTTTTCGCAAGGCGGATTGGATCGAGGGCTGGCCATAGGACATGGCAAGCTCGACATTGATCGCACCGGAGAGCCGCGCCGACAGTGTTTCCTGTATGGCGTTCGCGATGTCGAGCGAATGCAGGAGCAGTGGTGATCCCTGTTCCGTCCATATTTTCCGATAAGCCTCGGCAGACGCCGCCGGGCGAGTGCGGAGAATGATTCCATGCAATAGCGGTAACCACAGCCAGCGCGGAAATTCGATGACGCGGGGGTCCGACAGGAACTGCCCGAGATAGCGGCGCACGGCGGCCGGTGTCGGTTCATCCGGAGTGCCGAGATTGACGAGCAGCACGCCCAGGGACTCGGGGAGCCCGTGCTCGTATGGAGGCGATGAATCAAATGGCGGCATATTCAATCGGCACCGACAGCCTTGCTGCGTAAGTGCCTGACGTACAATACTAAATCGGCCGGACCGACGCCAGTTATGGCGTATGATATTGGTTCACCGCTGGGAGGAACGATGGTGGCGACAGAAAACAATTCCAATGGAGATGCCGTGGTGCCGGATCACTGGACGCTCATTCGAGACATCCTCGTACTGCAGCTGAAGCTGGTGTTCGACGGGCTTCGGGACCTGATACTCGTGCCTATCTCGTTTTTCGTCGGGATACTCAGCCTGCTGAAAGGCGGGCCCGACAGGGGCAGCGAGTTCTACCAGCTATTGAGATTGGGACGCAGGAGTGAGCGCTGGATAAACCTGTTCGGCGCTGCCGAACGAGTATATGGCCCGTCCATTGCAAACGACCGTTTTCCCGCGGAAGACATCGATGAAATCGTCAAGCGCGTGGAATCGTTCGTAGTCGATGAATACCGCCAGGGTGGGGTTCCGAGGCAGGCCAAGGATCAGCTCGACCGCGCACTCAATTCTTTACAAAAAATAGCCTCTCAAAGAAAAAACATAGACGCGAATAGTGATTGACTGTCGCAGTTTTCACACATTGTTTTCCGCAAAAAGACGCGGCTAATATTCGCGGCAAAGGAAAAAATTCCGCAAGCGGAATTAGAACAACATGATGCCGGGAAACTCCATAAATATACGAATCTTGCTGATCGTGGCCGTCACGAGCGTATTGCTTGCAGCGTGTGGCGGCGGAGGCGGCGAGCCGGCACCACCGCAAGTTGCGACAGGGATAATCCGCATCGCGATTACCGACGCGCCCGTTTCCAATGTTTCAGTCGTCAACGTTCAGTTTGGCGGCGTCACCCTGAAGCCCGCCTCGGGAGATGAAATTCAGATCGATTTCGACAGCCCTAAAGACTTCGACCTGCTGACCTTGACGGGCGGCATGACGGCCGAACTCCTGCCGGAGACGTCCGTGCCGGCAGGTCAATACAACTGGGTGCAGCTCGCTGTCAACGCGGAATTCGATAATGTATTTGATTCTTACGCCATGACGCCGACAGGGCAGGTCGAACTGCGAGTACCGAGCGGAAGTCAGAACGGGCTGAAGCTTGTCAGCGGATTTACCGTAAATCAGAACGAGACAACCGATCTCGTCATAGACTGGGATCTTCGAAAAGCCTTGTCCGATCCGATAGGCGGGCCGGGATACCATCTGCGACCGGCATTGAGAGTCACGAACATGATCGCTTCAGGCACATTGCGCGGAATTGTTGCGGACGCGCTTGTGAGCGACCCGGCTTGTAGCAACGATCTCGCCGCACAGACGGGAAACGCTGTGTATGTGTATATAGGAGTGACAGACACCCCGGGCGATATTGGAGACGCAAGCAACGATCCGTTCGTTACTGCCACGGTGTCGCAGGACGGGAACGGAACATATGTTTACGAGGTGAATTTCCTGTCGGTCGGGGAATACACCGCTGCGTTTACTTGCCAGGCGAATGATGATGATCCCGAGACCGATGACGACATCGTGTTTTCGGCACCGCGGCCGTTCACCATCGAAGATGGCATAACGACCGAAGTCAATTTCTAGACGAGAAAGCGGCAGCTATTTCTGCACATCGCGGCCGCTCAATAGGTCATCTATGCTCGGCGGTGGATGGTCCGGGCCGATGCGGCCGTCCTTGAGCCGTGCAATGTAATCCTTGTATGCACGCATCGCCTGGTAGCCGAATATCCAACAAATGGGCAGATTGGCGTAGACCACGACACCGAGCCCGATTCCTGTCATGTTGTCGAGATCGGCGCTCGTCTTGATGTGTCCGAGCGTTGCCACGAATGTCCCCGTGCAATAGGCCAGGCGGAACGGCATCGTGGCTTTATCGCCGAACATATAGACGGCTCCCTGCTCGCCGTAATAGCCCCAGGCGATGATGGTCGATATCGCGAAAAGCCATGATGCGAGCGTAATCAGCCATTTGCCGAGACCGGGTGCCACCGAATCGAAGGCTTTTGCAGTCAATGTCGCGCCGACATGGTCCTGGTAAAAGCCGGTGCTGGCCACTTGCGGGCGGACCTCGCCGGCGAACTCTTGCCAGGTAGCAACAAATTCGTTGCCGCTTACCGTCACTGATCCACTCAAGCGGTGAAAATGCTGCCCGGTGGCCGGGTTTTCGCCCGCCTGGACGATCATGAGCAGCGCCTGTTGCTCCTGCCACTCACCGGGCGGCAGTGGCATATCCGGATACGCCCAGCCGTTCGCCGTCTGCTGCGGTACGGGCGCGCTGTCGAACATGATATCGGGCGCCCGGTTCCAGACGCCGGTCGAGAGGATTATCAGCGCCGTGAACGTGCAGACGACAATCGTGTCGATGAATGGTTCAAGCCCGCCGACCAGTCCTTCGCGCACGGGTTCGTCCGTTTTCGCAGCGGCGTGCGCGATCGGCGATGACCCCTGGCCCGCTTCATTCGAGAAAATAGCGCGCTTCATGCCGAACAGGAACGCGGAACCGACGGTACCGCCGATAAATGCGCCGCTCGCCTCCGAGTGCGTAAACGCGGAGGTGACAATCAGCGAGAGCAACTGCGGGATCTCGGTGAAATGAGTAAACAGGACGTATAAGCCGGCGATGACGTAGGTAAAAACCATGAATGGCACGAGGGTGCCGGTCACCTTGCCGATTCGCTTGATGCCGCCGATGAGTACCGCAGCGACGGCCAGGGTAAGCAAGACGCCGGCAATCCAGCCGGGTACGCCGAAATATGTGCTGGTGACGTCCGCGACATTCCATGCCTGGAACATGTTGCCACCCGTAATGGAAGACAGCATGATGCAAAAGGAAAATAGAACCGCGAGTGTCGTGCCGAGCCAGGCAAACCTCGGGTTGATGCGTTTGAGCGCCTTGCCTGCAACCCACATCGGGCCGCCGTGGGGATTATCGGGATCGTCCGTATTACGGTAGAGCATCGACAGCGTGACTTCCGTCAGCTTGATGGCCATGCCGAGAAAACCGACCACCCACATCCAGAAGATAGCGCCGGGGCCGCCGAGCGTGATAGCGAGTGCGACGCCGCCGATGTTACCCAGACCTACGGTTCCCGACAGCGCGGCGGACAGGGCCTGAAAGTGGTTAATGGCACCGGGGTCGTCCGGATCGTCGTACTCGCCGCGGACCACCCGCGATCCGTGCGTCAGCGCGCGATACTGGGAAAAGCCGCTCCAGACCGTGAACAGGACTCCGGTACCGGCTATGATGAGTATCCAGGTCTCGTTCCAGAGTACGGCATTAATCGTTGCCAGGGCCTGGCTCAAATCCATATTGCTCCCCCGAGCCGAACAGATTCATACGCTCGCGACAAGTGGCGTTGATTGGCGAACCAATAAATGCCGGTTCGTACCTGCCTGACTCACGCGTTAAGAAATCGTGGGCGAACCGGGCCTTAGCCGCGATAGCTCAGCTACGCGGCTTCCATGATAGCAGTAACGCCCATGCCACCCGCGGTGCAGACCGAAATCAGACCTCGGCCCGAGCCTTTCTGCTGAAGCAACTTGGCCATAGTCGCGATGACCCGCGCCCCGGTCGCGGCGAACGGATGACCGATGGCGATGCTGCCACCCTTGACGTTGAGTTTGGATAACTCTATCGGGCCCATCGGCTGATTTCGCCCGAGCCGGTCGCGGCAGAACTTTTCCGATTGCCATGCCATCAGTGTTGCTACCGTCTGCGCCGCGAATGCTTCGTGGATTTCGTAGAAGTCGAAATCCTGCAAACGCAGGTTTGCAATCTTGAGCATGTCGGACACCGCGTAAACCGGGGCCATCAAGAGCCCGTCGCGGTTGATGAAATCCACGGCCGCGACTCTGCAGTGCGTCAGGTAAGCGATAACCGGTAAATTCTTTTGCCGTGCCCAGCCGTCCGATGCGAGCAAAACCGCGGCGGCGCCATCAGTCAACGGCGTGCTGTTGCCGGCGGTTATCGTGCCTGCCGCACTCTTGTCGAACACGGGTTTCAATGACTGCAACTTTTCGAAAGTGGTATCACGGCGAATGTTGTTGTCTTCTTCGGCACCGTGAAACGGTATGACCAGGTCTTCATAAAAACCCGCATCGTAAGCGGCAGCTGCCTTGATATGGCTGGCGAGCGCGAGTTGATCCTGGTGTTCCCGGGCGACCCGGAATTGTTTCGCGGTTACCTCCATGCTTTCACCCATCGAAAGACCGGTGCGGGGCTCGGTAACGCCGGGAAACTGCGGTACGAAATGCTTGGGTCGAAGCTGAAACCAGGGAAGCGCTTTCTTCAAAAAGGACCGGCCGCGATAACTCGCCAGCAGAATGGAACGAAACCTCTCGGAGAAAATTACCGGCACGTCGCTCAACGAGTCACAGCCACCGGCAATGCCGGCTTCGATCTGTCCCAGCGAGATCTTGTTGGCAATATTGATGAATGCCTCGATGCTGGTGCCGCAAGCGCGTTGCATGCCGACGCCCGGCGTACGCAGCGAAAGGCCCGAACCGATCACGGATTCCCTGGCGAGGTTCCAATCAGACGAATGTTTGACGACGGCACCGAGGGCGACATCGCCCAGCGTCTGACCCTTGAGATCGAACTTCTGCACCAGGCCGGCGAGTGTTGCCGTCATCATTTCCTGGTTGGATACATCCGTATAAATGGAATGAGAACGGCAGAAAGGGACCCTCAGGCCTCCGATGACAGCGACCCGTCTCGCTTGCCCGTCATGCAGCATAAAGCCTCCGCGAATTCAGAATGGAGCGCCGTGTGGCGCAACTTTACACTATTGCCGAACGGTATCGTAGGCCACGTGCTACAGTCGCAGAACGAGCGAGATACACGAAAACCATGGCTGATTTTTCCGCGACTAAAAGCTGGCCGAATGAAGCAAGGACGATTGGACGCCTCGCTAGTCCTTTAATTATCAATAATCTGTCGATCGCCGGCATGAATTTCGCCGATGCCGTCATGGCAGGCCGGCTCGGTGCGGAGGCACTTGCGGCTGTGGCGGTCGGCGCCAGCGTGTGGTTTCTGGGATTTACCGTGTGCCTCGGGCTCATGATGGCGATATCACCGATTACCGCAAGGCACTATGGCGCTGGCGAATTGTCGGTAATCGGAAGGTATACGAGGCAGGGGCTATGGCTCGCACTCGGCCTCGGCGTAAGCCTTATCTTACTCGCGCACCTTCTTGTCGAACCGGTGTTGAACTTTATCGGTATAGATACGGAGTTCAGGCAACTGACGATCGGCTACGTAAAGGCGATCATTTTCGGGGCGCCCGCGATTTGCGGATTCCTCGCATTCCGGTTTACGACCGAAGGCATCGGCGTCATGCGACCGATCATGTACACCTCTTTATTCGGCCTCGCAAGCAACGTCTTTCTCAATTACGTGCTGATGTATGGTCACTTCGGTATTCCTGCATTCGGTGCCGTCGGCTGCGGCATGGCCAGCGCGATTACCATGTGGCTAATAATGTTCGTGCTCGGATCGATACTGTATCTACGTCCGATTTATAAGCCTTTGCAGATTTTTAAGCGAGTTGCACCTGTGCGCATGCCGATACTCAAGGAGATCGTAAAGCTCGGTATGCCGATTGGCATAACAATTACGGCAGAAGCGGGATTATTCTCGGTGGTGTCGATCCTGATCGGCACGCGGGGCGCGGCGATCACGGCGGCACACCAGATCGCGATTAATTTTGCATCGACCATGTTTATGATTCCTCTCGCGTTTAGTTCTGCCATTACGGTACGCATCGGACATGCGCTGGGTGCCGGCTATCCCTCTGCGGCCAGGTTGGCGGGATTGACAGGAATCTCGATGTGCGCATTGTTCATGGCGTGTGCCGCCACATTTCTGCTGCTGTTCAGAGACGCGGTGGTCAGCCTTTACACTAACGATACCTCGGTGCGGGCAATTGCCATTGGCCTGCTCCTCATGGCGGCATTGTTTCAGATTGCAGATGGCGTGCAGATCGGTGCGGCCGGCGCGTTACGCGGATACAAGGACACGAAAGTGCCGATGATCATCAACATGTTTGCCTACTGGGCCCTGGGCTTTCCTCTCGCATACATGGCTGCGATTACATTTCGTGCTCCGCCAAACTATATCTGGGCGGGATTCGTGCTCGGATTATCTGCGGCCGCGATAATGTTGACGTTGCGCGTGTTGAGAATTTCGAAACACCAGGTTTTGGCAATGTCGCCAGCAGTAATTGTCGACTGAAATCCTGGCCGGGACAATGTTAGGGATCGGCATCGCCTTGCCCGAAGGACGGCGCATCGCCCGCGAGATATTCATCTTCTTCCGGCGTGTTTTCGCGGCCCAGCACTTTGTTGCGATGCGGAAAGCGGCCGTATTGCTCGATAATGTCGGCATGTAACTGGGCGAACTGAGCGACTGTTTCGAAGGTCTCCTTGTAAGTCCGTGAAACGGTCTTGGCGAGGTGCCTGTAGATTTCACAGGATTTCTTCTGCACCTTCGGCGACTCCGAGTGCTGCAGCGGCATATAAAAGAATACCCGCTGAACAGGCGACAGATTCTTGTCCATCTTGGCGGTCGCGCCTTCGACACATAATTTCAACGCGACCTTGTCTTTTTCGAAAGCTTCCGGCCTGTTGCGGTATATGTTTCGCCGAAACTGATCAAGCAACAGGATCAGTGCCAGTCGGCCCCTCGGCTCGCGTGCCCAGTGGTCGAGTTCTCCGGCCGATGCGCGTTCGACATCGTCAGCAAACTGCTTGACTATAGCATCGTCAAATTTAGGGTCGTCACCGAACCAAACATCCATGCGGGCATCAATCTGCGGGGCACTCAGTTCCTTTTCCATGAACCAGAACATCAGTATTTCATCGATGCGAATCAGGTCGTCGTCGGTGATCGTCGCCTCGTGAGAATCGCTGAGTAGTTTTACCGTCATTTCCGATTTCCGGGTTGCCGTTGTTTTCTCATGAGTCCGGCGGATATGCGAACCACGTCACAGAAAATCAACTATCCGACCGCACATAGTGTCTTTTACCACCGGAATCCGGCAAATGCTGTGCGCTGGAACCCGAATTGCAATGCAATCCGGCAATGGCTGGTTTTGTTGTGGCAGGTGGCGACAATGCGGAAAACGATATTCAGCCTGCTCTGCGTATTCCTGGCGGGATGCGGCGGACCCGAGCAAGGTCCTGAAGAGGCCCTGCGGGCCTGGGTCGATGCTGCCGAGGCATATGCCGAGGACAAGGATCGGGGTGGCTTGCTGGATATGATCGATGAGAATTATGCGGATGGCCGCGGCTACGATCACACGCAGATCGGCAACCTGCTTCGCATTTACTTCCTGCGCCAGAAGTCGGTCGGCCTCGTGACCAATATCAACGATATCTCGGTCATGGGTGGCACGGCGGCGCTGGTCAATGTGACGGTGGTCATGGCCGGCACGAATGCCGATACCTTTGGAGTCCGTGCCGACGCGTACAACTTCGAGCTCGAGCTCGAAAATCTGGATGACGAATGGAAGCTTATCGGCGCACGTTGGGGAGCAGTTGGCAAGGAAATGCATTGAGCGGTGCCAACGGGTTGATCGGTTTTTGGGAGGCAAAAGTGAAAGCATTGCAATCTCTGTGCAAGTGTATACTGCCACTTGCGGCGCTTTCCCTGTCGGCATGTGCTGGCACCGGGTCTGTAATTGACTCACCGAGGGTCGATCTGACCGGGGTCGAACTGACTGCGGCAAATTTTCAGCGTCAGACATTCCTGCTGAGTTTTTATGTCAGCAACCCCAATCCATTTCCGCTACCCGTAACAGCTGTCGACTACGAAGTAATCTTCGACCAAAAGAAATTCGCCGGTGGCGAGACCCAGGGAAGTTTCACCGTACCGGCCAACGGCACGGATTCTTTTGCAATCAGCGTCGACCTCGACTTCCTGAGCTCCGCAACACATTTGAAATCACTGATGAGTGGTGGCTTGCGGGAAAACATCGCATACGAATTACGCGGCAGGCTCGCTGTCGACATTCCACTCGTGAATCCGATTCCGTTTTCGAACTCGGGCGTTATCAACATGAGGCAGACGGCGTCGGACCAGTTCAACTGAAGCGGCACTCGTTTCACTAGAAACTTTCCTTGCCGACTTTCGCCGGCATTTTGCGCGCTGCGGTTGCGAATGATGATGAAATTGCCGGTATTTGCGAGCATTTTTTCCCTGATCGTTGGATGATTTTGTCGGGTGTGACATATACTCAGTGGTTCGGGTTGTTCCTTTGAATTGGCAATAAATCGTTCAACGCTGCGTTGCACTCAAAAAGTGCGGGCCGCAACCATCAGAAACGAATTCGCGTGATTTAAGAGCAGCCCGACAGGGCGCTTGGTAGCACCTGCACGTCTGGGCGACGTAAATCAACCAATAAGGTCGGTGGACATGCACCTTGTGCGTGTCCCGAGGGCACCCATGGGCAAACACGCTTCAATCAGTTTGTACGACCCCTCATTCGAGCGCGAAAGTTGCGGCTTCGGCCTCATCGCCAATCTCGATGACAAGGCGAGTCACTGGGTGCTGGAAACGGCTGTCAAGGCACTGGCGAGACTGACCCATCGCGGCGCCGTTGCCGCGGACGGAAAAACCGGAGACGGTTGCGGCCTGCTGATCAAGTTTCCCGAATCGTTCCTGCGTGATGTCGGCGTGGAACTCGGCATGCAGCTCAACGAGCGGTTTGCCGCGGGCACGGTTTTTCTCAGTCAGGATGAAGAGCTGGCGAATCAGGTCAGGGGAGAAATCGAGGAGAGCATCAGGTCCTGCGAGCTGGAAGTCGCGGGCTGGAGAAAAGTGCCGCTGAATCCCGATGCATGCGGCGAGCTGGCGCGGCAAACGCTTCCCCGCATCGAGCAGGTTTTTGTCAACGCACCGCCCGGCATGCCGCGCGGCGCGTTCAACCGGACCTTGTTTCTGGCGCGCCGGCGTGCCGAGAATCGATTCCGGGCAATGGATCCGACAGCCTATGTCGCGAGCCTCTCGTCGGTGACTATCAGCTACAAGGGCATGGTGATGCCGGAGATATTGCCCGAGTTCTACGCCGACCTCAGGGATCCGAGACTCGAGACCTCGGTGTGCATATTTCATCAGCGTTTTTCCACCAACACGATGCCCGAATGGCGTCTCGCGCAACCGTTTCGTTTTCTCGCTCACAATGGGGAAATCAACACCATCCAGGGCAACCGCAACTGGGCATTGGCGAGGGCCAATAACTTCCGCTCGGAGAAACTGCCGAATATTGCCGACCTCGATCCGATCATTTCATTAACCGGCTCCGACTCGCAGAGCCTCGACAACATGCTCGAAGTCATGCGTGCCGCGGGCATGAATGTCCTGCAGGCGATACGGCTGCTGATTCCTCCCGCGTGGCAAGCAAGACATACGCTCGATCCGGACGTCCGGGCATTTTTTGAATTCTACGATTGCCAGATGGAGCCCTGGGACGGGCCAGCAGGAATCGTGCTTACCGACGGGCGATACGCGGCCTGCTGTCTCGACAGAAACGGCCTCCGGCCAGCGCGTTTTGTTATTACCGATGACCGGCATATCACGATTGCTTCGGAGATCGGTGTCTACGATTACGACGACAGCCAGGTCGTCAGGAAAGGACGGCTCGGCCCGGGAGAAATGCTCGCTGTCGACCTGGAAAACGGCATGCTGCTCGATACCCGGGAAATCCACGAACAGCTGAAATCCCGGCACCCCTATAAGAAGTGGTTGAAACAGGGCGTGCGCTACCTGGATTCGGAACTCGTCGACCGCCACATGGCGGCGGAACCATTTACCGAAGACACGCTGCTCACATACCAGAAAATGTTCAATCTCTCGCGAGAGGAATTGAACGAAGTGGTCACCGTGCTGGCAAAAGCGGAGCAGGAAGCGGTGGGTTCGATGGGCGACGACACGCCGATGCCGGTACTGTCGCGCGAGATCCGGTCGCCGTTCGACCATTTCCGGCAACAATTCGCGCAGGTAACGAACCCACCGATTGACTCACTGCGCGAGCGCATCGTGATGTCGCTGCAAACGAATATCGGTCGGGAAACGAGCCTGTTCGACATCGGCCCACGGCACGCTAACCACGTCATCATGAACTCGCCGATCCTGTCGCAACGCAAGTTGCGCCAGTTGCTCGGACACAGCATGTTCGCGGACAGTCATGCGTTCATCGACCTGAATCTGCCGAAAGACCTGTCTCTACCGGAGGCACTCGACCGCATCTGCGCCCAGGCAGAGCAGGCGGTTGCGGACGACAAGCTGATTCTGCTGCTGAGCGATCGCTACCTGAAGCCGGATCTCCTTCCGGTGCATGCCTTGCTCGCGACGGGCGCCGTACATCACCACCTCGTTGCAAATGGCCAGCGTTGCGCGGTCAACATCATCGTGGAAACAGGCGTCGCGCGGGATCCGCATCATTTTGCATGTCTCATCGGATACGGGGCGACAGCCGTTTACCCCTACCTGGCCTACCAGTGCCTGCAGAACCTGGCCCGCAAAGGCAGCGTCGACGCGCGCCAGCAACTCGGACGCAGTTATCGCCGCGGCATTCGCAAGGGCCTTTTCAAAATCATGTCGAAGATGGGCATTTCCTCGGTATCGAGTTATCGCGGCGCGCAGCTGTTCGAGATCGTGGGCCTGCACGATGAAGTTGTTGACCGTTGTTTCAGGGGAACGGTCAGCCGAATCCAGGGAGCAAATTTTGCGGACCTGCACGCGGACCAGATGAGGCTCGCCACCTCCGCGTGGGAACCGCGGCAGTCAATCAGGCAAGGTGGCTTGCTGAAGTACATGCACGGGGGCGAGTACCATTGTTTCAATCCGGACGTGATCGCCACGCTGCAAGCCGCTGTGCGCTCCGGGGATTTCGATCGTTACCGGGAATATGCGCGGCTGGTGAACGAGCGGCCGGTCGCAACGCTTCGCGATCTGTTCCGTCTCAAGCCGGCCGGGCCGCCGGTGCCGCTCGACGAGGTGGAGCCGATCGAGGACATACTGCCGAGGTTCGAGTCCGCCGGCATGTCGCTCGGCGCGCTCTCACCCGAGGCGCACGAGGCGCTCGCAATCGCCATGAATCGCATGGGAGGCCGTTCCAATTCGGGAGAGGGCGGCGAAGATCCTGCACGCTATGACAGCGAGCGAAGGTCGAAGATCAAACAGGTGGCGTCAGGGCGCTTCGGCGTGACCGCGGAATACCTGGTTAACGCCGAGGTGCTGCAGATAAAAATCGCGCAGGGCTCGAAACCCGGCGAGGGCGGCCAGCTGCCGGGACACAAGGTCAACGAAATGATCGCCCGGCTGCGCTACGCGAAGCCCGGTGTCGGACTGATTTCGCCGCCGCCGCACCACGACATCTATTCGATCGAAGACCTGGCGCAGCTGATCTTCGACCTCAAACAGGTAAACCCGCAGGCGCTCGTATCCGTCAAGCTGGTTGCCGAGCCGGGTGTCGGTACGATCGCGGCCGGCGTGGTGAAAGCTTACGCAGACCTGATCACGATTTCCGGATACGACGGTGGCACGGGCGCGAGTCCCCTGAGCTCGGTCAAGTACGCCGGCAGTCCCTGGGAGCTAGGCCTCTCCGAGACCCAGCAGGTCTTACGCCAGAACGGGCTGCGGCAAAGAGTCCGTCTGCAAACGGACGGCGGACTCAAGACCGGTCTCGACGTAATCAAAGCTGCGGCACTCGGCGCCGAAAGTTTCGGCTTCGGTACAGGTCCCATGGTCGCGCTCGGATGCAAGTACCTGCGCATATGTCATCTGAACAACTGTGCGACCGGCATTGCGACGCAAAACAACGTTTTGCGAAGTGAACATTTCATCGGCCTGCCGGAAATGGTCATTAACTTTTTCCAGTTCATCGCGGAGGAAGTACGGCATCGGCTGGCCGAACTCGGTTTGCGAACAGTTTCTGAACTCATCGGGCGAGTCGACCTGATCGAGTTGCAGCCGGGCGAGACAGCGAGACAGCAACGGCTCGACCTCACGCCCGTCATATCGGACGCCAACGTCGCGGCGGACGTGCCGCGTTTCTGCCTCGATGAACGCAATACGCCGTTTGATCAGGCGGAACTGGCGAAACACATGCTCGAGGAAACCCTGGCGGCGATCGAGGGCAAGACCGGCGGCAGTTTCGAATTCGAGATCCGCAATCATCACCGCACGATTGGCGCGATGCTTGCCGGAGAAATTGCCCGGCGCTACGGTAATGAGGGGATGCAGGATGCGCCGCTCGATATTCAGTTGCGCGGTACGGCCGGCCAGAGTTTTGGCGCATGGAATGTTGCCGGGCTGAACCTGGACCTCATTGGCGATGCGAACGATTATGTCGGCAAGGGAATGTCGGGCGGCCGCATCGTAATCCGCCCGCCCGCCGACGCGCGTTTCGATGTCAGGGAGGCGACGATTATCGGTAACACCTGCCTCTACGGCGCGACGGGCGGCCACCTGTATGCGGCCGGCCGGGCGGGAGAACGTTTTGCGGTGCGAAATTCAGGGGCGGTCGCCGTCGTCGAAGGCACTGGCGATCATGGTTGCGAGTATATGACCGGTGGTGTCGTAGTGGTTCTCGGGCGATTCGGCGTCAATTTCGGCGCCGGGCTGACCGGCGGCTTTGCGTACGTGCTGGATCTGGATCGAAACTTTGTCGACTTCTACAACCACGAGCTGATCGATATACACCGCATAACGCCCGAAAGCATGGAAGCGCATCTGCATCATCTGCGTTCCCTGGTCAGCGAGCATGTCTCGCACACCGGCAGCAAGTGGGCAATGGAAATACTCGAGGACTACCGAACCTTCCTGCCGAAATTCTGGGTCGTTAAACCGAAAGCGGCGGAACTCGGCTCCCTCATCGAATCGTTACGGCAGGCGGCGTGATGCCCAAGCATCCATTACAGTTTCTCGAAGTGCCGCGCCGCGACCCGCAAAAGGAGGCGGTCGACATTCGCATCAAGCATTTCGGCGAGATTTACGCTTCGTACGACGGCGCCGATGCTGCCAGCCAGGCAGGACGTTGCATTAGCTGCGGCAATCCGTACTGCGAATGGAAATGTCCGGTACACAACTACATTCCCGACTGGCTGCGCCTGGTCGAGGAAGGCAAATTGTTCCAGGCAGCCGAGCTATCACACCAGACCAATTCACTGCCGGAAATCTGCGGCCGTATCTGTCCGCAGGACAAATTGTGTGAAGGCGCCTGCACGCTGAACGACGGCATTGGTGCGGTGAGCATAGGCAGCATCGAGCGATACATCAGCGACGAGGCATTCAAGCTCGGCTGGCGGCCGGACATTTCCGACGTCGTCGACAGTGGCAAGTGCGTGGGCATTGTCGGGGCGGGGCCGGCCGGACTGGCGGCGGCGGACGTACTCGCGCGAAACGGCGTCCGCTCGGTCGTGTTCGACGCCTATCCCGAAATCGGTGGCTTGCTGACTTTCGGTATCCCGCCGTTCAAGCTCGAAAAGCAGGTTGTCCTGAAGCGGCGCGAAATCCTCGAAGGGATGGGTATCAGCTTCGTACTCAACACACGCATCGGCACCGACAAGTCGTTCGATTCACTGCTGGACGAGTTCGATGCGGTATTCCTCGGTACCGGAGCATACACGCCGGTACGCGGGGAATTTCCTGGCGAGGAGCTGCCGGGTGTGCATCAGGCACTGCCATACCTGGTGGGCAACAGTTACCGGCATATCAACCACGATGACGCATCCGCACAATATGTGAACCTGGAGGGAAAGCATGTCGTGGTACTGGGTGGCGGCGACACCGGCATGGACTGCAACAGGACGGCGGTGCGGCAGGGCGCGGCGAGCGTCAGCTGCGCCTACAGGCGTGACGAAAAGAACATGCCGGGATCGAGGCATGATGTCGCCAATAGCAAGGAAGAAGGTGTCAAGTTTCTGTGGAACCGTCAGCCGGTGGAAATCGTCGGGCCGGACCGGGTCACCGGCGTCAAACTGATTCAGACAAGACTCGCCGCTCCGGATTCGCACGGCCGGCAGCGCCCCGAACCGATACCCGGTACCGAGCAAATCGTTAAGGCAGACGCCGTGATCATTGCCTTCGGTTTTCGTCCGAGTCCGCCTGACTGGCTCGCTGCAGCGGGCATTTCGACCCTGGCGAATGGCCGCGTGCGCGTCGATTCGATCGGCGAGCATCTTTTCCAGACCACCAACCCGAGCGTGTTTGCGGGCGGGGACATGGTACGCGGCTCCGACCTTGTCGTGACGGCAGTTTTCGAGGGCCGGGAGGCCGCAAGAGGTATCCTGAATTACCTCGGGGTCGCACCCGGGTAAGATTAAACCTGGCAGCTGCTCCGGGAGTGACCGTCATGACCGAACCGCAATTCAAATGGGATGACTCCTTCCTGATCGGGATCGAGGAACTTGACCACGAACACAAGTTACTCATCGACGATATCAACAGGCTGCACAAGGAACTCGCGAGGCACGACAAGAAATCGGAAATCGAGAAACGCCTGGGCGATATTTACGCGCGCATGCAAGCGCACTTCGCGCTTGAAGAGCATGTCATGAAAGAAAACGACTACGAGTTTTTTGATGAACACAAGCGCGAGCATGACGAGCTGCTGGATAATTACACCGAGTACATGTTGCAGTTCCTGAATCAGCCCGGTGTGTTTTCCAGCAAACGCATCGAAGACACCCTGACTCGCTGGATCGTGACGCACATTATGGAAAGCGACAAAAAAATGAGCCTGATGCTTCAGGCCAACGACTCATAGCAATGCCGAGACAATAAAATACAGCAGTCGACCGGCCATTTTTTATTTGTGTGCGATCGGTTTTTCCGTGAACAGGTAGTCCTTCAACTCCTTGTCGAAAGTCGGATCCTTGCGGCGTATCCGTTCGAGAACCATTGCCGCGTGCTCTTTTTCCTCGTCCCTGTTGTGCGCAAGAATCGCGGCAAGCTCGGGGTCCTTGGTCGCGTCGACGCGCTGGTTGTACCAGTCCACGGCTTCGAGCCCCTCCATTAGCGAGATTATTGCCCGATGCATGTCGCGCGTATCGGCCATCAATTCTTCAATGGGCTCGTGATAGCCTTCGTTCGCCATTTTTCTCTCCCGAGGTCATGATTCTTGATATTGGATACTGAACGCTGCTCGCTGCCGTGGCTATTTCGGTAATTCCGTAGCTTGCCTGGGCAGCGTTATCCTGAACACGACGCCGCCTTCGAGATTATCCGCGGCGATGGAACCATTGTGTCCCTCGGCGATCAGGCGGGCGACATAAAGCCCCAGTCCGAGATGCCTTTTGCCACCGCCTTTTCTGACCGACACCATGGAATGAAATAATTGCGTGCGCATGTTCTCCGGTAACGGCGGACCGGGGTTGAATATCGAGATAATGATGTTGTCGTCATCGCTGTCGAGTGACAGCATAATTTCATCACCGTCGGCGCTGAAATCGACCGCATTATCGGCAAGTTTATCGAGCATCTGGATAATCAGTTCGGGCGATCCATAGACCGTGGCGTCGGTCGCGCGATTGTCGAAATTGAACTTCCTATCGGGCCAGGCATCTGCATACGCGGCCGTCGTCGAGCGGAGAACATCGGCGAGGTTGAAATTCTCCGGTTCTGCATTTTCGATGAGTTCTTCGGTGCGACTGGCCTCGCTCATGGCACTCAGGATCGTTCGCAAGCGTTCCACTCCTTCCTTTGCCCGACCCGTGTAGACGCTCGCTTCTTTCGATAAGGATTCGTGTTCCAGGTTCTCGAGCGAGGACTGGACGATCGTCAGCGGTGTTCTGAGTTCATGAGAAAGTTTCGAGGCGAGCGACTGCAGGTAATCGTTGTAGTTGCCAAGCTGTTGCAAGACGCGCGAAAAACTCCGCGACAGATCGCCGATCTCGTCTCCCGCGAGGGCGCTCGGCAAAGCGGTGCGAACGTGTTTTTCATCGAGCGCGCGTTCCGCCGCGCCGCTCAGATGCCTGATACGCGCAGACAACCAGCTGGCATATCCCAGCAACACCAGTGCAACTCCGATGGTCGCGATGAGGGTTAGCGTTATCAATCGGGTCATCGCCTGATTCGTCAGGCTGAGAATTGCGTCGGTGCCCTGTTGCAGGATGATCACGCCCGTCTGTACGGTGCCGGAATAGATCGGTTGGGCAACAGACACGACTGCCCGACCCGTGTCGGGGCTACGAAACCACCGTGTCGCGGGGCGTCCGTTCAGGGCTTCCCGGACATAAGCCTGTTGCTCGCGGCCACTGGCGTGCGGCTCGGCGAGCGCGGCTTCTGCTCCCGGCTCGAGCAGGAGGTTGTAGAAAAGGCGCAGCCAGCCGGTAGAAAGTGGCGGCTTATCGACAGCTCCGGGCGCGCCGAAGATACTGCCCGCGTGTCCCAGCCGCCATCCTCGCGCGTCCGTGACGATAAGTCGTAAGCCAGGCTGCACGTATCCGGCGGCGACGCTCTGCAAAACCGGCGAAACCGTGACGTATCGACCGGGCAGGTCGCCGTCGAAAGATGCGCTGCGAATGCCGGGACTTTTCCTGTCACTTGTATTGGTGACGATCAGGCCGAGGCGATCGCCCAGTATCGATTGCGGGATCCGTGCTTCGAGCCGATAACCACCGGGCGCGTCCCGCCAGTATGCGGCGACCCTGGTATCGTCGAAGACTTCGCCGCCTGTCTCGCGGGCCCCGATGATCTCGCCAGGTGCCTCCGCGCGAAAACGGAAAATGGTACGCACACCGTTCTCGTCGACGCTGAGCAAAGCCACATGATCGCTGAAGCTCCTCGGAAATATTGCATCCTGGCCGAGATCGAAGATCGGCGATGCATCGCGGACCTCCAGGTGCAGGTAAAGGTGCGGCCGATAGGTACCAAATACATAACGGATCGCGCCGTCCGCCCCGCGCAGCGACATGGCCGAACCTTCGGGCACCGTCCACTCATCGAAGTAGCCGTCGATCAATGGCGGGTTAAGAAGCGGATGTCCGTATAGCTGGCTCCGTGCGGATTTTAGATTGTCGCGGGTCGCCAGGAATTCGTCCGGGAACTGTGACATCGAGTCCGAGATTGCCTGCGCGGTACCCGCCAGCATCTGCTGCTGTCCTTCGCGCAACGCCGATTCGGTTTCCCTAATAAACTGACATCCCGCCCAGGGCAGAATCAGCGTGAGCAAGCTGACGAGCAGTAATTGCTTGCGCAGGTTCATGGAAATCCGTCAATCGGCGAGCCAGCGATACCCCATGCCATACATGGTCTCGATCGCGTCGAAGTCTTCATCGATTGCGACAAACTTGCGGCGGATGCGTTTGATGTGCGAGGTAATCGTGTTGTCGTCGAGTACTGCCTGTGCGGCATCCATCAGCTGCTGGCGCGACTTGACGTGGCCCGGATAGCGGGCAAGTGCGTGGACCATCCAGAATTCTGTCAGCGTCAGGCCGACGGGTCGGTCCTTCCAGCGAACCGTCATACGATCGATGTCGATTTCGAGGTCTCCGCGATTGAGTCGATTCTCCTCCAAATGTGGTTTCTGCATCGCGTCGAGACGCCTGAACAATGCCGCAACCCGGGCCATCAAATGCGGCAGGCTGATGTCCTTGGTCAGGTAATCATCGGCGCCGAGCCGTAATCCGGAAATCGCGTCGAATTCCGAGTCCCTCGCCGTCAGGAATATGATCGGCAACTCGCTGGCACGACTTCTAAGGTCGCGGCAGAGTTCGAATCCACCCTCGACGTCATCCTGCAGATTGATGTCGATGACAACGAGATCGGGGAGGCGTGCTTCGAATGCGTCCATGGCCGGTTTACGAGCGTCGTAAAGGTCGACCGCATATCCCTCACGCCGAAACGCCGCCGCGTAATTTTCGCGAATCGCAGCCTCGTCTTCGACTATGGCTATTCGTTTGGACATGAAAGATCCGCATCGTGGCAAAAGCACAATTTGCCACATTCGGCCGGTGCATTGCCACGCTCTCGCCCCAGGCTCGGCGCATTGGCCTGGTGAAATCCTCCTGAATCAAAAAGGGAGGCCGGCATGGAACAGGAGCATCCTCGAAACGGTGAGGATCGCCAGAACAGGCGCAATGCAACGGCTGCCGGGAAGAGCTGGCACCCGCGGCTCAGGTTCGGCAACGCCGGGCGAATCCGGGAGGCGTTGAGACGGCAGGCTTGCCGGAGATGGCTGCCGCTGCTGCTGGCGGCGATACTGACACACTCGGTCCCGGCACAGTCGAATGCGCCGCCCGATGCCGATCTCGCGCCCGACCACATGCAGACCGGCAGCCTCTTGCCCTATGGGCAGAACACACACGTGATATCCGGTTTCCCGGCAACTGCCAACAATGCCGGCTGGTACCGGACTAACGGCCTGGTCCTGATCGCAACGGCGTTGCTGTTGTTGCTGGTACTGATGGCTGGGAGGCATGGTCATGCTTCGCCGGCCCGCAACTAGCACCGGATTCGTGGCCGTGTCCTGTCTTTTATGTCTCGGATTCTGGCAACCGGGCCAGGGCGCCTATATTCCCGCCAAGGCCTGGCTGGCCCAGGAGCTGATGCAACGCGCATGGCAGAAAACACAGGATGGCGACGGCGAATCCCTGCCGTGGCCATGGGCGGACACCTGGCCGGTTGCGAGGCTTTTGGCGAAAGGCGGCGATATCGAGCTGATCATTCTCGAGGGCGGATCCGGTCGTACACTTGCTTTCGCACCCGGACATCTGAGTGTCAGTGCGCTGCCGGGGGAAAAAGGCAACAGCATTATCGCCGGGCACAGGGACACGCACTTTCAGTTCCTGCAGTTCATGAAACGCGGTGAATCGATCATGGTCGAGACGGCAGCAGGAGATACCTACCTGTACCGGGTCACCGACATCGACGTAGTCGATTCGCGCCGCGGCAGTATCGTCATCGATACGGAATTGCCGATGCTGAGCCTGGTTACCTGTTATCCCTTTGGCGCGCCTGAAGCAGGCGGGCCGTTGCGCTACGTAGTAACCGCCGAGATGGTTTTCTAGGAGTTGGCGATGCGGAGTAATGCCGCGACCGATATGGCATCCGTAATTTCTCCGCGTTCGACCATCGCTATTGCTTCGGACAATGGTAGCTTTCGAATTTGCAGGTCTTCGTCGTCATCAAAATCGGGTTCGCCCTGGTCGAGATTGCGGGCTACAAAAACGATGCCCTCTTCGTCGGTAATGGAATTACTCGTGTGCAGTCGCATGATCTGCGACCAGCTTTTCGCAGTCAGGCCGGTTTCTTCCTTTAACTCGCGCCTGGCCGCCGCGAGCGGTTCCTCGTCGGAAGGGGCGCCGCCCATCGGCAGCTCCCAGCTATAGGCGCCGAGAGTGTAGCGTTGTTGTCCGACCAGCCAGGTGTTGCCCTCTTCGTCGAGTGGCACGATCGCGACGGCGACGTTCTTGAAATGCACGACGCCGTAATCGATTTCCCCGCCACCAGGATGGATCACGCGGTCCTCGAATACGGTAATCCAAGGATTATCGTAGACCGTTTTCGAGTCGAGTTTTTGCCAGCTCATGATGCGGCGTTCGCCTGGTCGGTTTCGACCATCAGTTTGAATCTTTGCATGTCGGCTTCGCTTCGTTTACGGATCTTTCCGGCGACGAACAATGATATGAATTTCATTACCCCGTGAAAGGTAAAATTGCACCAGGCGGTCCAGCGGGTCGAGTTTTCGTCGACCGCCTCGAAGTGATTGACGACCAGCGTCTTGCCCATCGGCGATTCGTAGGTTCCGGCAAGGAAGTCGGGCTGGCGTCGCTCGGTGATGGTTTCTTTTAGAACCACCTTCCTGCCTTTCTCCTTGTAAACCAGTTCGGAGACCGCACCGGGCTGACCCGGTTCGCCGGAAACGTGGTTGCAAGATTCGAGGTTTTGCTGCCAGCGGGTCATGTTGTCGTGATTGTCGAATGCGTCCCAGACGGCAGCCAGGTTCGCATCTATGACAGTCTCGAGCTTTAGCTTCATGATGGCGCTCCAGACGACCGGTCTCGGATCATAACGCAAGCGGCTGATATTGATTGCAGCCGGAAGGCGGCTGGGTCATAGTTCGTCGGCCTCCCGGGCCCGAATTCACGCGCCCGGGGGCCGATTAAGCTAACTCCGGAACCTCAGATGGAATCAGCGCAGGCACGCCTGACCCAGGGATCGGTCGGCGGTCATCTCGTCGATATGACTGTGCCCGTCCTGTTCGGCATCTTCATGATGATGGCGCAGGCGTTTGCCGACATGTGGTTCATCGGGCGTGTCGGCGACCGGGAGCTCGCGGCGCTGAGTTTCGCTTTCCCGATCCTGATGATCGTGACGAGCGTTGCGATCGGTCTCGGAGCCGGCACTTCCTCGGTCGTGTCACGCGCAATAGGCGCGCATAACCACCGCCGTGCGCGACGCCTTGCCACCGACAGCCTTATCCTGTCCTTCGGCATTACGGCGACGATCAGCGCGATCGGCTACCTGACGATCCATCCGCTATTTACGCTTCTGGGCGCGCCGCAGGACATGATCCCGCTCATCGCCGGTTATATGACAATTCTTTACACCGGCGTGCCCTTCGTCGTCGTCGGCATGGTCGGCGTGAGCAGCATGCGGTCAACCGGCGACACGAGGTTACCGAGCATGTTGATGGTAATCGCTTCGGTCACCAACATAGCGCTGGATCCCATATTGATCTTTGGTATCGGACCGATTCCGGCGATGGGTCTCAATGGCGCCGCCATGGCGGCATTACTCTCACGCGTCGGCGTTTTCGCGGGCACGCTGTACTTCATGCGCGTCCGCTATGACATGTTGTCGTTCAATAAACCCGATTCGCACGAACTCAAGAGTTCCTGGGCCGATATATTGCACGTCGGTATTCCGGCAGCTGGAACGAACGCGATCATTCCGATCGCCACCGGCGTCATCACCGCGATGCTCGCGCGTTACGGTCCCGAAGTTGTCGCCGGTTTCGGTGTCGCAAGCCGCATCGAGTCATTGACGCTCGTGCTGTTCTATGCGTTGTCGGCAATCATCGGCCCATTCGTCGGCCAAAACATAGCGGCAGGCAAGGCAGACCGGATATTCGAAGCGCTGCGTCTGTGTACGTTGTTTTGCCTGGCAATGGGTTTGGTCATTGCAGCATTACTTGCGCTCGGAGGCGAGTGGTTGCCGACGCTGTTCAGCGACAACCCGCAGGTCACCGAGGTATCGACACTGTTTCTGATGATTGCACCGATAAGTTACGGCACTTATGGCATGGTGATGGTCATGAACGCATCGTTCAACGGCATGGGCAAACCCATGCCGGCGGTGCATATCAGCGTGTCGCGGATGGCCGTCATTTACATACCGCTCGCGTTTGTGGGCAGCCATTTCTTCGACATTGCTGGCATCTTCGCCGCGTATGCCATTGCCAATATCGTCATGGGCATAATTTCTTATGCGTGGGCACGCGCCTCGGTGCAGGAGCAATGTGATGCGCACGCCGAGCCGCTGATCGTGTCGGAGACCGTGTAAAGCCTTATTGCGGAATGCCGGGAAGCACGCGGCGCCGGTAGTAATAATACATGCCTATGCCGCGGCTGATCATGAAGCACATGAACGCCAGCCACAGTCCGTGGTTGCCGAGGAAGCGAAACAGGAACCACGCGGGCACGAACACGAGAAACGTTGACAGGAGCATGTTGTTGCGCATTTCCCTTGCACGCGTCGCCCCGACGAAGACGCCATCATAAAGGTACGCCCAAAATGCAATGACCGGGGCGATAATCATCCACGGAAGGTAACGCAATGTCGTATCGATGACCTCGGGCAGGTCGGTTAACACGCGAACGAATATGGGCCCCGTGAGCCAGAAAAGCACGCTGAAGCCGATCGCAAAATAGAAAGACCAGCGCAAGGTCAGCCGCACCGAACGTTGTAACGCCTGCCGGTCCCTGGCACCGGTCGCCTTTCCGACGAGCGCTTCGGCCGCATGCGCGAGCCCGTCCAGTGCAAAAGAAACGAGGTGCAACAGGTTTAGCAGAACCGCGTTGGCGGCCAGTATGAGTCCTCCCATTCTCGCGCCTGCGGCAGTCAAGAACGCCAGCGCGAACATCAGCGACATCGTTCGAATAAAAAGATTTGCATTAATGGAGAAGAACTCCGCGTACTCTGCAATTTTTGTCAGGTGATTGAGATCCGTGTGCCCGCCGCGACGCCGCAGTTCGGCGATTGCAAATGTCACGCCTGTAGCGAGGCCAGCGAATTCCGCGATCACCGATGCCGCAGCAACGCCATCGACTTTCATGCCGAGAACCAGCACGAACAAAAGATCGAGCGCGATGTTCGTCAGGTTGATGACCAGCACGATATAGAGCGGCACCCGCGCGTTCTGCAAGCCGATAAACCAACCGATGAACGCATAATTGGCCAGTGTCGCAGGTGCGCTCCAGATGCGTATCGAAAAATACTGGCCCGCGAATTGCCTGACCTCGGGCTCGGGACCAAGAAGCATCATCGCCAGCTCCCGGAGCGGCGCCTGAAGCAGGATTAATGCGAGCGCGATCGCCGTCGAGACGACCAGTGCCTGCCCGAGTGCGACCCGCAGCCCGTCATCGTCAGCAGCGCCGAATCGCTGCGCGGCAATGCCGGTCGTTCCCATGCGCAGGAAATTCACCCCGCTGTATAGAAAACCGAAAATCGTTGCGCCGACTGCGACCGCGCCCAGGTAGACGGCGCTTTCAAGGTGACCGGTTACTCCCGTATCCACCATGCCGAGCAACGGCACGGAGATATTCGACAGCATCATCGGCGCGGCAATGCGCCAGACGTCACGGTTTTGGGGTAATTGCAACGATTCTTCTCGGGAACGGGACTGGTATTTAAATCGGTATGCCGAGGCGCCTGTAAAGGTTGGCGAGAAGCCACGCGGGGCCAATCATCATGAGCTGAATATCACGCAAGACCGCCCTGATTCCGCCTTTCTTATAGTGCCCGAGATAAAGACCGGCAACGCTGATCGCGAGCACCCCGCTCGAAATACCGAGCAGCGACCACGACGATTCCTCGAGCCACAGTTGTACGCCAGTAATGCCCACAACGAAGGGCAGCATGCCGATGGCGAGCGGAATGGAAATGATGAAGTAGTACACGACGGCGGCCATGAGGAACACGCTGCCCCAGTTCAGGACCGGCGAGATCCGGGCGAATTCCCCGGGTATTGGCAGCGACCACAGGATGCCGACCGTGCCCAGCACCAGTAGCGGGACGGACAGCCAATAAATCCCGGGGTTCCTTATGTCGCTGTGGCTGTCGCCATAGTCGGATAGCCACCGATCCGTATCGGACAAGATACTCCCCCGTTTCTCATACCGCGCCTATTCTACACACCGGCTCGCCATGCGGAATTGTGAGGTAGGTTCATATTTTGACGGGGTATTACTGCCACACTTTGATCCCTGGGTATCAGCTCACTAGCGGGGCCGCGACGCCCCGTGCTTCCTAAGGAGCACTGACTCACATATGCAAGCTGGTTAAGAGGTATGGCTATGAGTATCAAGACTCTGAGAATCATCATGGTTGCGGCGGGACTGGGCGCCGTGCTGACGGGTTGCGAAACGCTGCAAACATATAATCCTTTTACGGGCGAGAAGGAAACGAGCAATGCAGCCAAGGGCGCGGCAATTGGTGCCGCAGCTGGCGCGGTGGTTGGGCTGGCATCCGGAGACGATGCCGTCGAGCGCAGGCAGCGTGCATTGATTGGCGCCGGCGTCGGCGCCCTCGCCGGTGGCGCAATCGGCTACTACATGGACCGGCAGGAAGCAAAGTTGCGCGAAGAGCTCGAAGGCACGGGCGTCAGTGTGACTCGAATGGGTGACAACATCACGCTGAACCTCTCCGGCAACATAACTTTTGCAACGAACAGCTCGGACCTCGGCTCCGAATTCTTCGATGTGCTGACGTCGGTAGGCAAAGTACTGACGGAATACGACCAGACTGTCGTCGAAGTTGCAGGACACACGGACAGCAGTGGTCCGGAGAACTACAATATGGACCTGTCGCAGCGGCGTGCCGGTTCGGTCGCAAAGTATCTCGAGTCGCAAGGGATCATCAACGAGCGCCTGCTGACGGTGGGTCTCGGTGAGTCTATGCCTGTCGCCGATAATTCCACCGCGGGCGGAAAGCAGGCGAATCGCCGGGTCGAAATCACGATGGTTCCGCTTACCGCGAACGGCGACGCTAAAGCGAGCGCTTCTACTAGCTTCGAATAATTCTCGGCAGCATAAGCTGGTGGCGCGGGCAGATTGATCGCGGGTGCTGGTAGGCAGCGCCCGCGAATGCCTGCAAATACGATCGCAGCCTGCCCAGGTCGACGAGCTCGTCGACGAAACCGTGGCGAGCGCAATACAGCGGGTCAGACGTATTCCGATATTGCTCCGCGAGCTCGTTCATCTTTTCGATAACGGGCTCGAGCGGATTGCCCGCATCCTTTTCCTTGATAGCGCGGCGGGCGTAGGTTGCAACCGCCGCAGTTTCCCCGTGCATTACCGATATGTTGGTGGCCGCCGTACCCAGTGTGAACGCGTTGTGTCGGTTTGCATTGGGGCCTCCCAGCACGTAATGGGCAGCAGCGCTGCCCTTGCGAAGAACGACCAGCATCAGCGGGACACCGGTCTGCTGGATACTATAAATAAGCGACTGGCCGAGCCCCAACAACTCGGCACGCTCGGCGACGTCGCCGACATCGATGCCCGTCGTATCCTGGAACCAGATCATCGGCACCCGGTCACGACCGCAGTGCGTGACGAACTCGTTCATTTTGATCAGGCCCTGCCGGTAAAGCTTGCCGCCGATGCCGGGATAGTCGGCGTATTCCGGATAGTTCTTGCCGAGAAAGCCCTGCCGGTTGCCGATACAGCCGACGAGCATACCGTCGACCTTGCACAGGCCCGTATACATTTCCGGCCCGTAATCCGGACGGAATTCCAGGTGTTCGCTGCCATCAACCAGCCTTGCCAGCACCTGATCGAAGTCGTAGGTCTCTTTCTGGTTGAACGGCAGGAGGCTGTACAGGTCTTCTGCCGCAAAGGCGGGATCGGCCGGCTCAGCAACGCGAAAGAACTGCGGCGCGTAAGCCGCAATGCCCTTCATATACTCCTTGATGCCGTCGAGAACGCCGGTTTCCTCTTCGTACACGTGAGAAAAGAAGCCCGTGTGCTCGAAGTGTGTCGCGACATTACCGGGCGGCTGACCGGAAAACTCCCGCGTCTTTTCGATAATTTCTTCGAGCATTTCTGCATCGAACACACCGCGCGGCGCCATGCCAGACACGATCCCTACGCCGCCGACAGCCATGTTGGCGTCCTTGTGTGCCAGCAAGATTGTCGGGCTGATGCTCTGGTATCCGCCGCCCGCAGGATTGGTCCCGTAAATCCCCGCTAGGACCGGCACGCCTGCCTGGGCCAGCTCGGCATGCCGGTAAAACGGGGTGCCGGCGCCGCGCCGGTCGGCGTAGAACTTTTCCTGCTCGGTCAGTTTCGCGCCGCTGCAATTGACCAGCCAGACGAGCGGAATATTCAGCCGCTGTGCAAGATCGGTGACGCGCAGAATGTTTTCCGATTGCCCGGGTAGCCACGCGCCAGCCATGACCTTGTTGTCAAAACCGATGACCACCGCCCAGCGACCCTCTATTTTAGCCAGTCCGTCGATGACATTGGTCGTGCCTTCCGCGTTGTCCAGCGGATTATATAAAGTGTGCAATGGCGTCCAGCTGCCCGGATCGACCAGGTATTCAATTCGCTGCCAGACGGTCATCCAGCCCCGCGCATTGATCTTTTCGGTCGGAAACCCGGTCTCCTCGACCTTCTTTTTCTCTTCCGTAATCGCGGCTTCGACCCCTTCAAGCTGTCGCTTGCTTTCCGCCGCGCGTTTGATCCGGCCGGCCTTCAATTCCTTGCCGAGGGAATCCATGTGTTCGAAATACTGCTTCATTGTTATTGGTTTCGATCAGCGATTGGGAGTGAATCCGCAGGCGACCCCGGAAATGATCATCTTTTGTATGTTCGACGTACCTTCCACTACCTGCAATGACTTTGCATCTCGATAAAAGCGTTCTGCGGGGTACTCGGAAGAATAACCATAAGAGCCGAAGATCTTCATGCATTCGTTAGCCGCGTGCACGGCCGCTTCCGAGGCCGCGAGTTTCGCGATAGAGGTCTCGTATTGATTCGGCCGATCCTGATCCTTGAGCCAGGCAGCGCGGTAGACGAGGTACCGTGCTGCTTCGTGTGCTACCACCATATCCGCAATTTGCGCCTGGATCATCTGGTGCCTGGAGATCGGTTTGCCGAATTGCGTTCGTTCGTTCGCGTAATTGATGGCCAGTTCGAGCGCGCCTCCGGCAACGCCGAGGGCACCGGCGGCGCAACTGATGCGCGTGTTATTGAGCTGCCACATGCAGATCTTGAAGCCATCCCCCGTATTTCCGAGCAACGCGTCCTTCGGGATTCTTGCTCCGTCAAAAACGAATTCACCCGTCGGCGAGCAATGCAGCCCGAGCTTGGTGTCGATGCCTTTGGCAATGCAGCCCTCGAGATTTTTCGGCTCGATGATGAACGCCGATATGCCTTTGTGATGTGCCTCCCTGTCCGTGTAAGCATAAAGCAGCCCGGCATCACCGACATGTGCATTCGAGATCCACATCTTGCTGCCGTGAATCTCCCAGTGGTCTCCCTTGTCGAGCGCGTAGGTTTTCATGCCGGCTACGTCCGATCCGGAATTGGGCTCCGTCATCGCGAAGAAGCCGAGCTTCTTGCCGGATATCCATTCGGAAATGTATTTTTCCTTCTGTTCGTCGGTCCCGTAACCGGCAACCGCCAGTGGTGCCCCGAGGTTCTGCATATTGAACTGCACGCGCCAGGATGCCGAGACCCGGGCGATTTCCTCCGTCATCAGGCAGGATTCCAGGAACCCCATGCCATTGCCGCCGAGTTCTTCCGGTAATACACAGGCAAAAAAGCCGAGATCGCCCATGCGTTCGACGCGATCGGCACGAAACTCGTGATTTTTTTCTTCTTCCTCGAGCGTCGGGGCTATGTCCTCTTCGGCAAAGCGCCGCGCGGTTTCCTGGACCAGGCGTTGTTCTTCTGTTAGTTCAAACATCTTCTCGTCTCATGCCGATCGGTTCATAGTCAATCGATTACAGCCATTACATCGTCTTCTTCGACGGCATCGCCTTTCTTGACCCGGATTTCCTTGACGCTGCCATCGCACGGTGAATAAACCGGGATCTCCATTTTCAGCGCCTCAACGACGAACAGCTCGTCGTCCTCCTCAACGGTATCACCGACTTCCACCGAGACCTTCCAGACGTTGCCGGCGAGCGCAGCCAATACTTCTTGTGCCATGTCAGTTCCTTACTCTTGATATTCAGCCCAGTAAAGTCAGAAAAATGCCTGCCGCGATCACGGTGCCGATTACACCGGCAATGTTCGGGCCCATGGCAAACATCAGCAGGTGATTCTTCTTGTCCGCCTCCATGCCCATTTTTTGCGCGACGCGTGCTGCCATCGGCACTGCCGATACACCGGCGCCACCGACCAGCGGATTGATCTTGTCAGAGGTAAAAAGGTTGAAGACCTTTGCCAGGATAACCCCGGTTGCCGTGCCGATAATGAATGCGACCAGGCCGAGAAAGAATATGAAGATCACTTCCGGGCGCAGGAAGTTGCCGGCATTCATTGTTGCACCGACGCTCAGGCCCAGGAATATAGTCACTATATTCAGCAGCGAATTTTGCGCCGTTTCCGTCAGCCGTTCGACGACCTTTGATTCCCTGAACAGATTTCCGAGCATGAACATGGCAATCAGCGGGGCCGATGCTGGCACCAGCAGAATGATCACGAGGCTTGCCACGACCGGGAAGAACAGTTTCTCGCGCGCACTGATCCTGCGACCCTTTTTCATTTTGATCTTGCGCTCGGTCTCCGTCGTCAGCAGGCGCATGATGGGTGGCTGGATGATCGGCACGAGCGCCATATACGAATAGGCAGCGACGGCGCAGGCGCCCAGCAAATGTGGCGCAAGCTTCGCCGTGAGGAAAATCGTTGTCGGGCCGTCCGCTCCGCCTATTATGCCGATTGCTGCCGCTTCATCGAGCGTGAAGCCGGAGGCCGATGCAGCGAAAAAGGTCAGGTAGACACCGGCCTGTGCCGCGGCGCCGAGGAAGATCAGTCTCGGTTGCGAAAGCAGCGGGCCGAAGTCGGTCAATGCGCCGAGCCCGAGAAAAATCACCGGCGGAATGACCTCCCACTGAACGCCATAATGATAGAAGCGCCAGAACAGGCCCTCCCCGGGCACCATCAGGTTGGTCAGCGGAAGATTCGCCATCAGGATGCCGAACCCGATAGGCAGAAGCAGCAGCGGCTCATACCTTTTTTGGATGGCGAGGTACATCAAAGTCACGCTGATGAGCCACATGACGATCATGCCCGGTGTCACGGCCAAAACGCCCATGTGCTCGAAAATGGCCACGCTACTCGGTCTCTTCGGGCTCGTCCCTCGTGGAAATTACGAGTTCGATGAGTTTCATGGCCAGGTACAGGACGGCCATGCCGATGAATACACCGGTGATTCCGTTGACAAATATGCCTACCGCTGTTTCCACGGTATTGCTCCGAAGCCCTTATCGCCGAGCGGCGATCAGCAAGGGGCGTATCATCCCGTAATGGGTTGACCTATTCAATCGCCGCAGAATCCGGGCAGCATCGGGGCATAAAAAAACCCCGGGCAACAGAATTGACTGGGGTCTCTCGTTAAATGGATTGTTGTCAGACTTGCATTACAACGCCGAGCTTCTTGATCGCCGCCGCCTCAATCTGCCGGACACGTTCCGCCGATACACCATATTGATCAGCGAGTTCATGCAGAGTCGGCTTGTCTTCCGAAAGCCAGCGCGACTCGAGAATATGCCGGCTGCGGTCATCGAGTGTCGTTATCGCTTTTCTCATCCGCTCGGTAACGTCATCGTTCCAGTCGCTGTCCTCGACCAGCACCGCCGGGTCCGCGTTCGGGCTGGGCAGATAAGCTGCCGGCGAGAAAGCGCGTTCATCATCGCGGGCGTCCGGCAACGGGTCGAAGCCCGGATCACGGGCGGCCAGCCGGCGTTCCATCTCGGTAACCTCATCGGGGCTTACGCCGAGGTCTTTGGCGACGGCCCTGGTCTCATCGTGTGACAACCACGAGAGATTCTTCTTGGCCTTGCGAAGATTGAAGAACAATTTGCGTTGCGCTTTGGTCGTCGCGACCTTGACGATACGCCAGTTGCGCAATACGAACTCGTGAATCTCGGCGCGGATCCAGTGCACGGCGAAGGACACGAGCCGCACGTCGAAATCGGGGTCGAAGCGCTTGACGGCCTTCATGAGACCGACATTACCCTCCTGGATGAGGTCGCCGATCGGCAGGCCGTAACCGGTATATCCCTTCGCGATATGCACGACAAAGCGGAGATGCGCCATGACGAGTTCACGAGCAGCTTCGAGGTCGTCGTGATCGCGGAAACGGCGGGCCAATGCCTGCTCGTCTTCCTTGCTCAGGACCGGGATATTGCCAACGGCCTGGATATAGGCACCGAGATTACCGACCGGGCTCGCCAGGTTCAGATCATGCACCGTTGCTGCAACTGCTGTTGTCATGGAATTTGTTACCTCCCTCGAGATGTCGAATTTTAGCACTCGCGAACTTAGAGTGCTAACAACGCTAATTAGTTCCCTGACGCAGCTTCGGAATTATCTATATAAAGCAGTAAGTTAGCTCGATTGCCCGGGTCTGGCTTATGGTAAATCAAGGGCGGTTTTCGGCGTGGAGCCGGGCTAGCGCGGTTCGATGCGCCGCATGTGACGCGCTGCCGCGACCCAGGAGCCGGCGAGGCCCAGCGTCATGCCGGCCGCGACAATCGCCAGGCTCTCGGCCAGGTCCAGGGACAGGATATTGAAGGGGCTCGAGTACAGGCCGGCCAGCCGGGTCACCGGGGCCTCGAGCGCGTACAGCCCGTAGCGGACCAGCGTCAGTGCCAGCAGCCCCCCGCCCAGCCCGTACCAGAGGCCCGAATACAGAAACGGCCGGCGCACGAAGGCGCTGCTTGCGCCGATCAGTTTTGTCACCTCGATTTCCTCGCGGCGGTTCTGGATGTCGAGGCGAATCGTGTTGCCGATGATGATGATGATGGCGGCGCCGAGCAATGCGGCGCCGATCGCAATCGATCTTTGCAGGATATCGAGGATGGCATGAAAGCGGCGTACCCACTCGGTATCGACCTGCACGAAATCGGTTTCCGGCAGGTTGCCGAGCTCCTCGTTCAAGAGGCTCATCGAAACCTCCGTATGGTTCGTACCGGGCCGTACGACCAGCGTGTGCGGCAACGGATTCGCGGTGAGATGATCGAGTGACTCACCGAATCCCGATTGTTCACGAAATTCCTGCAGAGCTTCGGCCGAGGTGATCAGCGTTACCTGTTCCACGTCGGCACGTTGCCGAATGATGTCCGCCAATCGACGGGCTTCCTCTATCGAGGTATCGGTATTCAGGTAGACAGAAAAATCGAGAGCGTTGTCCCACGAGGCGCTGATCGACTGGGCATTCTTGATGACGAGGTGCATCGCGGCCGGCAACGCGAGCGTAACGGCGATGACCAGGATGGTCATGAAGCTCGCAAACGGTTGCCGTGCCAGGCGTTGCAACGCTCCGGTACCGGTACTTGCATGGCGCACCAGCCAGTTCAGAAAGCGGCCGGACGAGGGCGGCGCATGCAGCAAGTTTGGCGAATTCACTGCCGCCATTCGGCCTGCTCCCTTTGCACGGAAAGTCGTTCCACGTATTCGGCGACGACGTCTTCCTCTTCTTCGTAGTGCAGCATGCCGTTCGCCAGCGGTATGCGGCGGCAGCCCAGTTGATCGATGAGTGCGGTGTCGTGACTGGCGATCAGAATCGTCACGCCCACTTCGTTGAAGCGGCGGAATATTCGCATGACCTCGAGTGAGAGATCGGGATCCAGGTTTCCGGTTGGTTCATCCGCGATCAGCAGTTTCGGCCTTGAGACAATGGCGCGGGCGATACCCACCCGCTGTTGCTCACCCGACGAAAGCGTTTCTGGAAAGTGGTTTTCTTTGTGAAGAAGACTGACCTGGTCGAGAGCGGCCCTGACCTTGCGGGCCGCATCCCGGTCGCTGAAGCCCGCGATGATTAGCGGAAGAGCGACATTGTCGAATACCTTCCTGTCATACAGCAGCTTGTGATCCTGGAACACCATGCCGATCTGCCGGCGATAGGCGGGTATCTTTCTGCGCGGAACGCGACGGGTGTTCTGTCCATCGACGATAACGTGGCCGGTGGTAGGGCGCTCGATCAATGCAATCAGGCGCAGCAGGGTGCTCTTGCCGGCCCCCGAGTGACCGGTGACAAACACCATTTCACCTTTGTCGACATTCAGGCTCAATCCCTTGAGCGCATCGTGCCCGCCGGGAAATCTCTTGGTAACGTTCTCGACCTGGATCAAGGTAAGCAATTCCTATTTCGGATCGCCGCCTGACAGCAGTGCGTCGACGTATTCGTCCGCGCTAAAGGTTTGCATGTCCTCGACGCTTTCGCCAATTCCGATGAACCGCACCGGGACCCCAAGCTTGCTGGCGATAGCGATAAGAATACCGCCTTTGGCGGATCCGTCCAGCTTGGTGACCGCAATACCGGTCAAACCGAGGGCGTCATTGAATTTCTCGGCCTGCGCCAGCGCGTTTTGGCCCTGGCTGGCATCGATGACCAGCATGATCTCCTGCGGCGCCGCGGGATCCTGACGCCCGACGACCCGCTTAATTTTCCTGAGCTCGTCCATCAGGCCCTGCTGAGACTGCAGGCGCCCCGCGGTATCGGCGAGCAATACGTCGATTTTCCTCGAACGCGCTGCTTCCCACGCATCAAAAATTACCGCGGCCGGATCTGCCCCGGTCTGTTGCGCAATGACGGCCACCTCGTTGCGCTCGCCCCATGCCTGCAGCTGCTCGATGGCGGCGGCGCGAAACGTGTCGCCGGCGGCGAGCATGACCGAGTAACCATCGTCCTTGAACTTTCTCGCCAGCTTGCCGATCGTGGTCGTCTTGCCGGCACCGTTGACACCCACCATGAGAATGACGAACGGCATTCCGCCTGCGGGAATCTCGAGAGGCCGTTCAACCGGGTGCAGAATATCGAACAGTGCCGCACGCAGTCCCTCGAGCAATGCAGCGGCGTCCCGCAATTCTTTTCGGGCAAGCCGATCTTCCAGGCTGCTGATGATTTCTGCGCTTGCCTCGACCCCGACGTCTGCCATGATGAGCGCGGTTTCGAGTTCTTCCAGGAACTCCTCGTCGATCTTGGTGCCGGGAACCAGCTTGGCCAGATCGTAAGTGAGCCAGCTGTCGCCCCGGTTGAGCCGCGCCCGGAGGCGCCTGACAAATCCTTCGCGTGCGGGGGCCTCAGCTTTTTCCATCTTGCCAAACACGAATTTCCACCACGCGAAATCCTAAAGTAATCTCGTGCCCTGAACCGGGTATTCCGGGGAGAACATGGGGCGACGAATGAGCCGGGGACGCAGTGACAGGGGATCGCCATCCGGACGGCTGCGTATTGTAGCGGGAAAATGGCGCAGCCGTCTGTTGCCGATTGCCGACGAACCGGGCCTGCGGCCGACCTCGGAACGAATCCGCGAAACGCTTTTTAACTGGCTTGCCCCGAATATCGAAGGATCCAGATGCCTGGACCTGTTTGCGGGCAGCGGTGCGCTGGGCCTCGAGGCTTTGTCGAGAGGAGCGAGCGAGGTCGTGTTCGTCGAGAAATCTGCCGCCGCAGCCAATGTGCTCGAACAAAGCGTGGCGGCGCTGCAGGCGTCAGGCGCGGCAATAATGAACATCGATGCCCTGGACTATTTACGCGGCGCACCGCGAGCATTCGACATCGTGTTTCTCGATCCGCCATTTGATGCCGATCTCAGCGGAGATTTGTGTAGACTGCTGGACGAGCGTGGGTGGCTGACGGCAAATGCCCTGATTTACCTGGAGCAAGACCGCAAGCGGCCGCTGCCCGATCTGCCCGGCGGTTGGGCCGTTCGCAAGGAAAAGACCGCGGGCCAGGTACGCTATGCACTCGTTACAGTGAAAGGCTGAAAACCAAGGAGCACGAAATGACGGTCTCTGCCATGTATCCGGGAACGTTCGACCCGATTACGCTCGGACATGAAGATCTTGTGCGCAGGGCCTGTCGCCTGTTCGACAAGGTAGTCGTCGCGGTCGCAGCAAACCCCGGCAAGGAACCGATGTTTTCACAGGAGGAACGGGTCGAGCTTGCCAGGGATGCGTTGTCGGAAATAAATAACGTCGAAGTGCGCGGCTACGAAGGACTGACGGTCGATTTTGCGTTACAGAACGATCTGCAGGTCATCGTGCGGGGCTTACGGGCAATTTCGGATTTTGAATACGAATTCCAGCTTGCCAACATGAACCGGCACCTGACCGACGACGTCGAAACGGCATTCCTGACACCGACCGAGACTTACACTTATATATCGTCGAGCCTGGTCAGGGAGATTTGCAGCATGGGCGGCGATATCTCGGAATTCGTATCGCCGAAAGTCAAGGCGGCACTGATGGAACGCTGTGGCCGAACTTGAGTTTTTTTATCTCTGGCAGTTTTTGCAATAAAACGTCGATCGCTGGCCCAAAACGATGACCGATATTGCCCGCTCGCAACGGCGACACGGCTCTCCGTCGCGGCCATACACCTCGAGCTTCGGTCGAAAATAGCCCGGCTCACCGTCGCCGCCGTGGAAGTCTCTAAGCGTCGTGCCGCCGGCTTGAATCGCCTTTTCGAGCACTGACTTGATGGCCTGGACAAGCTTATGCACGCGCTCAGATGAAATCCTGTGTGCCTTGCGTTTCGGATGGATACCGGCGAGGAACAGTGCTTCGCTCGCATAGATGTTGCCGACGCCAACGACTACCAGACTGTTCATGATGAATTGCTTGATGCTGACGCGGCGCCCGCGTGCTTTGTGCCACAGGTAGTCGCCGTCAAATTCCGCGGACAACGGTTCCGGGCCGAGGTAGCGAAGCAGGTTGTGTTCCTGGGGTTTGTCGGTCCACAGCAGGGAGCCGAATCGACGCGGATCCCGGAACCGCAGTGCCTTACCGCTGTCGAACTGAATGTCCACGTGATCGTGCTTGCCTGCCGGTTCTTCCACATCGATGATTCGGACGCTGCCGGACATGCCCAGATGCAGCAAGGCAGTGCCGGCATCTGTCTCGAACAGCAGGTACTTGGCGCGTCGCGTAAGGGACTGAATGACCTGGCCGGGCAGTATCTGGTCGATATCCGCGGGAACCGGCCATCGCAGTCGCCGGTCGCGAACTACCACGTCACGAACCTGCTGGTTGAGGACCCATGGCGCAATTCCGCGGCGGCTTGTTTCGACTTCGGGCAGTTCGGGCATAGGCTCGGCAAATGTGATGTGGCGCACACTATAGAATTATTGTGCCGCACGGGAAACCAGGCCATAAATGCCTGTTTAGCAGCCGTTTCCCGCGCCACATTACACGACATGCGGGCCAAAGACTCAATTTGACGGGCTCGTCCTTGGAGGAGCTGCGTGCATTGGCTATAGTGTCGCCCACTTTTCAACGGAATCAGCGCATGGAATTTTTTTACGGAATATTGAACCTGGATGCCTGGGGTTACGTGATCGCCGCTTTTGTGATGCTGCAAGTCACGATGATGGCCGTTACGCTTTATTTGCATCGCGACCAGGCGCACCGGGCACTCGATTTACATCCGGCGCTACGACACTTTTTCAGATTCTGGATCTGGTGTACATCCGGCATGCTGACCCGGGAATGGGTGGCGGTACATCGCAAGCATCACGCGTTCTGTGAGACAGAAGACGATCCACACAGCCCGCAGATTTACGGCCTGAAAAAAGTCCTGCTCGAGGGAGCCGAGCTCTATCGCAAAGAAAAAGACAATCCTGAAACGGTCGAGAAATTCGGCCGCGGTGCGCCCGATGACTGGCTGGAAAGAAACGTCTATCTCCGCTTTCCGTACGCCGGCATCATTCTCATGCTGGTCACCGATCTGATTCTTTTCGGCGTGCCGGGAATCATCATATTCGCGTTCCAGATGGCGTCGATGCCCTTGTTCGCGGCCGGCATCATCAACGGGCTCGGGCATCACTCAGGCTACCGTAATTTCGAATGCGACGATGCGGCGACCAACCTGGTGCCATGGGCATTTCTTATCGGCGGAGAGGAACTGCACAACAACCACCACGCGTTTCCGACCTCGGCGAAATTCTCGGTGCGTCGCTGGGAATTCGATATCGGCTGGCTGTACATAAAGATTTTTCAGAGCCTCGGCCTGGCGAAGGTCAAGAAGGTTGCGCCGCAGCCCGTGCTCGGGAAAAAGCCCGCAACGAATATCGATATCGAGAACCTGCGCGCGATCATCATCAACCGCATGCACGTGCTTCGCGATTATACGAGGCAGGTCACGATGCCCGTGCTGAAGAAAGAGAAAGCCCTCGCGGCCGGCAACGCGGCGTTCAAGAAAGCGAAGACGCTGCTGGTTCGCCGGCCGATGCTGCTCGACGACAAGGCAAGGTTGCGGCTTGGCGAACTGCTGGCCGACAGTGCCGCGCTGCACACGGTTCACGAGTTTCGCGAAAGACTTAGCGAGCTCTGGAGCGGCGCAAACGTGAGCAACGAAAAACTGCTGGCACAGCTGAGAGATTGGTGCGCCGAGGCCGAAGCCAGCGGGATCAAGGTACTCGAGGACTTCGCGCTGCGTCTCCGCTCCTACCAGCTGGCACCCGCCCTATAAAAATAGGGTCGAACCGCAATTAATTATTCAAGGGGGTATTTACGCCCCCATTAATTGCGGTTCGACCCTATTTTTTGAATTATTTGATCTTGGCTTCCTTGTAGATCACGTGCTTGCGTGCCTTGGGGTCGTACTTCTTCGTCTCCATCTTTTCGGGATGCAGCCGCTTGTTCTTGCTCGTCGTATAGAAGTGACCGGTACCGGCACTGGAAACCAGCCGGATTTTTTCTCTGTTGGAAGCCATCTGCTAATCCTCCCGGATCTAGACGTGCTGACCCTGTGCGCGCAGATCTGCGAGCACCTTGTCGATGCCGTGCTTGTCGATGATGCGCAGGCCCTTGTGGGAAACGCGCAGCCGAACGTAGCGCTTCTCGGATTCGACCCAGAAGCGCTTGGACTGCAGGTTCGGCAGAAAACGCCGACGCGTCTTGTTATGGGCATGGGAAACGTTGTTGCCGCTTTGCGGGCGTTTCCCGGTGACCTGACAGACCTTCGACATGAGCAATAAGTTCCTGATTTTATGCAGGGTTGCCCGCGAGGCGCGGGCAAAGAGCGAGACTTTATACCAGCAGAAATCTGCGTAATCAAGCAGCCATCACAACATGCCGCGACTGGCGAGGGACGTACTGATCCCGTCTCCGATGATCAGGTGATCGAGGAGCCGGATATCGACGAGTTCCAGCGCCGACTTGATGCGGCGCGTGATGCGCTCATCGGCCTGGCTGGGTTCAGCCACACCCGATGGGTGATTGTGGGCCAGGATGATCGCCGCCGCGTTGACATCGAGTGCCTGCTTGACGAGCTCCCTGGGATGGACGCTCGTACCGTCGATCGTGCCGCGAAACAGCTCCTCGAACTTGAGAACCCGGTGCCGGTTATCGAGATACAGGCAACAGAACACCTCGTGAGGCCGGTCCCTCAATCGGGCCAGCAGGAATGTCTCCGTATCGGCGGGACTCCTGATGGCCACACCGCGGGGCAGCGTCTCTTCGAAATAACGCCGCGCGATTTCGGGAAGCGCGGCAAGCATTGCCAGCCGGGCATCGCCGATGCCGCATTCTGCCGCCAGCCTCTGCGGTTCCGCCTGCAGCAACTTTCTCAGGCCGCCGAATCGCTCGAGCAGGCGCATGGCGAGTTCCAGCGCGGGCCCCGGAGACGATCCTGCCTGCAGCAGCACGGCAATCAGCTCGGCCTCCGACAAGGCCCGGGCGCTCTGTTTCAAGAGCTTTGACCGCGGCGCCAGCGTGCAGTGATCTTCCGACACAGACTGTCCCTGTCCAAGCAGAATACGTGGCCTTGCAGACTGGCGGACGCGGCACGACGGCGCAAGCCGAAAAATGCCCCGGGACGGACCTATTTGCTGGAAATCGCACCGGACATGGGGCTAAGCTGACAGGCCGGGAAACAGGGCAAACCCATGGCAAAGAAGAAAATCCTGCTTGGCGTCACGGGCGGCATCGCCGCCTACAAGACGCCTGAACTGGTGCGGCGGCTCAAAGACCGGGGCGCCGAAGTGCAGGTCGTGATGACGCGCTCCGCGGCGGAATTCGTGACGCCGACTACGCTGCAGGCCGTATCCGGACGACCGGTGCGTGAGAATCTCTGGGACCGCGACGCCGAGGCCGCAATGGGGCACATCGAACTCGCCCGCTGGGCAGACCTGGTGCTGATTGCGCCGGCCACCGCGGAGATCATGTCGCGGCTGGCGTCAGGCAGCGCGCCGGACCTGCTGACGACGCTGTGCCTGGCGACCGAGGCGCCGCTGGTGATCGCGCCGGCGATGAACCGCGTGATGTGGGCGAATCCGGCGGTACAGGCCAATCGGGAGCTTTTGGAGAAAAGAGGCGTGCGGATTCTCGGTCCGGACAGCGGGGATCAGGCATGCGGCGAGACCGGCGAGGGCCGCATGGTCGAGCCGGAGGCGATCGCCGCCGCGGTCACGGGGCCGGTAATCGTGGCCGGTGGCGAGAAGCCACCGCTCGCGGGCCGCAAGATCATGATCACGGCGGGGCCGACACGCGAGGCGATAGATCCGGTGCGTTTCATCAGTAATCGAAGCTCCGGGAAGATGGCGTATGCGATGGCGGAGGCAGCCGTATCGGCAGGGGCGGAGGTGCTGCTCATCAGTGGCCCGGTCAAGCTCGAGACACCGCATGACGTGCAACGCGTCGATGTCGAAAGTGCGGCAGAAATGTTCGCGGCCACCCACGAGCGCATCGCGGACATCGATATTTTCATTGCCGCCGCCGCGGTTGCCGATTACGGCGCCGCGAAGGTAACGAAACACAAGATCAAGAAATCCGAAGAGCAGATGTCGATTGATCTGGTGCGGACGCCGGATATCCTCGCATCGGTTGCAGAACTCGAGGATGGACCTTTTACGGTGGGATTCGCCGCCGAGACGCGGGATCTGCACAAATATGCGCGAGCCAAACTGGAGCAAAAAAATCTCGACATGATCGTTGCCAACCAGGTCGGGGATGACCGTGGCTTCGATCGTGACGAAAATACCGTCGAGGTCCTGTGGAGCGACGGGGAGCAGTCTTTCCCGACGATGGACAAGAAAGAGCTCGCCGTGCAGCTGATAGCGCTCATTGCCAGGCGCTACCGGGAATACGCCGGCGATGGAAAACGCGGCAAATTGCATGCCGTTGCAGGCGGCCCGGACTAGGGGCGGACGAGCGCATTCATTGAGATCGATCCAGCTCAAGATTCTCGATCCGCGTATCGGTGACTCGATCGCCGTTCCCCACTACGCAACCGCGGGTTCCGCGGGCCTCGACATGCGTGCCTGCATCGATGAAGCCCTGACGGTGGAGCCGGGGGAGACTGTCCTCGTGCCCTCCGGTCTGGCGATTCACATCGAGGACAACACGCTGGCGGCGGTGCTGCTACCACGATCGGGGCTCGGCCATAAACACGGCATTGTGCTCGGCAACCTTACCGGACTCATCGATTCCGATTACCAGGGACAGGTTTACATATCCTGCTGGAATCGCAGCCGCAAGCCCTACCAGATTGAGCCGGGCGAGCGAATTGCACAGATGGTGTTCGTGCCGGTCGAGCAGGTGCGGTTCGAGATCGTCGAGGAGTTCGGGCACTCCGGCCGTGGCGAGGGCGGCTTCGGGCATTCCGGACAGGCATAAAAAAATCGCGCTTTGGAGCGCGATTCTTTTTACTTTTCGAAAGTCTAGTTCAGGCCTTTGAGTTTCTTGAAGCGATCGATATCGCCATCGAAACGGGCGACGATATTCTGTTCGTCCTGCTGAAATTTTTCGAGATTGGCCTGGTGCCGTTCGATCGTTTCCTTGGTCATCGTAATATCGGCGACGAGGTCCGGATCGATCATCGGGGCGTCAGGATTCTGGCTGTATGGCCGGAACCTGGTCGCTTCCCGGCTCAGATTGGCCAGCCGGCGCTTCAGATTACTCAGATAGAGCTCGGTTACGCGGGCCTGCGCCTGGAACAGTTCGACGCGGCGGTCCCGGTGCAGTTCGATTTCGTCGACCGTCAGGTACGTGGCCAGCAAGGCCTGGTCCGCGCGGCGCTGCAGCTCGCGTGCCTGGCGCAATTCTTCCTGCCGCCGTTCCTCGGCCAGTTCTGCCTCGGTCTTCTTGGCCTCCATCACGTCGACCGTGATGCCATGGTCATTGACCACCTGCCGCTCGAGCTCGGCATATTCCGCCGGAATGCTGTCCCCATAATGCACGACGCCGTCCTTGTCGACCCAGCGATAAAGTTTCGGCTGTTGTTTCTGAGCGCCAAGGGCGATAAGCGGCAGCAATACCATGACGCTGAGAATTGCGAACAATCGTCTCATGGGGCAAATATCACACAAAATACAAGTTTCGTAGAGGGACCAGTTCGCGAATTCAAAGCTTAGCCCTCGATTCTTTTTCTGGCAACCCAAGCTTATGTAAACAATTCAATAACTTAGGCGAACATCATCCATGCGTACCGTATTTCTTGCGGTATTCGAGAACGGGTTCCAGGTATTCCTTGTATTCGTCTGATTCTTCGAGCATATCAATGAGGTTCTCTAGCTTGAGAATACTTATGACCGGCATTCTCAGGGTTTGCTCCAGTTCCTGCACGGCGGATCGCGAATTTTGCCCGATTTCCTGGCGATCCAGAGAGATGACCAGCCCCGCCACGTCTGCGCCCGCCGCGATGATGAGTTGATGCGCCTCCCTGACGGCGGTTCCGGCAGTTATTACGTCATCGACGATGAGCACCTTGCCGGCAAGCGGCGCGCCGATGATGCTGCCGCCCTCACCGTGCGCCTTGGACTCCTTGCGATTGAATGCGTACGGCACATCGAGGTCGTGATGTTCCGCCAGCGCCGCCGCGGCGAGCGTGACCAGCGGGATGCCTTTGTATGCGGGGCCGAAAAGCATGTCGAACTCCACTTCCGAAGTGGCAATCGCCGAGGCGTAATAGCGGCCCAGCTTGGCGGCCGCGTAGCCGGTGGAGAACAGGCCGGCATTGAAGAAATAGGGGCTCTTGCGACCGGACTTCAGGGTGAACTCGCCGAAGCGGAGCGCGCCAAGCTCGAGGGCAAGATCGAGAAATTCCCTTTGAAAGGCGCGCATTTTTCAGGCCTTGACTCTGCTTCTGTATGATGGCCGGCTTTGGCGTTGTTGTAATCGCGGCCGACCCCGGACTGAGCGAGTATGACACACAGATTCAACGAATGCCGTACTCGCAAGACAGGTAAGCTGCGGTCTACGGGTCGAGGAGATAATCGTTTGCTCAGGGTGATCAGTCTGAATGCCAACGGCATTCGTGCAGCGGCGCGCAAGGGCTTCTTCGAATGGATGGAGAAGCAGGCCGCGGATGTCGTCTGCATTCAGGAGACGAGGGCACAAGTACACCAGCTGACCGATGACTGCTTTTCACCTGCCGGTTATCACTGTTACTACGAAGATGCATTGAAGAAGGGTTACAGCGGTGTAGCCATTTACTCGAAGGAAGAACCAGAAGAAGTTATTCGCGGTTTTGGTATCAGGGAATTCGACGACGAGGGGCGCTATCTCGAAGCGCGATTCGGCAAACTGAGCGTCGTTTCGGTCTATTTGCCGTCGGGTTCTTCGAGTGACGAACGGCAGCAAGCGAAATATCGCTTTCTCGATGCTTTTACGCCGCACCTGCAAAATTTGCAGCGGCGCCCGTGCGAGTACATTCTGTGCGGCGACTGGAACATCGCGCATAAGAAAATCGACATCAAGAACTGGCGCGCAAATCAGAAGAATTCTGGCTTCCTGCCGGAGGAGCGTGCCTGGATGGACCAGCTGTTCGACACGCACAACTACGTCGATGCATTCCGCGTTATAAACGAGGAAGAGCACCAGTACACCTGGTGGTCCAACCGCGGGCGCGCATGGGACAACAATGTGGGGTGGCGGATCGACTACCAGGTAGTGACGCCCGGAATGAAGGATAAAGTGATTCGTACCGATATCTACAAGGCTGAACGTTTCTCGGATCATGCCCCGCTGACGATGGATTACGATTGGTGAGCGCTGAGCTTTCACCAGCCGTTGCAGACAAACCCCGCGGCTGGCGCTACTACCTGCAGGAAAGGGTGCTGGTCATATTTTTCCTCGGTTTTTCCGCCGGGCTGCCGCTGCCGCTCGTGTACGCAACGCTTACCGCATGGCTTTATGAAGCCGGGCTGCCGACGAGCACGATCAGCCTGTTCGCCTATTTGATGCTTGCCTACAGTTTCAAGTTCGTGTGGTCGCCTCTCGTTGACGCCGTAAATCTGCCCGTCCTCACGCGCTGGCTCGGGCGGCGGCGCGCATGGCTGTTCGCCTCGCAGGTCGGCCTGGCGGCCGCCCTGTTCCTGCTGTCGAAGAGCGACCCGGCCACGGCCATGAGCATTTTCGTGGTGGTTGCCGTGTGCGTGGCGTTTCTGTCGGCGACACAGGACATCGTGCTCGATGCTTACCGCATCGAGATCGCCCCGCTGGAAATGCAAGGATTGCTCGCCGCCTCGTACCAGTATGGTTATCGCGTCGCAATCGTCGTCAGCGGGGCTGGCGCACTGTACCTCGCGGAGTTCATGTCGTGGTCCGTCAGTTACGCCGTAATGGCAGCGTGCATGGCTGTCGGCATTGCAACGACGCTTTACTGCAAGGAACCGGAGAATCTCACGCCGCCCGATTACCACTTCGCGGGCACCTGGCCGGAAAAAGTTGCCAAATGGTTCATGGCGGCCGTCGCCGGTCCGTTCGCCGATTTCTTCCGCCGCTACGGCCTGTTCGCGCTGTTGATGCTGAGCTTTATCGTCGTATACAGGCTCAGCGACTACGTGCTCGGCATCCTTGCAAATCCCTTTTACCTCGATATCGGCTACTCGAAGTCACAGGTGGCGAGCGTGGCGAAACTGTATGGCCTGGGAGTCGCCCTGATCGGCATCGGCTCTGGCGGGTGGGCGATCCTCAGATTCGGTCTCGCAAAATGCCTCATCGCCGCGACCGTTCTGATCGCATCCACCAACCTGTTCTTCGCGTTCATCGTTATGACGGGCCCCGAAATATGGGCGCTCGCTTTGACGATCAGTTTCGATAACTTCGCGCAAGGATTTTCCGGGACGATTTTCATCGCCTACCTGTCCAGTATCACCAACATGTCGTTTACGGCGACGCAATACGCGCTTTTCAGTTCATTGTCCGTCCTGATCGCCAAGATTTCCGCGAGTTTCTCCGGGATCGTGCAGGAAGCGATAGGTTGGTTCGGATTCTTCCTGTATGCGGCGGCGCTCGGCATTCCCTCGATCATCCTGTCGATTGTCGTGGTCCGCTATACGAGGACGGAGCAGTCGAATTGACCGGCGAGGCACTCCGGGAACTGCCGGTCTGCCGCCTGGATGAGCTCGAGGATCCCGGCTGCAAGGAGTTCCGGATCGGCGCGGGCGACTGGCCTTTCAAGGGATTCGTCGTGCGTCAGGGGGACGCAGTGTACGCTTATGAGAATTCCTGCATGCACGCCGGGCATCCACTGAACTGGCGGCAAGACAGATTCCTGAGCGGCGATGGCAAGCAAATCATCTGTGCATCACATGGTGNNCGTCGCCGGGCCGTGCCCGGGAAAAAAGCTCAGGGCGGTGGACGTGGCAGTCAGGGATGGCGCGGTGGTGGTGAGAGCTCCCGTTCCTGTGGCAGCAACAGAACGGACTCAATCGTCAGGTGAGGAT
>JABAOE010002926.1_pt2 | contig 46314 bp, 36 predicted proteins | sample 7062141 | NCBI WGS metagenome assembly JABAOE01 (sample SAMN14538627, study PRJNA623070) | marine sediment metagenome | biome: marine biome [ENVO:00000428]; feature: marine pelagic biome [ENVO:01000023]; material: deep marine sediment [ENVO:00002113] | place: India: Gulf of Khambhat ...
TTCACCCTCATCGAGCTGATGATCGTGGTGGCGATCATCGGCATCCTCGCCGCCATCGCCATCCCCGCCTATCAGGACTACACCGTGCGCGCCAAGGTGACGGAGGGGCTCGTCGCGGTGGCGCCCGCCAAGACCGCCGTGTCGGAGTTCCGCACCGCCGAGGGACGCTGGCCGGCGAACTCGGCGGAGGCGGGTTTCAGCGGCAGCATCGGCGCGAAGTACGTGCAGGCGGTGAGCTGGAGCCAGTCCGCGCGGCAACTGACGGTGTTCTACGACGAACTGGGCGGCTCCACCCTCGCCGGGCAGGAAGTGGTGCTGGAGGCGACGGTCACCGGGTCTGGCGCGGCTATTGATTGGGACTGTCACCCGAGCGACGAGCCGCCGCCGCTGCCGCTGGAGGAGAAGTACCTTCCGGCCGAGTGCCGCACGACCGGTTACCCCTGAGCGGGGCAGTGATAGCGGGGCAGTTATAAGGGGGCGACACCGCCCTTCGGGGCGGTTTGTTGTTGGGGCCGGGGCTACGTCTAGCAACGGATTGCCGGAGTAGGGCGTTCAGCGGCCCTTGGGTTTCACAGCGCGAACCGCCCTTCGGGGCGGTTTGCCGTTTTGCGGGGGCAGCATCGGCTGCCCGGGGCCGTTCGGCCCGGCGGCCCGGGTCTCATTGCCTGCGCGGGCGGCACCGCGCCGTGGGCGTATCGACCGCTTCGCTCCGACCTCGCCCGCGCGGCCGGCGCCCGACGTCGCCTTGCGGCAACGCATCGGGTAAGCTTTGACGATGCCACGCTTGCTGTTCGGCCTCGTCATGCTCGCCGCTGCCACGGCGGCTTGCGCGCAGGTCCCGACGAGCCCCGCGTCCGCCGGCGAAGGCGGGGCTTCCGCCGCGAGCGGCCGTCTCGGGGCGCTGGCCCGCCAGGGGGATGCCGTGGCGCAGTTCAACCTCGGCCTGATGTACGACCGGGGTCGGGACGTCGAGGTGGACTACGGGCAGGCGGCGATGTGGTACCGCCGCGCCGCCGAGCAGGGCTATGCCCCGGCGCAGTACACCCTCGGCGTGCTCTACATGGGCGGGCACGGGGTGCCGTGGGATTACGTGCAGGCCTACAAGTGGCTGCAGCTCGCCGCCCTGCAGAAGCACGCGTACGCGATCGAGAGCCGCGACGATCTCGTCGAGCGCATGCTCCCCGAGCAGCTGCAGGAGGCGAGAACGCTGGTGCGGGTGTGGCGGGCGAGGCGGGCGGACGCGCCGTCTGCGGCTGCGGCGCGGCGCAGCGACCCCCCGGCCGGGGAAGCGGCGCAGACCGGGCGGGCGCCGGCGTCGGGCCTCGTGCGCGAGATTCAGTCGGCACTGGCGGCCCTCGGCTTCGACCCGCGCTCCGTGGACGGCATCCCCGGCTCGCAGACCGATGCCGCGATCCGGCAGTTCCAGCACGCCATGCAGCTGCCCCAGACGGGCGCGGCCTCGCCGGAGCTCCTGCGGCTGCTGCGGGTGGCGCTCGCCGCGCGCGGATTGCCGAAAGCGCCGGCGGGCGAGTGGCAGATCGCCGAGACCGGCAGCGGCTTCGTCGTCAGCGCCCGCGGCCACGTGCTGACGAGCGCCCATGTGGTCGACGACTGCCGGGAGGTGCGCGTCGAGCGCGCGGGCCGGGCGGTGGCGGCGAGCACCCTCGCGAGCGATCCCGACAGCGACCTCGCCGTGCTCGCGGCGCAGGGCGAAGGCGGGCCGAGCGCTGCGTGGCGCGAGGGCCGGGGCCTTCGCCCCGGCGACACGGTGGTCGTGACCGGATACCCCCTGAGCGGGCTGCTGACGCAGATGAACGTCACCAGCGGCAACGTCAGTGCCCTGTCCGGCCCGCGCAACGACCTGCGCCTGTTCCAGATCACCGCCCCCGTGCAGCCGGGCAACAGCGGCGGGCCGGTGCTCGACACCAGCGGCAACGTGGTCGGGGTCGTCGTCGGCAAGCTGGATGCCGTCGAGGTGGCCCGCGTCACGGGCGACATACCCCAGAACGTCAATTTCGCCGTTCACGGGCCCGTGGCCCGCCTCCTGCTGGAGGCGCACGCCATCGACTACCGCACGGCGCCATCGCAGCGGGAGCTGCGGCACGCGGACGTCGCCGCTTTGTCGCGCGAGTTCACGGTGCGGGTCGAGTGCCTGAGGTAGAGGCGCGCGGCGGAGCAGCGGTGCCGCCCCCGCACGGCCACCCGCGGCGATGACGCTGCCCGCGCGCTTCGAGCGGGAGCGGCCCCCGGGCCGATCGCGCACCCCGCGTGATGCGGCGGCAACGGCGGATCATAAGAGCAGGCGCCCGGGCTATAATCGCGGCGGAAGTCAGTCGACCCAGCCCGTTCCGAAACGTTGCCCCTGAGCCCCAGCCCATGAACACGCGACCCGCCCCCCGCTTGCCCCTGCTGCCGGCCCTCGTCGCCGGCCTTCTCGCCGCCGCTCCCGTCCTGGCCCTGACATCGGACCGGGAGCGGACGGTGTCGATGGAGGCGTTCGACATCGACGTCGATTTCGCGTCCGGCACCCGCACGCTGGAACGCGATGTCGTCATCGTCCAGGGGACGACGCAGATCTTCGCCGACAAGGTGGTGGCCGAGATGGGCGAAGAGGAGCTGGACACGTTGACCGCGTGGGGGAAGCCGGCCATCTTCAAGACGCTGCCCGACGGACAGACGGAGGTGGTCGTCGCCAAAGGCGACCGGCTGGTCTTCGACAACACCAACCGCGTCGTCACCATGACGGGCAACGCCCGCATCGAGCAGAGAGAAGACGTCATCACCGGAGGGGTGATCACGTATGACCTGACGACGGAGGCGTTCAAGGTCAGCCGCGCCGATCCGGCTTCCGGGGCGGAGGGGCAGGCGGCGAGCGGCCGTCCGCGCATCGTCATCCAGCCCCGCGCCGGGGGCAAATCGGGCGCCGCGCCCGGCCCGGCGCCGGGCGAGGCCGCGGCCGAAAGCGCTTCACCCGAGGCCGAGAGCGCTTCATCCGAGGCCCCGGCTTCCACGCCCGAGAGCGCCGCGGCCGCGCCGGCCGACGAGACGCCTGCGCCCGCGGCCTCGGAGGCGGTCGGCGACGCGGCAACGGCCGCGGCCGAGACGGCGGCGGAGGAGCCCGAACCCGCCGCGAGCGTCGGACCGGACCTGCCGGCGCCGACAGAGGCCGCCGCAATTGGCGAGGCGGTCGCGGCCATGGTCGTGTTCTACGAGACGTACTACGAGCTCGGCGACGCCGAGCGTCTCGTGTCCCTGTTCGCCGTCGACGGCGCCGAGAACGAGCTGCAGGGCAGAGCCGCCCTTCGCGCGGCGTACGAGCGGCTGTTCGCCCGCACCCGTTCGCGTCAGACGCAGATCGAAGCGCTCGAGACCCGGCAGACGCAGGCGGGTCAGTGGGTGGTCCGCGGGACGGTTATCACGGAGCAGGTGACCGGGGACGGGCAACGCGCCGAGGACACCAGACCCGTCGAGTTCTCCTTCGTCGACGAGGGCGGCATGCTGCGTATCCGTCACATGCGTTACTGAGCGGGCTGCGCGCTCTGTATTATTTGCGGGGTCGCGACGCGGGACCCCCGCCGCCGCCCCGGCCGCCGCCGTCCCCCCCTCGAAGGGCAGCGTCCCGCCACGTTCCTTCGGCGCACCCGCGCCGCGCCTCCCGCAGGCCAATCGTTCCCCCCCACGCCGTCGGCACGCTCCGGCCCCTCTCCCTTTTGCCGGCGCCCTTCGCTGCGGCGGTCGCATCCGCCGGGGCGTTGGACGCGCGAGCCACGACGCCGCAGCCCGAAGTCGGCCGCGCCTGCGGCACCCGCCCGCCGCGCGGACGCGCCCGTCCCGGGGTTTTGTTCAGAATTTTCATAATTTATTATTTTATTAATAACCAATAGCTTACATTGTGCTTTTCATGTTGCTTCTCTAGGTGATGCCAAATCGCCGGGTGTTTCGGGCGCCGCGGTGACGATACAATCCGGCAAAAATCAATTCGGGACCGATCTTCAGGCCGGACGAGGACCGGCGCGGGTCCATGCATATGAGAGGTGGAGGAGGAGCTTTCCTGGGGCCGGTGTTCGCCGTGGCGCTGCTCACGGCGGCGCCGGCGCTCGCCCTGAAGTCCGACCGCGAGCAGACGGTCTTCATGGAGGCGGCGGACGTCGACGTCGACTTCCGCACCGGCACGAGGACCCTGCGTCAGAACGTCGTCATCACCCAGGGCACCACCCAGATCTTTGCCGACAAGGTGGTGGCGGAGTTCGTCGACGGCGAGCTGGGCGAAGCCACCGCCTGGGGCGACCCGGCGGTCTTCGAGACGCTGCCCGACGGCGAGGAGCAGCTCGTCATCGCGACGGGCGACCGCCTTCACCTCGACAACGTCCACCGCATCGTGACCGTCGAGGGCGACGCCGCGATCGACCAGAACGGGAATGTCGTCAGCGGCGGCTCCATCACCTACCACCTGGACACCGAGGTGCTGAAGGTGCGCCGCGCCGCGGAGGCGGCGGGTGAGTCGTCGGCAGCGGCTGCGGGCGCGGCGCCGCGCATCGTGATCCGGCCCGACGCCGATTCCGGGTCGGGTGTGGCGGCCGCGGACACGGCCGCACAGGAGACGCCCGCGGACGCCGAGGCCGCCGAGCCGACCCCGGCCGAGGCGGCGTCCGCCGCGCCGGCGCTTGCGGTGGCGGGCGAGGCAGTCTCCCACACGCCGCCGCTCGACGCGGCCGGCACGCCCGCGATCGCGTTGGCGGGTGCCGGGCCGGGGACAGCGGTTCCCGCTTCGGTGGAGGAGGGCACGCCCGCCGAGGCGGCGGGCATGCCACGGACAACCTCCGCAGAGGTCCTCCCAACCGATGCGCCGTCCTCGACGGCGCAGGCCGCCCTTGTGACCCCGGGCGATGGGGCGGCGGCGGCTGAGCCGATGGCTACGCGGACGACGGCCGCGAAGGCCGGGGCCGGGGAGGCCCCCGCGGCTCTCGGGGCCGCGGCCCGCCTCGCGCCGCACGACCCCGCCGCGGCTGCGCGGCCACCCGCGAGCACGAGCGCGAAGATGGCGGTCGGGGAGAGCGTCGCGGCCGTGACGCCTTCCGGCACGGAATCCGGGGGCGCGGCCGGCGCCGAGATCGGCGCACAGACGTCCGCCGCGCAAACCGTGAGCACGGCGGAGCCTGCGGCGGCCGGGAGGTTTCCGGCCGGGGCGGCGCGGGCCGAGACGGCCGGGCGCGACGAGACGGCGCGCGAGATGCCCACGACCGCCAACTCGGCGCAGGAGGCGATTCAGGTCGCCGGCGCCGCGCCCGCGGCGATGGCTGCGGGGCCGCTGCGAGTGCCGCCGTCGGATCCGGGCACGTACGGGTACGCGCCTTCGAGCGCCCCGGTAATCGGGGCGTCGGCAGACGATCCCATCCGAGCTTCGGATCCTGCCCCCGAGGTCGCGGCGGGCCCGGGCGAGCAAACGCCGAGCGGCGAGCCGGCGGCCGCAGACGCGACCGCGGGCAGCGCCGGCGAGACGAAAGATCCCGTGGCGGAGGTCCGCGACGCGGCGCCCGTCGAGGCGCCCGCCGCGGCTGCGGTTGGGGTGGAGCGGCCGATCGCCCTCACGGGCACTGCCCCGGGGCAGGGCGAACAACCGCCCGCCCACGGGGCGGTCGGTCGCGGAGCAGTTGCGCTCACGACGGCCGTGAAGCCGGTGCAGGCAGCGCCCGCGCCGCAGGGCATGAGCGGCACCTGGAGCGCGAGCCCGCCGCCGCGGGAGCCGGCGAGCCCGCACCGGGCCCGGAGCGGCGACGCGGACCTCGTGGCGGGGGACACGACCGGTAAGCCAATCGAGGCCCCGACGACCGCCGGGCAAGCTTCGCCGGCGCTCGTCGGGCTCGTGCCGCCCGCCCCGGCGACCGCCGTCGGGGGCGAGACGGCGTCTGCGCCGGCGCCCGCGGCCGCGGAGAGCACGGTGGTCGAGGTCCCCGAGCAACAGGGCGGCGGCATCGCAGCGCCGACGGCCGCGGCGTCGAAGGGCGGGCCCGCCGCAGACGAGGCGGTCGATGCGACCCGCGCGCAGGCCGCATCCGTTGCTGCCGCGGCATCGGTACCGGCGACGGCGGCCGCGCCGGACCCGGCCGATGCGCCCGCGCTGATCCGGACCCCCGCGGCGGGCCGGCCGCCCCCGAGCGAGCATCCGCACGTTGCTCCGCACGCCGCACTCTCCGGTTCGCCGCCGGAGCTGGCCGATTCACAGGAGCGGATGGCAGAGCCTCCAGGCGACGCCGCGCGCGCCGCGTTCGTCGAGGGCGATGCGCAGGCGGCGATGCCTTCGGCCGGGGTCGAAGGCGGCACACCCCCCCTTCCGGCGCCGGGTGGCGCGGGCGGCGACGACCGCGGCACAGAGACGCTGACCGCGGCGATCGTGGCGGAAGAAACGGTTGCGCCGCCGCCCGAAGTCTCGACGGACGAAGCGCCGGCGCCCGAGCCCACGCAGGCCGGGCCGCCCGCGGCGAAGCCGGAGTCCTCTGCGGTCCCGGAGGCGCCTGCGGTTACAGGAGAGGCGCGGCGGGACGAGCCGGAACCCGCGGCGGACATGACGGCGGCGCGCGAGCCGCCCGCGGGCGTTGCCCGCTCGGCGGCGGAGGAGGGCGCCCCGGCGGCCCCCGCCGCCCCCGAGTCCGCCGGAGCCCGCGGCGATGAGGAACCGGGTCATGAGGCGCGGGCGGAGGCGCCGGTCGGGATAGGAGGCCCGGACGCGGCGGAGCAAGCGGTGAAGGCCGCCCCATCGACCCCGGGTCGGGCCGAGGACGTCATGGGCCGGGCGGTGCCAGCCCGGCCGTCGGCGGGAACGGCCGAAGCGGGCGGGGCCGGCGACGTTCCGGTCCAGGCGGCGCGAGCCGCGCCGGCGCCGGCGGCACGCAGCCGTCAAACGCAAGTGCGCGAAGGGGTTCGCGAAGCCATCGCGGCATTCGTGGTGTTCTACGAAACCTACTTCGAGCTCGGCGACGCGGACCGTCTTGTGAACCTGTTCGCCGCCGAAGGCGTGCAGAACGAGGCGCGGGGCACGGCGGCGATCCGCGACGCCTACGAGCGGCTGTTCGCCGGCACGCGCTGGCGTCGCGCGTTGGTCGACGTTTTCGAGGTCGAGCGTTCCCGGGACGGACGTCTGCGGGCTCGCGGCATCGTGTCCGTAACGCACGAATTCCCCGACGGGCGCCTTGTCGAGGAAGAGGGCCCCGTGGCGCTCACGCTCGTCGAGGCGGGCGGGGCGTTCCGCATCGCCCGCCTCGCTGCGGACACCGCGAGCCTTGGCATATCACCCGGCGATTCGATGAACCCCGTCGGCGCAGCGCCGCCGTCGCGGGGCCGTCAGGCGGATGCTCGCGAAGCGGTCACGGCATTCGTCGTGTTCTACGAAACCTACTACGAGCTCGGCGATACGGATCGTCTCATGGGCCTGTTCGCCGCCGACGCCGTGCACAACGAGGCTCGGGGCGCGTCGGCGATACGCGATGCCTACGAACAGCTGTTCGCCGGCACGCGCTCGCGCCAGGCGTGGATCGAGGTTGCCGAAGCCGGACGCTCAGCCGACGGGCGTCTGCGGGCTCGCGGCACCCTGTCCGTGACGCAGGAGGACGCGGACGGGCGCCGCTTCGAGGAAGAGCTTCCGGTGGAGTTGTCTCTCGTCGAGGCGGCGGGGACGCTGCGCATCGCCGGCCTGCGTTACTGAAGCGGGCGCCGCCGCAAGCATTCGCGCCTTGCACTCACCGCGAGGTGGACTATGCTTTAAGGCAGGCGAGCGCTCAAGGCCGCTGGCCCTCCTTCTCAGGCTTCTATGCCTCTGGACCCGTCCTCGCGGCGGGTCTTCTTTTTGGGGGAGCGCCTTTTTTGCAGGCTTGCCGGTGTCGGGCACGCTCAACGGTTCACGGCCAGGACAAGTCACGCCGTCGCCCCGCCGGCCCCAATCGCCGCGTCGTCGGGTCAATCTTGCACAACGCCCGCCCGTCACTACGCTCCCGGGTAGAGCGAGCTCGAATCGCACCGTCTTCCCATCGCCGCCAGCGAGGAACGCATCGCATGAGACCGTTCGCCGCGCCGCTGATGGGCGCGCTGTGCCTCGCCGCCGGCGTACCGCCGGCGCAGTCCGCCGAGCCGGGCTACTGGGTGGAGCACGGCAAAGAGGCGACGTGCATCCGGGTGACCGGTGCCGGCCCGGGGTCGAGCACCCACACGCACGCCTGCGTGCATTACGAATTGCCGCTGTACACCGATGACCGCTGCTCCGTTGTCTCCACCGACGACCCGTGCAAGGGCCTCGATTTTCGCGACGTGAGGTTACTCATGGGCAAGGGAGGCGGAGGGGCGTCCAGCAACTAGGCGCACGCCTGTCATTGGATTTCCACGCCGGTTCGGAAACGCCGCGCACTGCGCCCGAGACGATCGCGAAGCCGCTTTCCGCGAGGCCGCCCAACCGCGAACCGGGCCACGAAGTGCTTGCTTCGCTCACGGCGCAGCAGAGGGCATCGGCAATCGGTCGGACCCCGGCCTCGACCCCGGAGACGGTTCCCGATGGGCGTACCGTGTCCGCAGCCGGGACGGATCCGCAGCGAACTATAGCAGCACAAACGCTTCATCCGGAAAACCCGCCCTCTGGTACCGCGTCGCCTTGGGCAGTGCGCGGCGTCGGTCTAGAAGTTAATAAGGAAGTGTGCCGTGGCGCGGTGAAACCGAACGCTTCGTAGCGGGAGGAATAAGGGCAGACAATGAGCGCTGTAACCAAAGAGCGAATTCCGGCGGTTGAGGAAATTCTCATGACCGCACGGGTCGATGGCGACGAGGGCACACGGGTGGTCACGACCGTTCTGGCCAGGCGGGCGCTGCAGGCGCTCCTCGGCCCGTGGCAGGTGATCCGCGAGTCGCAGTTCGCATCCCGTTGTGCGTCCGCGCGAAACGGCGCAACCGCCGAGGCATGCCCGGGGGACCGGGGCCGAAGAGTGCCGCGGGCTCGGTAGCCGTCGCGCCACCCGGGGAGAAGGCAGGACGACAACGCCTCGGCCGAACACCGCGGGAGGCGTGCAACAAGACTCAACGCTTCGCCCGCGCCCCTCTTGCGCCGGGAAGCTTCCCGAAGGCGGCCAGCGCGGCGGCCTGGCCGGCTCGATCCCCTCCCGCCCCGCCGGCCTGTGAGAGCAGATCGACCCGCCGTATCCGCCAAAGCGAGGCCGCATGAGCCGCTTCGGTGCGCTCTGCAGGGGGCGCTGTCAGCGCAGAGCGGTGCATGCGGGAGAAGGCGTGCCCGCGTCAGAAACGGTAACGCGCCTCGAGGTTGACGAACAGCGCGCTGTCGGCATCTCGCGAAAAGGCATTGCCCGGAGTGAAGTGGCCCGCGATGAATTCGACATCGATGTCGTGCCACTTGCGCATGCCCACGATGAGGTCGATCTCTTCTCCGAGCGAGCGGCTGTCCCCATTCGGATCCTCGTCGAGGTTTGAATCCCGCAGTTCGTCGAAAGGCACGTCCTGTCGGTAGCGATGGTAGACGAGGTCGATGGACGTCTCACGCGAAGGCTTCACGCCAACGCCCGCGGTGAAGATCTTCAGGTTGCTGAGCTCCGGCTCGAACAGTTCACCGTAGTACTTGAATCTCGTCACGCCGTTGAAGCGCGCGTTGTTGTCCTGCAGGCCGGTCTGGCGAAAATTGCGGTCCGTGCCGTCGTCGGGGTTGGAGTCGCCGCTGCCGAGGGCGTAGCTCAACGTGAAAGACGGCGCGAGAGGCCCCTCGAGCACGTACGTCGCGCCCGCGTCGAGACCGTATCCGCGCAGGTCGTCGGCGTTCGGCTGATCTTTGTCCACGCCCGGGTCGCCGCCGACGAAGGCGGCGTCCGCCCAGTACGTGAGCTGCTCGCTCGCTTCACCCATGACGCGAGCCCCAAGCCAGAAAGGCGTACCTTCCTCATCGCTGCGGTCGTCGCGCACGACGAAGAAGCCGCTCAGGTCGAGGTCGGGGCCGAGGTCTTCCGCGCGCAGTTCCAGCAGATAGTTGTTTGTCCGATCGTTCTCGACCTTGCTGAGAATGTTCTCGTTGACGATGTTCTGTCGTGAGATCGACGCGTCGATTTCGATGCGATCGAGCTCGGCAACGGCCCTGATGCCGTCCAAAGCCTCGTCGTAGTACCACTCGCGCTTGTCTTTGATGCGTTGCCTGCCGACGATCGCCTCCGTCTCGTCCAGCGCTTCCTCGAAACGAATGTAGGCGCGTTTTATCATCAGCTTGGTGTGGCGATCCCGATTCTTGCCCTCCTCGGTTATCGCGTACTCACGAAGCAACTCGAAGTCGAAGAAAGCGTCGTAGCCCGGGCTCGTTTTGAAAAACAAAGTCACTTCGAGCTGCGGCTCGATGGTTTCCAGTTTGTCGGGGTCGCCCCTATCCAGATTGAAGTTGTCTTCGAGATCGTATTCGAGCTTCACGTCCCCACCCCACCACCAGCTCGGTGCGAGGCGATGTCGCGCCGACGGCGGCGCATTGCGGTCGAAGACGTCACCGTTGCCGCGTCCATTGCCGTTACCGTAAACGGGGGGTGGCTGCGGCGATGTGACGGTTTCGGGTCGTGTCGTTGCCTGTGCCACCTGAACAGGGCTCGTTTCCGCGGCCGCGTCAGCAGTTGTGTTGCCCCCCTGAGCGAGCCACGGGAGGAGCGCTTCGCCGGCCGCCACGGCCCACACCAGCGCATCGAGGGCCCCGATCAGGTACCCGGATCCCGCGGACGTCACGTCCGGGCCGGTTGCCCCGCCGGGGTTCGATGTGGTGGCGTTTCCACCGGCGCTCGCGGCGCTGATCGCATCGGCAGACAGCAAGAGGGCGAGCGTGACGGCGGCGCTCGGAAGCGTGCCCGCGCGCGCGAGACCGCAGCGCCTCCGCGGCGGTGTTGCTGTGCGTCGCAGGCAGAGACTCATGAGCGCGTGCAGGCTAATTTCCGGGCGTGCTGTGGGGCGTCGGCAACGGCCGCTCTTGCCCACGTGCAGCCCGATATCGAGCGGGCCTGGCCTGGGATGACGGGTCGGGGCGCACTCGCGCCACCGTCGCCGCGGGCGGCGCGACAGTTGTGCCAGCAGCGTGATGTTGCCGTGTCCCCATGCCTGCGATGCCCCCCGGGAGCGATTCGAATACGGGGTAAACAAGTTGGGTCCGGCCTGCCGAGTCCGAGGCAAGGACATGGCGGACAATCGCTGCCGGGCGACGGCATGTGGAGGTGTCGGTCGCGCGTCGGTCCGCGGGTGTCACCGGCCGGCCCGGGGTAACTGCCCCCAAGCTCGGGCTTTAAATAAAGCTTAGTCAGGCCCGATAGGCTTCGGCCCGCCGCTTATCGGCTGCATGTGTTCGATCGTAATGCGGGTTCGTGACCTGGGCCGTGCGCGGCGTTAGAAGGAAGTGAGACGTGGTGTACGTGACTCCACGGACCGCACGTTATTGGGACATCAGACGGATGCCTCAGGGGGATGCGCACTCGTGAGTTCGTCGCTCGGTGTTGTCCGCAGGAAGGCTCGATCGCTCTGCGCGGCAGGACGGTTGCCGTCGCCGTGAGGTGATCTCCCGTCGGCGCTGACTGACGAACAGCCGCATCGCAGCGTTATGAGAATATTTTTGCTCTGGTCTCGCCGTAACGGCTTTCCCGGGCAATCCACGGCGGTCGTATGTGCCCGATTGAGGGAGGTATTCGCGCCGCTCTTCCTGGAACCCCCGAAGCCGCGGGTTCTGGAAACCAAATCCGCAGCGATGGCGATCCTGGAGCTGCCGGTGCGCGGCTGGAAGCCGGCTTTCTTCGAGGAGAACGATCGTGCCTGGGCGTTCGCCGTCGACTATCCGCTGAATGCCCGCACGGTGCTCCGCTCTCATGGCGTTCGTTTCGACGAGCCGGCTGTGCTGCTTACGCTGTGCCGCGAGCTCTCGGCAGCGCCTGAGCGCTACCTGAAGGATCTGGCGCCCCCCTTTTCGCTGATCTGGTGCGACAAGGCGAGCGGCGAGGTTCGTTTTCAGAACGACGGTCTCGGGCAGGCGCAGGCATTCGATTGCCGTGGCGACGGATTCCGGGTGTTGACCAACAAGATTCACGCGCTCGAGGCTCTCGGCATCGAGCCGGTGCCGGACACCGGGCAGTGGGCGGTCCGCCTGACCCTGGGCTGGTTCCCGCTGGACACCACGGGCTACCGCGGGGTGCGGTTCGTCGGCCCGGGCACGCACGTGCGTTTCGACCGTGACCGCGTCGCCACGGCGTCTCACGATGTCTTACGGGAGTGGGTCAATCCGCCGTCGCTCTCCAAGCAGGACTGCCTGGACCTCGGGCGAGAGGCCATGCTGGCAATGGCGCGCGAGGCGGTGACCCTGTGGAAGAAACCGAGCGTCGGGCTCTCCGGCGGTTGGGACAGCCGGACGGTGGTGGCGGCATTGCGTCACATCGGTGCCGAGTTCTCCGCGAGGGTGCGTGGCCATCCCGAGCGTTACGACGTCATGATCGCCAACGAGCTCGCGCGTATCAGCGGATTTCCCTTGCGGACGAAATTTTCCTCGGGGATGCCCCCGCAGACGACCGACTCCCTGCGCGCCGGCATGGGTCGAGCGCTGTTGTGGCAGGCGGGCGGCATACCCACCGAAAAGCACAAGCTGTTCCTTGCCCGCAAACAGCACCTCGACGGCGGCACGGTCAACGTGATGGGGCAGCATGGCGGTCTCGGTAAGGCGGACTATGCGGTCAAGATCCGTGCGGACACGCTGGCGCCCAGCGAGTACGAAAAACGTCTGCTGCTGGAGCTGCGAAGAAAAGAGCCGCCGCTGATACGCGCCGAGTTGAGCGAGCACATCCAGGCTGTCATTCTCGAGGCTTACCGCGCGGCGGACGGGTACGGCCTGGACGGATTGGCCCGTCTGCACTTTCTCTACCTGAACGAGTACACGCGACGTTGGTCGTCGGGCAGCCTCGCCGGTCAGAGCGGGGTGGTGTGGGCGCCGTTCCTGTGCCCGGATTTCATACGTGCGTGTTATGCCTACCCGCCGGGCGAGCTGCCGCACAAGCCTTTTCACCGCTACATCACGGATTCGCTGGCCCCCGAGTGGAAGGCAGTGCCGTACACGGACGAGTCCACCCGGCGGAGTCTCGATATGGCCGGTATTCGAGCCGTGGGCGTGGAATCGAGCCAACGGCAGCGGATCGAAGGAGCGATCGCCGCGCGGGGGCTCCGCCCGGGGGGCAAAAAAAACTACGACTTCCGCTCATACTGGCTGCGGGTGGGCAAGCCGATCATCGACGAAGCGATCGAGAACGGCGGCTTCTGGACGACGGTCTTCGACCCGGACGCCGTGAAGACGGGCTGGGTGAAGGGGGCCGATGAGCTGGCAATTGCCCACCTGGCTGACGCAGGCCTGGGAGCCGCCAGGCCTGGAACCGTTTTCGGCCCCGGGGGCAAACCTTTTACACAATGAGATGGCGTCTTGCGGGTGTGTGACAGAGCACCGTTAGTCCCCTTGAGGGGGGGTCTTCGATCCTCCGGCTGGGTGAGAGCTCATTGAAGCGGCGAGAGCTTGCGGCACAGCGTAAGCAGCACAGCCTGCTCGTCGAAACGACGGAGATTCGCGTGGGATGCGACGCTCCCCTCACGAAGAACAATTCACAGTACTAGAGGATAGGAATGCGGTTCCTCCGAGGAACATCGATGGGGGGGTCTTCGAATGCAGCTACTCACTTAACATATCTGTAACTCTGTGAAGCAGGGACTCTGTTTTCTCCGGCCACTGTTCCATGCGATAGCGGAAAGGCTGTGTTGCCAGGCTGAACAACCCCATAGCCTGATAAAGGTGGAATCTTTCCACCCCGTCCAGGCTGCGTCGCTCGCAATATCCTTTAAGCAGACTGGAGGAAAATGATCTCGCCTGTTCTGGAGTGTAAATTCCCTGGAGGCAGTCTCTGTCTATGTGAGCCACGAAGAGTCCCAGGTCTGACGCAGGGTCACTCAGGCAGGCCTGATCAAGGTCGATGATCGTTACGGAATCTTCATGGATCAGGACCTGCTTGTCGTAGAAGTCGCCATGTATAGGGCTATCCAAGGTTGGGGCGCGGTCGAGCAGATGAATTATTTTTTTCGTGATGGAATCGACAAGGTTTGAGAGGGAAGGCAGGAGATTGACCAGCATCCTGCCCTGTCCTTCTATGGCTTGTATCTCCTGTCGACGGGATCGAAGATGAAGCCCTTTCGGTTTTTGGCTGTGCAGCTCGGCTAAAGCCTTGCCCACGCTGCGCAAAACCGCTTTCTTCTGGTCGTCATCCGGGCCGCGGTTTATCTCCCGCAGCAAGGTTCCGGGTACCCATTGAAAGGCCAGGATGTTCCATTTTTCGGAACGGCCAATGGGTTTTGCGAGGTGCAGGTCTCCCTGGGGCCGAAAGACGTTGAAGTTGGGGTCCGCCTTTTTGAATCCGGACGGGGTATAGAATTTAATGATCGCCTCCGTTTTGGAGTTGATCTCCAGTCCGCTTGTGAAGCGTCGTTCCGCTTTGTACTGCAAGCTGCGAAAAGTTCCTTGCCACCAGTCTTTTTTGTTGGGGAACAGTTCTTTCAGAATTTCAACTCTGTCACATCGATTCCCAATCTTCTCCAGGTGCTTAATCTTTAAATCATGGGGGAAAACGGTGACTACGGATGCACAGTCTTCGAGCACAATCTGTGTGCTTCCGAACCTTGCATTGTTTTTGTTTTTCTTTCCGGCCTTTGTCAGTTTTTTCTGTACGTCTTTTGCAAAGGTTTTGACATAGATTTTCTCGGCACGGTTACCAAGGAAAAGTGAGTAGACGATCAGGCAATTGGTGAAGGGTTTATAGCGTACGTATGTAGCCCGTGCCTCTTCGAACGGCACATCTGGCAGTTTTTGGCCAAGAGATCTGAGAAAGGCCTCCGGGTCCATGATGGTGGATAAACCTCTCAGCTCTTTATCCCGTTGAGCAAGATGTGCATCAGCTGCAAATAACACTGTGTCCCTCCAGGGCTGCGTTGTTTTATGAAAGCGTCCTGCGAATGGCGCCCCTGGGAGCGCCATTTTTTTCTGTTCCGCAGTTTCTCTGCGGGCCGCCTGGATCAATAATCTCCCCATTATTCAGACAGCGTGAAGAATCAAACCCGGTAGCGTAATGCAAGCGGGGTAATGAGAAAAGTTGTCTTGCGGTTATCCAGATTGCCAAGGGCCTCCATCACCGGCGCTTGCACCTGCTCATCCGGCCGGTGTGGTTTTTAGGCACGAGCACAACAGGAGCCCTGCCGTTGGTTGCGCAGGCGCCGGAAATACGCTGTCTTTGCCCGCTGGAGAAAATGAGCCCCGCTTGGTCCGGAATTTAATTTCCCTTCTGGATGAACTGTCGATTGTCTCGATCAGAGATTGTGCCGTTCGGGGTTTCAGAGGTCAGCGTGCGTCACGTCGGTGTGTTCGCCGTGGACGAGTGGGCTGAGAGACGGGCGCGGTCGGGTGTCGGCTCGCGATGTCGAACCGTTCCGGGCGCTGGCGGGCATGGTCCCGGGCCAGCGGGGCTACGAAGGCTCCGCCACAACCGTTTCGGTGGAAATGCCCGGGCGTGCAGATGGGTGCCGGGCTGGTTCGGCAGACGGACGCATCACGGAAAACGGCAGCGCGACCCAAGGAACGATCCGGCCGGCTGTTCAGGCTTTGCGTGCCGGGTCGTTTTGTGCCCGAAACAACTCGGGAGATCGTGAAATGCGGTTCTTCTGGGGCGGTCCCGCGGGTATGGGCTTTGAGCGAGCGGTGTTGCGTCAGGTGCGTCGCTCAGGCTCACCGCCGGCCAGTGCCACGAGCTCGGGAGTGAGGTGGCACCACTGGGCGCAGAAGGCATTGATGCATGCCAGCCGCAGAAGCGCCGAGCGCTCGAAGACGTTCACGGCGCGCGTGAGGTCTTTCCCGGAAGTGCTGCGATAAGCTTCGAGAAACGACTGCTCCGGCTCCGCCGACGCATCGAGTCCCTGCAGGCGTGCGAGAACGATGTGCGCCAGGAAATTGCCGACGTCGATGGCCGGGTCGCAGCGGCACAGCGTGTCAAAATCCAGCAAGAACACCGACTCATCCTTGAGCAGCACCTGCTTGTCGTAATAATCGCGATGCGTGAGTTTCTCGACACTCGCCTCGAGAGCGGCCAGCTCTCTGATTATCCGTTCCAGGGCCCGGCCCATTCCCCGCGCGAGAGCAGGCCGCACCCCGCTCACCAGGCCCACCCAGCGCTGCAGGAGCACGATTTCGTCGATCGTGCCGTAGCGCTTGTCCGTGACGAGCGGTGCCGCGTGGATGCGCGAAAGCGCGGCCCCGGCGCCGCTGAGTCCCCGGGTGCGCGCTTCGCCCATGCAGGCATCCAGCGCCACGGCGTCGGGAACGTCCTCCATGAGCAGTGTCTTCCAGGCGTCGATGCAGGCTACGGGACGCGGGAGACGAACGCTCTCGTTCCCGCCGAAGCCGTTCTCCCGCAGTTGTGACATCATGCCGAACACACGCGCGGCGTCATCGGACTGGCTCTTGTGGAGCTTTGCGAACAGGGAGAGCTTTTCGGTGTCCGCGCCGCTTTGCGTCAGTTCGATGCCGAAGCGCACCGCGCAGCGCTTGCCGAGCCGATGCGCGAGCACCTGCGCTTGCACCGCGTGAATGCTCCGCTCATCGTGCGCCCCAATCACCCCGGCGAAAGCCCGGCGAGCGGCGGTCGAATCGTGAACGAGTTTCAGACCACCGAGTTTTTCGTCCAGACCCGGAAAACGAATCACCATGTTCAGGCTCGGGACGGCGCCGACGAGATCCGTGGTGCCGTCGCCGCGTCGCAGGCTCTCGCCGCGGGCACCATTGTGGTTGCCAAGCTGCCTGCGTCGGCGCTTGAACAGCGCCTCGACGATCCGGTCTCGACGTGTCTGCGCCGGCTCGTCGGCAAGCTCGCCGAACACACGACGCACCGCCTCGGACCCGTTGCCTTCGAGCCACAGATCGTATTCGACCACGAAGCCCGAATTCCAGCGAGGGTGAACCCGCACGGGCGCGCATCGCGTGACGGCGAGGCCGCGCCGTTGGAGCCAGGGCCAGTCCCGATTCAACAGGCGGCACAGGGAATCGGTATCCAGGGCCCGGCCGAGGCAGTGCAGGTTCGAAAGCCTTTGGGGCGGGGAAGGGGCCTTGCGGATCGCGAAGGACGCGCGCCCCGACTGCTGTGCCGGCATCACGCCATCGGACCTGTTTCAGCCCGCGCCTGCCAGCACGAGGCGGGGGTATTTCTGCTCTGCGAATCGAGGACGTTTCTCGTCGACCAACAGCACCTTGTCCGCCTTGTGCGCAGCGCTCGGGTGGTGAGTGATGAGGACGCACGTTCGCTCAGCGGTCAGCCGGCGCAGCGCGGCGTCCACTTCGGCGCGGCCTGCGGAATCGAGCCCCGCCGTGGGCTCGTCGAGGATGACGATGGGAGCGTCGCGGATAATGGCGCGCGCAATGGTTATGCGTTGACGCTGACCCCCGGAGAGGCTCGCCCCGCGCTCGCTCAGCACGGTTTCGTATCCGTCGGGCAGCTGCTCGATGAACTCGTGGGCATTCGCGGCGATGGCGGCGGCAACCACCTCATCCATGTCGGCATCCAGCTTGCCGTAGGCGATGTTCTCGCGCACCGTGGCGTTGAACAGCATCGGTTCCTGCAAGACGACGGCAAACTGGCTTCGCAGCGATTCCAGGGTGTAGTCGCGAATATCGCGACCGTCGATCAGAATCCGGCCGCCCGTAACGTCGTAGAAACGAAGCAGCAGCTTCGTAATGGTCGACTTGCCCGAGCCGCTCTTGCCGAGCAGCATGAACGTCTCCCCCGCAGCGATCCGGAAACTGGTGTCCTCAAGGACGTTCTCGCCCGATGAGTAGCCGAAGCGGACGTTCACGAACTCGATGTCGCCGCGAAAGCGGGGGGCTTCGACGGCGTTGTCGCTGTCGCGAATCTCGGGTTCGGTTTCCAGAATCGCGATGATCCGCTCCCCGGACACGGTGGCTTTCGCAATGCGGGCGGTCAGGGACGCGAGCTTACGCACGGGGCGGTACATTCCGGCGAGGTATGCCGTGAAGACGAGAAGATCGCCGGGGGTGAGTATCCCCGACTGGACTCGCTGCACCCCAAGCCACAGCACCGCGGCCGTGCCCACGGCGATGACGACCTGCACGACACGGTTCATCTGGGCCTCGAGGCGGGTGGAACGAACGCCCTCTTGGGTGCTCTTGGCGTTCTGCTGTGCGAACCGCTCGTCCTCGTGCGCTTCGCGCGCGAACGCCTGTACCAGCGTCACCGCCGTCAATCGTTCTGTCATCGTTCCGGTAAGTTGACTTTCCTTGCGACGCTGCCTGCGGGCGGCGCCCTTTATTTCTCTGCCGAACCGCGAGATCGTGAAGAACAACAGCGGCAGCACGGTCAGCGCGACGAGGGTGAGCACCCAGTCCATCCACAACATGATGACGAGCATGCCGATCAGCACTAGGGAGCGTTCGACGAGGAATATCGCCGATCTGACGATGAGCTCATTCATCATCTTGATGTCGCTCGTCAGGCGCGACAACAGGTCACCGGTGCTGCTTTGCTCGTGAAACGAGTGGGACAGGCGCTGGATGTGGCTGTAGACATCCTGCCTGATAGACGCCACCACGCGCTGCCCGACGCTTGCCGTGAGGTAGTTCTGGCCGAAGCCGAAAAGGCCGGAGAAAACGGCAATCAGAAGGAGCGCCAGGGTGATCACGAAGAGCAGTGCGGTCGTGTTGGCGTCGAGAAAGGGAATACGCTCGAGCAGAGCCGAAGATTTCGCCTGGGGTGCAAGGATCCCGTCGAACACGAACTTGATCGGCCAGGGTCGCAGGAGCTCCATCGCCATTGCGCCGCCCGCGCAGAGTCCGGCGACGGCCAAGGTGCGGCGATGCGGACGCAGGTAAGGCACGAAGCGAGCAAAAATACGTCTCAGCACCGTTGGCCTGAAGTTGCGAGTGCGACGTTTGCTGCTCACGAGCCGATCCCCAGGGAGCAGACCAGCTCGGTAACCCGCCTCGCGTTGTTTTCCCAGGTGCATTCCTTGGCTGTCTCGTGCGCGCTCGCACCCAGCCTGTTGCGCAGCGGCTCATCGCGATACAGACGCTTCAGGCCGTCGGCCAGCGCGCCGGCGTCGCCGGGCTGCGGCAGCAGCGCATTGCTTTCGTGCCGAAGCACGGAGTCGATCTGGCCGATGCGACTGGCGACGATAGGAATCCCCAGCGCCATGTACTCGTAGAGCTTCAGTGGAGAGAAGTAGAAATCCTCGAGGGCGGGGTAGGGAGCGACAGCCACCGACATCGACTTGATCAGCGAGGGAAGTCTCTCGTGCGGCACCCAGCCGGTGAGGGTCACCCTCGAATGGATATCGGCTCCGCGGGCAAAACCCTCGATCCAGTCTCGCAGCGGCCCGTCGCCGACGATGAGCAGATGGCTGTCGCAGTTCGAGCGGACGATGGTGCGAAAGGCTTCCAGCAGATAATCGAGTCCATGCCACGGCTTGAGGCTGCCGACAAAGCCGATCACAAATCGTCCACCCGGGCCCCAAGACGTATCCGGCGCCACATCGGGGTGGAAGCGGGAACGGTCGACCCCATTGGGGATCACGGCAACCGGTCCGCGCGCCGGGCGGCGCGCCTGTATGTAGTCGCGAACCTGATTGGACACGGCGACGATCAGGTCCGCTGTCTCGAACACCTCGGCTTCGACGGCCTCGGCCTCGCGCGTGTTGACGAGATCACGAAACTTCTTCTGCTCCTCGATCAGCGGCGAATTGACTTCGACGACACTCGTTATGCCGAGTTGGCGCGATGCGCGAACGGCCGCCGTGCTGAACAGCCCGTAACGTTCGTAGAGAAAATCGAACGATCTCGCCCGATGCAGCGCTATCAGTTGCCGGCGAATTTCCTCGCTGACGTCCATCGCGTGCCGCTCTCGGGCGTTTCTCCTCTGCGTCGGGTCGTTCGAGCGACTCGCGGATAGCTCCTTTTCCGCCACCTCGACGTTGATCACTTCAGCCGCGAGCCGGGTGGTCGCGGCGCCGCATCGTGTCGCCAGGAGTCGAACGTCGTGGCCAACTCGCGAGAACGCATTGACCATCTCGCGCACGTGGATCGAGGCGCCCTTGGCGCCGAACACGGGAATGCCGTGATCAGCCGTAACGTAGGCGAGCCGCATCGTAACCACTCTGTGGCTGTGCGTTGGCGCCGCGCACGGAAGTTCGAAACAGTTCCGCCAGGCGAGAGACGTTCTTGTCGAGATCGAACTCCCGCGCGGCTTTGCACCGTCCCGCCAGGCCTTTATTGCGGGCGGTTCCGGGATCGCGAAGCACAGCGCTCATGGCCGAGGCAAGCTCAGCGGCGTTGCCCGGGCTGACGAGCCAACCCGTCTCGCCGTCATCGATGATCTCCGGGATCCCACCGACCCGGGTCGAGATTGTCGGCAGCCCCATGGCCATTGCCTCCAGCAGGACCGTGGGCAGAGCGTCGCGGTCGCCGGTGGGCGTGACGATCGAGGGCAGCACCAGCGCTACGGCGCGTGACAGCGTTTCCCGAAGCTGCTCCTGCGGCAGCGGTCCTGCGAGCAGAACCTGATGCTCAAGATTCGCCCCGCGTATTTTGCGGTCGAGGTCTTCGCGTAAGGGGCCATCGCCGATGATCATGCAGCGAAAATCCGGGTGTTGGCGACGCAGCTCCTCACACGCCTCCACGAGATACTTGAACCCCTTTTTTTCCACCAGGCGACCGACGCCAACGAAAAGACGGCTAGAGGGCCCGACGGCATCGGGCTTGAAGCGGGAAAGATCGACTCCGTTGTAGAGACGGAGAATGTGGTTGCGCCCCGCACGGGGGGCTAGCTTCACGAGGTGACGTCGGTTGGCCTCGGATACCGTAACCACAAACCTTGCTTCGTCGATCTTCTGTCGACGCACATCATCGTCGATTTCGGGATCGACGTAGGTGTGGTAGATGTCACGTGCATGCGCGGTGAACGAGTAGGGGATCTTCGAGAGCCGGCTCGCGAGCAGAGTTACGGTGGTTGCGTCGGTAGCGAAGTGTGCGTGGAAATGCTCTATTCCTCTGCTTGTCGCAAGCATCGATAGTACCATCGCCTGCTCGCATAATTTGCCCGTCTCCGACGCATCTTTTCCGATGAGCAATTCACCAAAAGGTTGTGTGCCGTGATCGATAAGCTCCTGAACCGACTTGACCACATCGCTCGTCGCATTGTCGTGTGTGTACAGGGGCGTTTTCGTCAGAGAAGCATTGCGCGGGAGGTAGATGACAGGCGAACGAAGCCGGGCGAAAGCGCCGTGGCGTTGTTCATCCGTGACGCGCAGCAGCGAGAACACGGTTACGTCGAAGCCGAGCTGCTCGAGAGCGAGCAGTTCATTCAGAATGAAGGTTTCCGAGAAGCGTGGGAATCGCTTGACCACATATCCAATTCGAAGCCGGGTTGCGCCCGGCTGGGAAGATTTGATCAGTTGCACTGCTCGCATACGCGGATCCTCTCGACAACCATCAGCGCATATCACTTCGCCTCAGACTCACTGCAGACCAATCGCACCGCCCACGTTCAGGCCTTCGCCTTGTATGCAGGCCTGTCGTTCTGGTGCAAGCGGGGACTCACCGTCTCCTGCGTGAGGTCTGTCATCAAATAGACGGGTTGCTGCCCGCTCAACCCGGGTCAGGCCGCTCAAGTCCACTCGCGCGCATCGTGGGACATGGATCAGCTCGAGTTCCTCGCGGATGGCCGCGAAGAGTGCCTGTGAGTCCAGGGTCTCTGAGTCGAGCGAGCGCAGGAGTTCCTGGTGGGCCATGCGCTGTGCACGGATGCGCTGCTCGTGGACGGGTTCGGCCCTGGGCACCACGATGGCCCGCTTTCGGGTGCTCAGCAGCTCGCACACAGTGTTGTAGCCGGCCATCGAGACGACGAGGTCGGCCGCCTCCACGTGGGCGATCATATCGGACGTGTAAGGCAGCAATGTCGCGCCGGGGGCGCGAGACGCCGCGCGAACCATCTCGTCGCGGTGCTGCTCCCACAAATCCGGACCGCAGACGACCAGAGACTTCGTGTTGCCCATTCCCGATGCCCGTGACAGGCCATCGAGATAGCAGCGTACCAGCCGACGTCCGTCCGAGCCGCCTCCTACCGTGACGAGAACGAGGGGCTCGGTGGTCACGCCGATCGCATCACGGAGGCGGGCTCGGCTCGAACGCGCCCGCTTGTGCCCGAGGTAGCCGCAGAACGAGGTCTTGTCTCGAGTCGACGCGGGAAAGTCATACTCGGAGGTGAGGTCGAATATCTTGCGAGAACCCACGACGAGCACGAGGTCGTAGAAAAGGCGAATCGCGTCGTGGTAGTGATTATTGGCCCAGGTGCGCTTGGTCGTGTCGGGCGCATCGAGTATGTCGCGCAGCAGCAAGACCGTTTTTGGAGGCCGGGGACGCTTTCGTCGCTTCACCGCTTCCAGTGCGGGCAGCAGTTCGTGGTGTAACCCGAAGGGTTTCTTGTCGACGATGATGAGATCCGGATCGAACTCATCGACGGTGCCCGAGATCAGTCTCGTGCGAAGCCGCAGGACCTTTTGGTAGTCGAGCGGCAGGTATTTGGTGCCGTATTCGCCTTGTTGGTCTCGACGCAGACAAGGAAGCTTCACAACGTCGAGGCGAGGCTCCGGTCGCACGACGTGCAGCATGGAGGAACCCGACAGCACCAGCACGGCGACGTCCGGCGTCGACCTCGCCAGATGACGGGCAACGGCCATCATGCGACGAATGTTGCCGAGGCCGAAGGTGTCGTGCGAATAAACCAGAATACGCCGCACTCGAATCTCCTCCAATCCACTCGTTGTGATCCGCGTCGTTCGCCGGATCGGACTCGGGTGCACTGATCGAGCCAGCGGCGAGGTCTGCAGGCACGCCGAGTTGTTCGCGCTTTTCAGCGCGGGGGCTTATGGCAGGTCCACCCACGCTTGGTTTCTCCTTCCCGCCGCGTTGCGAGAGGGGGTTTTGTGTTTGCTTAGCAATCACACTAGGTCGTTATTCGCCTCTGTTGAAATTTGTGGAGACAAACGGGTCGATCTGCGTTACGAGTGGTGTAGTCATTTTCATGCGGGACAACGGACCGCCTGTGCATCGACTCGACTTGCAGCGCGCACGCCCTTGCTGCGGGTCCGTCGGGACGCGATCGATTTGTCGCGTTCGCCGAGCGTGAGGGTCGTCCGGCGGCGGATACCGCGCACGCGGCACAGCGCCACGCACGTGACCCCGGCGTGGAGCGCGAGTGGTCTCCGCGGGCGTTGGCGTGAGCGGGACGCGCGGCCATTTCGGGCAGCGTGTGCGGGCGTGATATTTTGCCGAGACGGCCGTGTCGCTCTGTGTGCCTTGGCGTCGCGAGGCAGTTGATGCGGCAAGGGCGTGCGGCCTCGGGGCCGGCGCCTGCGCCCTCATCGTGGCCGCGGGATGCGGGCGCCGCGACGACCCGGTGCGGGCGCCCCGAGAACGGGCGACGACCCCTAGCCCGGGGGTGCGCTCACGCGGGCGTCGCCCGCCCGACGGCCGATTCCGGACCGATCGGTGCGGCGGTGACCGCGGGATCTGCCGTGGCTGCCGGGAGCGGCGCGCCCACGACGCGCTTGCGGCCCTGGGCCTTGTGCCCGGCCGCGGTTGCTTCGGGTCACGCGATGCGCGATGGCGCCACGGCTACGCGGGTGCGGGGATCGGTGCCCGCAGGGCTGAGGCCTGGCGGTCGGTCGACTTAAGCGAGTGGCTTCGGGTGTCGGGGAACAACGGTGTGCGTGGAGAGTCGGGCGCACCCGGGGAGGGAGGTGAATGCCGGCAACCGCGAAGGTGGTACCGAGGAGAGGACTTGAACCTCCACGGGGTTGCCCCCACTAGCACCTGAAGCTAGCGCGTCTACCAATTCCGCCACCTCGGCATCCCGCGCGCGCCGGTGACCCGGCGCCGGAAGGCCGGCCACTCTACCGACAGGTTTCCCTGGTGTCAATTGAACCCACCGGCGCCAAACAGAGCGCCAAACTCTGGCCCGCCGACGACAGCGGTATCCCTGTTTCGACACGGGCCGCGATACTGGAGTGTCTCGCGCGGCACGGCAAACCGCTCGGCCTCGAGGCGCTGGCGCGGGCACTTGAATTCACAAGCACGCGTGCGGTCAAGGCGATCGAGCGGCGGTTGCAGCGCATGGAGCGCGACGGGTTGGTGCTGCGGAATCGCCGCGGTCTCTACGGCCTGCCGCAGCGCATGAACATGGTCTACGGTCGCGTCGTCGGCCACGCCGACGGCTTCGGCTTCGTCGTGCCGGAGCAGGGCGGCGGCGATCTGTTTCTGCCGCCGCGGCAGATGCGAAAGACGCTGCACGGCGACCGCGTGCTGGCGCGGGTGACGCGCGAAGACGCGCGCGGTCGCCGCGAAGGCGCCGTCGTCGAGGTGCTCGAGTCACGCAACCGACACGTCGTGGGTCACTTCTTCGTTGACGGGCCGGCGGCGTTCGTCGCCCCCGACGACCGGCGCATCAACCAGGACATCCTGATCCCGGCCGGCGCGGAGGGCGGCGCGCGCGACCGCCAGATCGTAATGGCGGAGATCACGCAGCAGCCCCTCGGCCACCGCCAGGCCGTGGGCCGCGTGATCGAAGTGCTCGGCGATCACCTGGCGCCGGGCATGGAGACGGACATCGCCATCCGCAAGTACGATCTGCCGCACGTGTGGCCGGCGGAGGCGCTTGCCGAGGCGCAGGCGAGCGCGCGAGCGGTCGAGGCGGCGGACGCCGCCGCACGCGCCGACCTGCGTGACCTGCCGCTGGTGACCATCGACGGCGAGGACGCACGCGACTTCGACGACGCGGTGTTCTGCGAGCGGCACGAGCAGGGCTGGCGCCTGGTGGTCGCCATCGCCGATGTGTCGCACTACGTCCCCGAGGGCGGCGCGCTCGACGCGCACGCGCGCCTGCGGGGCAACTCGGTCTACTTCCCCGACCGTGTGGTGCCGATGTTGCCGGAGGCTCTGTCGACGGGCATCTGTTCGCTCAATCCGGACAGTGATCGCCTTTGCTTCGCCTGCGATATGATCGTCGACCCCGCCGGCGGGGTCGCCTCCTACCGCTTCTTCGAGGCTGTCATGCGATCGCAGGCACGCCTGACCTACACCGCGGTGGCCGCCGCCCTCGAGGATTCGCACGGCGATGGCGGCGACGGGGTGCCGGCGCCGCTGCTGCCGCACCTGCGCGAGCTGCACGCGCTCTACGGTGCGTTGCACGCGGCGCGGCGGCGCCGCGGCTCCATCGATCTCGATCTGCCCGAGTCTCGGGTCGTTCTCGACGAGGCATCGCGGGTCAGGACCATCGAGCCGCTGCTGCGCAACGACGCGCACCGCCTGATCGAGGAGTGCATGCTCGCGGCCAACACCAGTGCCGCGGATTTTCTCTCGCGGCACGGTCGCGGGGTGTATCGCGTCCACGACGAGCCGGGCGTCGAGTCGGTGGCCGAGCTCAGACGCTTCGTCGCGGAGTTCGGTCTTGCGCTGGGCGGCGGCGACTCCCCCACGGCGGCGGATGTCGCCGCGCTGGTGGCCGCCACCGAGGCCCGTCCCGAGATCCGCGAGCTCATACAGGCCGTGATCCTGCGCAGCATGAGTCAGGCGGTGTACCGCGCCGAGAAGAGCGGTCACTTTGCGCTCGGCTACGACGCCTACAGCCACTTCACCTCGCCCATTCGCCGCTACCCCGATCTCGTCGTGCACCGCCTCATCAAGCGCGCCCTGCGCGGGGGCGGGCAGGCCGAGACGCCGACGGGCGAGCTTGCGCAGGTCGCTGAGCACTGCTCGATGACCGAGCGCCGCGCCGACGATGCCACCCGCGACGTGATACAGGGCTACAAGGCGGAGTTCATGCTCGACAAGATCGGCGAGGAGTTCGACGCCGTCATCACCGGCGTCGTCGACTTCGGCATCTTCGTGCAGCTCTGCGACATTCACGTCGACGGCCTCGTGCACGTCACCGCACTCGGCGACGACTACTTCCGCTTCGACCCCAGGCGCCATCGCCTGGCGGGCGATCGCACCGCGGCCGTCTTCCGCCTGGGCGACCGCGTGCGGGTGCGTACGCTGCGGGTCGATCTCGACACCTCGCGCATCGATTTCGAGCTCGTCGGCGATGACGACGGGCGGCGCGGCCGGCGTCGCCGGCGGCGTGCACGCTGAGGCGCACCACGCGGCGGGCACCGCACAGCCAGGCCGGGGAAGCGACCCCGGGGTAAACTTCACGTTGCGCGCGACCTCGGGCCGCGCTGCGTCGCGGAGATGCTTCGTGTCCAGCTCTGAGAGCCACATCGTTTGCGGATTTCACGCCACCGGGGCACTGCTCGGACGTTGCCCCGGGGAAATCGTCGCCATCTGGGTGGACGAGCGGCGCCGCGACGCGCGCATGAGCGCGCTGCTGCAGCAGGCGGCGGCGCAGGGCGTGGCGACGGAGCACCGCCCGCGCGCCGAGCTGGACCGGCTTGCCGCCGGCACCCGGCACCAGGGAGTGGTGGCGCTTTGCCGCGGCGCAGACAGCGGCGCCGCGGCGGACCTCAATCGCTACCTCGCCACGCGTGCGGGCGATGCCTTTCTGCTGGTCCTGGACGGCGTGCAGGACCCCCACAACCTGGGCGCCTGCCTGCGCAGCGCGGAGGCCGCGGGGGCACACGGCGTCGTCGTGCCGCGCGATCGCGCCTGCCCGCTGACGCCGGCCGTGCGGCGGGTGGCCGCCGGGGCGGCGGAGTCGCTGCCCGTCTACCGTGTCACCAATCTCGCCCGCGTGCTCGAAGCGCTCAAGGGGGCAGGCGTCTGGGTGGTGGGCCTGAGCGATGCGGCCGGCCGCGAGATTTACGACGCCGACCTCAGCGGGCCGCTGGCGCTGGTGCTGGGGGCCGAAGGGCGCGGGCTGCGCCGGCTCACCGGCGCGCACTGCGACGAGCTGGTGCGCATCCCCATGGCGGGCGCGGTGCCCAGCCTGAACGTCTCGGTGGCGGCCGGCGTCGCCCTTTTCGAGGCAAAGCGTCAGCGCGGCGGCTGAGCTCCCCGCCGCACCCCGGCGCAAAGCACGCTCAGGCGAGGGCGCCGCCGCAGCTCGAACCGGCCCCGGCGGTGCAGCCGAAGCAGTGCGCTCCCACGGCGACCCGCGCCCCGCTCAGGCGCTCGGCGTCGATCTCCCAGAGGTAGCGCTCGCCGGCGGCGGACAGCGGGATGTCGAGCATCTGGTTGAAGTCGCAGTCGTAGACGCGGCCGCGCCAGTCGACGCTGATCAGGTGTCGGCACATCAGGCCCGGCACCGTGGCCGCATTGAAATTCTCGCGCAGCAGCGCGCCGTAGGATGCCGTCTGCCCGGAGCGCTGCAGAAAGTGGGCGAAGCGGTTGATGGGCAGATTCGTCAGCGCCAGCAGCCGGCTGAAGCGAATGCCGAAGTGCTCGCCGAGCTGCGCACGGTACCGGGTCTCGAGCGCCTCCTGCCGCGGGGGCAGGAACGCCCCGTTGGGGTTGTAGACGAGGTCCAGCGGGAGCTCGGGCCGAACGCCGTAGCCGCAGCGGTTCAGGCGCTGCAGGGCCGCAATGCTCTTGTCGAATACGCCGCGTCCGCGCTGCTGCTCGACGTTGTCGCGCGAGTAGCAGGGCAACGAGCACACGAGCCGCACGCCGCGCTGCGCGTACCACTGCGCCAGATCTTCCTGGCCCGGTTCGAGCAGAACCGTGAGGTTGCAGCGCGAGGTGATGCTCGCCCCCTGCGCCAGCAACGCGTCCACGAAGCGCCGGAAGCCGGGGTTCAGCTCCGGAGCGCCGCCGGTGATGTCGATACGGGTGATCCGGTGACGATCCGCCCACGACGCGATGCGCGCCATGGTCTCCCAGCTCATGATCTCGGTGCGGTTGGGTCCGGCATCGACGTGACAGTGGCCGCAGGCCTGGTTGCACAGCCGACCGACGTTGACCTGCAGTTCGGCGAGCGGTGCACGGGTGAGGGGAGCGAGTCCGTGGTCGGCGAGCACGCCCGCGAAGCGCTCGCCATTGACGCGTGCGTGAAAGACCGTGTCGTTCTGTTCGCGATCCATGGGGTTCTTGGAGTTCGATATTTGCCGTGTCGCGGGCACGGGCTTGGGCTCTGTGCCCGCCGCGGCGCCTGAGGATAGGACCCGCCTCCGCCGCCCGGGTTCCGCCGCCGGCCGGCTGTGAGCGGGTGGACGGCCTCGTTCCCGCGCCGCTCGCCGCGACGGCCTCATCGCCTGGCAAGGCGCTGCAGGCACTCGACGTACTCGTCCTCGGGCGGCGGCGCAACGGCGCGCTGAGCGCGCCAGAGCCACTCGCCGAGACACTCCATCATGCGATGCTGCACCGCATGGTCGTCGGCCGCGCTGGCCGCCAGGCGAGCATAGCACGCGCGCACGCCCCGGGGCCGGTCGAGCTCGAGCTGCTCCAGCAGCGTCAGGTGCATGGCCATGTGCAGGAAGGGGTTGGGCGCTTCGGGCTGGGCGTCGAAGTCGCGCGCGCGGTTGCGCTCGGCGTTCTCGATCAGAGCGTGATACTCCGGGTGATCCGCAATGACGCGGGCGACCCGAGCCTCGACGCCGTCGAGAGGCTCGCCGCCGCGATGCTTGCGCCAGGCCTCGAAGAAGACCCCACGCATGCGCTCGCGGTCGGTGGAGTAGATCACGCCGTCTTGTCCCCGAACTCGCAGAGATCGTTCACGACGCACTCGCCGCAACGCGGCCGCCGAGCCGTGCAGGTGTAGCGGCCGTGGAGAATGAGCCAGTGATGGGCGTGGCGCTTGAACTCCTCCGGCACCGTCGCGAGCAAAGCCTTCTCCACCGCCAGGGGCGTTTTGCCGGGCGCGAGGCGCGTGCGGTTGCAGACGCGGAAGATGTGCGTATCGACGGCGATGGTCGGCTCCCCGAAAGCGGTGTTCAGCACCACGTTGGCGGTCTTGCGGCCCACGCCCGGCAGGGCCTCGAGAGCCTCTCGGGTGTGCGGCACCTCGCCGCCGTGTCGGGCGGTCAGCACACGGCAGGTCTCGATGATGTTGCGGGCCTTGCTGTTGAACAGGCCGATCGAACGGATGTACGGCGTCAGGCCCCGCACGCCGAGCTTCGCCATGGCCGCCGGCGTGGGAGCGGCGGCGAAGAGAGTCTCGGTGACCCGGTTCACGGCCTTGTCGGTGCTCTGCGCCGAGAGTATCACCGCGATGAGCAATTCGAAGGCGCTGCCGTGCCGCAGCTCCGTGGAGGGGTTGGGGTCGCGCTCGCGCAAGCGCGTGAACAGGGCGCGACGCTTGCGTGCATTCACATTGCGGTGCTCGTACTGCGGGGCCTCATACGCCGCCCCGGCGACGCCGCACGCGCGCCACGGCTGCGGCGATCTCCCGGCGCATGGCGGCGCTGACCGATGGCGCAGGCGCTGCCGAGGAAGATTGCGGCTCGCCAGAGCGCGCCAACCGGCGTCGACGCCGCTCGGCGTGTCTGCGCGCGGCCTCCGTCTCGGAGTGCGTGAAGTCCGGCCAGCGCCCGCCCCCGGCCGACGGCGCAGGCGCCGCCGCCAGCTCGATGCAGTCCACCGGACACGCGGGCACGCACAGCTCGCAGCCGGTGCACTCCGCGGCGATGACGGTGTGCATGCGCCGCGGCGCGCCGACGATGGCGTCCACGGGGCAGACCTTGAGACACAGAGTGCAACCGATGCATTGCGCTTCGATCACGCGCGCTAAAAGGCGTGGCGTCGACGGCCCCACCCCCGGATCCAGCGGCCGCGCCGAGGTGTCGAGCAGTTGCGCCAGGCCGGCGAGGGTGGTTTCGCCGCCGGGGGGGCAGCGGTTGATGTCGGCCTCCCCGCGCGCGATGGCGTCGGCGTAGGCGCGGCAATGCGGGTAACCGCAGCGGGTGCACTGCGTCTGCGGCAGCCAGGTGTCGATCGTGGCCGCGGAGGGGGTGGGGCGGGCCGCGGGCACAACCCCGCCGTGCGCAGGCGTCATCGTTCGGCGCCGCCGCTCAACGCACGCGCATGCCCGGCACGGCGCCGTCGTCGGGCGACAGCAGCCAGATGTCCCGGCCGCCGGGGCCGGCGGCGAGAATCATGCCCGCTGAGGTGCCGAAGCGCATCTTGCGCGGCGCGAGGTTGGCGACGATCACGACATGGCGACCGACGAGGTCGGCCGGATCGTAAGCTGTCCGGATGCCGGCGAGCACCTGTCGGCGCTCTTCGCCCAGGTCGACCGTGACGCGGATCAGCTTGTCGGCCCCTTCGACGGCTTCGGCGGCGATGACCTCGGCGACGCGCAGGTCGATGTCGAGGAAGGTATCGATGTCGATGTGCGCCGGCTCTTCCCTGTCGACCGGGGCGGCGTCGGTTCCAGCCCTGGTCTTCTCGACCATGTTGTCGATCGACTTCGATTCCACCCGCGTGAGGAGCGGTTTGAATTTGTGGATCGTGTGGTCCAGGAGGGCAGTCGTCCGCGTTTCCCAGGTCAGTTCGCCCGCGTTCAGGAATTCCTCGCACGCAGCGGCGACGCCGGGCAGGACCGGTTTGAGATACGTCGCCAGCACGCGAAACAGGTTCAGGCCCTGCGTACAGACGAGCTGCACCTGCGGCAGTTCCGCCTCGTCTTTCGCAAGCTGCCAGGGCTTGTGTTCGTCGATGTACTGGTTCGCGTGGTCGGCCAGTCTCATGATTCGGCGCATCGCGCGGCCGAACTCGCGCGCCTCGTAATCCGCGGCGATATCATCGCCCGCCGCGACGAATTCCGAATACAGCGCGGGATCGTCGAGGCGGTCGGCGAGCCGACCGCCGAAGCGCTTCGTGATGAACCCCGCGCAGCGACTCGCGATATTGACGAACTTGCCGACCAGATCGGAATTGGTACGCGCCACGAAATCTTCGAGATTCAGATCGATATCCTCGATGCCCGGCCCAAGCTTGAACGCGTAGTAATACCGCAGGTACTCGGGCTTCAGTTCCTCGAGATAGGTCGCCGCCGTGATGCCGGTGCCGCGGGATTTAGACATCTTCTCCCCGTTGACCGTCAAAAACCCGTGTGCGAAGACGCCGCTCGGCCTCCGGTAGCCGGCCCCCTCGAGCACGGCGGGCCAGAACAGCGTGTGGAAATAGACGATGTCCTTGCCAATAAAATGATAGAGTTCCGCCCGGCTCTCCGGGCCGAAGAACGCGTCGAACAGCCCCTCGTCGCCCCGCTGCCGTGCCAGGTGGAGCAGGCTCGCCATATATCCGACCGGGGCGTCCAGCCAGACATAGAAGTACTTGTCCTCGGTATCCGGGATGCGAAAACCGAAGTAGGGCGCGTCGCGCGAGATGTCCCAGTCCTGGAGCCCGTGATCGAACCATTCCTCTAGTTTGCGGGCCACGCTCGTGTCGGTATGTGCCGCGGTCCAGTCGCGCAGCGACGCGTCGAATGCGCCGAGGCGGAAGAAATAGTGCTCCGATTCCCTCTGCACGGGCGCCGTCCCCGAAATGACGGACCGCGGGTCGAGCAGGTCGCTCGGCGAGTACGTGCGGCTGCAGACCTCACAGTTGTCTCCGGCCTGATCGGGCGCACCGCAATGCGGGCACGTTCCGCGCACGAACCGGTCGGGCAGGAACATGCCTGCCTGCTCATCGTAGGCCTGTTCGATCGTGCGACGGGCGATCAGGCTCTCCGCGTCCAGGCGGCGGTAGATCTCCTCGACGAGGACGCGATTCTCTTCCGAATGCGTGGTGTGGAAGTTGTCGAATTCGACCAGGAATCCGGCCAGATCACGCTCGTGCTCCCGCTTGAATCGCGCGACGAGTTCTTCCGGCGTGATGCCCGCCTCGCGCGCGCTGAGCATGATCGGTGTGCCGTGCGCGTCGCTGGCGCACACGTAGGTGCAGTCGTGACCGCGCAGCTTCTGGAAGCGCACCCAGATGTCGGTCTGGATGTACTCGACGAGATGGCCCATGTGAATAGGGCCGTTCGCGTAAGGCAGGGCGCTCGTCACGAGAATATGCCTGCGCTCTGAGGTCATCGCGCTAGTTGACCTGGTCTTTGACGTCTTCGAACGTCCTCTTCTCGATCGCCGCCTGGTAAGCGGTCGCGCCCGTGATCGCGCCCTTGTTCATCAGTTCCTTCAGCGCCTGGTCCATTGTGATCATGCCGTCCTTGCGGCCGCTCATCATCGTGTTCTCCAGCTGATCGAGCTTGCCCTGCCGAATGGTATTCGCGACGGCCGGCGTGTTGATCATGATTTCGAGCGCCGCGGTCAGCCCGGGCTCGCCCTTCTTGGGCACCAGTTGCTGGGAGATTACGCCCCGCAGCGAAGTCGACAGCATCGTGCGAACGTGATTCTGCTTATCAGCCGGAAACGTGTTGACGATGCGATCGACTGTCGCGGACGCGCCGTTCGTGTGCAGAGTGCCCATCACCAGGATGCCCATCTCGGCCGCCGTGACGGCGATGCTGATCGTCTCCAGGTCGCGCATCTCCCCGACCAGGATCACGTCGGGGTCCTCGCGCAGGCCGGAATGCAGAGCGTCCGCGAAGCTCGCCGTATGCATCCCCAGTTCGCGCTGGCTGATCAGGCACCGCTTGCGTTCGTGCACGAACTCGATCGGATCCTCGATCGTCAGGATGTGACCGTTCCGGTGCTTGTTGATCTCGTCGATCATCGCGGCCAGCGTGGTCGACTTGCCCGAGCCCGTCTTGCCGGTCACGAGGATCATGCCCTGAGTGTAGCGGCAGAGGTTCACGATCACGGGTGGGAGCCCGAGTTCCTTGAGGGTCTTTGCCTGCGACGGTATCGCCCGCATGACGCAGCCCATCCCGCCGAGGTGACGGAAGACATTGACGCGGAAGCGCGCGATTTGCTCCAGTTTGTAGGCGAAGTCCGCCGCGTCGTGCTCGTCGAACTCCTTGCGCGCCTGCGCGCCCATGATCTCCTGCAGGGCAGCTTCTGCCTCGTCGGCCGCCAGCGCGTCGGACCGCAGCGCCTGCAGCTCGCCGTAGACGCGGACGCGCGGCGGCTGGCCGGCGATGAAATGCAGGTCCGAACCCTTCTTGCCGATCAGCTGTCTCAGGTATTCGTCGATCTGGGGCATGCGGCTACCCGGTCACGTCGAGCTGCGGCAGCATTTGGGAGTCGGTGACGAATTTCTGGAACAGGTGTTTCTCCGTCGCGAAGCGGTAGGCGTCGTCCGGGTCGACCTGCTTCTTGTTGATGGCATCCATCAGCGCATGGTCCATCGTTCGCATGCCGAGGTCGCGGCCGGTCTGCAGCTGGGCCGGGATCTGATGGGTCTGGTCCGTCGCGATCATCTTGGCGATCGCGCGCGTCATGACCATGATCTCGAGCACGGCACGCCGCCCGCGGCCGTCGGGCGTCTTGACGAGGTTCTGCGTAATCACGGCGTTCAGGCCCTGTCCCAGAAACGACTTCGTCTGCTCACGCATCTCACCGGGCAGCGCGTCGATCATGCGGTCGATTGTCTTTGCCGCACCGGTCGTATGCAGCGTGCCGAGCACGAGGTGCCCGGTCTCGGCGGCGGTCATCGCCATCGAGATCGTCTCCGCGTCCCGCATTTCGCCGACCAGTATCACGTCCGGATCTTCGCGGAGCGCCGCGCGGATGCCGTCTGCGAAGGAGCCGAGGTGCGTCCCGAGCTCGCGCTGGATGATTTGCGACCGCTGACTCTCGTGCACGAATTCGATCGGGTCCTCGAGGCTGATGATGTTCAGGTTACGCGTCGTGTTGATGTGGTGGATCATCGCGGCGAGCGTCGTCGACTTCCCGGTGCCGGTCGAGCCCGTGACGAGCACCATCCCCTGGTGGTGATCGCAGAGCTCGGCCAGGATACCCGGCAACTGCAGGCTATCCAGCGACGGCACATTCTGCGGGATGAACCGGAACGTCGCGCCGATGCCGGTTGCCTTGCGAAACACGTTGACGCGGAAGCGACCGCCGTCCTCGGAGACGTACGAGAAGTCGAGGTCCCGTCCCGACGAGAAACGTTCTTTCTGATTCTTGGTCAGGATCTCATTGATGTAGCTGTCGAGTTCCGTGTCTCCGAGATCGCGGAACTTGATCGGCATCAGGTCGCCGTGCATCCGCAGCATTGGCGGGACGCCGACGGCCAGGTGCACGTCTGAACAGCCCTGGGCAAGGCCCAGCTTCAGGAAGGCATCGATTCTCGACATGTGTGGATTTTAGACCGCGACCTCGGCGAGCGCATCCCGCAGGTCATCCATCGAGTTGTATCTCTTGGCCTTGTCTATCTCCATCGTCTTCTTGACGATGGCCGCGAGGCCCGGAGGTATGTCTGGATTGAGTTCCTCGCACAGCATCGCCTTGCCCTGCACGTGCTGATACATCACCGACATGTGATCGCCCTTGGTATAGGGCGGGGTGCCCGTCAGCATCTCGTAGATTAGCACTCCGAGACTGTAGATGTCGGCGCGGTGGTCCACCTTTTTGCCCAGGATTTGCTCGGGCGCCATGTACTTCGGCGAACCGATCACGTAGCCGGTCTTCGTCAGCTGGGTGTCTCCGGAGCTCGCTGCGGCGGCCACGCCAAAGTCCACGATCTTCAGCAGTCCTTCCTCGTCAATGAGGATATTCGCCGGTTTGAGGTCGCGATGCACGATGCCGACCTGGTGGGCGACCGCCATGCCGGTCGCGATGTCGATGCTCCAGTTGACGGCCTTATCCAGCGGAAGGGGCTTCTGGCGGGCGATCTCCGCGCCGAGCGTGTGCGACGGAAAATACTCCATCGAGATAGCGTAGTTACCGCCGAGGCTGACGAAGTCGTAGATGCGTATGACGTTTCGGTGCGTGATCTTGCGCGAGTAACGCAGCTCGTGCACAAACCGCTGCATCATCTCCTCGTCCTGACTGACGTTCGCGTTCAGAAACTTCAGGATCAGCCGTTCGTCTACGACGATGTCCTCGACCAGCAATACCGTGCCGAATGCGCCCTTGCCGATCTTGTCGATGAACTTGTACCGTCCTTCGATGACATCGCCGGGCTTCAGCTTCGTGATGTCCAGATGAGGGCCCTTGTTGAGTTCCTCCGCGACCTGGCTGATGTCGGCCCCGTCGATCAGCAGCGTATGGGCCGGCTCCGCCATGAGCTCGGCCTGGTCGTCGGCCGCGCGCGCCGTGCTCGAGAACCGGTTGTCGATCCTGACGACCGCATCTGCCGCGATGCGAGCGAGAGTCTCGTCGGCGCCCGTCGCCAGGGGCTGCAGCTTGTCCTTGATGGTCGTGGCCACCTGTCCGTCCGCCAGTCTCGCCAGTGCGTTGACGGCCTCGACGCGGATCTCCTTATCGCCGCTGTCGAGCATCGGCATGATTTCGGCGGCGACGTCCGCGGTCGCGAGGCGGCCGAGCGCGCGCAGCGCCGCTGGCACGGAACGCGCGTCGCCCTCGAGCATGTTCAGCAGGGCCGGCACCGCCTGCGCGTCCCCGATCTCGGCGAGCGCATCGGCCGCCCGCTCGCGGACCCACCAGTCGTCGTCCTGCACCGCCTCCATCAGGTGCTGCACGGCGTTTTCGTCCTTCGTCTGGTTCAGGATCTCGATCGCCGAGCGGCGGACATTCTCGTTTTCGTCCCGAATCAGTTCGAGCACCGCGTTCATGACCTTCGGTCCGCCGATCGCCGCCAGCGCGTCCGAAGCGCGGGAGCGAACCCACCAGTCCTCGTCCTCGATCGCCTTCAGCAGGTGCCGAATCGTCGATGGGTCGGCAATCTCGTTCAGCACCTCGACGGCGGAGCGCCGCGCATATTCCGACTCGTCCTTGAGAACCTCCACGATGTGCTTGATCGTGTCGGGATCGTGCATCTTGACGAGCAGGTCGACCGCCTTGTTCTGAACCTCCATGTCCGGATCTGTCAGCAGCTTGCAGACGCGGCCGACGTCGTACTTGCCATCCATCTTGGTCAGTGCGACCAGGGCAGCCTGACGCACCGACTTGTGCGAATCCTCGAGTTGCCGCTCGATCGCCTTCGTGACGTCCGGGCGGTTGAATCGCGACAGCACGTCGATGATATGAATCCGTACCGCGGCGTCCTTGCCCTCGATGCGGGACAGCAGATCCGGCACGTTGGCCTCGGTCGCCACGTCTGCGATGATCTTGAAGAGCGCCGCCTTTTCGCGCGGCGCGAGGTCGTACGCGCGGCGCAGCAGCGAACCGACATTCAGGCGGTCCTTCTTCGCCCGAAGCACGTCGATGACGGCGGGCTTCGATACGCCCTCGTCACCCAGCAGCTCTACGATACGGTTGGGGTTATAACTGGACGAGTGCGCGAGCGCCCAGGCGACGCCGTTGACACAACGCTGATCGGAATGCCCGAGACCCGCGGCGAACTGCCGGAACGTCTCGTCGCTGAGATTGCTGCACAGCGTTTCGATGAGCACCGTCGCCTGGGCCTTGTCGGCGGTGCCGAGGGCGTCGATGACCGGGGAGATTGCGCCGCTGCCGAGCTTCCGCAGGCTATCGGCGGCCTTCCTGGCAGTCGGAGCATCGACGTCCGCCTCGCCCAGCAGCTGTGCGATCGACCGCTCCGCCCTCATTGAGCTCAGAAACTTCATACAACGCGCGACTCAACGCAAATGGCCCCGGCGTGCGGCGTGTCGCCGCGCGCTCGTCACCAACTCCGATCCGGAGGAGTGATCCCTCGTCGACGCCGCTCGCATTATGCCATAACGGCCGCAGCGTCCTCGGCGAAGGACTTGAGGTACCACCGAATTCTTCAGGTAGAATGTCGCGCTTCGCGGGGTCTGCATACTGTTAAACGCGTCACGAATCGCGCCACGCGCGCCGGTCTCGGGATGGAAAATCACGGGATTGTTTCATTTTTGGGTCCGCAGGCGAAAAAAGCGCCGACGGGGAGGGTTGTGTCGTGAGCATCAAGTCCGATCGCTGGATTCGCCGCATGGCGCGCGAGCACGGGATGATCGAGCCGTTCGAGGCCGGCCAGATCCGTGCGAACGGCGGCGGTCGCGTGGTATCTTACGGGACGTCGAGCTATGGCTACGACGTGCGCTGCGCCGCCGACTTCAAGGTCTTCACGAATATCAATTCGGCGATCGTCGATCCGAAGCGATTCGACGAAAACAGCTTCGTCGACATGGACGGCGAGGTCTGCATCATCCCGCCGAACTCGTTCGCGCTCGCGCGCACGGTGGAGTATTTCCGCATCCCGCGCAACGTGCTGACGATCTGCCTCGGCAAGTCGACCTACGCCCGTTGCGGCATCATCGTGAACGTCACGCCGCTCGAGCCCGAGTGGGAAGGCCACGTCACGCTCGAGTTTTCGAACACGACGCCGTTGCCGGCCAAGATCTATGCCAACGAGGGCGTGGCCCAGATGCTGTTCTTCGAGTCCGACGAGGTCTGCGAGACTTCGTACAAGGACCGCGGCGGCAAGTACCAGGGCCAGACCGGCGTCACGCTTCCAAAAGCCTGATGATCGAAACGACCGTTGAGTTTGTCTTTCTGAGACACGCCGTGAATCCGTCCCTGGAGGCTCGCGTGCGGCGTCCCTGCCGCACACGGTCTCAGAAAGACAAACTCGCCGGTCTCGTCACTCCTCCTCCACTATGATCGGCTCTTCCAGGGGCAGTCCATCCAGCCAGACCTCTCCGTCCTTGAGACGAAGGCGGCCGGCGCCGAACCAGCCGACCGCGCGCGGGTAGATCAGGTACTCGCCCTGCTGCACGCGCGCCTGCAGGCTCGTCTCCGTCTCATCGGTGTGAATGGCAACACGGTACTGGATGATCGACGGTCCTGCGTCGAGATCCGGGGTCACGAAATGCACCGTCGAGCCATGCCAGCGCTCGCCGGCCTCGAGCGCCCGCCGGTAAGTGTCGAGGCCGCGGAACTTCGGCAGTAGCGACGGGTGGATGTTGAGCATCCGGCCGGCGTACGTCTCGACGATGGCGTCAGGCAGGATACGCATGAAACCGGCCAGCACGATCAGCTGGGGGTCCAGTCGCCCGAGCACCGCCGCGAGTCGGCGTTCCGCCGTCGCGCGGTCGCCGATCGCGCGGTAGTCGACGACGTGCGTCGGGATATCAGCCTTCTGCGCGCGCTCGAGGCCGAGAACGTCAGGCCGATCGCTGACGACGGCGCACAGGTTGATCGGCAGTGCACCGGCCAGGGTTTCGTTGATGATGGCCTGCAGGTTGGTGCCGCCGCCGGAGATCATCACGACAGCGCGCGTGCCGCGGCCGATCCCGATCGGCTCGTCGGACATCTTCAGTCGATCCGCACGCGGCCGTCGCCCGGAGCGATCGAGCCGATCGCGTATACCCTCTCGCCCCGGGCTTCCAGCGCTGCGCCGGCCGCGGTCTCATCGTCAGGCCGGACCGCGACAACCATGCCGATCCCGCAGTTGAACGTGCGCAGCATTTCCCGTTCGGCGATTCCGCCGCGTTCCTGCAGCCAGTCGAACAGCGCCGGTCGCTCCCAGGCGGTGCGCTCGATGACCGCGTCCAGGTGCGCCGGCAGCACCCGCGCGACGTTCTCCGGTAGCCCGCCGCCGGTGATATGCGCGAGCGCGGTGACCTCGCACGACGCGAGCAAGGCCAGCAGCGACCCGACGTAGATCCGCGTCGGTTCGAGCAGCGCCTCGCCGACGGGCCGTCCGGCCCACAGTGTTGCGCCGCGATCCGGCAGGTCGGCGAGGATCCGCCGGATCAGCGAGTAGCCGTTCGAATGCGGCCCCGTCGACGCGAGCCCGAGCAGGCGATCGCCGGCAGCCAGGGAGCCGCCGTCGACGATGCGGTCCCGCTCGACGACCCCCACCGCGAAACCGGCCAGGTCGAAGTCGCCGGGCGCGTACATCCCCGGCATTTCGGCGGTCTCGCCGCCGAGCAGCGCGGCACCGGCCTGCCGGCAGCCCTCGGCGATGCCGGTGACGATCGCCGCGCCGACTTCCACATCGAGTTGTCCGGTCGCGTAGTAGTCGAGGAAGAAAAGCGGTTCCGCGCCCTGCACGACGATGTCGTTTACGCACATCGCGACCAGGTCGATGCCCACCGTATCGAAGCGTGACTGTTCGATCGCGAGTTTCAGCTTGGTGCCGACGCCGTCGGTCCCGGATACGAGCACCGGCCGTCGGTACTTGGAGGTGTCCAGTTCGAACAGTCCCCCGAATCCGCCGATGCCGCCGAGCACGCCGGCGCGGTCGGTCGTCCCGACCAGCGACCTGATTCGCTCGACGAGCCGATTGCCCGCATCGATATCCACGCCGGCATCCTTGTACGTCAATGGCTTATCGGGAACCATGGGTTTGGCCTGTGCTCGAAATGCGGACGCTATAATAGTTCAAATGAAGAAGGGACAGATAAGCACTTCGCTGCTGGTCGTCGTCGCGGCGTGCTTGTTCGCAGCGACGGCCTTCGCGGCGCGCGTCGAGAACCTGTACTCGGCCGAAGTGCCACTCGAGAGCGGTTCGGACGCGTTGTCCGAATCCTTCGAAGCGGCGCTCGCCCAGGTGCTCGTCAAGGTGACTGGCCGGCGGGACGTCGGCGCGGTGGGCGATGTAGCGGCAAGGTTCGGCGATGCGAGCCGCTTCGTCCAGCAGTATCGGATCGCCGACGACGGCACGGTATGGGTCCGTTTCGACGAGGTCGCGCTGCGGAGAGAACTTGATGGCATCGGCGAGCCGGTCTGGGGTGCCGAGCGACCGACGACGCTGGTCTGGCTGGTGCTGGACGAAGGCTTCGGTCAGCGTCGCATACTCGGCGACCCTTTGCGGGAGGAGTCGGTCGAACTCGTCGCGGATGGCGACCCGGAGGGCACGGCCATTGTGGACGAGTTGATGGCTGCGGCCGACGCCCGCGGTCTGCCGCTGGGCCTGCCGCTCGCCGACTCGGCGGAAATGAGTGCGATCCCGCTCGGCGACGTGTGGGGCGGCGACGCCGAGTCACTGCTGGACGCCTCGGTGCGGTATGGCGCGGACGCGATCCTGGTGGGTCGAGCGCGCTCGGCAGGTTTCGATCGGGTCAGCGTCCGCTGGACGCTGCTGCTCGACGATGAGCGCTTCGACTGGGAGGGGGACCTGGCGGGCGGCCCGAACGACGTGGCCGATTTCTTCGCGGCGCGACTCGCGACCTCGGTGGGGTCGTCGAGCCGGATCGTCCTCAGTGTCGATCGGGTCGACAGCCTGGACGCATACGGTCGCCTGTCGAGTTACCTGCTGCAACTCGACCTTGTCGAGGAACTCGGGGTGGACCGGGTCAGCGGCGACCGCGTCGTCTTCCACCTGCAGGTCAGGGGCGACGTCGACACGCTGATGCGCAGCATCGCGCTGCGTCGTGTGCTCCAGCCGGTCGACGACGCTGGCCTCGCGCCACCCAGCGATCCGTTCGGCTCCCAGTCCGGCGAGCAGATCCTGCGCTACCGATTGATGGCCGGCCAGTAAGTCACGTCAGCGGACCCCGACGATTCTGACATGTTACGCGCGTCACACATCCCGAACGTCATCTGCGTGCTGCGCATCATCCTGGTGGTGCCGATCGTCTCGAGTCTGCTCGGAGAGGACTTTCGGCTCGCACTGTTGCTGATCTTCGTCGCCGGTTTCTCGGACGGACTCGACGGGTTCCTGGCGAAACGCTTCGATTGGCGGACGCGGCTGGGGGGGTTGCTCGATCCGGTCGCCGACAAGCTGCTAATGATGGCGGTCTTCGTGACCTTGACCTACATGGGCCTGACACCCGTCTGGCTGGCCGCCGTCGTGATCGGCCGCGACATCATCATCGTCTCGGGCGTGGTCGCGTACACCGTGATGATCGGTCCCGTGCCGCCGGAACCTTCCACCATCAGCAAGCTCAATACCGCCTGTCAGCTCTCGTACATGCTGCTGGTGATCGCGCAGCCCGCTTTCGGGTGGCAGCTGTCGATCGGTATCCTCGTGGCGGGCGCCGCGGTTCTGTGCACGAGCGTCATCAGCGGGCTCGACTATGTGCTGCGCTGGAGCGCCAGGGCGGTCGCCGCGCATCGCGCCTGATCGAAGGGGCCGGCACCACCGTGCAACAACTCGCGCTGGAAGTTCGGCTCGCCGACTACGCATTGTTCGAAACTTTTCTCGCCGGCCCCAACGAGCCGTGCGTCCATGCGCTGCGCGACGCGGCGCGCAGCGCCGGAACCACATTCGTGTGGGTCTGGGGCGCGGCCGGTTCCGGTCGCAGCCACCTGCTGCAGGCCTGCGTCAACGAGGCGGGCGCCGCCGGAACGCGCGCGGCCTACCTGCCGCTCGGCGCGTCGAATACCCTGGTGCCGGAAGTCATGGACGGGCTCGAGGCCTGTCAACTCGTGGTCGTCGACGACGTCAATCGGGTTGCCGGCAACGCCGCGTGGGAGCGCGGCCTGCTGATGCTGTATGAGGGTGTGCGCCAGCGCACCGGGAGACTCGTGCTCGCCGCCGACCAGGCGCCAGCACATTGCGAATTTCGGCTCCCGGACCTCAAGTCGCGGTTCGCGTCGGCCGCGACGTTCAGGCTCCGGTCCATGTCTGAAGAGGAACGGATCCGGGCGATGCAGCTGCGGGCACGATGGCGGGGGCTGGACTTGTCCGACGACGTGGCAAACTACCTGCTCGCGCGTGTCGCGCGCGACACCGGCAGCCTGTTTGAGCTGCTGGATCGGCTGGACCGTGAGGCGCTGGTCGCCCGGCGGCGCCTGACTGTTCCCTTCGTGCGAGACGTACTCGGCCGCGACCGCGTCGGCTAACGTCGCAGGTCGACCCCGGTGCGTCGGACCAGGACGAAGGCGCACAGGAACGTGACGACGGTCAGCACCGTGACCGCCCAGTTCAATGCGCGGCGATCGGGGCTCGCGATCGCTTCCCCAAGGGCGCCGGCGAAGTAGGGGATCAGCAGCGCGGCGACCCAGCCGCCCCACTTGCGCGGCGCGCGAAGTCCGGACGCCATCAGCAAGAGCAGGGGAAGCGAGAAGGCAAAGGCCAGGGGCGTTGGGGCCGGGTACAGCAACAGCACGACGATCAGGCCAAGGCCCGCGAGCGTGAGCCAGCGGGAAGGGTGATCGCGCCCCGGCGCATCCCGGTTCACGTCGCGAGCCGCATCGCGATGTCCGCGACCCGGCGCCCGAGCGTCCGCGCGCACGCGATCTCGTGCTCGGTCAGATCCGTGTCGAGCTGATCCCACGCAATGTGGGAGGCTCCGTAAGGTGTGCCGCCGGTGCGCGTTTCGCTCAGCGCGGTCTCCGAATAGGGGATTCCCACGAGTAGCATGCCGTGGTGGAGCAGCGGCAAAGCCATCGATATCAGCGTCGTTTCCTGCCCGCCGTGCAGGCTGCTCGTCGACGTGAAGACACCTGCGGGTTTTCCCGCGAGGTGTCCTGACAACCACGCGCCGCCGGTGCCATCCAGAAAATACTTCAGTGGCGCGGCCATGTTGCCGAAACGGGTGGGGCTGCCGATGATCAGGCCGTCGCACTCCTGCAGCTCGGCGTGCGTCGCGTAGGGCGGCCCTGATTCCGGCACGGGTGGCGACGCCGCCTCGGTTTGCGCAGCGACGGGCGGGACAGTCCGCACGCTGGCCGACGCGCCGACGACGGAATTCACGCCGCGTGCGACCTGCTGGGCGAGCGCCGCGGTCGAGCCATGTCGCGAGTAGTAGAGCACCAGGATCGCCATCTGCGTGTGTCCGTCAACCGATCATCCCGCGCGCGATTGTAGCGCGCATCATACGGGCCGCTTCCGATAATGGCCTCAGCTGTGGTGTCGGAGCGTCAGAGGATTTTGCGATCGTTGGCGCGCCGGCACGTTCTTGACGACATTATATTCCGCCAGCACACTAGTCCGACGACCGCAGCGACCGTGCGTCGCGCGCCTTTAACTCCGCTGCTTTTGGTGTGATGAGTCGGGTCAGATTTCGTTTAAGCGCTGTTGTCCTGCTGGCCATTCTGCTGGGAAGCATGGCGGGATGCGCAACTGCGCCGCCCGTTCAGGAGATGAGCGACGCGCGTCAGGCGATCGCGGCCGCGCGTGAAGCCGGCGCGAAGCAGCTCGCGCCGGATCAGCTATCCGAGGCCGAGGCGTTGCTCGACGGCGCCGAGGAGTACCTCGAGCTCGGCACCTCGGCGTCCTACTGGCAGGCGAAGAAGAACGCGATCACCGCGAAGGAAGTGGCGTTCGAGGCTTTGCTGACGAGCCGTAACGCCCGGGACGAAGCCGCCGACCGGAGCGATTGATTTGGGTGAGGTCGATTCGTGCGTCCGGTTCGTCGTTTCCGGGCGCGTGCAGGGAGTCTTCTTCAGGGCGAGCACGGCGGATGAGGCGCGGCGACTCGGCTTGCGCGGACGCGCGGTCAACCTCGCGGATGGGCGCGTCGAAGTTCTGGCCATAGGCCCGGCTGCGGCGGTCGCCGAACTGGCCGCCTGGCTCGAGCGGGGACCGCGATGGGCGGCGGTGGCCGGTGTCGAGGCGACGCCGGTCGATGCTGATGCGGTCGACGCGCCGGCGGACTTCGTGACCGGTTGACCGCTAGCCCCTGAACCACCGGGAACTGAGCCGGGTCAGCACCTTCTCCGGGTACTTGCGGCTGCCGAGGCTGCCGTTGTAGCGACCGAGCGCTCGCATCCAGTCCCCGCTTTCCATGTCGTAGTAATAGCGCAGGATCGTGCAGCCCATGCGCAGGTTCGTCCGAACGTCGACGAGCCGGTCGCCGGGCAGCCCGATCTCGTCGAGCCAGAAGGGCATGACCTGCATCAGGCCCTGGGCCCCCGCTGTCGACACCGCGTATGCGTCGAATGCGCTCTCGATATCGATGACGGCGAGGATCATCTCCGGCGGCAGGTCGACGCGACGGGCCTCGTGATGGACCTGGGTCAGGATCAGGATCTTCTCGTCGTGGTCACTGACCTGGTCGCCGAGTCGGCTGGCCATATCCGTCAGCCACACGTCGGCCTCGAACTGGTCTTCGAAGCTGGTCGATTGGTGCACCGCTTCCCGCAGCAATTCGCGGAGCACGGGGTCGGGCTCCTGGGCCCCCTGAGCGAGCGGGCCGGCCAGCATCAGGGCGAACCAGGCGTGCGTGATCCGGCGCATCCAGATCAACTCGCCGCCAGTCGGTCTCGCACTCGCTGGACGATATCGTCCAGCGGGATCTTCTCGTCGTCGCCGCTGCGCCGATCGCGGTACTCGACGACTCCGTCGCTCAGGCCCCGGGCGCCGATCACCAGCCGATGAGGGATGCCGATCAGGTCGGCATCCGCGAACTTGACCCCGGGTCGGGCGTCGCGGTCGTCGAGCAGGGCGTCGATGCCGGCCTGCGCAAGTTGCATATATATTTCTTCTGCTTTTTCAGTAACTTCAGATTCATTCTTCGGGTTTAATATAAGTATGGTAACCGCGAACGGGCTTATCGGCGCGGGCCAGATAATGCCCGCTTCGTCGTGGTTCTGCTCGATAGCCGCAGCCACGATCCGCGTCATGCCGATGCCGTAGCAGCCCATCAGCATCGGCGTATCGCGGCCGTCGGCGCCCAGCACGGTCGCCCCGAGCGCCCGGCTGTACTTTTCGCCGAGTTGAAAGATGTGGCCGACCTCGATGCCGCGGGCGATCGCCAGCGTGCCGCCGCCACCCGGACTCGGGTCCCCGTCCACGACATCGCGCAGGTCGACCGCCTTGGGTTCGGGCAGGTCGCGACCCCAGTTGACGCCGGTCAGGTGTGCGTCCACCTCGTTCGCGCCGCAGGCGAAATCCGCCAGCGCCGCGGCGCTGTGATCGACGTACAGGGGCAGGTCCAACCCGACCGGGCCGACGAAGCCGGTCGGGCAGTCCAGCGCCTCCGCGACGCGTCCGGCGTCCGCGAGCGTCAAAGGACTCGCCACCGCGTCCAGCCTTTCGGCCTTGATCGCGTTGAGTTCGTGATCGCCGCGCAATGCCAGCGCGACCAGCCCGCCGTCGGCGCCGTCGACGATCAGCGTCTTCACGCATTGGCGGGGTTGGACGGCGAGGAACTCGCAGACCTGGTCGATCGTCTTGCAAGCCGGCGTGTCGATCCGCCGCATGTCCTGGTTGGCCGCGTCGCGCGGCGTGGTCGGCGGCAGCGCCGGCGCGAGTTCGACGTTGGCCGCGAAGCCGTCTGCTTCGCACCACGCGATCGCATCCTCGCCCGACTCGGCGAGCACATGGAATTCCTGCGATTTCGAGCCGCCGATCTCGCCGCTATCGGCCTCGACGGGGCGAAACCGCAAGCCGAGGCGCGTGAAGATTCGCGTGTAGGCGTCGGACATCCGCTGATAGCCTTCTTCGAGCGAGGCCTGGTCGATGTGGAAGGAGTACGCGTCCTTCATGATGAATTCCCGGGCACGCATGACGCCGAAGCGCGGCCGGATCTCGTCGCGAAACTTCGTCTGGATCTGGTAGAAGTTCACCGGCAATTGCCGGTAGCTCCTGAGTTCGCGGCGCGCGATGTCGGTGATGACCTCCTCGTGCGTCGGCCCGAAGCAGAACTCGCGCTCGTGACGGTCGCGCATCCGCAAGAGAAGGTCACCGTAGCGATCCCAGCGACCGGATTCGCGCCACAGCTCGGCGGGCTGGATCGCCGGCATCAGCAGTTCCAGGGCGCCGGCCGCGTCCATCTCCTCGCGAACGACGGCCTCGACCTTGCGCAGCACGCGGAGGCCCAGCGGCATCCACGTGAACAGCCCTGACGCGAGGCGTCGAATCAGGTTCGCGCGAAGCATCAGCTGGTGACTGGCGATCTCGGCCTCCGCCGGTGTTTCCTTGAACGTGGTCAGTGGCAGCTGGCTGAGTCGCATCGATATCGACCGTGGTGACGAAACCCCGAGTGGGCGCCATTCTATCCGCATTCCCGGCGCAGGTCAGGGCGCGGTGTCTCGTTTCGCGGCTCGGTTGACGCTTCGACTGGCGGCCGGTAGTTTGCGCGCGTGGTTGCACATCGACGCTCAATGGTGGCCCACGAGGGCTGGCCGTACCTGATCGCAGTCGCGGTGATCGGCGCGCTGGCCTATCGCTACGCGGGACCGCCCTGGTCGCTGCCATTCGCCGTCCTCGACGTCGCCCTGTATTTCCTGTTTCGCGATCCTGTGCGTGAGGTGCCGCCCGAGCCGCTGGGCGTCCTCGCGCCGGTGGATGGCAAAGTGGTCGACGTCTCCCCGTGCCACGACCTGCCGTTACCGGGCGAATGGATTCGTATCGCGATCGAGACGAGTCATCTCGGCGCCTACACCGTGCGTGGGCCGATCGAGGGATCCGTGCACAGTGTCGCCGATCGG
>JABAOE010001998.1_pt1 | contig 46260 bp, 58 predicted proteins | sample 7062141 | NCBI WGS metagenome assembly JABAOE01 (sample SAMN14538627, study PRJNA623070) | marine sediment metagenome | biome: marine biome [ENVO:00000428]; feature: marine pelagic biome [ENVO:01000023]; material: deep marine sediment [ENVO:00002113] | place: India: Gulf of Khambhat ...
CTTATACCGTCTGTTCCACCTACCATTGGGTAAAACATTCCAGGAACAATACTACGTGAAAACTTATGTGCATCTCCAGGTGCAATTTTATCGGTGTCTAATGCAAACATTCCTAAGGTAGCTAGTTTATAGGAGTCTAGTAATAAATTATAGGCATCTGTGTAATTTTTAATTAAATTTTTAAGACGGCTTATATAACCTCTAGTCCATTTCTTGAAGATTGCTTTCATCGGAAATCCTTTAATATAAGGGAATTGCCCTGAAGGAAGGTGATTATAATCTATTTTCATTACATGCTTATCGTTGGCTACAATAAACATTACATTACGTGCCAGTACTTCTCCACCTTTATCGGAGATATACCTACAATACACTGTGTTGAGCTTAACTGTCGGTCTGAAGTCTTCGCTTTTTTTATCCTTTTGTATATTGTTTTGTTCACCAGTATCCTGAGGAAGTATAGCTCTATTCTCCTCAAGGATTCTATTTAACCTTCGTTCATTCCATTCATTAACTCTAGCAACTACTTCAAAATCCGCTAAATCAATATGTTCAGTTTCAATTACAAACATATCGTTGGTTAAATCAAACATAATATTAAACGGATTAACCGACTTAATTACAGTTTTACCCAACAGTTCCCGTCTAGGTTCTACAAACATTTGTTCCGAATCATTCCAGACAGGAACAGTTTTCTCCTCTAGTTCGTAGGCAACTTTAGTTATATAGGGTGACGTTAGCAAGCTATACTTCAATGCATCTGCAAATACTAAAGGGAAATTATTTGAGTCTAGCGTAAGTTTAACAAGCTCCTTATAGGCATCGGCTCGTTCTACGTTAGGATGAAATATACTATAGTATTCACTATCCTCTGAAGTTATAATTCGTGTAAAAAAGTTAGTCATCCTAGTTATGAGGTTATCGGTTAAGCCATCTCTAATCTCTGCTTGCCAGTCCAGTTTATTAATTACTGGAAATTCATCTAAATAAAACCGTTTGTTATCGTTCCAGTTATCCCAGATACCATTCTTACGATACTCCTCCTCTGCAGTCTTCTTTATATGTAAATAGAATTGCATTATTTTTTTATGACTAATTTTAATACTAGGCATGATATATTTCCTCTACATGTGGGCGTTGTTTAGTTGTAAAATAATTCGGCACTGCAGGATCAGTTTCATCCGCTCCATACAATACATTGTGGAGCTTATCTAAAAATACAATTAATTGTTTAAATGCATCCGCATAATGCTCGTGATAGTTATCCTCTACTGGTAATCCAGTTTTTTCATCATTTACATATACCTTAAGTGTATTTGCCAGTTCCTCAGCATGATCTAGGTCTAGTTGAATTTTAGGTAGTTTATTCATCCAGATACCTAATTGTTTATTGCATAACTCAAATCCCTTATCACGTTTAGTATAAGCTACAGTGACCTGCCCCCGCTTAAGGTTTTTGAATAATTGTTCAGTTGTATAGTCGACTTTATCAGAATGCCTCCTTCCATCATGTGGAATAACGTCATGCAATGCTAATACATCAGGCATATACTCCTTCATAAAAGCATCTACCTCATCAATAAAATTAATAATTGGAATATTTGATCCCATTATACTAAACAAAATATTAATACGATTGTTTCGGTCAACTTGTGCTGCAATACAAACTGGATGTATATAGCCTAAATCCCAACTTAAAAATACCTGCCGCTTAAAATCATAGTTAGTCAAGATATTTTCGACTCGGTGGGAGTCTTCTATATAGTTATGAAATACCTTATCACCATATGGTTCTAGATTAAAAAATCCACCTTCACTAAATCTCCATACACGACTAGCTGCAGTATACCTACTTAAGTGTAGCTCAATCTCTTCTGGCGTTAAACTCTTATTGTCTGTTACATGTAAAAAATGAAAGTTAGCATACTGTCGCTCACCTTTAACAAATTCACGATAGATTGATTTAGTAATATAACTATCGGCTATTTCAATCGGCCTTAATATAAAACTCATAATGAGTCTACCGTTTTTACGCATAAGTCGAGCAGTAATCTCCTCGTGGTGCTCTTCAGTTACATATTCATCAAACCAATTCCAGTCTAATCCAGATGCCTGTAGGTTTTTTGCTTGCATCTCCCCTGACTTAAATTCAATCTTAGTTCGATGCACACCCCAACTAGCGGGGATTTCAACATAATCTAAACATCCTGTTCGTTTCCCCCAAACAACTTTACCTCCATAGTCCTCTATAGTTTCAAGACTAGGAAGTAGTCCGATTGATCCTGGAGAATCCGTTGCGAACAGGTGAACTTGACTTGATGTACGTTGTAAATCAAAAGTAGGACTAAATGCCCATATTAGCCTATCGCCATACTTTGGTGCAGGTATATCATAATATGGACTCCATCCAACAAATTGGTAGGCAGTTGCCGCTGCAGCTACGTAGGATTTACCAGAGCTATTATTTCCATGTATATAAATGTTTTCCGATTCATCCTTTAATATCGGTTCTTGTGCTGGGTATGGTTGAAAAAAATAAATAGCTCCATATCTCTTAAGCATAGCCTGACAAACGTTATAGTATTTTGGCGAATTACGCTCTTCAGTTGTCAGTTTATTTAAAAACTGGTGCAACTCACGTCCTTCTTTAGTTGCCCACCACCATTTTGTTAAATCCATTAGTTTTGTTGAAGTTGCTTTAAATCCTTTTTAATATCCATTATATGATATTCTATTTTAGATATAGTTTTGTTATATTCACGTTGACGCTGATCTAATGTATCAACATCCTGTTCTAATCCAACTATATCCTTGTTTAATGCATATCGTTCTTCATGCGCAACTACAGCACCTATAATAGCAAGGCCTAGAGTAATAGCAACACTAATATTAACTAAGGCCTGCTTCAGCGCGCTTTTTGGTTTAGGAGGACACTTATACGGGCTAGATGCCTTTATCGGATTAACCCAGTTCATTACTTCGACTTCTTTGTAGTGCCGTCACCTAAGGTACTCTTCAAGCGACCAAACTGGTCACGATCCTCAAATAGTTTATCAAATTCAGTGTTACTATCCTGTGGCTTAGCTTTAGTTTTAGCTTTAGTTTTAGTGTCTTTAGTTTTATCTTTAGTTTTATCTTTATCGTTTGGCATATGCACTCCTAAATGGAAATATTTCAGACTCATGACTCACGCGAAACGGAACCTGTTTGTTGAATGGAATATTGAAATCATAATCCTCTCTACGGAATATTTCAATTCTATCCAACTTAAGTGTTGGCGCGAACTTTAGCAATGACTTGTAGTATTCTCTGCAGTCCTCCAATAGGCCTACTTCAGCTAGTTCATACGTTTCATCCTTTTGTATATCCGCCTTACGCACACCCTCCACGTCTAGGCCCTTGTTGTTCATTCGTATAATTGCGGTTAAATCCCAAGCATAACTATACTCCAATGGACTATACTGTCGGTGAACTTCAACTCCCGCTTCAGCGCGCACTTCAGGATAACTTTCAGGTGGAGCTTCATTATACATTAATTCATCATATGGTATCATATTAGTGTAGTTTTCCAGACTCAATACCTTTAGCCTCCTCTAATATATCATCAAACATTTTATTTATAAGTTTTGCATTTTTATCATCTGCACTTAAGCCATTACTACGCTGTAGGATAAGCATAGCCTTAAGTTGATCTCTTAGTAAGTTATGCTTCACACGCATAAATGAAACTTTAGTCTTAGGGTCGGTTGCAGTTTGAATCAATTTATCAATGTTGTTAAGTTCCGTTTCGTATCGTTGAAATATTGTTGAGCCAAAACTAACATCACCAAAGCCTGAAGTCTCAGCTTCAATATTATCGAGCGTATGTTTATATAGTTCAGTATCCTGTAGTTCCTCTAGTATAGCTGCAACAGTTTTACGGTCTATACCTAGAGCGCGACTCAAACCTCTAGCGGATTGCCCGTTATTAACATAATCAGTTATAAATTGAACCACCTTACCTTCAATTGAATTTATATTAGGATATAGGTTAGGTAGTGTCCTTGAATTAATTTCCATAATTTAATTTAATAACCTCTCCATACTTTAGTAGGATCATTCTTTAGTGCCTTAGTAGTCGGTTGTTTGTCATTAGTAGCGACTGAGCGCTTATGAGCACTAGGCTTCAGTGGTTCACTCGGCGGCTGAGACGGATTGGTCAACCTGTCTTTAAGAACCTCTACTAAAGCATCAATAAATTTATTTATATATCGTTTAAATAACCATTTCATTTGCAGTTTAGTTGCAGTTTAGTGTTGAACTCCAGTTTGTGTAGCATTCAACTATAGGTATCATTACTACAGTACAGTTGTCATAATACCTACAGTCATGCCCCTGAAGTGTAACTTTAGTTAGGTTACTAGGGTTTATACCCGAACAACTGAGGATAAGTGTTGATAGCCATATCAACTTCATCAGGAATTTTACCATCAATATAACCTTTAGCTATAGCGCGCTTTATTTTATCATGATTTCTATTACCGTTATACTTCGACAATACAATGTATTCATATATAATGCGTATAATGGGTTCTGGTATAAGGGATGCTGAACCATGAAATTCGGCTTTAGTAGCAGTAACTATAGCTTCACGCGCTTCTTCCTTAGCCTTATCGGCTTCAGCTTCAGTCATTTCATCTAAATTAGTCGATTTGTTGAATACCTCAATCATTCCACTAATAAACTCAACAACCTTCGGTAGGACTGAAGTCACTGCCGTCAGTATATTGATTATCATCATTACTATTCTCATCTGTAGTTTGCGCCTCCTTGTGTTGTATTTTAACTAAATGTAATTCAATCCAGCAATCTTCGCATACTCGAGGATCATTCTCCTCAAGTGTGAACATATGCCAGTCGGGCACTAAAGCTTTACATGCTATACAGTAGGTTTTACCTATAGTTAACCTCCTTATATATATAATATACACCAAAAACTAAAAATGTTGCATATAATTTAAATTAAATTGTAAGCAACTGTAATCGTTAGAACTTTTGTTACACTTCAGTTAGGGGACTATAGCCAACTCTGGGCTGAATACTGCAACTGTAACCTACTATAGTTATTGGACATTTTGTTGAGTTCCCCCATATAATGAAGAATTGGAGCGTAACTGGAGTATAGTGGAGTGTAGTTGCAACTGGAGGATAGAGTGGATCAATATTATTACGTATTGAGCCCCTGGTGGTGACTAGCGGTAGGTTAACTTCAGTCAAAACCTTCTGTAGGTACAGAAACTTCAGTGCAAACTGTAGTTTCGTGCATTACTATAGTATCAATCAGCACTGAAGTATAAATTATTTTTAAAGTAGAGCTTAACTGTAGCTTAACAATATTGTAGTTACGCTACAGTAGTTACACTATAGAATTCCATGGCACTATAGTTGTATATACTACAGTGCGAATTCCTGGTGCGAAAGCACCATTTAAGTAACATACCTAATAAACTGACAAATAACGTCAAGCTACAGTTACAATAATTGTCATGTTAATTCAATATATAGTATGCAAACTATTGACCTCAACAATATGTAGTATAAAATTAATGGCATAGTAATTGCACTAAACAAAACTAAACTATTGATTCAATGTTAACAATGGCAACGCCAATAAGTCCTGTTAAACCAAACAATGTTTAATCAAGTTAACCTCTTAAGTCATTTCATAATATCAGCATCGAATTAAGTACAATCCCTTAATGTCGGCTAACTAACATCACAATACATCCTGGTGCGAAAGCACCATTTGGAGGTGAACATAATGCTTGATAAAATATTTGAGACATTACTACAAGTATTCGTGCTAACAGGTTTATTAGCTGGAATAGTTGTATTTAATGCTTTGATTTTTTGGATTATCGCTAAAGTTATTTAAACTATACTATAACTAAAGGAGGACTCAACCATGCTTGATATGCTCAAGGTAGTATTGGGTATGCATGAAACGCCTTATTATGTTCCTAAGCGTAAGGCACTCAAGGCGTACAATCTCAAGCCTAAGTTTGAATCCGACTATATTGACCAGCATAATAATGAATACCACGTTTACAACAAGCGGGGTTTTGTTAATTGGCAATATAACGGTCTAAACTTTAGGTACTGTCATATAAAACTAAAGTCTGGGAAGTATAAGCCTTTAGTAGATTGCACTAAACTAGATTTTGGAGTAACAGACTAAAGTATGAGTGGCGAACCAGTAAACTTTCAATTTGGTTTAAATACAACCAAGCCACGCAACTGTAATGCTAAAGTATGGCGTAGTTGCAACAAAAGCATACCTATAGATGACTATATGGTAAAAATAGAAACGAAAGTGGAAGTTGAGGATGCAAGGGGAAATTACCTAAAGTACGATACTACAAGTTTTGTATGCATACCATGTTTTGATGCATTTTGTAGTAGAGTAAACAACTCAACCCTTTGTTACATAAAAAACACAATACCAACTAAGGAGGAACCCACATCATAATGAAACGATTATTTTGTTTTATTGATTCTGCAGTTACACTTGTAGCTTGTACAGCTTTAGGTGTATGTATAACTTTAGGTATTATAGCGATAGTTACTGCTATAGTATCAGCAGTATATTAATTAAACTGTAGTAACTGGAGGTTAAGTATGACTATAGTAATTTGTATTCTAGGAGTAACTACATGCACACTTATATTAATATGTTGTATGTTATATACTAAAGTGCGAACTACACAACTACGCTTAAGTAAAGCTGAGGATTTTATTGTAGATGAAGTTGGTGAACTCTGGAGGAACATCGCAACTATATGTGAAATACTTGACCCAACTTTAGCTAAGACTAAGACTAAACAAAGCAACAAAACAATACATTAACAGAAGGATAACAAGTATGTCTATATTAATTGTATCTCAACACGAACCAAACTTTAATTCCAAGGGTTTGACAATTGAAGTGATGCACCGAATGATGAATAAGGAAGCGTTGCTTAAGTTATTTATATCCGATTCGTCCAGTATTAAAACTGAAATAAAAAATCGGTTAAATAAAAAACAGTTACGCTGGTCAACGTTAATTAAACATTACCCACTCCAGGAATGGACCTTAAGTGTGGAAACTGCAAATGTACATATTGGCCCTTTAAGTGAAGTTAAGGATGCATTTAATTGCGACCACAGTGTCTATAATAAGCAATACCCCTACAGGCAATGGCGTAGGTACAGAGGACAGATTAAAAAAATAGTGAATTTTCATAACAAACTAACTGATGAAGAATCTGCAGGAGTCAGGATAGGGGGCAAATCTTATATATGGATAAACATGCAGCTTGCAGTATCGCATCCACGCTTAACTCATGATGGTAAATATTGGAGAAGTTTGAATGGAAATACTGTTACATTTACCAAAATATTTGGCTCTGTTCGTGACTTTCAATATAAATTATGTAAAGTTATACTTGAGCTTAGATTATTCAGCTTAAATAAACCAAATGGAGGTGATACAAATGGCAGTGAATGAAGGTGACGCAACTGATAAAGTATTACGTGAAGCTAAGGAAGGTGAAGCTAAAGTTTTGTGGTATAGCGAATTTAAGGAAATGCAGGCGAACCTAAATAAACCTAAAACTCCAGCTATCCTTACTGGCGATTTTGTTTTAGTTGGTCAATGTTTAACTACATATCGTGGAAGCTATAGTGCTACCAAAATTAATGTACCTATAACCCACGACATTGAATTAACGGAAACATTTGAGCCCGACAGCGAAAGCTCTGCAGAGACACCTATAGCCAAAGGCCTTGTAGGTTTTATGAACCAAACAGGGTCTAACACAGAGTTGCAGTATAACTCCATAATGTTAATCAGAAGTGACGATGGGTTATACCATGATGATGAACTTGAGCCATTATATTACTTAAGTTGTGTTCGTCATTATTTACGGTTTTGGAAAAATTTGACAAAACTGGAAATTAAGGATATATTTAGTAAGAGGGATGAAAAGACGTTTAAGTCTACGTCAGAAGTACTAAAGATTAATCTAACATAAGGAGGTCTTATGTGTATGGACACAAAACACGCTGAGTTTCTACTACAGGATAAACTTCCGTCCGAGAATGCAGCTCAATTTCTCGCACGACAGCTAATCTATATACAGCTAACCAAAGGTATTGAACGTAGTAGAATACCTACGTTTGTAGGTACTACACAAATTGGTAAAACTTGGTGGATACGTAATGTCCTAGCTCCCAGCTTGGATTTACCTCTAGTTGTGCTACCTCTACAGTCCGATTTACCTGAGGATGTAGCAGGTTATCCAAAGCATCTAGGTGGAGATAAACTAAGTATGATTAAACCAGCTTGGTTAGACACCGAGAATGCTACAGCTTACTTTTTTGATGAGTTGGATAAAGCACAGAATGAGGTCACGTCACCACTACTTACCTTTATGTGTGAAGGTAGAGTCAGACAGTGGGAAATAGCTCCAGGGTCTATCATAATTTGTGCAATGAATGAAAGTGACGAAATGATAGATGCTATGAAAGCTAGACTCGCTTTTCTACAGTTTACCCATACTCCTAGAAGCAAGGATATTGCTAATTTAATGGGTGAATTATCCAAGGCGAATAATGTGTGGAAATTGAAGGCTAAACTTCCTACTCAAGCTAAAACTCCCACGTCTGGAGAGTTCCTACAGGAACACATGGATATTTTAGGACGCATTACAGGTACCCCTAAAATACTGGATACTCTACTATATGGTATATTTCCACCTGATGCAGTGGAAATTAGTAGACGCTGGTTTACCAATCTAGTCGAAGGTAATATGTTGAATGTTACTGAGTTTGTTAAACGCCCCGACAGCTTAGGCAAATTTATTAAGGGGAATAAATCAGACGACACGAAAATGAAGGGATTGATGTTGTCATTAGTAAAGGAGTTTGTAGCTAATCCTCCAGTTAGTGAAGGCGAACTACAGTCCTATGTTGAGGATTACTTCACTAAAGTGTTTACTCACTCCAAGGTTAACATCAACGAATGGTTTCATTTAATGTATGACGACGATTGGAACAGTATCCTTGAGGAAAAACGTGACCCAGAATTTGCACTAGGCAAAAGCCCTTCAGTTATTCCTGTGAACCCTGCTGATAGGATTAACGCAATATTACTTGGATTAAACCACGCGTTACATAAGTTTGGTGATGCAGGTATCCTCAAGTTAGAGCAGGGAATCAAAAAACTACTTGAAGAGAACTGAACTAAAGGAGGTAAATTTATATGAGTCAGCTTGACTCAAAAGCACCTGTAGTGCAAACTCCACTCGATAGGGAGTCTATTTTCAGGGACATGGACATTCCAGCACAACTACAGTGGATACAGTATGTTAAAACTGACATATCCTATTATACTACAACTGACGAGACACATGTTGCATACGGGTATGTTGATAATTCTGGTTGTGCTAATATAGTTATCAATAAAACTATATGGGACAAAAGCAACGACACTCAGAAGGCACATGTGATAGCACATGAGTTAGGTCATTTTATGTACAATCACTATGGTTTTGTTGAGAATGTAATTAAACCTGAAATTTTAGAGGGAAAGGCTCATAGCCCACAGCTTCTTAATATAGTCGGGGATTGTGGTATACATACCCACTTAGCAGACGATAAGGTAGTTACTAGTGCGATTCAACTACTTCAGCCTGAAGGTAACGCCGCGACATATCAGTCATATAAGTTTCCAGTGTTACCTCCAATTATTTTATACAGGTTTTTACAACCGAAGTTGGATGAAGTAGCTAAACAAGCACTGGATGGATGTGGATGTGGTTTCGCAGAAGGTCAGCTACAGCATGGGTCTAAAGATATGAGTTGTGATGGGGACATAATAGCAGGTAATATGCTCGATGACCTTAAGGATGCACTTAAGGATAACCCCAATGGTGAGTTAGCTAAGGAAATAGGTAAAGCTATAGACAGCATTGAGTCTAACCAAAAGAATGCGGGTACTCAACATGGAGGGGGGCGTGAAATGCCAGCGGTTATGCCAACTAAGTATCCCTGGGTTGTAACGATGCTTAGATACCTCAAGAAAAGCTTAAGTCAACATCGTAAACCATCCTATAGGCGAGAGTCTAAACGACAGGATTACCCTAGTGATAGTGAAATATTACTCAAGGGCAGGAGTAGAGTCTACGATAAAACTGAGTGTATCCTTTGTGTAGATGTTAGCGGTAGTATGAGTAGAGGAGAGGTTAATCAGGCCTTGAGTGGTATGGCAATGATGTGTATGAATTACGGAGTTAAAGGTTCGCTGATATTTTTTGATGCTAAAGCCTCGCCTAAATTTAACATACATCAAGGTATGGATATTGATAAAATAATTGAAGCATCCACGCTATTTGGTGGTGGAACTGAGTTCAATTGTGTTATGCCTCACCTTAAACCTACTGACCATGTTGTAATTTATACAGATACATATTTGTATAATTCAGTAAGCTTTAGTGACTTTAATCCTAAGCCTATAGTCGTAACTACAACAGGACATCCTGAAAAACAGTACTTCAAGGGAGTAACAAACTATATTTATACTGGCAACGGGGAGTTAATATGAATCAAACAATAATTAAAATAACAGAAACTACAGCACGAAGGTTACTTAATAAGTGGAAACCTACAATCTCCCTTACTAAGGAGGACATGGAGGATATTATAGCTGAGTGTGTAATTAAAGTCCTACAAATGCATAACAAAGTTGAGATTAAGGTAATAGATGGAAAGTTAGACTCAAGTACCTATAAACGTTTAGTTGGTAGGTTAAGGGTAACTATACATCGAGGCGTTAAACGTATACTAAAGTATAGGGAACACATAGCTAAGGCTCCACCAAATATACTTGAAGGAATTGAGAGCAACGGTGAGTATAGTGTATTTAAGTTCAGCCTAAAGGATTGCTATAGGTGGATAGCTAAAGTTGAAACTACAGATGTTGATAGAGATGCAGCTATACTACATTATTTAGTTCAAGGTAAAACTATAAAGGAGATATGTACTAAACTAAATATAAATAGAGCTACAGTATACAGACTAAAACGTAAATTGAGAGAGGTACTTAAGGTATGATACTATATAGATGTAAGTTTTGTGCTAACTTATATTATGTTGGAGAGGCTGAGGGTAGTAATGTGATACACTACTCAACGGGGCACAACTTAGGGGACCGAAAGCCTCGTGCGTACAACATGCTTAAACACAACATCATACAAAACAAAAAACAATCGGTGAATACTCCACTACTACCACTACTACAATGTAATAGTTGTAAAGCTACACTAGAGGTAGGCGACAGTTGGAGGGAAGCTGTAGATAGTGATGAACATATTGCATCTGAGTTTAAGAGGAACACATAATGGGTAGAGTTAAATTTTTGATGGAGAAAGCTAAAGCTAAACGACATTGCAGATGGTGTGATGATGGTATTAAAGGAAAGGAGTACCACCTTACAGCTAGATATACTGAAGGTGCAATTATTAAAAATGACGGGCATTTATGCACCAATTGTGTAGCTAGGGCATTCGATTTTTTAATGCAGCATGTTAATATAAATCACGCTAAGGAGAAACGACAAAAACTAAAATGAATAAATTTAAATTTAAAGGAAATGAACAACAGTATCACCGTGACTGGTATCATAATGAAATGAGAGTCCTTAAAACATGTGCACCATTCAACGGTAAATGTTATATATGTAGTGAGCATAACTTAGACGTGCTGATATTTCATCATGTTTATTTTAATGGAGCGGAACATCGGGAATTATTTAATAACTCCGTACGCCCATATTATAGGTCTATGCAAGATGCTACAATACAAAAACAATACCCAACTAAACTGGTATGCTTAAATTGCCATAAGTTGGTACATAGGGGGGCATTGAATGCAAGACGTAGACGTAACAAATAAGGATGAGCTTAAGTTAAGCTGGGATGAGTGCCACGAATATGTGGATGTCATAGCTTTAGGCATTATTGCTACAATTGATGATGAAGCATGGGTTATACGTAAAATTACTAAAGCTTCAGTTATCCTTGAGCGAGCACCTAAGTATAAAAGGGGAACTAAAGTAGTTTATACTACACCTAAAGGAATAAAATTAAATTCCGAGTTTACTAATGAGTAAAAAATATTATGAAGCATACAAACAACGGTGGAACTGGACTAATGACCCTGACTGGGACAAAAAATGGATTGTGCCTAAAGACTGGCCTTGTAATATAGCACCATTAATATCATTAAGGAGGTGACGGAAGAGTGAGGTTTACACACAAAGGACACACTGTAGTATACAGCTTAGGTAACCTTAAGCTCCCACGCAAAACTTTAATTTGGAGTTTACAGGAAATTGACACCTGCCCATTTAGTACAACTAAATGCAGGTCAGTATGCTATGCAACTAAAGCATCCTATAGACCGAACGTGTCTATTGCGAGGGAGTTGAATACAGAGTTTGTTCAGGACACCAGTATCAAAGCATCAATTAAACAAGAGGTTTTGGAAGCAATGGTTATGTTCAACCATCACAAGATTGATCAGGTTAGGATTCATGAAGCTGGAGATTTTTATGACATCAATTACCTATACTTATGGGTTAATGTAGCTAGAGCTATACCTGATAAAATATTTTATACGTATACACACAGCATACCTTTAGTAACTCAAGCTGATAATTTAAATTTAGGATTACCATCCAACTTCATTATCAACGCCAGTACGGACTCAGCTACACCGCCTGAGTATTTTCAACAGGCACTTAAGTTACGAAAGACTGGTTATATTAAACACATATTTCATATTGAGGATAATCCTAAAGTAGAGCAACATATTTGCATACAAGATTGTAATAAATGTAACTTATGTTATAATCCTAAAGCGGGGAACGTATATATTACAGTCAAACAACACTAAACATAACGGAAAACGTCATATATAAGTAGGAGGATAGGTATGGCAACAGCAACTAATGAACAAAATTTAATTGGAGGTTTACTCAACAAGGATTTGAGGGATAGTTACGTGGATATTGTAACCCCACTTAAACTGGATGAACCCTATGAAACTTTAAAAAAGTTATGTTTTAATTTTGATTCAAGCATAACTGTAGATGATTTGTTTAAAGTAGCGGCACCTAAACTTGGTGATTTAACAGTTAAGCAACACATCAGTTCGGTTACTCCAGCTGTATTTCGCTATAGTTTAAACGAATTGTTAGCATTACGACAGCTTGACGAAATACTAGATATTAGTGTAGAAAATGAAACCGATAACTATAATAAACTACAGAAGATTCACCTAAAGACTGATAACTACCGTAACGCTGTTGGTAGTAAAGCTAGACTATCCACCAATCTGGAGCTAGACACCACTGTAGTATATCATCGGTTTTGTGGATATGATTTTAGTTTAGGGGATGCGTGTATTATAGCGGCGTATCCTGGAGTAGGCAAAACACGTACACTATTGTCAATGGGATTGGAAATTAAACAAAAATATCCTGATGATAAGGTGTTGTATATATCAATTGCAGACTGGACTCCAGGTAGGCTACACTCAATGTTTACTAATGCAAGTTACCCTGAAATATACGTATCAACTTACGATACCTGTAGTATGGATAATGTGAAAGCTGACGTGGAGTCAGTGAAGCCTAAAGTTTTGTTGCTTGACTATTTGGGTGTAATGGATTTCCCTTCAGCATTGGGTAATGCGGCATCTCCACGTCACGGAATTAAGTGGTTGTCAGATGAGTGTAAAAAACTTGCTGTTAGGAACAATATGTTGGTAGTGTCGGCATATCAATTGCGCGAGTTAACCAGTCAGCCTGTACCTGATGAACTATTTGAATCTAAGACAGGACTATTGAGTGCGCCTGATTTAGTACTTGCGTTAGGTTGCAGGGCTAATCAGGTTAATTTAGGCAACCGTAACTTAGTATGTTTTAAGGCTAGACACCAGCCGTTTCAGTCACCTAAACGTGTGATGTTAGATGCAACTAAGCTGACACTGAAGGAGGTATAATATGGCTAACAAAGTAGCGGTAATTAATTGCCCTGATAAAACGCATGTAGATAATACTCCCAGTTGTGTTATATATGACGATGGTACATATTATTGTTTTGGCTCTAAGCATACTGGAGTTAGATGGGGGCGTTTGGATGATAACGAATTAAAAAATTTTACAACTGATGCAACATTTTCTGGTTCTAGTGGTATTATATATAATAGAGAGGGTAAATTAAAGCGAAGTAAAACTAAATTAGCTAAAGCAAACTTACGTGATTATATGATGATGCCAGAATATTTAAGCAATGAACAAGCATTTCCAATAGAAACTAATCTTGTTAGAGGATATATCAATAGCAGAAGTTTAGATAATTGGAGATTGTTTGATTATGGTGCGCGTGTTGCGCGTGACTACCATTCTATTTTATTTCCAACCTACGACATTACAATGAACGTAACTGGCTGTTGCGTTCGTGACCTCAAGAAGAATATTACAATTCGACTAAGTAATGGATTGGAATACCCGACATACTCATACTACAAATATGATACAGAGTATAGCTACACTGTGCCATTGAGGTATGGTATGACAAAAAAACTAATTTGGGTGGAAAGTATAGTTGATGGGTTATCCCTAGATTTTATACAACATAATACCACGTGTCATGCTTTTATTGCATTATTGGGTACTAAGTGGAATAAGCTACCGTGGGATGATGCTTCCTTCTGGGAGGTTTTGGATATGTACGATAAACATATAGTTTGTTTTGATCCAGATGCAGCTCAACTGGAGCGTAAGCTCGTACTAAAGCTACAACAGCATCGGCTTAAGGCCAGCGGATTATTCCTTAAGTGTAAACCCTACGAACATGAGGGGGCATTGCCAATATGATAACCTCAACTACAACTAAGTCGGGAGTGCCAAATGCACGTGAACTAAAGAAACTATACCCAGAGTTACACGAAAATTGTTGGAAATGTAAGGGATTTTATGCCAATAAATGTTCATTCCTACAGCCCACTATACTAGAGGTGCCTGGGCATAATGCTCAAGTGGCGCTGTACTTGGATGAAGCATACGATGATATGGTATTAAATCCTGACAGTCCTGCAGGTAAGGTGTGGGAACATTATGCATCACAATATTTAACAGGATACGATACAACTATAATTCCGATGATTCGTTGTTTAGGTACGCCAGCAACTTTAGCTAAACAACGTGCATGTTTAGAAACAAATAAGACTGTAGTTCCGTGGTTACATCGTGTAGCTTTAGTATCAACTACGCGAAATGATGTTGTTGATATAGTGCGACAGGAATATATTAAACATGGAGGCTTTAGTGCAGAGGACTACAACAATAGGGTATTTAGGGTGGATGATTTGCGTAGAGTTGCTGCAGGGGAGATTAAGGGGTATAAACTACAGCAAGGTGTAAAGCGGGCTGAGTATATACTACAGAATAGTAATGCTAAGTACCTACCGGTGAACAAAATAAGTGTAATTGACATTCCAGGATCACTAAGACTTCAAGATACGACGATAGGATTTGACATTGAATGGAACCCTGACACAAACTATATCCATACTGTAGGCATCTACATACCGATGCTTGACTATGCAAAAGTACTCAAGCTACCTGAGAATGACGCTGTACTTACACAAATATTGGAGAATCCCAACATAACTTTAGTTAACCATAACATCGTTGGTGACTTAGCTCAACTTAGACGACAGTATCCTCATGTTAATATTAAGTGTAAGTTTATCGACACTCTGATACTAAAGAATGCGTTGGAGTATAGTTATCCTGATTCTGGACTAAAGGATTTAGCATATGATATATGCTTCACTGAAAATTATTGGAGTAATATTACTAAGGAAAGCTTCAGTGAGTGGAGCCATGATTTAGCGGTGTATTGTGCTAAAGATGCGTGGGCATCATACCTATTATATGAGGAATTTATAAATCACCCTGAGTGGTATGAGATGGCTAAAGCGCGTGACTTAGACCATAAATTTTCAGTTCCTGCTGTTGATATGATGTATTACGGGATTGGGGTTGATGAAACTAAACTAACTAAGTGGGCACAGAATGCGGAATTTAAAGCAACCGAAGTTGAACAAGAGATTAAATCCACATATGGAATTGATAATCCGTTAAGTCCAGCTCAAGTTAAGGAAAAACTACATAACTTCGGCTATGATGTTAGCGACACTTCAGCCAAGACACTGAAGGCGTTAAACATGCCATTTACACGAAAGATACTGGAGGTACGTGAGTGGAGCAAACTTAACAGCAACTACATTGAAGGGTTGCGGGAGTTTATTGATCCTAAAGATGGGCGTGTTAGGTTTAGTGTATTGGTAGGTGGCACCATTACTGGAAGGTTAGCGGTAATTAAACCTGCAATTCAAACAGTTCCACCTGAAGCTAGGGAAATGTATTGTAGTATATTCGGCAATGAAGGTGAATTATGGACATTAGATGCAAGTCAGTCGGAGTTTAGATGTTTGGGATATTTGTCAGGTTGTGATTCTATAATTGAAGGCTATAGGAATGGAGTAGATTTTCATACACTAACCTCTACTACAGCTAAAGTTGATAGGAGTATAGCTAAAACATTGAACTTTGCTAAACTATATGGGGCTTCACGTAAACGTTTAATTAATGAACTACTAGAAGCTGGCAAAAGTAAAGAGGAAGCTACAGCTACAGTGGAGGATATACTTAAATTTTATGAGGAGCTTGGTATAACTGATTACCAAAATGGTTTAGTTAAGTTTGCCAAAAAACATGGGTATGTGGAGTCTCCATACGGACGTAAGGGAAAACGATTAGGATATACTAATATAATCAATTTTCCAATTCAGTCATTTAGTGGAGACTTAAGTAAGGAACGCGTGATATGGTTGCACGATAGATTTAAGGAAGAGGGGTTGCTAAGTAGAGTGTGGCTTGAGTTGCACGATGCAGCTGAACTTGACGTGTATACTCCAGAAGCAGCTAAAGTTGAAGCTATAGTGGATGAGTGTAAGCTTAAGTTTAGGGAAATTCCTGATATATTAAATTATAACTATAGTGTACCACTAGAGTTAGACTTAACTAAACATGGAAAAAATTGGGGGAAATAATGGGAAATAAATTATATGATATGGCTAAGGAACAATTCCTGCAAGGATGGGTAACTGATGCTGAAAAAGAGCATGAGGATCTGCTGGAGTATTCTACACCCAATTATCCACAACAGTCAGGCCGTATCACAGTTGATCAAGCTGAGTTTGATGACGGAAGCATAACTTTAAGGATGGCAGATAACAAAATTAGCATTATGAGGGAGGTAGTACTACAGATAAATGAAAACGATACCTAAGGATACAATAGATAGTTTTGAGGGCAATGAAAACAGCGCGTTAGTATTCCTTGATAGATATGCCATGAAGGATGAAGCTGGCTATCCAGTGGAGGTTAGGTGGGAGGCGTTATGCGACAGGATTCACAACGCCCTTAAGCCTATTGCTCAAAAGACACCGTATTATGAGCTATACTTAAGTAAAGCTATAGCTCATATGAAACAGATGAGGTTTATACCTGGAGGTAGAATATTAAGTTCGATTGGTGCCAACAAAAACCTAACGTTGTATAACTGTTTGACATTACAACGACCTCAAGATACGCTTGAGGATATATTCCGTCTTGACCGTGAGTTAGGCTTTAGTCATAAGCGTGGAGCTGGAGTAGGATTTCGTATAGATAGTTTGCGGCCTGAAGGGCAGTACCTTAAGGCTAGTTCAGGTGTAGCAAGCGGGCCTGTGTCATTTATGCAAAAGTATAACGCAAGTGCCGATGTAATATGTCAAGGCGGATCACGTAGAGGTGCAACGTTAGTTAACATGAGCATTCAGCATCCTGAGATACGTAAGTTTATTCACTCTAAGGATGATGGAAAATCGCTATATAATATGAATATAAGTGTGATGATTAATGAGGAGTTTATGAACGCAGTACAGGGGAGACATACATACGAGCTTAAGTTCCCCGTTGATGATGACATCTATACGTCAGGGAAGACTAAAGTTAGTAACATTGTAGGAGCGAAGGATTTGTGGCATGAAGTTTGTATGTCCGCCTGGAAAAGTGGCGATCCATGTTTGCAGGTATGGGATAGGATGGAAAATTACTGCAACCATCAGTATTGTTACCCAATAGAATCCACTAATGCGTGTAGTGAGATTCCCCTACCATCATACGGATTGTGTTTATTAGGTGCGGTTAATTTTGCTAAGTGTGCCGACATTCCGCAACTACAAGATGTGACTAAGTGTGCTACAGTCTTCCTTGATATGTTAATTGAAGCTGGTCACTACCCGCTTGAGGAGACTAAAAAAGTGCAACGTGACTTGAGGAAGATTGGATTAGGTTTTGTAGGATTAGCTGAATACCTCATTAAGAATGGATGCGTGTATGGTTCTCCAGACTCCCTGCAGATGACCGACAACCTCCTATACGAAATGAAGCGTGCAGCATACCTACAATCTGTGGATATGGCAAAACACCTTAAACCATTTCCTAAGTTTAATTACGACAAGTATAGCCAGAGTTTATTTGTTAGGGAAAACTTGGACATTGACATAGTTGATTTGATTAAACAACATGGGGTGCGCAATGCAACAATATTAAGTTGCCAACCTACAGGTACTACAAGTATACTTGCAGGGACAACTTCAGGTATTGAACCACTGTTTATGCGTGAGTATATACGCAAGGATAGACTTGGTCAGCGGTATGTAGAAGACCCAGTATGGGCTAAATATAAAACTACACCACATGCTGAGTTTATTGTAACAGCACACGAGATTCATCCGCATCGTAGGATAGATATGCAAGCTGTAGTGCAGAAACATATCGATCAGGCTATTAGTTCAACTGTAAACCTACCTAACGATTCAACTCCATTTGATGTAATGGAGGTATATGAATATGCCTACAGTCAGAACTTAAAAAACATAACTGTATTTAGAGACGGGTGTAAAGGTGGAGTTATGGAGGCACTTAATACTAAGGAGCGCTGTGCTAGTTGTGGTAGCGACAACTTAAGGCACGAGCAAGGATGTGTAACTTGTAATGCGTGTAACTGGAGTAAATGTGATGTATAAATGTACGATACCAGCATTGGCGGTTATTATTATATGGGTACTATTTGCCCTAACTATAGCGGGACACTGTACTTCAGCGTGGTGTGGCGGGGACTGTAGGGATAGTTCCGATTGTGAATACGGATGTACATGTGACCGTCTATGGGATGAATGTGTAGATGCAAGGTCGTACAAAGGAGGTGGATGGTTATGGGTGTACTAAACTTAAGTGGCCCTGAATGGGCCCATGAACGAGATATAAGCAGTAAGTGGCTAGATATACGAAAACAATTGGATATTTTAAAGGATATTGACGCTGAAGAACTTGAGTCCTGTGCGCTTAAGTATCCAAATATAGGAGAACCTTTAGTTACATTAATTTTAAATTTAAATCAATTAATTGAAATTCAAAATCGTGACACTTTTAATTATTATAAGGATGTTGCGGAACCCCATGGAGGTGAATAGAAACTTGACATCAAACGAAAATGATGCTATACTTAATGATACTAATGAGAGGTGCAACTGTAATTGTAGCGATTTAGAGGAGCATAACTGTGATATTAGGTTAGCTCCAGATGTAACAAAATATTACAACAATATTGAAGAGGAGGATGAATGATGGTTGGAGGAGTATTTGGACCTGATGAGCTAAGTGAGGCTTTTAAACAGGCTATAACAGATATGAAAGCCTATAGCATGAGTTCAGCTACACTGACAAAGTCAGACTACAGTGCCCTTAAGGAGTATATTCAACAGTATCCGAAACAAAAGGAAGAGTTGAATAAGGAACTTGAGGCTGTACGAATTAAAGTAAAGAAACTTGAAGATGACACTAATGAAGCAACACAGTTTTTGTGTAAGCTTGCGCCTGTTAGGGTAGTTAATCGTGTCCTAAATGGCGAAATTGATTTAGACGACTTTTTGTTTATTATGAATAGAGTCGTAATTGAAAAAGACTTAAATTAAATTATTAAATTAAGGAGGTATCACTATGGGATTTGGTGAACCACAAAAGTTTGGTGGAGACACTGAACAAAAGAAAACTAACTTCATTCAGATTGGAGGTATTTGGGAGCGTGACAATAAGCTGTCAGGTCAGCTGAAGTTACAGATTCCTGGTCAGGGTGAGGTAAAGTATAACTTTCGTATCACTAAAAACAAATTTAAAACTAATGCGAAACAGCCCAGCTACCATTTGATTGTAGATGGGGATAAACATCCTGAGTTGCGTGCTGAAACTGAAACTGAAGAGGATTTGCTAACACCTCAGACTGCTGCTGCGCCAGCATAATTAAATTTAGTGGAGTGAACGAATGGCAAAATCGAAATATCGAGTGAAATTTAATGAAGGTTGGACTAAGGTAGCTAGAGATCATGTTGAAGGAAAGACTAAAGCATGGAATAAACGTGGAGCTGCAGGCCAGGTGCGGAGTGACTTAGCCACGTGTGCACGTCAGGCATACTATGGGGCTAACTACAGGCATTTGTTACCCGCTTCAGGTAAAACACTACCTGATGACTTAGTTAGAATATTCTATGCTGGTCATGTCGTAGATGAATTGGTTCAGGATACCTTTAATGCATTAGGAGGAGAGTTAAATAATGTTCAGGTACATCGAAAACAAAACGAACCTCCAGTGCAGATGAAGCATCCTGATAGTAAAGTAGACGGATTGAGTTTTGGGGTAACTACAGATTATGTGTTCGAATACGATAATGGTAAGGCATTCGTTCCATTTGAAATTAAATCCAGTGGAAAGGAAACTAAAGGGTGGGCCACTATGGCCTACCTACCCCAAAACCTTAAACAGCTTATGTATTGGGTGTATTATGCTAAAGCCAACAAACTCTATATTCCGTGTGCATCTTTAGTTTACATTAAACGATCGGATTTTAGAGTGAAGCAGGTTATAGCCAGCGTGGATGAGGATGTGTCTGAAGGTTTCTTTTCATCTGGTGATAATGATCTACATTATGTTGATGGTAAAGAATGGCTAAAGCATATTGACGATGAGTTTACACAATTTAACAAAGATTGGAACACAACTACACTACCGCCTAAACCTAAGATTGTGCATAGTTCTGGTGCTAATACAATAACCAGTTACCGAATGGATACTGCAGTAGAATCTCAACTGTCAATCCCAAATTACATTTGTAAAAATTGTCCATACAAAAAGGAGTGTGACTCGAACTTAAATACGGATGTTATTACAGCATATAATGAGGATGTATAGTGGGTAATCCTAAATACAATGCTTCAGCTAAAGTGGAGCGTGACATTGTAGATTGGTGGAAAGGTGTCCTTAAGGAAAGAAACTTAAGGGGATATGCAGTACGTTCAGCTGGTAGTAGAGGACGGTTTGACGTACTGCTTACCGCTATTGTTCGTGGTAGACAGGTCGCAATTGGCGTGCAGGTGAAGTGTGGTGTGAAACCAACACGTGCTCTAGTTAAGGAAATTCAAAGGTTTGGATGGGAGGAGAACGGTTTAATAGGATTGGTAGCCTGGAAAGTAACGCGCCAGCCTATTAGATGGATACCAGTTTCACCTGAAAATGTACTAGCATCAGTTGAACATTACATGGATACGGAGGTAGTAAACCTTAGTGAAAAATACTGAACATTACATGTATCATTTGTATAGATGTGCCGTTATACGAAGTACTATAGTAGCATCTCCAGCTACGCTAAGTGAGACTAGCTATTTGGGTGGCTATGGGAACGCAGACGTTCGAACTATGGTCAATTCAGTGTATCTTGACTATAATAAATACCATTTGTATAGGTTTGTTCCAGACGATTTTAAGGAATGGCTACAGGTTCAAGTTGACATGTATGGGAATAAAGGGCACCTTACTAGTACAGTTATAGTACCCTGGGGAGTTTCAACTTTAAGGATAACTGCTTTAGTAGGCACTCCAGTGGCACCTGTAGCAATATATCCGCTAGACTTAGAAACTAGAGTAGTGATGTTTAACACTAATCCTCTATTATTGCGGGATTATTATAATCAAATGTATGGCTACGACACTGGAATTATAGTTATTCCAGAGACTAAAGCTACTGCATTTACCGTATTGGGGGATTTTGATGAGTCAATCAAACTTAGTAGGGCACAGCCTGTAGTGTTACAGGAGGAGTTTGAGGAGGTATCATTATGATAGTAACAGCACGTGATTGGGTTTTATTGATGCTACTTATAATTACTATAGTGCTGACGGGCTTAAGTTTAGATAAACAAAGCCAGCGTATTGATAGTTTAGAGTTTAGGATGGAGGAACTTATGAAGAAGTTTGCATTTGAACAACAGGGAGCAAAGAAGACGGCAGTTGCTCTATTGTATGGTGAAGCTCGACTACAGGAGTCCAGCTATAGCGATGAAATAATGGAAGCTACAGCTATACTTTGTGTAGTACGCAATCGAGCCAATACATGGAAAAAATATTCACACATTAAAAGTATAGAGGAACGCTACTTAACGGTTATGCTTGATACGTTGCAGTTTAGTGTATTTAATGAGAATGATCCTAATAGTGATATAAGTTTTGAGTATATCATGGGCAACGAAGACACGGCTAGGTATCAAATGTATATGGGGCTAGTTGAGTCTATACTATACGGAAGCTACCCTGATGTAACTCAAGGTGCGGATCATTATGTAGCCAGTTGGCTATACAAAAAAAAGAATGGTTGGTGGAGACGTATGTCAACTAAATTAATTGCAGGCGGGCATAGGTTTCTAGCGTAGGAGGTTAATATGGGAGAGGTGTTGGACAAACAGATTGGCGGTGATCACTACGTTCATTGTGATATACAGCCTCTAGATTATATAACTAGGAATGGTTTAACCTTTGCTGAAGGAAGTGTTGTAAAATATGTGACACGACATAGGCATCCTGGCGGCGGCGGACGAGAGGACTTGCTTAAGGCAATTCATTACCTTGAGTATATGCTACAGTTTTATAATGGTGAGAGTGAATTTGAGGTAGCTAATGACAATGCAACTACACCAGACTTTACTGATTATACTGAAGCTCAAGATATGGTTGAAGGGGAAGTAATTGAACCTAATTTATTGTCTAGATTAATACCTAAAGTATCAACTAAAGGTAAGGAGGATATTTAAAAATTAAGGATAAACGCAGAGTTTATATTATAAACATGAGGAGTCTGTTTATTATTCCAGATTCCATTGGAGTTGAAGATTTAGACTGCTTAAGGGTAAGATTCTTCACGGAACCACCTGAGAGTTTGTTAAGACGGTATGTAAATATTGCACGAAGTTGTATGTTTGGTGACAATATTATGGTAATTGTTGGGGAGAATATACCTAAGGACATATTCAGTTTTGCTATATCGGCACTGTCGGAAAGCTACCCAACTGAGTACAGCTCAATAGATTTGAAGAAACGAATTATATGTAAATCCTACAGTAATCCTACACAACTGGAAAATATTAAAATAGACATCGAGAATCAGTACCCTGATGCGGAGTTTATTGAACTAACAAACGATGAGATGGACAGACGAACTGATGTAGCTAAAGCAGCTGGACTTAAGGTTAGAGGATTTAAGGATGAGGATATTGAGCAGTTCCTAAAGGCTGATAAGGATCACCAAGCTGATATGGTTAATAAAATTAAAGGGGCGTTTAAGGCCGCTCCACCTGGAGATTCAGATGATAATGAATCTACAGGACACCTCCATTAATTAGGTTGATTGTAACTATAGGGGTATGGCGGTAGCCTACCCCTTTAGTTTACCAATATTTTCTATAGCTGTACGAAAAGATGCAGTATTAGTTTGAAGTTGCTCTGAAGTCAAATTACTTACGGCTTTATCAAGTTCTTCTTGTTGATCTGGATTAAATGTACCGCTAGATGTGAAGCGTTGTAAATTGGTAGTTGATTCTTGAGTTGCCGGTTGTTTAACTGGTAGTATAGTATTTGTATCCCCTGAAGGAGCTGAAGGTGTTGCACCTACAAGATTACCTAACACATCTGATAATCGATTTACCCTGGAGTCCAAGTCTGTTAGAAAATTACTTACAGGCCGCGTGGTTATTTGTGTATGGTCTGGGGTAGACAACTGATTTAGACCACGGAATCTATTTTCCACTGCAGTAGTAGAGGCTTGTTCAGGTAGTCCTGGTAGAGACGCAATCTTTTCCTGTAGTGATTCAAACTGTTTGGTAATATCCACTTTACGTCTGGGTGCGTTTAAAAACTTTGTAGCTTCCGCTCGCAATCTAGAGTTACGAACCTTCCGCTGTTCTTGAATACGGGCAAATATTTCCGATACTCTAGAGTTTATATCAGGTATTTGCATCAGGTTAAATAAGTCTAATACAGTAGGCATTATTTATAAATCTCCCTTATACTTTTCATTATTTCATTAAATTCCTCAGGAGTAATTTTATCATCCTCCCAAGCATCAATGATAAGTTTAATTGTTTTTTTAATTCCACGCCACTTAATTCCAGCAAAACTGGCAAGCAGCATGAACAGGCCGTTTACGATGTATGGTCCATACATTACAATAAATTCCATAGTTCCTCCTATCTAAATAAGTTTGCTATATCATCCTCTAGGTCAGTTCTAAAATCAATACCGTCTAATTCTCGGAGATTTTCACGAACCTCATCTCGGTTTTGTAGCATAATCCTACTCTCTAAACTCTTGTCACGCGGTTTGAGAGCTTTAGTTTTCCATACTTTCCACTGTCGTGTGGAAATATCATGATCCCTCAGTATACTTTGAGCATCACTAAAGCGACCTACCCGCTCTAGTTTAAACGCTAGATTGTACGCTTGACTTCTTTTATTCTGGTCATGTTTATTCATTAACTGAGTAGCCTTAAGCATACGGGTAAACTTCTTTTCTTGTACTGTAGGAAACCCAGCGAATACAGCTAAGTTTGGTAAGAATCCTGATATATCATCACCACTAACCTTCGGCCTACCTACATCAAATGAAGACGGAATTTCATTATTGAAGCCTAAATTATAGGCATTGTATGCTTGTTGCCACATGATTGGCATAGCAGGGTTCATACGTCTAAGTACCTCTGCCATAGCATCTCCATCCCTATTGACTATAGCTGTCATTATAGTGTTTTTATTTCGCAGGAATGCTCTAGTAAAATCAAGCGCCCTTGATCCAAATACACCCATACCAAATTCAGCGGCACTAAGCTGTCCTGTTGAAATCGGTAACATATCCCCGAACTGCAGTGTTTGTGATATATCGACACCCATTAGTGTGGGTAATCCCATATTAACAAAATCACTAAAGCTACGCTCAAGCCAAAGTTTTGGTGAAGTTCCATATATCCCTTGGCCAGCCCATTCAATCACCTCCATGCCAGGTAATGCCATCAATCCACCGAAGGATGCCATGACACCCATACTGTACATAAACCGCACTGGATCACGCCAGGCTAATCCAACTCCACCACTACCAAACGCCTCATGCCCAAAAAGGAACTGAAGCTGATGGTTCCAGAATGATTTAAACTGAGTGGCTGGGCGCAGTGGCCCTGAGCGGAATAATTCAGGTAATACAGCTTTATCAAAGTTACCTGTAGTTTGGTTACGCTGATGTCTAACCCAAGATGACATTAAGTTATCACTATCAATATTGGACTTTAGTTGTTTAGCGAATCTAAAAAAGTCCCTATCCCATTGGTTAAGTTTAACTCCAGTTTCACCTGCAGCTATACGTTTAAACTTAAGTATACTCTTTTCCGTCTTAAGTCTGGATGCAACAGCAGCTACAGCATGAGTCCAGTCTTCAGTTGTTTGGAATGGTAACATAGCGTAATGTTCAAATTCCTCAAGGCTTCTTTTAGAGAGTCCCTTTAACCATTTAGCTGAAGTTTCCTTAGCTGCATCAAGATGTGCAAATCCAGCGTAGTCTAGTTTAATTCCAACGCTCCTAAGCCAGTCATCCTCAGCACTCTTCAGTAACCTAATACCATTGTCATCTACCTTACGGGCAACCAATCTACTCATGGCTTGCACAGTTTCTGGTATACCAACATGCCCGCCAACATTAATAAAAGCGGTTGTTGAGTTTACAAATGCAGTCTTGAGGTTGAATCCAAGCAACGCAATTCTAGTAAAGCGGGTCATCACTCTAGGTATAATGTCAGGTAAATTTTGCATTGCAGACGAATTAAGTAAGGCGCCTATAGGTGTGCTAGTTGCAGATGCAGTATTTAACCACCGCTTATAGGCTTTAAAAAACTGCCCTTCAATATTACCTCGTCTACCCATAACATCATTGATAATATTTTCCATACCATCAATCAAGTTACGAAATGAAACGCCACTAGAATCAATCTTTTTAGCATTAGCCTTTATAGTTTCTAGACTGGCTGCTGAGAATGCATGTGCATTGAAACGTGTAGCTTGAACCGCCCTCATATAAGACGCATTCAGAAAGTGGAGCGCACCATTAGTTGAAGCCTTACCTGTCCACTGTTTATTACCACTAAATATAGCAGTTTGCAGTTGATCGGTATTACCCTTAAACTCCTGTAAAAATTTGCGCCACTCAAGTATAGACCCACCGAACATAGCCTCTATATCGTCTGTTATACGAGGTAGCATATCTGCAGCAGTATCCTCGTTCATAAAACGCGGAACCATTGCGAGCCTATCGCCGTCACTTAAGCCCCCTTCCTTGACTAAAGCTTTAGCAGTCTTAAGCAGCTCTTCTCTAGTAGCAATTTCCACTTTACCACCGAGCTTCGGATCGGAATGTTTAGTGATAAGCATCCAATCACCCTCGTATACTATAGGTGAATGAAACTGTCGTATATTAACACGTTCAGGTATTTTGAAATTTTTGGGTATAACTTCAGCTTCTCTCAACACAAGTAGGTTATCTATAGTTTCGTTGAATGCAATAGCATGTTCCCTATTAAGTGTAGTGTATTCATCAAAAAACTGTCGTTGATTTTTAGTTAAACGAGACAAAAACCTACGATTAACTTCCTCTACAACACCTTCAGGGCTAACGCCTTCTCCAGCTAACTTACGTTCAGCTACAGTAATATCTAATATAGTTTCGCGTAATAAGTTTTGTTCATCAGGCTTGAAGTTGATCTGGAAATCCGTAGCCAGTTTAGTATATTTTGCATTTAAGTCTACGTAAGCTCTACGTTCACCTGCGCGGGACATTTCTACTTGAGCCATTAAACCTGCAGAATCGTCAAACATTTGCTTAACTGGAGCAAGTAACCGCTTTTCATCTGGGTCAACTATAGAATCAATTTTAGCAGATTGTTTTTGAACTATACCAGCTATAGTGGTAAACTTACGTGACACCATGGATATATCAGGATGCTTAAATAATTCATCAAATTCCATACGATCAGTTACATCCACTTGAATTTTCCTAATATCATTGTTCAATGGCCTGGCTATGAACCCGAAGTTTTGGGAATCTATGCTAGTTCCAGTTGGAAATAAGTGATCGATGTCGTGTATAAGGGACACAAGGTTAAACTTTGCTATAATATTATCTGGAGTATCCTCGGCTACCATACCAAAAAATTCTCGTCTAGCAGCCTCATCTCCTGAGATAGCCCTATAGGCCGTGAACAGTTTCTTAAACGACCTGCTTCCAGTAACATTAAACCACTCTATAGCAAATTTAGGATTAGCCATCATAAGCTTCAGTACGTCTTCCTCATCAGCTATCCCAGCTAAAGCTTCCCTAAACTCCAAACTAAGCTGACCTCCAGCATTAATATCACTCAACGCACCACGTATCCTGGTTCGTAATGCGGCTACAACTGACCGCTGAAACTTAGTTACTTCCTTAGCTCCGCTTTTACCAGCCCCCCTGAAGGCCTTGGTTGGATCGCCTCCAGCATTTAATAATGCATTAAATTCATTTAAGTTTTCTACTATAGGTAAACGTTTATTTAAATCTGAGTTAAGTTGGTTAGTAATTTTTGTTTGAAGGTTATTGTATTGAGTACGAACTCCCTGCAGTGTGTTTTGTAGTTTCTTTAAATCCTCGCCACGTAACTCCAACTCTGTAAGTGGAGTTGAAGTTTTTGATAGAGTTCCTGTATGTAGTATTTGTTTATCACGAATTAACCTGTTGCTTTGCTGATACGCAGATGCTAGTGTAGCGGTACGTTCCATCTTACCAATGGACTCAAGTGCTCGTGCAAATTGAATGACATCATCCATACTCTCACTAAAAACAAAAGCACCCTTGGAGTCTAGTATAGTATCTACTGCATTAAAATATTTGTCATCCAGTCGTTTAAATGCAGGACTATCCATCCATTCCTGGAATCTACGACTAATAAACATTTCAACATCATCCAGTTGTTTAGCATAATCTCCTGTAGTTTGAGGGAACGGACTTAGTCCGATTGCAGTTCGCCTACGTATTGTGTCAACTTTATCAGCAATGAATGCAATTGAAACATCTAGTCGTTTTTTATTTTCAGCATGGATTCGCTGTCTTCCGCCTGGTTTGAAGTCTTGTTTAGTTAATTTGCCAGCATGAATATCCCCCAAAAATGCTTGAGGTGCACCTTCAGTTTGTTTGCCTAACCTGGATAAAGCCTCTTCTACAATTTCTCCTGGAGTTCCGTCAAAGGTACGCTCCGCAAATAGGTCATCAATCACACTTTTGAAGCTGTCAAACTCAGGTCCTCTATTACCTAAAGCCCTGGCTCCAGATATAATTTTATCATCAACAAAATGGGAGGTATCAAGCACCTGGTGTAATCCAGCCTTAAGGTAATCGACTTCAGCTCTAGTTAGGATACCCGCGTCTCTACTAAGTTCCTTAGTTATAGTGTCAAGTATAGCATCTGTAGCTTTAGTTCCTAGTGTTTTATCCTGAAAGAACTTAAGCTCAAGTTCCGTGGAAAATCGTTTGTTACTAGCCTTAATAAATGTTTCACGTCTGTCAAAGGCGGAAACTAGTTTATTCACCTGTTCCGACAGTACTGTACGCTTGTCAAATCCTAAACCCTGTACTTCAGTTAGTAAATCTCCAGCAGTTTTGTCAGCCTTAAGTATCTCTATTAGTGCATCTCCACGTTGAGGATCACCGCCTTCCTTTACCCATCGTATAATCTCGGTGACAGCATCCTGCCCTGAAGAAGTTGCACCCTTACCTATAGCTCGTTTAACTCCAGCAAATAAACCCAAACCTATAGCGTCCATTGCAGTGAACAGAAGCAGGTTTTTCATGAAGGATTCATCCTCGTCACCAGTAATGGATAACGCTCCAGATATAGCTGCGTTGGGTAGCGCAGAACTTGTTGCAAATCCCGTGGCTGTATTGGCAAATCCAAATCGCGATAACGCACCACCCAATCCCTCTTGAGTTACAAATTTCGATGCAGCTCCAGCTCTGGCAAACCCAAGTCTACCTAATAGTGCTGGTGCGCCTACAGCACCGAAGCCTATAGTCAAGCCAGTTACTACAGCAGCCTCCGATATAAATCTACCTACAGAACCCCCAAAAGATTCTGGAGCTTTACCAGTTAAACCTGAATCAAATGTCAGTCCAGCTAATGCACCCCTACCAAAGTCTGAACCAAAGGTAGCTAGTGCGTCTAAAAAATCACCAAACCTATCCTCATCTTCAGCATCACGAATACGCCTGTCTACCTCATCCTCAAAAAAGAATGAACTACGAGGAGGATTAAAGGCTTGGCCTATAGGTCTAACTGGCGAAAATGTAGCCATAACATCTCCTTAATATAATTTATTTTCCACCAAAAAACGGGCTTCTGCCCTGGCCTGTAGCAAAACTCATCCACTCCCAAAAGTCCGCTAGTTCCGTTGGATCGGCACCTCTAGCAATAATTTCGGCTAATTGATTCAACGCTTCAGGACTTAGTTCATTTCCAAACTCTTTCTTCAGTACAGACCTAGCTTCAGGAACACTAGTCGGGTCTTCAGTTGTAAATGGTTGAAACTTGAGTATACGATTGGATTTAGCTCGTGCGTTATTTTTAGCAATTAACCCATCTACGTCTACTCCAGCTGCCCTATACGCTTCAATGTGTTCAGGCGGAAAATCACTTTCGTCTATACCATGACTGAAGGTAGACCCCAATGATTGACGTAATGTTTTCATAAAATTACGTAATTCCCTACGTTCAGAGAAGCCTTCTACATTTGGGTTATCCCACGGTTTGTTAAGTTTACGTTCAATATTCCCTACAATATCCTCATATGGTGTAGCTGATTCAACGTTTATTTCCTCTATAGCTTCCTGTACTGTACCTGTAACAATAGCTTTATAATCCTCCGCTACTTTAGGGCTAATTTTACCCTCAAGTTCTGCGCGTTCAATTTGGTTTAAAGTAGGACGTAGTATATCTTCAACAAGTTCAGTAGTTGCAGCTTTAGTTGGGCCTGATTCAAATCCCCCACTTTCTGCAGCAGTTTGATACACATTCAGTATATCAGTTACAACTTTAGATGAAGTTCCTTGCGCCTCTATAGATGCGTTAATATCCAGGGATGCTATACGTTCCTTAACAAATCCCCTATATACTGCTCCACCCAGCTGTTCAATTTGTTTATTAAACTCCAACAATAGTTCATCTGCTTGTTCATCTGTAGGTTGGGCTATACCCCTATCCCTTAAGAATTGTTTGGTAACATTCTTAACTAGTTTAGGTGGTAAATCAGTAAACCAACGTTGGTTGTTATTAGCTAGTCCAGCTATACTGTCGTGAGTTACCACAAAATTCAAAGGTTCGTTGTTGTTGAATTGTTTATTCTTGCTAAGTTTAGTTAAATTTAAGTTTGTGGTGAACATATCACCACCTTTGTTTTTGTATATAAGGTAATCGGAGTCTGACTTCAGCGCTGCTGTAATCATACTTTGGTCAGCATCAGCCTGTTTAATTATACCATCCGCTACTTTAAGTGCCATTTCTAGAGTTTCTTGATTACTTGGGGCTAAGTTTCTTCGCCATAATTCTAAACTCTTTTGAGCAGCCACTTGTACATCTGACCTCGCTTGAGCTTCAGCTCTAGCTATAGCTGTCCTGTCGGAAAGTAGTTGTTTGAACGCAAGCTGACCAGTCTGACTACGTCTAAACATAAACTCAGCTGCACCGTTAATGGCTGGATTAGCATCCGTTTTAAATAGGTCAATTATAGTTAGTAGTTGCTGTTGTGGATTGTCTATAGCTTTGACAAACTCCAAGGATTTAACTAACTCAACGTTGTCATCTCTAGCTAATATTCTAATTAAACCTTCATTAACCTGCCGCATTTTAAAGTCGGCTATTAATGCATCTCGTTGCGCATCGAAGAATCCAGGCTGATTACCTACAGGGGACTGTGCCTCCTCCAGGAATAACTTACCTCCAGCAGTCTGAAAAATTGGATGTGAAGCAATTAATGCATTCTTCTCCATATTAAATCGAGTTGTTAACCCCTCTTCAGGTGTAGGAGCTGTAATTTGCGGTTGAGGCCCAACAACTGAAGGTTCTCCTCCTCGTCTAACTACAGTTGGTACTTCAGGTGTTCTACCTGCAGCTTCTCGTCTAAGGAAATCTTCATTAATAGTACCATCTGGGTTGAGTACCGAATCCTTAAATTGTGCGAATCTATCACTAAACACCCGACCAGCTTCAGCAGCTTCAGCTGCAGTCTTGGCCTTGAGTTCTAACTCCAATCTTTGTTTTTCATCAAACTCCTCGATGGCAAGCTTCTGCTGAAACTTTGCCATTATAACGGCATTCATTAAATCAAATACACCCATTATGTCACCTCCTCTAGGTCAACCGATAGTTTAGAGTAGTCTACTCCAAAGTACCCATCACCCATAGGATAAACTGCTTCAGGCTTAAGTAACATTAAGTCTTGCGCCATCACGCCTCTGTACCTGCGTTTCTGTGGATCGTCAATGTAACTATATTCGTAGAGTGGAAATCCCTCTGCTGTAGTCGCTATATACCCAATACTAGTTTTTAACCTGTAGTCTGATGCCCCACCACTAGTTGGAGTAACATCAGTCTTTTTGAATAAGTCACTTGCCAGTATGGCTGCAGTTCCTACTCCAGCTACGGCACCTAGTGCGTCACCCAAAAAACCCGAGCCGGTTTTGCCTACCTGGCCTCCGGACGAGCCAATATCAGAGAGTATCTGGAACGGTAATAGTTGTGAAGTTTGCCTGAACACCTCTTCTTGAGTTGACTGAGCAACCAGCTGATTAAATGCATTCTCAATAAAACCTAATTGAGCGGCACCTAAGTGAGCCTGAGCATTAAATAGACTAGTCTGTATCTGTGCTTGAACAGCAAGTTGAGATGCCATTACTCGTGATACAGCATCTATAGCTGCGATCTGTCCTTGTACATCCTGCAGTCTTTCTGCAGTTCCAGATTGAACCATAGTATCTAGAGTTTGCGCGGCAACCTGTTTGTTACGAATTAAAGTATCCATAGCCTGTAGTCTAGCTTGAGCAACTTGAGCATTGACACGAATTGTAACTTCAGCTGCCAATCCTTTCATGGCTTCTGCAGCTGAACCACTTGCACCTAATCCGTTGGCTGCAAATGCACCAAGAAGTTGGGTTCCCAGACTGCTGGCGTTAAGTTGAGCTTCAGTCATTAGAGCCTGACTTAAGTTATCTAGTTCAGCGTCAATCGAAGCTTGAGTACCGCCTGACATTACATCATCAATAAACACCTGAAATTGAGATGGTAGGGCATTATAAATTTCGGACGTATAAGTTCCTGTATTCTCAGGAGGAATAAACTCCAGCCGACTGAAGTCTGGTGTTCCTATACTACCAGTTACACCTCCCTGCATACCTGACATAGTTTGAGCAAAAACACTTCCCTCCCCGCCTTGTAGGTTAAGTAGCATTGTATCCATAATTAAACTACTAGATGGGTCAAGACTACCATTGCTATATTTCTCGAATACAGTATTAAAAGTTCCAATTTCCTCTAGGGATGGTAAAAATGGATTTGCAGTTCCAGTGCCCCCACCTAAAGGGGCGAGTGTAGTTTCCCATCCACCTTCAGGCCCAGTATTTAACCCTTCACGCCAAAAAAAGTCCTGTATTTGTCCTGATATACCGTCATTGTTTTTACCTCCAGTTTGTAATCCTGGAAAAAATACTTCAAGTAGTAGTTCGTTCGCGCGGATAACATGATTTGGCTGACGAGTTTTTGAACCACCAAATAGTCCCATTAATTATCACCTCCTTCACTCACGTTAGATTCTGGCGGTGGAGCTACAACCTGCACAACCTTGCACATAGCTTCCCTATAGCCAGCCCAATAACCTTGTTGGTAGATAGCTTCCTGTAGCTCTTCAGCTAAATTTAAATCATTATTTTGTTTTACGTCTTTTTCCACGTTTCTTGCCCCCCAAGTGCAGCATTACATATTACACATCAAACTCATCAGGTATATTCCACTCTTTAGTCTTAGGATTGCGTACATAACCAGCTTTCTTTTTACGTATCCACTTGTTATTAGGTTGTAACACATAGCTGTCTACGTATTTTTGTGTGCGCTTTCTTTCAACTGAAGTCTGCTTACGCGCCTTGTTGTTATGAACCCAATCAGTTAGTGGTTTAATCTCACCGCTTACATACATATTTCCATCTTGACTAAATACAGCTACAACATTGCTGGGTTCTGAATTATCTAACAATACTAACCCTTCGTCTAGCCCAACTCCCATAAATGCTTCACTTGCTTCTGTCAATACCCAATTATTCCCAAACTGTAAGTCATTAATAGTCGAATCATCAGCCCATACATCTACCCATTCTATTCCTGCATTACCTATACCATAAGTACTATCGGTAAATGGTTCCAGTTCACCTCTTATACGAATAGTATTAGTTACAACATTATCACCTAATATAATATCATCATTAGTACCTGCATAAATTAACACATCAGCGAATGAATCTAGCCATAACCCAGTCGCGATATTTGGTGCACGCATAGTGTAAAATGAACCACTAGCAAACAATCCTAGTATACCCCGTAGTGAACTAGTAGCGCTATAAAACTCTACATAATTAAAATCTCCTGTAGCTGCAGTTAACTTTATATCACCGCCACCACTAGCAGTGAAAGCACCAGAGCCAGTTATGTCTATTGCTACTGGTGAGCCATTTGCAGTTAATGTACCTGTAGTGATATTACCAGCATTAAGGTTAATAACTGACACTATAGCTGCATTGAGTATGCCTGCATTTATTTTACCCGCATTAACATTACTAATATGAACGTTATCAATAGCTGCAGTTGCAATTTGTGCTGAATCAATTGTAGCACTCTGTATTTTTGCTCCATCTAAATTAATAATTGATCCACTAGAAATGGTGTTTGTATCAATAATACTACCATCAATACTAATAATCTTGGAAGAGGATATAGTAGCATTAGTTATTATTGCTCCATCTATGAATGTACCAACATCTGAAGCCTGAAAAACTACAGTTCCGCTACTGTCCAAGACTTGTACTCCATTGCCAGCGGCACCTAAGTTTCCTAATATTACATTATCACGCGTACCATCATTAATTAGTATATTTGTTGTAGTTCCGCTTATTGTAATTCCAGGGCTACCCGCACCTATAGTTAAATTTTGAGTGAAGGTGGAACCTGCTGTAATTACGTCTGCATCTAAACTAATAACTCTAGCTGTATTGATGAGCCAGCCCCGTTCAATTGCACCCTGTAGGTCTTGCTGCCATACATGCAAGTCTTGAACCCACCAACTTAACTCATCAATAAACTTCTCCCGTTGATCCTTCTTTAGGATCGGGGGAGGTGAGAATGTTGCGTTTTCAGCTTGAGTTACCATCTATACTTTAGGTTAAATTAGTTACACTTCCATCCGAATGAACCAATACCTGTTTAAATTGCATTCGCTTAAGTTCGTTGAAACCACTATCCAATCGAACATAAGGTCGGCACCAACAGTTGGCATCCGATTTATGTTTAATTTCAACAGGAGTTTCATCCTCCTGAATCTCTTCAGTTACTTCCTCTTGAGTTACCTCAAAATCACGATTTTGTTTTGTTTTCCTTTTAGCCACTTTATTCTATTGCTTCTCCTGTATAATTTATAATTAACTCGCTTACAGTATTGAATCCTGTAAGTTCCCAACGTTGGTAATGTTTTTCACCCCAAACATCGGCTCTAGGCGAGATTCCGTCAGTATCATCTATAGTATTGCTTGACTGTTGCGTGAATGTTTCCGTTCCGTAATCAGCACCTTGAGTTGCAACTGTAGTTGTATTGGGCTGCGCGTCAGTTTGCACTATGTCCGTTTGCACATAATCAAACGGTATTTCCCTAAATTCATTAAATACATCCACATTACCATAAAATGCTTTAGTGGTGAGTTTAGTGGGAATTGCTCCTCCATTATCCAGACTACCAGTTCGATCTCCAGTTATACCAGCTGATTTCGTATATACACTAGCTGGAGTTTGTTTCCGCCTAAATAGATACGCTCCACTATATGCTGATATATTGGTAAATTCACACCACATATCATATAAATAATTCCACACTAAATGTCTATCAGGTTCTTCAGGCCCAGTTGAATATAATATATGTATTTCGCTATTCTCCAGGTCAGTCCAGCAGTAGGTATTTTCGCGGTTAGCGCTAACATTACTAAAAAAATAATTAACAACTACATCGTTCCCTACAGGAACAGGCTGTCCTCCATTATACAAATAGAACCCATCATGACTGATATAAAAATATCCTCTAGGGTGCACGGTAAATGCCTTTGATGCTATTATACCATTGTTAGCACTAAACTTAATCACAAAAGCTGGGTTAGCTCCAGTATCAACTAAAGATGCTACTTTGTCCTCTGTCCAGATTGCTATACTACGATTAGGTAAAACTGCAGCTGCTTGAATAGGTGATTGAGTAAAATCTAGTGGAATCCAATTAGAAGCTGGTATTGTAGTTTCACCACCTGTAGGATCAGTTACAACGTTACTATAGATTATTCGATTTATATTGACACCATTTACACTATCATCAGTATTCATAAAAAATAATCTTTGGTTCATTGTAACCATAACTTTAGCGTTATTGATTGTTGTATCGCCCCAGGCGAATGTGGTATAATTAATCGATGCTGGGTCTGTAGTACGGATTATCCCGTCTTTTCCATTACAAGCATAACTTTTGTTAAAAAACTCTACAAACCACCACTTATCTGTAGTTGCCCTTGTAGCCCCAGTACTGAAGCGTGATGTCCATGTAGCTCCATTCCAGTAGTATAGATTAGTGTTGCTACCAGCTACTTCAGTTAAAACTCCAGAAGGGCTAACATAATCAACATATTCTAGCATTGCGTCACTATTACCTGTAGCCACCCTATGAACAATCCCAGGTCGTTTAGTCCAGATACCGTTACGATAAACTACATTTTGTAGTTCTGAACATTGATTATTACCAATTAAATGTGGAGGGTCTTTTTTATTTAAACCACCACGTAAGTCTCGTATTCTAATTTTAGGCATAATTAAACTTTAGTAAAATCTCCAGGCCCTCCTGTAATCGGAACTAAAATAAATGCTCCTGTATTAGGTATAACCTTGTTAAATACTGACTGTACTGATGTTGCCCCAAAAACCTCACCTGATGCAATACCAGTAGGTATTACAACTTGATTAAATATAAGCATAGCTGTTGATACTACAGATTGACTAGCCATACCGCTTGGTGTAATAAACTGATGTAAGAATGGAGAACCATAAGCTGCTACTGTAGCAATTCCTGTAGGTGCTACATTCATATTTACACTATGTGACCCTATTGCTTCAGCTGAACCAACTGAAGTTGCGTTTATAAAGTGGGTTAAGCCTAAACTTCCAAATGCTTCAGCACTGGCAATACCGTTGTCAACATCAATAACCTGTAGTATCGCTATAAACGCTGTACCAAAATTATCAACTATACTAATATTACCAGCCCCACTAATCAACTGGTGTAAAGCTGCAGTTCCGTATCCTTCAGCAGAACTCAATCCTGATGGAGTAATCACTTTAGGTATACTTGTAGTCCCGAACTGTTCAGCTGAACTAATTGCTGATGGGTCTATATATTGAATTAGTTTGATAGTTCCAAACACTTCAGCTGATGCTATAGCTGATGGAATTAAAGTTTGGTTATCCCCTCCAAGTTGAACATTATGTGACCCAAAAACTTCAGCAGAACTAACACTAGACGGTAAAATATACTGAATTAATAATATAGTGCCAAATGCTTCAGCGCTAGAAATTCCACCTGCAACGAACAATTGATTAAGCTGCGGTGATCCATACGCATCAGCAGTTGCTATACCAGATGGTTGAATATTCAACATAGCCATTTGAGTTCCGAAGGCTTCAGCAGAACTTATTCCAGTGATACCTGTAATAAAATGAATAAACGTTGGTGTTCCTATAGTTTCACCACCAAAACCACTACCTTGAATTTGTTGATGCAATAAATGCCCAGTTTCGAATGCTTCGGCTGAAGCTATACCTGTGATACCTTGAATCCAATGAACCAAAGTTATAGTTCCTATAGTTTCCGCTGAAGCTATACCCGCTCCTACTATTTGCTGATGTAATAATTGAGTGCCGTAGGCGTCTGCAGTTGCAACTCCAGTTGGAGTTATAGTTTGAAGGTTGGATAGTTCCGTATATATTATATCAGTGCCTACTTCATATGCGGTAGCAACTAAACTATTATAAAATGCTCCGAATGAATTATCAGCAGTTATACTTTCAACTTCAGCTGAATCAGTCCCCCAACCGCCACTATTATCATTGGTATCCTGATACAAATCATTATTAGTGGAATGCACATACCATAGGTATACCTTATCAGCAGTATCTACAAAACAGTTGCCAGCATACCCCTGTCCTACAGCAAGTATGTCATTGTCACTTGCAGTTTCAGCTGTTGAGGGCGCACCATCATCATCAATTTCAACGGTGCTTATTGCAGTTCCATCTCTCCATGGCACTGTAATTCGTTTAACTCCAGCGGCATCGTAAAAAGCTGGTTTAAGTGCAAGATGCACTGAAGTTCCAGCTGTAGAATCAATAGTGCGTATTGTTCCTAAATTATTGGCATCATCATGGCTCCTAGACTTTAAATCACCGTTGGTTTCATCCTTATATATTACATAAACTTTATCATTATCATCCTTAACTAGTTTATTAAAATAAAAATGTTGTGTAGTATTTGAGTTGCCCTCTACTTGTTTGCCCACAAAACCTTCAGTTGCTGACCAACTAGAGGCGCTGTCGTCATACCTAGCTATATCACAACGTTGATAACGGGTTCCTTTGTTATTATCCTCATTCCCATTATAGCCAACAACTATATCCCCTGCGTCAGTTCCAGTTAAGCATTCAACATCAACACAAACTGCAGTAGCTTCCGAATTATCAACTGTTTCAACTATTTCATCAACTCTAGTGTTATCCCAAGTATCGGCTAAAGTGGCGTGATCGCTTGTATAAAAAATTGCAATACGAATATCACAACTAGCAGCGGGCCCTTCACAATACGCCAACACTACCCTATCTCTAGCGGGATCATGGCTAAGTGCAGCTGATACTATATTTACACTACCGTTAGTCGGTCTACCTGCAGAGTCTTGTTCACTAAACAATGCTCCATCAGTTCCTTTGTATGCCTTAAGTATATTTTGACTAGAATTGTCGATGCCAAATATATATATATTACCGTTGCCATCTCGTATAGGAGGTAAGTAGCTTGATTGCGGAGGTATAATAGTTCCGATAACCGTATTGGTATTATCAATTTGAGCAGTTCCGTAAGCATCTGCTCCAGCTATACCTGCAGGATTGATGCTCATTCTAGTAACCACAGTAGCTCCGTGAGCCTCGGCTGAAGCGATACCTGTAGGAGTTACTAGAAGGTTAGTTGATGTTATAACAAATATAAACCCAGCACCCTGTATAGCATCAGTATAGTTAAGGGTAAACTGAGCATCAGTAGAACTAACAATTTCAGCTTCACCGTTTACAGTACCAGTATTACTAGAATAGGTACGTAATATATCCGCATTACTTTTACCACGAGCAACATCAACAGTAGTTGCGTTCTGGTCGTCTGACCACAATGATACTGAAAATTCTTCACCAGTACCGCATAATCCCATCCCAATAGACTCTGAATCACCAGCAGTTCCAGCCAGAGCACCATTGCCATCTGCAAGAGCAGTTTCACCTGTCCAGAAAGAACTTATTAATACTTCTGGTATACTGCCTGATACTGTAGTATAGTTTTCATTACCAGTAGTAGCCCTACCAGTATTATCGACTACATCACAGTCAATATCAGCACCAGCTAAACAAAAGTACAGTATTTCATTATTACTTCTACTAGTATCATCCCACGTAACAGTAAAGTTTGTACCATCTACCGATGTAACTCTACCCTCGTCATCTACTGCAGGAGTAACATTCCAATCTCCTATACTATCAGCACTTCTAGCAGTACCGCCATATGCTTGGTCAGGGTCGCCCTTACCAATATTAGTAAATAGTCCTTTGTTTTTACTGTTAGCCCATGCACCTGTACTAAATTGGCTAAAGGTGCTCTGTATAGTCTCCTCGTTTGCTGCAGTCGTAGCAGTATTTATAAAATATATCCCTTTTGGTGTGGTTCCTAATCCGTGTGCTTCTGTAGTAGTTGAACTAGTTGTACCCGTAACAAAGTCACCAGACCCTACTGTTACTCCACTACCAGCTATTGCTATCCAGTAGACCCTAGTATTTACTAAAGTACCTGTATCCCAATCGACAGTAAAATTAGTAGTACTTGTACCTGTTACAGAAAACCCTCGTAAAGCACCCCCATCAATACCTAGTATTCTGGTGTGGCTATGCACACGTACATACGAGAGGTCTTCATCAGACCCACCACCATCGTCTACTTCCCTTGCTATAGAGTAGTGCCGAGTATTACCAACATCGTAGAACCCAAAACACATATTTGGGTCACCAGCTCCCGACTCAACGTCGTCACTGTTATCCCCAAATTCACACATAAAAAGAATAAGTTTAGGGGCAACACCTAGAGAATGTGATACATTAATAGCCGATACAGTGTTAATATCTACGGAACCGTAGTCAGTTACTAGAGCCACTTATAGCAACCTCCATGGAGATTCTTCAATAAAAGTATCATTCGGCCTTAAAGTTTTCCATTCTTCTAAAGTTTTAATATTCAAATCAGTACGTTTAATATTGGTGGATACTAAATGAACTAAGGTTACCCCAGCATACTTTTGTAATAATGTATCTAATTCAGCATCGCTATAGGACTCAATTAAATTTTCAGTTATTACAACTTGAGGTTTAAAATTACCTTCATCAGTAAGTATATCTGAAGTCCCTTGGTATTGATTATTTAATTCGGAATGAATGTAAGGTGATGTATCAATCCCTACAACATTATTGAATCCTACATTATTCAGGGCCTCGACAGTCCAGCCAAAACCACATCCCAATATAAGTATTTTTTGGTTAGATTTTAAATCTAAAAGGTTGATATAATTAGCTGCACGTAGCTCCGCTTGGGAAAATAAAACTTCCCTATCGTAGCCGAGTCTACGCTTAGGTGTAGCATCAGTTATGCCAGTTGCCCAGGTTGCATCTAAGTCGTACTCGGCGTCAAAATCAGCCTTAGTATCGTACGTCTTTAGCGGCACTTAAGCTCCTGGTGTACCTATAGTTTCGTCTGATGAAATACCAGTTGGTTTTAATACTATAGTTTCTTTTACTGCATCTGGCAAATCATCATAGTAATCCTGTAATTTTTTATAGGATTTTCTTAAGTCTAATTCTTGTTTAATTGCGACTGCTGTAGCTTTAATTTCAGCACGTTTCTCATCGCATTTTTGTAGTTCCTTGTATAAGTCCTCAGTACTTAAATCCTTATAAACCATTTATCTATTTCACCTCCAATTACACTAGGTACACCAAATGTTGCTTTAGATGGTATCCCAGGTGTATTAAAATATCGTCTAATTTGTGTATCCCATAAAGCAGTTTTAATTGATTCATCGATGGCTTTAGGATCGTTTAATAATCCAAATGTAGCACCGCCCTTAAGTAGGATTGCTTGATCATAAATTGTTTTATGAACATCCATTAAACTCTCTGCTTCACGAGCTACACCCTTAACTGCTCTAAATAGTTCCTTTATAATATTTCGGGGAATTTCCAACGCTAAGTTCCCCTTATAAAATAGATGTATTCCACTAGAGCTTAACTGCAACACTACATATTTATCCACAACTTCTGCAGTTGTAGTTCCATTAAAGATGTGCCTTAAGTTGTCGGCAAAATAATCAGCATCAGCCCAATATAACTTGAATAACTTAGCATTGTTGATTATAAACTGCACATGATAATTATCTTGCTTTACCCTTACCTGTTGCACGCTTATTCCGCCTATTGCTGGATGATGCTGGTTTAGATTTTGTTGATAATTCCTCTAGTTTGGATGTAGCAGTTGCACTACGTTTACCTTTACTACGTGTTAATGCATTAGATACACCACGACTAGATGGTTTACGTCCCTTTCCTTTAGGCATACTATAGCCTCCTTTAAATTATAATTTAAAAATTTTATTAGCACCTGCATCCCACTGAATAGTTACGTCAGCACCGTTGGGTGTCAGTGGTAAACCCGTAGCGGTGTCTATATTACATATCATTGTAGAGGTTGCTTCAGTTCCAGTATCATAATAAATGTCGATTGATTCAACTGAGGCACCGGACACTGACGTTAATGTTTCATCTGCAGCATCCGCTACTCCAGCTGTTATAGTTTGTGATCCTAAAGCAGCTGTACTTACAGCAATCCTTGCTCCAGCTAGCCTATCAGCTAAATCCTGATCATTAGCTAAATCTACAGCATCGGCACCTTCGTCAACCAAAATGACTCTAACATCATTTGTATCCCAGGCTAAATCCCCTCCAAGATATGATTCTCGACCAAAGTCGTATAAACTATTAGCCACTAAACTCCTCCTTAATTAGTTTTAATTGTTAAATTTATATTAGACAGTTTTGATAATTCCTGTTCCTTGGCAACTCCAGTAAGCGCTGTAGTAGTAAGTTGTAGCCAGGTTTGGAATCTAAATGGATCATTCAAATGTAATCCCCAAAATAATGTCCCAGCTAAGAATATCAATGCTTGAGGATAATTAATACTAATTGTATTGCTTTCACCGTCTGCAGTTAAAGCTGCAGGTAGAACCTGTAGCCCCGCTTGAATAGTCCAATTCTCCTCATTAGAACTAGGGAATGGATACACATATAAGTTTCCCGCAAGTTGCCATGCACATGTAGGTTGCATCTGGAAATCTATTCTAGCTCCACTAGAAATCCCATCTCTAATACGGGCTGTGTCTACTCCATAATCAAATGACGACCGCCCAGCTCCAGTAAATAATTCATATTGATCATAAGGTGATATAATATTTAGTGGGTAGTGTACATCATCATCTGGGCTAAGGTCATTGAGTGTAACCCATAACAGTTTTTTAAATGAAGAGGGTAGCTGCCAGTTGTTAATTTTATTGGTATGATCCGCATTAGTTATTGTATGAAACCACTCTTCCTCATCATAAATTGCTGAAATATTACGACCCATCAACTCTACAGCCATATCAATACATTGCTCTAGTATTGTGTCTATATCACTAAAGTTTCTACGAATTAGCGATTTTAATTGTGTCTTTATTTGACCCCTGTTCACCCTTCTGGTTCTCCTGTTGTATCTGTCTAAACTTTTCTAAACTTATTCGTTCTAGTCCCATGTTTTTAAATGCCTTTTTAAGGTCTTCTCCACCTGGAACTTTTCTCCAGTTACCACGTCTAACTTCTTCAATTGGGTCTCTAGTTTGAATGTTATAATAATTTAAATTACCTAAATTCATATGTTTTGTATCCCATAATATAGCATCATGTCGTTTAGATATTATAGAATATCCATAATATTTAAACAATCCTGTAAATGGGGATTGTTTAGCACAAACTAACATATAATTTTTATTTTCACGATTCTTAAGCATTTGCCACAAAACATTATTGCTATTGCTAGTATTACATAAAATATATAATAACTCCACATCCACATCAGTTTCAGTCTGAGTTTGAATTAATCCTAAAGGAATGTGGTGTTTGAATCTAATTTCATCAAACTCATCAACCCAATCTATATCAAAAACTGCGATTTGATAATTCATTATAATTATATTAAAGAGGCGTCATTATGACGCCTCTAGTTTAGTTTACCCGATATTGTGATCGGTGATAGGTTCATAATATAGCATGAAATACCCCTGACCAACTTCGGTTGCAGTCTGTTGAGTTTTATGCTCAAAGTGTAGTTTATCACCAGTTGCCACTGCAAAAGGAACCAGTGTCGTAAGCTCTTTTTCAGTTCCGATAGACTGACTTACTTCAGCTGTATAAGTTGCTTTTTCAACTCTAGCAGCTCCTGAGGGAGTGTGGTCTAAAGACACCACTCCTGGAGTAGCTATAGCAGCATCAGTTGCTTCGCTGTAAATGAATGTGCATTTATGAACCATAATAGGATATAATGGTGCCCATTCCCAAGTATCTGCAACAGCTGCATCTAAGTCAGTTTCTTTTGGAACAATCATACGTTCTACGCGTCCTCTATAAGCCACGTTGATCCCTCCTTATGTAGACCATACTCTAACAAGACTATGCTGACCATCTGTAGAGTGTGTCCATACTTTTTTATAACCGAGAAATGCATTCCAAGCGATAGCATGGAATCTATTGAAGTCCCAGTCTTCAGCCATAACTGATTCTGGTTTGGCGATAGCTTCTGCTATAGCATCGTCTCCAACTATAATCATTTCTCCAGTAAAACCTGAAGTTCCCATAGTTGAACTAAGAACGTTATTCTCCTCAACAAACCTTAAACCAAAATAACTTCCTAGTTCTCCTGAAATTAACATCTCAGGTCTGGTATACTTCAATGAATCTACCCATCCACCTGCTTCAGTAGATTTAAAAATCTCAGCTGCAGTAAAGGGGTTTATAATTGCAAGATAGTTCTGCCCATCAAATTTAGGCACGTTGTTATCCTTTAGGTTAGCCATAAGCCACCTGAAAAACTCTGAATCTATTGCTACGTCAGCAGCAGTTGAAACAGTCCCATCGGTGTCATAAACGTGAGCATCATCATTTCTTGGTGTAGCAAAAACATCAGCAAGCTGAAATTCAGTTGCAGCAACCTTATCAAGTGTCTCTGCTATATTTGTCGCAAGAATAGACTTAAGCGTTTCATCTACAGAATATTCAGCGATAGTTCTTGCTTTTTCGGTAATTAGTAACCCGTCTCCATATTCATCAATCTGAGTCTGTACAAAGTTGATAACAGGACGTTTAAGTGGCAATGACTGCAACTCATTAATGGCGGTCGTATTAGTAGCCATCTTCTGGTATTTCTCGATTTCTACACCCTGACCTTTGTGTGCCCCAAATGAATTAACAGGTCTTGCAGCAGCTCTAAACTGTACTTTGTTACCAGCTTGTACACGAATATCGTTGTCGATATGGAACTTACCAAGCCTGTCTTTGTCAGACAAATAACTGACTTGACCTGGGTTGCTCGTTCCTGTAGTACCCATTAAAATTCCTCCTATTAATTAGATTAAATTGTTGTTAATGTGGCGTTATATAATGTGTAGGATCAACCTGCTTCAACTGCTTTAGTTTTCTGTAGGCCTCCTGTCGCCACTCAAAATACTTGTCATCATCGGCTAAAGGATAGTCATCCTCGTCTGCCTCTTCACCTGTATCAGTTACTTCAATATTACGTTCTCTACCTTTCATCTCTCCAGGTGGAACTGTAGGTTCTGTTTCAGTTTCCGTTTCTTTAGTCTCTGTTTCAGTTTCTTTTGTAGTATCTGCAGGTTCATTGGGTTTAACGATAACTTCCATTTTATCAATAACTTCAGACCAAATTTCTTCTTCAGTTTTTGTGGAACCATCGGGTTTTTGATTCGGCGTAGTAGTTAACAATGACCGAAAAATTTCTTCTTGAGTAGCATTTAAACCCAACCTTGCTACTTCTTTAGTGAATCTATTATTAATCCTAATAGACTCAGCTACATAATCTCTAATGTATTGCTCCTGTTGTGACGGATTCAATCCCTGAGATTCTGCCTGTCGTTTTGCCTCTTCGGCTAATTTTTTTTCATCCATATACTATATTGCTCCCTGATTTTGGACTTGTGATTGTGCTCCATTACCTCCAATCCCTGCAAAGGTGTCACCTTGAGGGGGTTGTGCTAATCCACTTAATTGAGATTTCATTATTTGCTGAACTAAATCAACATTAGATCGGTCAATAAGGGATTCAGAATCATCATCCAAACTTCTAAATATACGATCAACTACTTTGAATGGATCGAGTGTAGCTACCATTGGTGGTATATTTGCCAATACACCTAAGATTTGCATAAACTTCTGGAAGTTTCCAAGTTTAATTATTTTTCCGCTAATACCTTTAGATTCAATCTTAGACTGTAGTATGTCATCCATAGCTTCTTCAAATGTAAGTGATGTGAGTGGTGCTAATTGATCATTTTCCTGAATTAAAGTTGTAAAAGCATTTCTATCTCTAGTTAATTTATGCATTAATTCAGTTACTAATACTAATTCAACTGTAGGAATAATGATACTTCGCTCCATTTCTGATGCTATATCAGTAAAGAATCCTGTAGTTTCTTGCGTCTTAAGGTTAACTTCAGTAGCGGTAGGTCGGCCACGTTGAGTTGGTGCCCCTTGGAAAAATTCATTTTGGTAACTCCTGTTTTGTAGTGTTCTATCCATCAGCATAACAATCTGGAGTGCTGCTTGGGGTATATCGTTAGTGTATAGTTGTCTTATACCGTCTGTTCCACCTACCAGTCGCTAAAACATTCCAGCAACAATACTACGTGAAAACTTATGTGCATCTCCAGG
>JABAOE010006943.1_pt1 | contig 46193 bp, 46 predicted proteins | sample 7062141 | NCBI WGS metagenome assembly JABAOE01 (sample SAMN14538627, study PRJNA623070) | marine sediment metagenome | biome: marine biome [ENVO:00000428]; feature: marine pelagic biome [ENVO:01000023]; material: deep marine sediment [ENVO:00002113] | place: India: Gulf of Khambhat ...
CATAGCGGGTGGAACGTTGCTTGATGATTGCTACATCGGCCTGGGCGCCCGGGGCGAGCCGGCCCAAATCGTCCCGGCCGAGAGCTTTAGCACCCCATACCGTGGCCGCGTTGAATACCCGTGCCGGCCGGCCCCCGTCGTAATTTTTGTCCACCAGGCGCGCGATCACAGAGGTGTATCGAAGCTCGGAGACAATATCTAGAGGATAGGTATCCGTGCCGAGACCGACGTTGATGCCGGCATCGAGAAATCGATCGAAAGATTCCATGGCCAGTGCCATCTTGGCGTACTTGTAAGCGCAGTGACCCACGGAAGCTCCGGACTCGGAAAGCATCTTGAGCTCATCGTTAAACGGACGCTCGAGCCTGGAGTGATCCGCGGTGAGAACGCAATGTCCCAGGACGGTTGCGGGTCGTAAAATTCCGGTGTCTGCCAGGTACTCCAGGACTGTCTTTCGATGGTTGTACAGGATGTAGACCACTTCCCGCAGATTTCCGCCCGCATGGATGTGAATACCGACACCGAGCTCCTTTGCGGCGGCAACGGTCTCTTTCAAGAGAGAAGGCTCGCAGGTCTCCGCCTGGCCGGGATTGAGGATTCCCTGCATCCGGCCGTTATGGGTCCCGTTGTATTTGCGCACGAAGTCCGCCGCTGTCTGGAGACCGGGGCGTCCTCCGTCGGAACGGGCTTCGTAGGAGTGATGGCCCGTGCTGTCGGTGAAAATGTCGTGGCTCCGAAAGGAGGGACTGAAAAATACTCGAGCGCCGGTGGAACCCACGATCTCCACATAGTCGTCAAAATTTCCCGGTCCGCTGCCCGGATCGAGGATCGTCGTTGAACCGTTTTTCAAGGCGCTGAACAGCGCGTACTTTCGGCCGATGGCCACGCCCTCAGGGGTGAACGGCGAGGGTTTGTCCTTTGCGGGTGCGCCAAAGACGAAGTAGTTGGCCGTCATGTAGTCCCTTTTTCCCACGTCCGTCAAAAGGTAATCGCCGATGTTGAGCTGCGAGTGCACGTGGAGGTTGATGAAACCGGGGCAAACGAGCTTTCCAGATGCATCGATGACCTTGTCGGCATGCTTCGTACGGTCCTTGCCCACTTCGCTTATGGTGTCGCCATCGATGAAAACACTGCCGTCAGGAATCAGTTCATGGTGTTCTCCGGACCAACCCACCACGGTGCCACCGTCAATTCTGATCGTCATTCCACTATCCGTCCTTTCGGGATTTGCCAGGCCAAATAGATAACTGATCCCCGTGGCTCTGTCAAAAAATGGCGGTGCAGATTGCAACAGGAGCCACCGTCCCTTCGCTCCAGCGGTCCCTCGGCGGGAACCCTTAGCTGCTCGCCTCGGGCAGCCTCGAAACTCGCTACGCTCAAACATCGAGGCTGCTCATTCCTCACCTTCGCAGAGGCTTCCAACGCCTCGCAACCGAACTTCCGCTCAGGCAAAGCGGCTCCGTTGCGTTGCGTGTGGGCTGAGGGGGCTTGTTAAGCGAAACTTGGACGGAGCCAGCGGGCCACCCACCGTGGTCCGCGCCGAATGAAAGCCGGAGTCCACCCCCGGTAAATCTGAGATCCGGAAGCTTCGTTCGAGCGCGGGCCCGGTGGGTCGCAGCGGAGTCCGGTGAAGCGAAGCAAGACACCGAAGCCCAAAAATGGGCGGCAGCTCGTGGAGGCATCATCGAGGTGGTGTACACAATTGACACGGCGCCGCCAGTTCAGTAGTCTTCTCTCGTAGATCGCGAATTCTATTGAAATCCTCGACCTCGATCAGGAGGGAAAACCATGCTGCAAATTGATGGAGAGAAAGTCTTGATGATCGACGCGGATGCCCATGTGATCGAGAACGAAAGCACCTGGGACTATCTGGAGCCTTCACAAGAGCGCTACCGGCCGCAGCTCGTGGAGTTGGAGGATCAGCCTGGCCAGCAGTGTTGGATGCTGGAGGACAAATTCATTGGATTTCGACCCACGACGCGGACGCCGCAAGAACTAATCGATCTCACGGAGCGCACGGGACGCGATATGGTCACGGTGCAGGGTGCCCGGGAGCTGACGAAGGCCGACGAGCGCATCCAGCATATGGACAAGGTCGGCATCGACATCCAGGTCATGCACAACAGCCTCTGGCTATCCCAGGTGACCGACGATCCAGAAGCCGAAATGGCGCTATGCAGAAGCTACAATCGGTGGATGGGAAAGACATGGGAGCATGGGAAAGGGCGGCTACGCTGGTCCTGTTTGCCGCCAACCCTGAGTATTCCTGAGGCGGTAAAAGAAGTGCGGTGGTGCAAGGACAACGGCGCGGTGGGCATTTGCCTGCGGCCTCTGGAGGGGGACCGACACCTGACGGATCCTTATTTTTATCCCATTTATGAGGAGGCGCAACGGCTGGATTTGCCCATTACAGTTCATATTGCCAATGCCAACCCTACTCACGCCGAGCTGGTCAAACACAGCCTGTTCTGGCGCTTCCGGGTTCCCACCGTTGCGTCCTGCCATTCCTATCTCCGGAGCGAGGTCCCGGATCTTTTTCCACGTCTTCGCATGGGTTTTATTGAGGCGGGAGCCCAGTGGCTGGTGTGGGTGCTGGAAGGTGTCGTGCGCCTCGGGGATCATGCAAAAGACGCCAAGAATGCCGTGCGCGAACTGCTCGCCAAGAAACGTGTGTGGGTGGCCTGTGAGTATGAGGACCATCTCCCCTACATCATGCAGTACGCGGGCGAAGATAACCTCATCATCGGTACCGATTATGGACATACCGATCCCTTCTCCAACGTTCAGGCTTTAAAGGTTTTCGTCGAACGACCGGACCTGAGCGACACGGTCAAACGGAAGATCGTTCGGGACAATGCCAAAGCCTTTTACGGGCTATAGCAACTTTAAGAGTACCTAGAGTAGTTGCCTTAAATAAAGGGAAATAGGTAGGCGGGGGTCGTTGAGCCCGACAGGTTGTACAATGCCATCAGCCTGTCGCCGAGTGCTCTGCCGCGTGAGTCAATTATCCATGCGGCAAATTTTCAAGAACAGGGCGTACCGACCGAACGCCCTAGATTCTCAGAGTCTAGAAACCGGAGCTACCAGCGGTTCCGTCTGCCGCCACCACCGCCACCACCGCCGCCGCCACCGCCAGGCCGCCTCTCCTGAGGGCGGGCCTCGTTGACGGTCAGGGTACGTCCGTCGAGCTCGGTTCCGTTCAGAGCCTCGATCGCTTTCTGGGCTTCGTCGTCCGTGCTCATTTCCACGAAACCAAAACCCCGTGAGCGACCAGTAAACTTATCAGTAATCACCCGAGCAGACGATACGGATCCATGCGCAGAAAAAATTTCCTGCAACTGGCCTTCCGTAGTGGCATAGGGTAAACCACCGACGTAAATCTTATTACCCATGTTCTCCTCCTTACTCAATAAGAGAACGTTGATGTCTTAGACCCTGGGAATGTGATCACCGGTGGGAGCAGAACATGGGGAAAATTTGACTATGAACCACGCTCTGGTCGGTCTGTCCTTAAGGTAACGCTTCGCAAGGCTAGACTACCTGGGCCTTCAACGACACAAAATCTCACTTTCAGAAGGCCCTTTACTGAAGTGCAATTTTTAAACTACCTCGTTTTCCAACCGTTTTCAATAGGATTGGACCGCGACGTGCTCTTTGCCATATCACCTGGTGGCTTCCTAGGCAAGCCTAACTTTTGGATCCTGCCCGAGAAAATCTCGTCAGAATTGCACGAATCCAAGCGGATGACGGGGGTAGGGTCCGAATAGTATTGAAGAATCGAAAACTCGTCCCTTGGGCGATAGAGAATCTGCGGCTATCGTTTGGTGAATCAATCGACCAGACAGCGGTGATGGCTAGTGAGTGCCATTCATATTGGAATTATTTCCACTATCGGTAGGAAGAACGAGGTCTTCAATGACCGGGTTGCGTGACCCAATCTTTCGAATGCGAACGTTCTGTGGTGCAGCGCCTTTTTGTCGAAGGCGCACGGACTCCTCTAAGGGAATCAATTCATACACTTGACCTTTGTACACACCGGTTAGGACATAGCGCCCCTGGTGGACTGCCGCCACGGGATGGGATCCGCTTATGATCAAAGCCGACAGGATTCCCGCGGCGTACCCCACAATCAAGACGAGGGGCAAAAGGACACGAGCGTTTCCTATATAGGCAAAGAGATTTTTGCACCAGAGTCCCAGACCCTTGACCATACCACTCGACACTGGAGTTTGGAGATCGGTTGAATTCATCATTGGGGGTGCTTACGAGCAATAACCATGCCTAAATAATTGGCTTCACTCAAAAACAGCAGGAAACCATTTTCCTGGCATTTCCCGGGTGCCGGGGAACGTTTCGAAGGATGGCAAGTTGAGACGGAGTGTTCAATTCCGTTAATAAATCAACATAATTAGCCGGGTTTACCAGGTCATGCCCGGCAATGGATTCGTCATTGAGGTAATGGTTTCATTGTGATAGAGGTCTCGTTTTGTGGGATTCCCCACATCGAGCACAAAAAAATTTTTAACGCATAGGAGCAATTTATGGCACTCGATCCGCAGATGGAAAAACTGATGGCCGCGTTTCGGAAGACAACCTATTTCAAATGGATGGGTGAGGAAGGTCTTCCCATTGTTGAGGGGCATGGCGTGGAGGATGTGAGGGGTTTGAATGTCGTCCCCTGGAAGCGCACGGGGGGTAAAGGTTGCTTTATCAACCTCTATGGCATGGAGGGAGTTACGGGAATGTACCTGGCTGAAATACCGGCAGGCGGATCCCTCGAGCCTGAGAAGCATCTGTACGAAGAAGTGATCTGTATTCTCGATGGGCAGGGGGCAACGGAAATTTGGCAGGACGGCGGCGAGAAGCGGATGTTTGAGTGGGGCAAGAGCAGCCTTTTTGTTCCTCCAGTCAACACCTGGCATCGATTGATCAATGGCGGTCGTGATCCAGTGAGATTCCTTGCCGTTACCAATGCGCCATTGCTCATGGATGTGTTCCACAATCCAAATTTCTTATTTGACTGTCCTTATAAGTTTTCGGATCGTTACCGGGGTGAGGAAGACTACTTCGCCATGGGGAAAAAGCGATACGAACTGGGCATGCAGCATATCTGGGAGACCAATTTCATCGCGGATCTCCAGTCTGCCAGCCTGGATACCAGGGCTCAGAAGGGAGCCGGGGTTCAGATTACGCAGTTTGAAGCTTCCGGCAATGGTTTGATTGGCCATCTATCGGAATGGCCGGAAGGTCGTTACCACAAGGCCCATTTCCATGGTCCGGGCGCAATTTTACTGGGACTGCAATCGTCGGGATACGTTTTGCTGTGGCCTAAGGAAGCGGGACAACAACCCTGGGTGAACGGCCATGGCGACCAGGTAACTCAGGTGAGTTGGCGAGAGGGCAGCGTCTACTGTCCGCCCAGCGGTTGGTATCATCAGCATTTCAACACTGGCCCCAGCCAGGCGAGGCACCTGGCGGTCCGTACCGGAAGCCGTCTCAACATATGGGGTTTTACCTTACCGGCGAAGCGTCAGGAGGACGGAGTGTATCTGACCTCAAAGCAGGGCGGGACTTTGATCGACTACGATGAGGAGGATCCCGAGATCAGAAGACGCTATGAAGCGGCACTGAAAGATACCGGTGTCACCTCACAGATGCCTGCGGTCTAACTTTTTCCGTCTTTTAGCTTCGTAGAGCCCTTCTGCGCTTGAACAACGGAACTGAGGTTCGTTGCTGGAGCGGGAACCGATGTATGAGCTGCTAACACTTCATACCGGTACAGGTACAGACGATGTTGGGAATGTCACGTGGGTGGACATTGACGTTTCCGACGCAACAGCAATCGACTGGCTGAGAACCGAGAGCGGTCTCAGCGACAATGTGACCTCTCAGCTCATTCATCCCGGGAGGTATACTAGGCGCGAGAGCCGGGACGAAGGATTGCTCGTGAACGTGTGTACCATCGATCCAGCCTACAAAGCGGCAGGGGACGACTTGATCACTGTCGGTTTTTTCCTGGAACCTAACCGTGTCATCACCGTAAGGTCTAGAAATATCGTGGCTCTGGACGAGGTTCGTAGCCATGTGAAATCAGGAACAGGACCAAAGACACCGCTTGAGTTCCTGGCTTTTGCCATAGTTTGTGCAAAAAAACGCCTGGAGCCGTTGATTACTCGAATCTCTGAGGAAACCGCTGAGCTCGAGGACAGTGTGATCGACGACAACCGTGACTCGCGTAGTGAGGAACTGAATGCCTTGCGCCGACAACTATTTCGGTTGCGCCGCTATTTATCTCCATTTGAAACCCTGGTCAGGTTGATTGTCTCCGATCCCACGATCGAGACAAGTGAAGAAGAACGCCACGCACTTGACGGAGCGGCGGAGCTTCTAGCACGTTACCTCGGAAGCCTGGAAGACTGCCGTGAGCGGACGCTATTGCTACATGACCTGATGGAAGCCCGCATATCCCAGACTATGGCAAAAGCGACTTACAACCTCACGATTATCGCCACTGTGTTTCTCCCACTGACCTTTGTTACGGGGCTCCTGGGTATGAACGTTGCAGGGATACCCGAAGCACATACCCCCTGGGGTTTCTGGGTCGTTGTCGGTGTTCTCGTAATACTCGCTATTGCCTCGTATGGTTTGTTACGCTGGAAAAAGTGGCTCATTTAAATTCCCATGGAGCCAACCGCAGACTTTGTGACCCGTTCGCCGATTGGTGACCACTTGAGAGAGGAGTAGTTTCAGGCCGTATCTTTTAAGCCTAATAGAGGGAAAGACCTCTACGTCACGGCCGCAAGATGACCATGCGGCCGCGAGACGTGTCCAAGAATTACGAGAGGGTTACTTGTCCATTCGGACGTTCAGGCCTTCGGCGGCGAGGGTAAAGTCCGCACCCATGGTGACCGAGAAAAGGTGCATTTCCACGCCGTTTTGATTCTTCATGATCCGGGCGCTACCACCACCGGCAATCGTGGCTGCAGCCTCACCGGCAACGAACGTGCCGCCGAGATCCGTCGGTTTCTTCAGGTAGAAAATCTTTGCGTGCACCGAGTCTCGCTTAATGCCAATAGCGCCTGCTTTGAGACCTTTCACTTTGAACGTATAGTTCTTGCCCTTGTAATGAAGCTCTCCCTTTCCCCACTCCACGCCGCCGATAAACGCCAGTGAGGTCAAGGTAATGGAAGCTGTCGCATCGGGCATTCTCTTTTGCGCTCCAGCATTAGGCATGGAACCAACGGAGAAAACCACCAGAAATAGCACCGTTACGAAAATCTTGCGGAACCAATGAATCATTTTTACCCTCCTCAAGAATAATTATGTGGCCATGATGAATAGCCTTTTGAAATTGAATATTCAAGCAGTTAGAGTGTTGTGGTTCTACAAATAATGAATTTCATGGTAGATCCCGTGATCATTGAGAGGGTCAACGACCCCATCGCCTTGGGAGACCATATGCTTGGTATTTTGGCTCTAGCCCTGTTGCGCCTTTCTGCGTTTGAAAAACTGAATGTGGCTCAGGGCGTCTGCCGCGGTGATGCGACCGATGGGGCCCACGCTGTAGCAGGCGTCTGCCACCTTCCGGTCAGCGTCCAAAATAAAATTCGTGGCGTGAAAGATTTTGCGCCGCTCCTCCCAGTAGGCACCGATTCGATCCGCATCACGTGGGACTTCGAGTCCGTAGACGACAGGAAAGGTGATCTGGTGCTGATCCACGGTCTCCTTGGCTTTGTCCAGAGGATCGACGGAAAGGGCAATGACGTCAACGTTTTCTTTTTGAAATTCTTCGAGGTGTGCCTGGTAATCGGCTAACTGCCGACGGCAATAGGGTCACCAACCACCACGGTAAAATAGCAGGACGGAAAACTCACCGGTAAAGTCTTTTGGAATGTTAAGTGTTTTTCCATCCACCGTCGAGACGCTGTAGTCTGGAAAGACATGCCCAACGTTGAGTTGCTGAGCCATGGAATCCTCCTGATCGGACTTATTCTGATCTTTTTATAACAGCTGAATACATGCTTGGGCAACTCAGGTGAGGACTCGATATCACTTGATTTTTAAAAAGTTATAAACAGATGATAGGTCGACAATGAGGGAGGATCTAATGTATGGAAAATCTCCGCCGATGGCTTGAGTAAATAAAGAACCTTTTAGATATTCCACTGTTACCTGTAGGGGGCACGTGGTTTACCCTGTGGAATCTGATTTATGTTCTACTGCTTCTGACCCTTCTAATATACCTTACCGGCAAATTTAGACACTGGATGGTCAACCGCATGTTGGCGCGGACCAATGTTGAAATCGGGGTGCGCGAGGCCATCGCATCCATCATCCGCTACCTGCTCCTTGCCCTCGGCTTTATCGTCGTTGTCCAAGCGAGCGGCATCGATCTGAGCGCGCTGACGGTGCTCGCGGGAGCCCTCGGGATCGGCATCGGTTTCGGTTTGCAGAATGTGGTCAACAACTTCGTGAGCGGTCTGATCATACTGTTTGAGAGACCCATCAAAGTAGGCGATCGAATTGACGTCGGAGGGGTCGCGGGAAACGTGGTCAACATTTCCCCCCGCGCGACCACCGTGGTGACCAACGACAACATTGCCGTTATCGTCCCCAATTCGGACTTTATTTCCAGCAAGGTGACCAACTGGAGCTATACCGATCGAGACGTCCGTCTCAACTTCCCCGTGGGTGTTTCCTATCGGTCGGACCCTGAGGTTGTGCGACGGGTGTTGGAGGAAGTGGCAGCGGAAAACCCTGGAGTCTTAAAAAACCCGGCTCCAGATGTTTTGCTCCGGGAATTCGGTGATAGTTCGTTAAATTTTAATTTGCGTGTTTGGACGAGAGAGTTTTCCACTAAACCGGGAGTCCTCCGCAGTCAGATCTACTACGCCGCTTGGAAAAAACTCCAGGCGCATAACATCGAGATTCCTTTCCCACAGCGTGATTTACACATTCGCAGCGGTTCTCTTGAGATTAAAACCAGTTCGAGTGAGGAGGCTACATAGAGACATGATGCCCATTAGGATCGTCTCTACTTTTTACTTTGGGGTTTCATTTGTTAAATAATGAAAAGAGCGCTTTACTGGTGGAGCAACACTGCCATTGCAGGCTTTTATGTGAATCGGATAGACTTGCTGGTGATAAATGATCGAGGGATGATCGCTTTGTGATTACCGTAAATCAAGCCGTCGCAAGCATATTAAGGCGAACTGCTTCGCTTAAAGGCGAAGAGATCCCCTTAATCGAGGGCGGCGGAAGGGTGCTTTTTGAGGATGTTCGTTCCCGGCGCCGGGTGCCGCCGTTTGCCAACTCGGCCATGGACGGTTATGCGGTGCGGTGGCAGGACGTGAAGGGAGCATCTGCAACGAACCCTGTTGTCTTGCGCGTCGTGGACGAGGTCCGGGCGGGATATATAGCAAAACGCTCCGTACAACAGGGAACTGCGATAAGAATCATGACGGGTGCTGTCGTTCCAAGAGGGGCCGATACCATCATCCGTGTCGAGTACACCGAGTGTTCCGGGAAAGAAGTCTGCATTTCGAAACGGGACCACCAGGGAAGCCATGTGCGCAAAGCGGGCGAAGACGTGCAGTTGGGACGCAGAATTTTGCAGAAGGGCAAGCGTATCGGTCCCGCGGATATTGGGCTCATGGCCTCGGTGGGAAAAAGCAAAGTACAGGTCTATCGCAGGCCAACTGTCGCGTTGATATCCACGGGAGACGAATTGCTGGAAGTGGAGGACCCACCTCGTCCGGGAAAGATCGTCAATAGCAACAGTTATACGCTATATGCCGGGGTTCAACAAGCCGGCGCCGTTCCCATATCACTGGGGATCGTGAGGGACAAGCGCAAGAGTCTTGCGGCGGCATTTAAAAAGGCACTGCGCTACGACGTTATCATGACCTCCGGTGGTGTTTCCGTGGGGGATTACGATTTTGTTAAGGAAGCACTGGGCGACGTGGGAGTAAAAATGCAATTTTGGAAGGTCGCCCAAAAGCCCGGACATCCCATGGCCTTCGGCCGCATCGGCCAAAAGCCGGTGTTTGGCCTTCCAGGAAATCCCGTATCCTCGTTTGTCTCGTTTCTCCTCTACGCCCGGCCGGTGCTGCGCAAAATGATGGGTCACAAGGATCTTTTTCTCCCGGTTATTCAGGCCACTCTGGAACATGAGATTTCTACGAGCCACGGGGTCAAAGAGTTCATCCGCTGCCGGCTTCGACGGCACAACGAGAATAATTTTGTCTCTACCACAGGTTCCCAGAGCTCGGGGGTCCTGAGCTCGCTTTCCCTCGCTCAAGGGCTGATCGTGGCGAATGAAAGTGACACGCGTCTCCCCAAAGGGCGCCGGGTACCGGTGATACTCCTGGATGACCAAGGCCAGAACAAGGGGGAGATGGGATTTTGAAATCGAACTTTCGAGTCGGTCATGGGGTGGACGTCCACCGGTTTGGAAAAGGGCGCAGGCTCATCCTTGGAGGAATCCATATACCTTATTCCTACGGCCTCATTGGACATTCCGATGCGGATGTAATTTTACATGCTCTCATGAATGCTATTCTAGGCGCCCTGGGCAAAGGCGACATTGGGACTCACTTTCCTGATACAGATCAAAAGAACAAGGGAATTTCGAGTGAAGTCTTGATGAAAAAGGTGCTAGGGATGATGAGCCGTGCAGGGTATCACGTGATCAATGGAGATGTTTCCGTCCTTGCGCAAAAGCCACGCATTGCGCCTTATTACCCGGAGATTAGAAAACGTCTTGCGAAGCTCTTGAAGGTGTCCTCCGCTGCCGTGAACGTCAAGGCGGGCACCACGGAAAAACTGGGTTGGGTCGGCAAAGGACAGGGCATGGCCGCCATGGCCGTGGTGCTGTTGCAGAAAATTAGATAAAGCTCGTAAACCGTTGTACCAGGTTAAATGGCGCGGCTAAATTGTGTGTCCCTGGGGAGGATCCATGCGTCGTCAAATTCTTTTTGCCGGTGGCGCTTACGACCGGACACAAGCCTTGATCGACGGGTCCATAAAGCCGGAGGGTCTTGAACTCAACTGGCTGACTCTTCCCTACCATGAAATTTGGACGAGGATGTTGAATTACTACGATTTCGACGCCTCGGAGCTCTCTCTTTCTTCCTACCTGATCGGCAAAACCAACGGTAAACCACTCATTGCCATCCCTGTCTTTCCCGCTCGTGCCTTTCGGCACTCCTATATATTCATCAACACGAAAAGCGGGATTAATGAGCCCAAAGACCTGGAAGGGAAGCGGGTAGGGCTGGCGGAGTTTCAGCAAACGGCAACGGTATGGGCAAGGGGCATGCTCCAGCACGAATACGGCGTTTCTCTGGAAAAAATCCGATGGTACAGCTGGGCCAAGAGCCGCATGGACTTTGAGATGACCAAGCAGTATGACCTCCAGCCGATCCCTCCTGGCACGAAACCGGATCAACTGCTTATGGAAGGTGAGCTTGACGCCATCATTGGCGCAACTCTCTTTCCATCTTTATTAAACGGACCACCCCACGTTCGGCGTCTGTTTGAGAATTACGAGGAGGTGGAAGCAGGTTATTTCAAGAAGACCGGAATTTTCCCCATCATGCATACGGTGGCCATGAGAGATGAGCTGTGGAGAGAGTTCCGATGGATAGCCACGAGCCTGTTCAAGGGGTTTCAAAAAGCAAAGGAGCAGGCCTATCAGATCCTGAACGATACCAACGCGTACAAAATCAGCCTGGCGTGGTTCAGGAAGCCGCTGAGGGAGCAACAACAGATTCTAGGAGACGATCCGTGGCCCTACGGTCTGGAGAAAAACCGCCGTACCGTTGAAACGCTAATTCAATATCAATACGAACAGGGAATGCTCCCTGAAAAGATGCCGGTGGAGAAGCTGTTCGCCGCCAATACCCATGAACTCTAGAATTTCCGGGACACCTTTGTTATGACCATGAAGGTCCCTCCTGCAGTTTAATCATTGGTGATTCGGATGAATGAAGCTGAATTAACCGTGGGTATTCGGGGACTGACTCATCACAGTTTTTCTTGGGGAGGTAAAATATGAATTTTAGTCTATCGCGCCGGTATATCCCTAGCGGAATTTCGTTGTTGATCGTGTTGGTTTTGTTTGGTGTGGCGTCGGGTCCGAAAAGTTCGGCAGCCGAGACGTCCTTTAAGGGAAAGACCGTCCGCATCCTGGTGGGCTTCTCACCCGGCGGTGGACATGACCTCGAAGCCCGAATTTTCGCGCGCCACCTTCCAAAGTACCTCCCGGGCAATCCTAATGTCATCGTTCAAAACATGCCGGGTGCTTCGGGCCTCATCATGGATACCTACCTGTACAACCGGGCTAAGCCCGATGGTTTGACCTGGGGGATCGTGCCCACCACTCCGTTTCTTCATGTCTCCCTCGGGGAAAAGGTCAATTTCGATCTCTCAAAGATGAAAGCCATCTGGTCCGTGGGCGGATACTACGGGGACATCGTCCGGGATTTTGTGGGCGCCAAAACCGCGACGGAACTGGTGAAGGTCGATCCCTCCAAGATCGTCATTGGGGGACGGACCGCCAAAGGTTCCGCGTGCATCAAGTCCAAACTGGCCTTACAACTCGTGGGGATCAAAGGCTACAAGGCGGTTTGCGCTTACCGGGGTACTGCGGATATTCGAGCCGCCATGGAACGAGGAGAGGTGAGCTATTTCAACGCCAACGACGCACACTTGAAGGGCAGGGGAGCGTTTGTGGATATGCATTCGAGAGGAATGGTCTTTCCCATGTGGCAGAACGGGTACATTGATGAAAATGGCAAGATCGTGCGCTCACCCACCGTCGATCGAAGCGTGCCCACTTCCTATGAGGTGTACAAGGAACTTTACGGTAAGGAGCCATCCGGCCTCGTATGGGAACTCTACAAGGCGGTGAATATCAATATCAGCCGGTTGGTTCGGACGTGGATTGTGCCGCCGGGGACACCGAATGTCAAAATAATACGTGCCTCCATTGAAAAGATGGCGGGGGATCCTGCCTTTGTTTCCGATTGGGAACGAACCTATGGTCAGGAGTTGGCGCCACTGAGAGTTCCCACGGAAACCGCGGAAAAGTTGAAAAACGATTTTCTCAAGCCGGCGCCCTGGCAAGAGGACCTGCGGAAATTCGTCAGCCGATAATTTTGTTCGTTGACCAGAATCGCACCGGGGTCTTAGTGAAAGGGACATGCTGGAATTCCAGCCATTGGTAGACTGTGTCAATTCGGTAACCTCGGAGCTGAAGATCCTGAGAACAGGCCGCAACGTTTCGTAAGTATTCAGGGTGAGAGTGGTTGGTTACGGTTTCACCCTGTGCTGTAAGAACCATTCGTACAGTTTGGGATTTCCATAGACCTGGTTGCCAATATCATGGGATCCGCCCGGAACAAGGGTCCATTTTGGGTGACCGCCTGCCGTGCGCACCTCCTCGATCATTCGCTTGTGTCTCGAGGGCCAGATAAGCGGGTCCCGGCTGCCGTGAAATGCCCATATGGGTATATCTTTGACCCGCACAGCCTTTTTGACATCGCCCCAGGTGGAAACGGGGGCGATGGCGGCAAAACGGTCCGGGTAGGTAGCCGCAAGCTCCCAGGAGGCGTGTCCTCCCAGACTGATCCCGGTAACGTATAGTCGCCTGGGGTCGATGGGATAGCGATCCAACACATGGTCGATCAAAGCGTCCAATAGTTTTATATCCCAGGTGCCTGTGGGGGTTTGTGGTGAGATGACAATAAAGGGAATCTCGAGACCGAGCTCGAGCTGTCTAGGCAGGCCACGACGGGTGACGATGCCGATATCGTCACCGCTTTCAAAGAGACCATGCAAAAACAGGATGGCCGGCCAAACTTGCCCCGCACCCGTAGATTTATTGAAACCGATGGGTTCGTAGAGAAGATAACTGAATGTGACCGATGCAGGTGTCCGCTCAGAGTGGCGTAAAAAGCTCTCAATCTTCTCCTTGGAAATGGGAATAGGAACGGCGCAACCTCCTAGCAGCAAAGAAACCATTAGGAGACTGGTCAGAAATTTTTGCAGCTGGGTAAGTTGTGATCCAGGGAATCGCGGACGTTGCAAACAAGAAAGTTTGCTCAATAGTGTCACCCTCGGGGTTGGGTTGGCTCCCCGGATTTGTGTGTGAGACTTGATATCGATCATTAGAACAGCAATAATCGTGACACCTTGTCCGAAACGAACGGGACAGCGCTAGTCAATAGAAATTCCCCTTATCCTTAATATGATTATCACCCTCATCGTCATCGAAACCCTTTTGGTTGTGGTTGCGCAGCTGATGCTCCGTCACGGTGCAATCAAGCTGGAAATGCCCATGCTGAGCTCCGGCATCATCCTCGAAACAATACAGAATATCTGGATCATGTCCGGGCTGGCGCTGCATGGTGTGAGCTTCTTTCTTTACGTCATTATCCTTTCCAAGTTGAGACTCAATGTATTCTACCCAGTTGCAACGAGCGCATCGCTGATCCTCATCACCGTGCTATCCGTTCTGATCCTGAAAGAGAAAATCACTGCCGTTCAGACCGTTGGAATCTGTGTCATCATGGTGGGCATGGTGCTGGTGTTCGTGGAGAGAGGATAAACGGGCCTGACCGGTTACCGCTTGGTATTGTTCATCTACGACTAGCCGAACAACGTCGCGCCGTTCACTGATTCGTTGGAACCGTCAGAAATAAGATTCCAGCGTACCTTCCCGTTTGATGTCCAGAGTGGCGCAGTGGAAGCCCCCTCCAAACATCTTGTAGTTCATGAAGGGGCATGGGATGGGCTCGAAGCCCCAGTCCTTGAATTTTTTAATCATGGAGACTTGCGACTTTTCCACCACGACTCGTTTCTGGTCGAGCATCAAGACGTTCAGGCTGATCCATTTGCTGACCATGGAAAGATAGAATCGCCACCCTGCGGGATACGGGTCAGGCTCCGGCGCGACCAGGATGTCCCAAGACTTGAGAACCGGGGGTAGCCGGTCCACGTCCACGAAGTCGGGGTTGACCAGGACCTTTCCGGGGGCGAGAGGGATAAAGGTGGTGTCGATGTGCATGGGCTGGCGGCAACGGGTCTCTACCTCGTGGATCCTGAACCCATCTCCCAAGAATCGTCGTAACCACTCGATGCCGGTGTAATTCGTCACATTGCTCTTGGTGACAAACAGGTCTCTACCACACCTCACGAAATCCGCGGCGTCGAACACAATCTCCGACTCGTTGATGATATAGCGCATGGGCTCATCTTTGGCCGGTGGAGTGTAATCGCGCTCGTAAAGCGAATCCAACAGCCTGGGTTTCGGAGCGGAAATCCATTTGGCACCCTTTTTCCAATACTCCGTGAGCAGAGTGTGGTAGGTCTGAATCTCGAAATAACGGGAGCGCCAGGCCATGGGTGTCTCAAGAATCGTGTCACCGATCACCAGCAAGCCGTCCCGAGGACTGGCGGTACAAAACCCCTTGGCTTTCCAATGGGGGCTTCTGAAGGGCTTGGAAAAATCCAGCACGTCGGGTCGGCGAACCGTGATTCCTTCCGCTTCGAGAATATGGATGAATTCGTTCAACTCCTGCTGTGCCGGCTCCACAATCAGCTTGGGATAGAGCCGGCCTGCAATGGGACGGTATAACTTTGCAGCCGTAGAAGGTAGGCTCTGGGTGAACAAAACGTGGTTATTCGGGATGGTGGCGTACTCGAGGCGTCCGACGATAACTTCTTTCAGCGGGTCCCACTCGTTATGAGTGTTGACGGGGCAATGCTGATTTTGAGCATGGGCCTCGTTGGTAAGAAAATCACTTTTACTAAGGGACGATTCCATATCGGCTGATGTGCCCTCTGCTTCGAAGAATAATTTCTAAAATACGACCATAGAGCATAGGTTGAAACATAGCAATCTCGCGGGGGTTCTGAGACACTGTCTAGAGGGCAGCCCGCAAGGATTGGCATAGATTGACTTATAAAGAATTATTCAGATACTATCCAGCCGATAGTTCCACCCGGTACCCATTTGGCAAACGAGCCATGATCGAAGGGAAGGGTTGCCATGTCGAAAGACCTTGAACTCACGCTCATGCTGGCTGATTACCACCGGACTCGGCCTATTCTTTCCGGAGAGGTCCCCGCCAATGGTATCAAGTTCAAACGAACCTCGGCGGTTCCGGGAGAAGCCTGTATGAGACCGGTGTACGAAGAATTTGATGTCGCCGAGATGTCCCTTTCCTGGTACGTCATGGCCCGAATGCGAAAGGAACCGGTAATTGCTCTACCCATCTTTCCTCTGAGAATGTTCATCCACCCTTATATTTTTTGCGCGGCCTCCTCGGATATCAACCGTCCCCAGGATCTTAGAGGTAAACGGGTAGGAATGGACGAATATCGCTTGACGGTGGGGCTTTGGGCGAGAGGTATTTTGCGGGAATTTTACGGTGTATGGCCCCAGGAAATGACCTGGGTGACATCCGTTCCAGAGAAAGCGGGATTTTCACCGGCGGAAGGCGTCCGGATTACCACTCAAGATGTTAGTACTGAGAAGCTTTTATTGGACGGTGAGATAGACGCACTCATCCCGCCCAATATCCCTCCTTCCTTTAGGCGAAAGGATCCTCGAATTCGCCGATTATTTGACGATTGCAGCGAAACGGTGGAGGGGTACTTTCAGCAAACTGGGATCTTTCCCATCACCCATACGCTGGTGATGCGCGAATCGCTTGTTGAGGAGCATCCTTGGATAGCCGCAGAGTTGGTCCGGGTATTTAACAAAGCGGAGCGGCTTTGCAGAGAGTCCTACGACTATGCCAAGCGACTCTTCTTTCCCCGGGCGGTTCTTATTCTGGAAGAGGAGGAGGAAACCTTCGGTGACAATCCATGGGCCCACGGATTGGGAGAACAAAACCGGGTGACCGTGGAAAAATTCCTCGAATACGCCCAGGAGCAAGGTTATATTCCCCATCGTCCAACCGTAACGGATATCTTTTTTTCAGAAGGAGCGTAGGCGCTTGAAAGGTTCCATATCCTTCCATCGCGTGTTTCCGTCACGGTTCAAAAATCTAAACTAGTTTGGATTGACCGTCAGTAGTTGTTTCCTCGGATCAGCCTGACATAGGGTTATTGGACGTTGGTTTAGGGCTCGGTCCGCATACTCAAAAACCGGGTCACACTGGGAGATTCGATCGGATCTGATGAAGTTCCGCCGTGTCATCCGAATTCGATCCTGATTAACAGGTTAGAAAAAAGGGATTTTGATGCCAAAACAAAAGACGGGCCGAAAGATGGCGGCCGGGAACCTCGTAGATCCGGTTACCCTTGAAGTCATTCGACATGGTATCGTTTCCATCACCGACCAGATCGACGCCAACATGACCCGGACGGCGTTCAGCCCTTATATCTACGAGTACAAAGACTATGCGGTGGGCATCGTAAGCGCTGACGGGGGGCTCATGGCGCAGTCCAGGGGCGGGATGCCGGTGTTTGTTGCCGATTCCGTCGGGGCGGCCGTGCAGGACGGATTGCGAGTCTATGGCCGCAGGAACTTTCACAAGGGCGACGTCGTGGTTTGCAACCACGCTGCCGTTCAAGGCCAGCATCTGAACAACACGGTTATGTACACACCGGTCTTCGCGGGCCCACAGGGCGACCAGTTGATCGGATTCTTCGCCATCAACTGCCATTGGATCGATATCGGCGGTTCCGCCATTGGATCCGTCTCCTACTCTTCCACTGACATTTTCATGGAGGGACTACAGCTCCGTTCCATCAAGCTCTGGTCCAGGGGAGAGCCGATCCAGGAAGTGTACCGCATCATCGAGAACAACACCCGGTTTCCCGCCGAGCTGCTCGGCGATATCGAGGCTCAGTTAGGCGGTTGTTTGCTTGGACGTGACCTCGTAGCGACCATGGCGAATAAATACGGGGTAAAAAAGTTTCTCAGTGCCATAGATATGATCCTTGACCAGTGCGAGGCCGCCGCCCGCGAGCAGATCCGTGGAATTGCGGACGGTACCTACGAAGGGGAGGGTTTCCTCGATAACGACGGCATTCACGAAGATCAAATTCCCATAAAGGTAAGAGTCATTGTCGACGATGATGAGATGACCATGGACTATACGGACATGGCGGAGCAGGTGGCGGGTTGTATCAATTCGGGAATGCACGGGGGAGGTAGGACTACGGCCCGCGTGGCTTTCAAGTATCTGGTGGCTCCCAATGAACCGGCCAACGAAGGAACGTTTCGACCTCTTAAACTCATTCTCCCGGAAGGTAAGATCCTGAGTGCCCACCAGACCGCGGCCATGGGGCTTTACAGCATTCCGTTTCCCACGGTGATTGATGCCATCATCAAGGCGCTGGAGCCGGCTCTGCCAGAGAAAGTGACGGGTGCTCATTTTGGAACGTTTTCATCGCTTCGCTTCTCCGGCAAGCGCCTCGATAACGGAGCGCCGTTCAACTCCAACGATAGTGGGCACGGAGGTTGGGGGGCCTGCGCTTTTCATGACGGTGCGGGCCCGTTTCGGACCATGGCCCACGGCGACACAAGGATCATTCCCGTGGAGTTACAGGAATCCATGTATCCATATCGGATCGAAGAGTTTTGTCTACGCCAAGACTCCGCTGGTCCGGGTACCTGGAGAGGAGGATTGGGTTTCGAGAAACAGTACGTCATCCTTGCGCCCTGCAAGCTCTGGGCAAACTTCGATCGTGTGGGCTGTCCTCCCTGGGGTGTTCAGGGGGGGAAAGAGGCCAAGGCAGGTCAGGTGTTGATCATAAAAAAGGGGACCCAGGAACCTCAGGTCATATACAAGACCGAAAATTTTGTGCTTGGGATGGGAGATCGCGTGCGTGTCGCCACGGGTGGCGGGGGCGGCTATGGGCCACCTTCGAAGCGGCCCATCGAGCTGGTTGAACGGGACGTCCTTCAAGGTTACGTTTCAAGCGAGAAGGCACGCGAGGATTACGGGGTGGTCGTCGAATCCAACGGAAAGGCCTACCGTTTGTGACTGACGGAGAGAGGCCGGACATCCATTTCACTCAATTAGACTTCGAATCATAACATGCCGTTCGTCGTAGCCGTGGATATTGGCGGTACCTTTACCGACCTGGTTGCCTACGATCACGAAACCCGAAAAGTGATCTATGCGAAGAGTCCCACCACCTATGACAATTTCGTCGAGGGGATTCTCCAATGCTTTGAGAAGTCTCAAGTCGCTGCAAAACAGGCGACCCTGGTGAACCACGGAACGACGCTCGTTATCAATTCACTCATCCAACGCCGTGGAGCCAGAGCGGCGCTGGTGACCAGCGCGGGGTTCCGGGATGTTTTGGAGATCGCGCGGGGCAACCGGCCTGATCCATTCGACCTCTACTACCAGCGGGATGAACCGCTGATTTCTCGCCACATGCGCTTTGAGGTGCGCGAGCGGTTAGACAGTAAGGGGCAGGTGGTTGATCCCTTGGACCTTCCTTTCTTAGACCGGCTGGCTGAGCAGTTGAAAAAACTAGAGGTGGAGGCGGTGGCGGTCTTCTTCATGAACTCCTACATCAACCCGGATCACGAACAGGCCGCTGCCGAGGCCCTCAGGAGGCTTCTACCGGATGTCTATGTAACGTATAGCACGGACATTACGCGTGAGTGGTACGAATATGAGCGGTGCTCCACAGTAGCCGCCAATGCCTACGTAGGACCGCTGGTCAATACCTATATTCAGAAGTTGCAAAGCGACTTGGAAAACCAGGGTTTTGAGGGATCGCTGTTCATGATGGGGTCCAACGGCGGTCTGCTGTCTTCGACCCGGACCTGTCGGCAGCCCATCGGACTGGTAGAGTCGGGTCCCATCGGCGGGTGTATTGGTGCCGCCGCTTATGCCAAAGCCCTCGGATTCAAAAACGTTATCGCGTTCGATATGGGAGGAACTACGGCGAAAAGCGCTCAGGTGGAGAACGGAATTTTCTCGGTAGATTCTATTTACTATGCCGGTGGCTACGTCCGTGGGTTTCCCATCAAGTCTGCGGTCATAGACATCGTAGAGGTAGGATCCGGCGGAGGGTCCGTTGCCTGGATGGACAATCAGAAGCGCCTGCACGTGGGGCCCAAAAGCGCAGGGTCGGCACCGGGTCCGGCCTGTTATCTCCGTGGTGGATCCGAACCCACGGTAACCGATGCGAATCTAGTGTTGGGCCGTCTCGACGCTGATCACTTTCTTGGCGGTGAACTGCGGCTCGACCTGGAGGCGGCCCGCGACGCCATCAAACAGCGGGTGGCGGATCCGCTGGGTTACCATGGGCCTGACGGTGTCGTCGAGATGGCGGACGGAATCTTATCCATCGCCACCGTGACCATGGCGGGCGCAATCCGGCAAATCTCCGTTGAGCGCAAACTCGATCCAAGGGATTTTGTGCTTTTTAGTTACGGTGGCGCGGGTCCGCTTCATGCGTGTTCCCTCGCCCATGAACTGGCAGTGCCAACGGTGGTCGTACCACCGGAACCGGGGAACTTCTCGGCCATCGGTATGCTCCTAGCCGATGCGCGAATCGATACTTCAGAGACATTTGTCGGCTTGCTGGAAGATTCTACCGTTGCGAAAATAAACAAGGCCTTTGGTGAGATGGAGCGCGCAGCCGCTCAAGGACTTGCTGACGAATTTGGCACCAGGGATGTTTTCTTTGAACGCCACGCCGAGATGCGGTATCGGGGGCAGCGGCACAACATACGGGTTCCGGTGTCAGGGCTGAAAGACGCCGTTACCATCCGAAAGGCTTTCGAACATGACTACCGGCGGCGTTACGGTCACGCGGATGAAAAGGCTCCGGCCGAATTTCAGGCTCTTCACCTTTCCGCTTTCGCCCGATTGCAACAACCGGAAATCGCGCGGTTGCCTCGGCCCGCACACTCGGATTCAGGTGAGCGAATTCGACAGGTCTATTTCGGAAACTCGGGTGGTATGGTGGATACGAAGATCTTTACCAGGGAAAGCCTCGACCCCGGATTCATCGGAACGGGTCCAGCAGTCATAGAGGAATACGGCTCCACCACGGTTGTCTGGCCTGGCGACCGCTTCGAGATAGGCGACATGCACGAGATTCGTATCGAGATATCAAACGGGTAAGAGAAAGGTTTGTGACGCGGACCAGCTAGGGCAGTGTAGATTGTCAACTTAAGCGCTAGCGATTTTACAGGGCACTCCACCCGCCGACGAGCAAGCGAACGCCGACAACGAATAGGCCCGTGGAAAGGGCCACCGTGAGCCAGCGGGAGCCAAAGCGCACCGAAATGCGAGGGCCGATCTGTCCGCCGACAAGCGTCCCCACGGATAAAGCCGCCGCCACGATCCATTGGCCTTGAAGGTCCCCCTGGAGGATATTCGTCCCATTGGCGATGGCGGCGGTACCCATGACCATGAAATGGGAAGTGGCCGTCGCAATCTCGATGGGGATACCGAGCAAGAGTACAAACGCCGGCACGTTGAAGATACCCCCGCCGACGCCCAACAAGCTGGCGAGAAAACCCACAACGAAAGTCATAACCGTTCCCACCCGACGATGAACGTTGTATTCAAAAACCCTGCCACCGGCGTCTTCGATGCGGCTCGGTTCACCCGCCCGGAGTGGTTTCCCCTCGACGAGGAGTTTGGATGGCCTGAAGATTAGGTAGACCGAGAGAACCGTGAGAAGTGTGCCGAGTACGACTTGGAAGAGACCCCGATCGATATGATTTACGGCCAGGGCGCCCATGACGCTNNCTTCCGGGAAGCGTCGCAACGAGAAATAAAAGCCCCGATTTATAGTCGATCCGTTTCGCCTGCGCATAATAGTAGGTCCCGGAAAGACTGTTGACGAGCACAGCGACCAGGGAAACGGCGGTGACGACTGCAGGGCTGATGGTGTCGTCCATCAGCAAAAGTATGGGTACGATAATGAAACCGCCGCCCGCGCCGATCATGGCACCCCAGGTTCCTGCCACGAGACCCACCGTGGCGAGCTCTACGATTTGGATCCAATCCAATTGATTTTACTCCATGAACGGTCAGAGATGTTTTTTGGCGAAAGCTCGGTGTTAGCCTTAGCCCCAAGGCCCGGAACCTGTCAAGGTCATTGAAGTGATTCTAGTCGAAAGCATGCTTTGAAAACCAGTTGCCCGTTCAATAGTTTCGGGAAGGAATGGGTTTTTGTGATATATTTTTCAGTTACCAGTGGATTGGTCTTGCTAAATACGCGGTTCCTTGTAAATAGTTTCATGGAAACCTAACAGAACCGAAAGGAGAGTCCACCGTGGCTGACAAAGCGATTGAGGTCTTGTTGAAAGAGGGTAGGAGCTTCCCTCCACCCAAGTCGTTCAAGAAATCGGCAAATCTTACCAATAAGAAGGTTTACGAACAGGCGCGCAAAAACCCACAAAAATTTTGGGCCAACGCGGCAAAGGAGCTGGACTGGATCAAACCCTGGAAGAAAGTGCTGGAATGGGATTGTCCCTGGGCCAAATGGTTTATTGGAGGCAAGATCAACGCCTCCTACAACTGCCTCGATCGCCATGTGAAGACAACGCGCAAGAACAAGGCCGCGATTATCTGGGAAGGGGAGCCCGGAGACGAGCGGGTGCTCACCTATCGGGAGGTGTGGCGGCAAGTCAATCAATTCGCCAACGTTCTCAAAAAGCTGGGAGTCAAGCGTGGAGACCGAGTGGCCCTTTATATGGGGATGATTCCCGAGCTTCTCATCGCGATGCATGCTTGCAATCGCATCGGTGCCATTCACAGCGTGGTCTTCGGCGGCTTCAGCGCGGAATCACTGCGGGACCGGATCAACGACGCTCAGGCCAACCTCCTCGTTACTGCGGACGGCGGCTACCGGCGCGGCGGCATTGTGCCCCTCAAACGAAGCGCTGACGATGCCTTGCAGGGTAGTCCGTCAGTAAAAAATGTCGTGGTCGTGAAACGCATCGGCGAGGCCGCCGGGGCAACCATGACCAGCGGTCGGGATCACTGGTGGCATGAGTTGATGGAGGACGCCGATCCGTGGTGTCAGCCGGAAGCCATGGACAGCGAGGATATGCTCTTTACCCTCTACACCAGCGGGACCACGGGAAAACCAAAGGGGATCGTACACACCACGGCAGGGTACCTCCTGGGAGTCTACCTTGCGAACAAGTGGATCTTCGACATGAAAGATGAAGACGTCTTCTGGTGTGCGGCGGATATTGGTTGGGTCACGGGGCACACCCATATTGTTTATGGTCCCATGGCCAATGGCGTGACCCAGGTGATGTACGAAGGATCGCCGGACTGGCCAGATAAGGATCGGTTCTGGCGGATCGTGGAAAAATACGGAGTTACGATCTTTCATACCGCGCCTACGGCGATCAGGACGTTTATGCGGTGGGGCGACGAGTTTCCCAAAAAACACGACCTCAGCACTTTGAGGTTGTTGGGGAGCGTCGGCGAGCCCATCAATCCCGAGGCTTGGATGTGGTACCACCGGATTATTGGTCAGGGACGCTGTCCCATCGTGGATACGTGGTGGCAGACGGAGACGGGACATCCTTTGATTACTCCCATACCGGGAGTCACGACGTTAAAACCCGCTTCCGCAACCCTGCCTTTTCCCGGCATCGAGGCCGATATCGTTGATGAACAGGGGAAGTCAGTTCCCAAGGGGGGTGGCGGTTATCTGGTGTTGACCAAGCCTTGGCCTGCCATGCTGCGCACCATCTATGGCGACCCGGACCGTTTCATTGAACAGTACTGGAGTCGTTTTCCGGGGAAATACTTTGCGGGAGATGGTGCCAAGAGAGACAAGGGTGGATACTATTGGCTGCTGGGAAGGGTCGACGATGTGATGAACGTGGCGGGGCACCGAATCAGTACCATGGAGGTTGAAAGCGCGTTGGTGGACAACGCAAGTGTGGCGGAAGCTGCGGTGATCGGAAAGCAGCATGAGGTGAAAGGACAGGCCATCTGCGCCTTTGTCTCGCTCAAAGCAGGAGTGGAGAACCGGCCGGAGCTCGTGAACGAGTTGAAAGCTCACGTGGGTAAGAAAATCGGTCCCATCGCTCGGCCCGACGAGATTCTTTTTGCCGCAGAGCTTCCCAAGACGCGGAGCGGTAAGATCATGAGGCGTCTGCTGCGTGACATCGCGGACGGTCATGCCCTCGGAGATACCACGACATTGGCGGATCCCGCCGTGGTGGCCAGGCTCAAAGAGCAGTACGCGGAGGATTGAGGAATATTGCGCATTTTCCTTGCGGCTTCTTTGCTTCTGCTCCTTGCCGGATGCACCAACTATCGGGTCGTAAGCGGTGGTGAGGTCAAACGGGACAGAGTAGAGGAGATCAAAATTGCGCTAGCGGAGATGCGCGGTTTGAATTTTACGTCCGAGGTCCCCATCGAGGTGAAAAGCAAGGCGGAAATGGGGGAATATCTAGAGGCCAGCTTGGTCCGGGACTATGGTGATCAGGAACTCGAGAATCTCTCCCTTGCTTATGCCAAGCTCGGCCTGCTCCCCCAAGGGTTGGACCTGAAAGCGGCTCTCCTGAAAGTATTTTCCGACCAGGTAGTGGCATTCTACGATCCCAAAGTGAGGAAGCTTCTCTTGCCGGCGGACCTGGTGGGAGGAGTGGCCGTCAACGCGGTCCAGTTCCTGGCCCAACGGGACATCATGGGCGAGATGGTGCTGGCTCATGAGTTGACCCATGCGCTCCAGGAGCAGCATTTCGCCATCGGCCGAAAGCTCGACCTGACGGACAACGATGACCGGACTTTGGCATTCCGTTGCGTCGTGGAGGGAGACGCTTTGCTGGCGGGATTCGGCACCCTATGGGGTCATCTGGACGACGAAAAAATAGAGCAGATCAATGCCTCTGTCGTAGGGAATCTCCAGGAAACGCGATCCTCACTTTCCGAGGATGTCCCTGCGGCCATCATGGAACAGCTGCTGTTTCAATACTACGGCGGCATTTCCTTTGTGTCGAGAACCCTCAAGCAAAAAGGATGGCGGGGAATCGATCAAATCTTTGCCAACCCGCCTCAATCCACCGAGCAGGTTCTGCATCCGGAAAAGTACATCGATAAGCCGGATCCCCCTACCCTTATCGAGCTGCGGGAGCTTTCCCCATTGTTTCCATCCGAGTGGGAGGAAATCGAAAACAACGTTTTAGGAGAACTCATGGTTCGGGTGCTTTTCACGGAGTACCTTTCCGAGAGAGAGGGCAAATCCATAGCGGAAGGCTGGGACGGTGATCGGTTTATCGCGTACCGGGACGGTGATCGCGTTGCTTTTGTCTGGGCTGCCGTCTGGGATTCTTTTGTGGATGCAAAGGAGTTTGCGGAGAACTATGAAAAAATCCTATCCCGGAAAAATCGCGGACAAGAGATGGACAATTTTCAGGTTTACATCGAACAACGGGAGCGGAAGACGCTGGTCGTGGAAGGATTAGGAGGGCGTCAGATCAGGAAACAGATCGAGAATATTTGGCGCAAGATGCGTTTGAAAGAGGAGGCTCCTCCAAAACCGTTTTCCGCCTCGCCTGCACCGTCAACCGTGCCGCTCTAGCCATGTTCAGGAGCCCAATTTTCCCTTTTTTTCCTTGAACTAAGGGCAAAATTTGTGCTAGCCGTTAATAGCCGTTGCATTTCTCGACTCGTTTTAAGGGTGGGAAAGAGGCAGAGGCCTGTCCGAGTCTAAATTGCATCAATGTGAGCGCAAAAAATCCTACAGAGAGACGAGGTAATCCCCTACTATGATGGAATGGCTTCCAGAGAATGTATCCACCTATGGTGACCAGATCGACGGAATTTTCTATTTCATCTACTACCTTACGGGTGGCGTATTTGTTCTTGTTACGGTGCTAATGATTATTTTTCTCATCTCGTACCGTCACAAGGAAGGGCGGCGAGCGGTCTATTCCCATGGCAATACCGCGCTCGAGATTACCTGGACTGTGATCCCGACGATCATTCTGTTTGCCATCTCCTTTGTGAGTGCAGCCACCTGGGCGAATATTAAAATCAAAGCTCCCCCAACCGATTTTGAAGTCATAGTAACGGGCAAACAGTTCAATTGGGAGATTGTCTATCCCGGACCGGATAAGAAATTGGGGACCCAGGATGATTTCAAGGTCGACAACGAGATGCATGTCCCGGTGAACAAGGTTATCCGTGTACGTCTCGCAGCAACGGATGTCATCCACAGTTTTTTCCTACCTAATCTACGGATCAAGCAGGACGCGGTGCCTGGACGGGAGTCCATCGTATGGTTCGAGGCTACCAAAACCGGAAAATACGAGCTTCCCTGTGCCGAGCTTTGCGGCTTTGGACACTCCGGTATGCTCGGGTGGCTCTTCGTCGATACCCCTGAGGACTATGCGAAGTGGGAGCGAGAAGCCAGGCAATAGCGAGCCCCCGAACGATCCAGTTTGAAAGTTCTAATCATCCACGGACGGAGGAATTGAAGAATGAGTGATTCCGGAGCGGCCCAAGTTGCGCATGGGGGCCATCACGAAGACCTGGGGTTCTTACGAACCTACGTGTTCTCAACAGATCATAAGATGATTGCCCGCCAGTTTCTTTTCATGGGGCTGGCGATGCTCGTCATCGGTGGCTTTCTGGCGATGTTGATGCGTTGGCAGCTGGCCTGGCCGGAAACAGCGGTTCCGGGCATGGGCTGGGTGGCTGAGCCCACCATGTATGAAGGGATCATCCCGCCTCAGACCTACAATATGCTTTTCACCATGCATGCGACCATCATGATCTTCTTTGTGGTGATGCCGATCATGGTGGGTTGCTACGGAAACTACCTCATACCGCTCATGATCGGCGCGGGGGACATGGCCTTTCCGGTCCTCAATATGCTGTCATTCTGGGTAGGTCTTCCGGCGGGTATTATTATGGTTGCGAGTTTTTTTGTGCCCGGCGGGGCGGCCGCCGCAGGTTGGACCTCCTACGCCACCCTTTCCGCCAAAGCGGTTTATACGGGAGTGAATTGGGGACATAACCTGTGGCTCATCAGCCTCCTCTTGTTTACCATCTCCTCGCTGATGGGCTCCATCAATTACATCACGACCATCGTGAATATGCGTGCGCCGGGCATGAGCTATTTTCGCATGCCCTTGGTGATCTGGTCGCTGTTTATCACCGCCATTCTTGGGCTACTGGCTCTCCCGATTCTCACCGCCGCCCTGGCCATGCTGCTCTTCGATCGGACTCTCGGTACAAGTTTCTTTCTGCCCGAGGGAGGTGGAGATCCCTTGCTCTGGCAACACTTGTTCTGGTTCTTCGGTCACCCGGAAGTGTACATCCTGGTGCTGCCAGCCATGGGAGTGACGTCGGATATCCTTTCGGTGTTTGCTCGCAAGCCTATTTTTGGTTATCGGGCCATGGCGTTTTCCATGATCGCGATTGCGTTTCTCTCATGGATCGTTTGGGGACACCATATGTTTGTCAGCGGCATGAACCCGGTCCTGGGCACGGCCTTCATGATGACCACCATGGTTATTGCCGTCCCTTCGGCCATCAAGACGTTTAACTGGCTGGGCACCCTGTGGGGAGGTTCCATCCGTTTCACCACGCCGATGCTGTTCGGCCTTGGGTTCGTCTCGGCCTTCGTTATAGGCGGACTGAGCGGCATCTTCATGGCCTCCACCCCGGTGGATATCTTTATTCATGATACGTACTACATTGTGGCCCATTTTCACTATGTGGTGGCCGGGATCATCTTCGCCATGTTTGCGGCCATCTATTTCTGGTTCCCGAAGATGTTCGGCCGTATGATGAATGAAACCTGGGGCAAAGTTCACTTCTTCCTCACGTTTATCTTTTTCAACGCGGCTTTCTTCCCGATGCACTTTCTGGGCGTAGGCGGCCACATGCGGCGGATTTATAACCCCCTGCAGTACGAGTTTCTCGCCGGCATGCAGCATTGGAACGTGTTCATTACCATGAGCGCTTTTATCCTGGTGGCCGCTCAGTTCATTTTTGTTATCAATTTCTTCTGGTCTTTGTTTGCCGGTAAGCGAATCGAAGAAAACCCCTGGGAGGCCAACACGCTTGAATGGGCTGCGCCTTCCCCGCCACCCCATGGCAATTTCCTTTCGGCGCCCGAGGTGTATCGCGGTCCCTACGAGTACAGTTCGCCGGAGGTTCGGGAGGACTATCTCCCTCAAAATCGGCGGCTCGCGGGCAGCTCGGCGGTTGGTGGCCATTAGGAAATAAATTTGCTGTGCCCCGCGTCCATGTCGGGGCTTGGACTTCCACGGCACAGGAAATATTCGCGTCGATGAGCGATTCAGGAAACCAGCACACACAATGGCGGTACTCCCGCGCAGTTCACGGGCTTGCGCTTTTTACCGCCTGTGCGACCGGCCTACTGCTTATCATAGGGGGTCTGGTGACGAGCAAAGGGGTAGGGCTGGCCGTGCCGGATTGGCCTACCACGTTCGGCCACAACATGTTTCTCTACCCGTGGTCCCAAATGGTGGGTGGAATCTTTTATGAGCACAGTCATCGATTGGTTGCCTCCGGGGTCGGTTTCCTGACGTTGGTTCTTGCGGTGGTTTTGTGGTGTAAAGAATCCCGAAGATGGGTCCGTTGGCTCGGGACCGTTGCGCTTGTGCTGGTTGTTTTCCAGGGCGTGCTGGGAGGCCTTCGAGTCGTGCTGTTGAACCAAGGGTTTGCGCTGTTTCACGGTGCCCTGGCTCAGATCTTTTTCGCTCTGGTTGTGAGCCTGGCACTTTTTACCTCAAGGGAATGGGGTGAAGACCCCAAGGGCATTCGAGTAGCCGGAATGAAGCGAATTCGCCGCCTGAGTTTGTTCACAACGGGGTTGATTTTCCTCCAGGGCATCCTGGGTGCGGTATTGAGATTCACCGGTATGTACGCGGAGATTCATATTCTGGTGGCGGTGCTCGTGGCCGTTCATGTGGTCCTGGTTACCGTGCGGCTACAGAGTGTGGAAGCTCGACGTGCCAAAATTGCAGCTCCAGCCATGTTTTTGGGGGGGCTGTTAATTCTACAACTGGCCTTGGGTTTGGGATCCTATGTCGGAAAGTTTGCTCCCCTGGAAATCGTATTGGCCCAAGGTGCTGTTGTTGGGCTAACCACCTCTCACATGTTTGTGGGAGCTCTGATGTTCGCCACAAGCCTGGTCCTGACCCTTCGTTGTTACCGCCATCTGGCGATGCCCGAAACGCAGTCGAGGAGCGCAATTTTTTCCGCCGAGGTGCCCGGCGGATCTGAACAGGTCTCCTTATGAATTTTCGTACCGATGCTTTAGATGTTACGTTGAATGGCAGCCTGCGGTGGGCGGCGGACCTGATCGAGCTGACCAAGCCCCGGCTGGTTCTTATGGTGGTTATCACCACCTGTGTTGGTTACTACCTGGGCTCCGGTGAGGTCCTGGCCTATTGGCCGTTGATCAACGCGCTGTTGGGCACCGCCCTCGCCGCAGGCGGGACTTTAGCCCTGAATGAGGTCATGGAACGAAAGACGGACGCCATCATGGAACGGACGCGTCATCGACCGCTACCGGAGGGTCGAATTCAGCCCCTGGAGGCGCTGGTCTTTGGAATTCTGTGCACTGTTATCGGCCTCACGTTCCTCGCCGTAACCTCCAATCCTCTAAGTGCCTTTATCACCGCTTTGATCGTCGTTAGCTATCTTTTTGTTTATACTCCGCTCAAACAAAGGACGCCCCTATGCAGTCTGGTAGGCGCTATCCCGGGGGCCCTGCCGCCGATGATCGGATGGGTCGCGGCTCGCGGTAGCCTGGGTGTGGAGCCATGGATACTCTTTGGAATCCTTTATCTGTGGCAGATTCCCCACACTCTGGCCATTGGGCGTCTCTACCGCGAGGACTTCGCCCGGGCGAACATCAAATTCCTCCCGGTGGTTGATCCTGACGGTAACCGGACCGGACGTCAGGTAGTGGGTTATACGCTGGCTTTGTTGTTGTTGAGTCTTTTGCCCGCATATCTTGGACTCGCGGGTTGGTGGTATGGCACAACGGCAGTCTTGTTAGGGCTGGGGTTTCTTGCCTGTGCCGTTCTGCTTGCCATTGGCCAAGGGATGGCTCAGGCAAGACGACTGCTGTTTGCTTCGCTGATTTATTTGCCGGTGGTCTTGCTCGTCATGGCTATAGACCGAATCACGTCATAGAACGAGATGAGAGAGATGGTTGGAGCGGACAATAAACAGAACAGTCGACGTTTCGGTATGGCGCTGGCTTTATTGATGCTTGTTTATGTGGCCGCAGTGATCGTTTTCATCATTGCGTATTAGGCTCTTGGGTTAACAATCCATGGCAAGAAGCTCTGCCGCACGGCGAATGGATGACGTCTCTCCTGAGGAAAACCTCTGGAGTCCTACTTTTAGCGGGGGGCCGCCACCTCCGTCGGCAGCACCGGCCTTAAGCAACGCGCGCCTTGGACTCTTAATGTTTCTTGGGGCCGAGGCCATGTTCTTCGCCGGACTCATTGGTGCTTTTCTGGTATTTCGGTTGGGGGCGGAGGTTTGGCCGCCCCTGGATCAACCGCGGCTACCGGTGAGGGTGACGGGTATCAATACGGTCATACTGCTTGCTAGCGGGGTTACCTGTTACCTTGCATTGAAAGCCGTCAGGTTTGGCGATATGAAAGGCCTCCTGCGATGGATTCTCACCACCGTCGTCCTGGGGACTATTTTTTTGACCATCCAGGGTTATGAGTGGGTTCGGCTGGTGGAGTATGGTCTCAGAGTTTCCAGCGGGACCTACGGGGCGACGTTTTACACCTTGATCGGCTTTCATGGACTGCATGTCTTTGGCGCAGTGATCTGGTTGTTGGTCGTCCAGTTCCAGTCGCGTCGCGGGCGATTCACCCCCCGCAATCATGCGGGCGTGGAGATCTGCTTTATGTACTGGGCGTTTGTTGTCGGGCTGTGGCCGGTTCTCTACGGCCTGGTTTATCTTTACTAGAAGAGAGCTCGTATGCTATTCGGTTCGACTTGCAAAGTTCGTTTGAAACAATGACAACGATGATCGCTTTAAATCATACCCAACCGGATGGGGACGTAAATCGATGATGTCGATGCTTTTAATTCCCGCGGTGGCGGCAGCCGTTGAAAATCCCATGTCTCATTCCCTGAACTGGGCGGTCTTGTTTTTGATCGCCATGCCGTACACCATTGTCGCCTCAGTAATCGGGTGGATCATCTATTTGACCTGGAAGGGAAATCAGAAGCGGGATAAGGTTCGTAAGCATAGTCCTATAATGCGCTTGATTGTGACACCAAAGGAGGGTGGAAGATGAGTGTAGCTGCTATGGATGCTTCGAGTGCACCGGCGGAAACTCCCTTAACGCCAGAAAGCTGGGGTAAGCTGGGGATGTGGTTGTTCCTGGTCGGTGATGCCATGAGTTTTGGCACACTGATCGCCGGGTACGGGATCCTGCGAATTATTAGCCCCCAATGGCCTGTTTCGTCTGAAGTGCTCGGCGTAAACCTGACTGCGTTCATGACATTCTTGCTTATCTGTAGCAGTGTGACGATGGTGCAGGGTTTGGAGGCGATCAAGGGAGGTGACCACAAGAGATTTCGCAGGAATCTAATTCTAACCATTCTCGGTGGGCTAGTATTCCTGGGCTTGCAGGCCTACGAGTGGACCCACCTCATTGGAGACATCTTGCCCCGCTACAATCTGACCTTTACGAATAGCCTATTTGCAACGACCTTTTTCATATTAACGGGATTTCATGGAATGCATGTGGCCGGGGGTGTGATTTACAATTTTTGCGTCCTGGTAGCGTGCGAACGAGGGAAATTCGGAGCTCAAGAGGTCGAGATTGCTGGGCTCTACTGGCATTTTGTCGATTTGGTCTGGATTTTGATCTTTACTTTTGTTTATCTGGTATGAGGGTACAAACCATGGCTGATTCTCACTCTAAATCCAACACGATTGCGATTTTTTGGTGGCTGCTTGCGCTGACGATACTCGAGGTGGGAGTAATTTATCTAAACATTCACAGGATCGGCATCATTATCCTGCTGGTGGGATTTGCGCTGGCGAAGGCTGCGCTGGTGGCCATGTACTTCATGCATCTCCGATTTGAGCGACTGACCATGGGGTTGATTGCTCTGACCCCGTTGATCATCTGTGCCTTTTTACTTCTGATGCTTGTGCCCGGAATGTCCTGATCTGGCCGTTGGTCCCGCTTTCACATCTGCCCGATATCAACGCGGGTCTGAACTCCCTGAGCACTCTTTGTTTGATTTGCGGATATTTTGCGATCAGACGCGGGCGGACATCGACCCATCGTGTCTTTATGCTGTCCGCGTGTGTCGCTTCAACACTCTTTTTAATTTCCTATCTCATCTATCACTATTACGTCGGTTCGGTGGCATTTCAGGGTGAGGGTTGGATCCGGCCCGTTTATTTCTCTGTGCTTATCACTCACGCTGTTCTTGCGGCGGCAATCGTTCCGCTGGTACTCATCACACTCACGAAGGCTCTCCGGGGAAGCTTTCAGTCCCATAGGCGAATCGCCCGGTGGACATTCCCCATCTGGCTATACGTATCCGTGACGGGCGTGGTGGTTTACTGGATGCTGTACCGGCTCTAAATGGCATGCTTCGGTAAAGATTTTCTCGCCAAGACGCCACCGAACTTAAATCCGAATATCGAAATCCGAAACAATGTCAAATTCTCAATACACGAAATCCAAAACCTTCCAATGAGATCTTCACCCGTGTTTCTCTTTGTCTTGGATTTAAGATTTTGAGCTTTCCCTTTTTGTTTCGAATTTCGTGATTCGTGCTTCGAATTTCTAACTTATTTGCGCTCTGCTCTTTGCCGTAACGCCGTCTTTGCGCGAGTTCTTGTCTCCCGGAAACTTTTTGATCTTTGCCCAGACCTAGCCCATCTTTTTGTGGATCAGCCAGACCAATCCCAGGAAGACGAGGGAGCCAAGGAAGGCTGATAAGAGGTCCTGAAAGCTTATCGCGAGAGCGCCCAGGCCCAGGTCGATGTTAAATGCACGAACGATGGTCCCACCAATCAAGGCCCCGATGAGACCGATCGCAAGGTTGGCGATGGGTCCGAAACCCTTCTTGGTGCCTTTTACGACCAGGCCCGTGAGTGAGCCGGCCAGGGCTCCCACAATAAGCCAAACGATGATTTGACTTGCCGTTATATTCATGACGTACTCGTCCTCTCGTCCGTTTCCCAAATCCCCGGCAAGGTTACTTTGTCGGGGTCAGCTTATGGGCCGCGAGCTGTCTTCCCACAATACCGGAAGAGACAATGAACTTGAAGGCCTCCTCCACATTGTAGTTCAACTCAATGACATCCGAGGGCGACACAAGGGCCAGAAAACCCGAAGTAGGGTTGGGGGTCGTGGGGATATAAACCGAAATCATCTTTTTTGACCGAAACAGGTTCAGGTGATCGGTTCGCTCGGACGCCACCAGACCCATCATCCAACACCCCTCCACCGGAAACTGTAACAGGACCACCCGCTGAAAGTTCTTCCCGGGGCCCTGAAAGGTTTCCACCACCTGTTTGACGGCGCCGTAAATGGTATTGACCAGGGGGNNATGGCTGCAATGATTCTTCGCCCCACAATGTTGGTTCCAAACAGGCCGAGTACGAATATCACGCACAGAACCAGAAAAAAGTTGACAAAGGGCTCCCAGGACTCGATGAGTCCTGACGAGTCGATCCTCAGGATTCCGAACAGAGCTTTTAGGAATGGAGCCCCCGCCCCGCTGAACAGATTGAATAGAAAGGAGACGAGGATATAGGTGACAAAAAGCGGTAGCAGGATGAGTAAGCCCGTCAGGAAGGTGTTACGGATGAAATGACGCTTGGCCTTACGTTGCATGGGGCCGGACCTCCGAAAATTCGCCTCAACTATTTAAATTTTATTGCAATTGATAGGTTTCTGGCAAGTGCAAAGGAAAAGGCGTGAATTCGACGGCTCAGGAGGTTTTTGGCCGGGCGAGCCCGGGAGAAAGAAGGCCAGGGGATGGCTTTTCCTGTGAGCTAGTTCCCTGTGGGCTGGAGGCGGGCTTGTTTTTCCGCCAGGGAGAACGCCAAATAGTACTTGTATACGTCGGAGACGTACTTCACGATACGACCCCCGGAAATCTGCCCCGCGGCCAACTCCACGTGATTGAACCATTCGTTGGGGTCCAAGCCCATTTCGCCTGCCAATATGCGCATCTTTTGAACTTCGCCAGGACCTGCATTGTAGGCCGCCAGGGTGAAAGCGAGACGGTTCCCCTCGGTCAGGTTTGGATCGGAGAAAAAACGATTTCGTAGAAATGCAAGATACTTTACACCAGCATGGATGTTATTCTCTACCTGCTCGATATCAGGAATATTGACATTGGGATCCGCCGCGGTACTGGGCAGGATTTGCATGAGCCCGACGGCTCCCCCGGCGCCGGTTTTACTGGGATCCAGGTTGGAACCGAAATAGGCTTGAGCCGCCACCGCCAGATAGTCAAATCCATGTTGTCGACAGTACTTCTTGATCAGGTCGATGTACTGGTTTAACCTTTCTACTTCGATTCTTGACGTAGGGTTTTTGATCCAACGGGCATTCTCATAGTAACGGCGAAAAAGGACGCTTCCAAGGATACTGCTTTTGTCCGTTTTTTTCAGGAAATCGGTCAGATGTTTCTGTAAGAGGGGATTGTCCTTCCGGACTGCCAGTCCGACCTGATTCCCTTCGTCGACTCTCAGGTGTTCATGGACCACGATATTTGGAAAAACCTGGGCCCACAACCGTGCTCTAAAGTCGTCAATGACCGTGAGCTCTACCACCCCTGCGTTCATTAGCTCCAGGATATCCTCCGCCAGTAGATAACTATCGGCTTCCTCTACGTTGACCGGTTTGATGCCTCGGTTCTTGAATTGCGTATTGAGATCTCGCAAATGTTCGGCGTAACTGCTACCCCTAAGGACGTACATCCATCTGGCTGAAAGGTTGTTTAAATTTTTCAGACCGCGCACGTTCTTGTGGGACACCACAAGCTCACTTACGGTTAGATCGGGTTTGGTGGCAAATGCTACACGTTGCTCCCGTTCCGGTGTAAGGGTAAGGAGAGACGCGGCGATATCTCCGCGTCCCTCCCTAAGCGCGGGGATCAATCGATCGAAGGATACGGGAACAAAGGTAATCCGGATTTGGTGGGATCGGTTGCTGATCCCGCGATTCAGGAACTTCTCATATTCGCGCATCAGCTCGTACATCAGCCCGCGGGGTCTTCGGTTGAGCAGGAAGAAATCGGTCCGGCTATGGGTCACCAGGACCCTTAAGAGCTTTCGGTCCCGAATTTCTGGAAGATCCCCAGTGTGCTTTTCCAGGGTTACGCTGGAACCTTGATTGTCGGCCAGGCCGGTCGGTGGGAGCCAGACAAGGCAGGCTAGGGCCGTTACAAAACTGACCCGGCACAGCCCTCTTGTTATTCCTTTGATTGAACATGCCGTTGCCATAGTGGCCTCCGAGGTCAAATCATCCACCGCGTGCGCATTCTCAAGCGACAATCCCAAAAATAGAGCACAATTTGCAACCGATTATCAACCGCGGTTCGCCTGCGGCGGAAAAATTGAAGCCCTCCACGGGCTTGCGCCCGTGGTCTTCCCCGAAGGCGGAAAGGAAGGATCATGGAGCAACTTATTCGCTCGGAAAGTGGCGGGATATTGGCGATGCTGCGTCTAGGGCTTCGGTGTCTACACGAACGGAAAGGATACGGAACGGTGGGGACCCGCTGCCGAGGGAACACGTCCAGGAGGGATCCCCACCCATTGATTCAGTCGGTGAATGGTGACAACTGTAGCTTTATTCTGGCGTTGCATTCATCTGATACAGGGCGTCGAAAACGGGCGGCCTCCGTTCGGAGTATCGGCCAAACCACTTGTGGTAGATCTGTAGGATAAGCCCGGACCGGTAGAGATGGGATAGGGTCCGGTCCGCCACGAGTCGGAAATCCGCGTCGTTTCGTCTCACGGCAAGGGCAAAAGGCTCATAGGAGAACACATCCGAGGCGATGGAAAACTTGTCCGGATCCGCGGCCGTGAGGATCAATCCGATGAGCACCACCTGGTCGGAGGAGAATGCCGCGATCTTGCCAGTCTGCAAAGCCTCCATACCCTCCTTGGTCGTATTCATATCGACCACCTTGGCGTCGGTCATGGTTTCGCGCAGCATTTTCTTCAATACTGCGCCGGTGGTGGTATTCTTGACGACGCCGATGTTCTTGCCGTTCAGATCGGCTAGCTCACGGACCCCCTGGGACTTGAGGGTCAATAGGGAGGCGCCGGTCACAAATGTAAGCTGTGTGAAGTCAACCTTTTCGGCGCGGGAGAGAGTCTTGGTCGTGGAACCGCAAAGGATGTCGATCTGATTTTTTGTTACGGCTTCAAATCGATTTTCGGCGCTCACCGCCACCCATTCGATGCCGACTTCTTTGCCGATTTTTTCTTTGATACCTACGACGATCCGGTTACATAGGTCGATGGAGTATCCCACGGGTTTGCCATCAAGATCGGTAAAAGACATGGGCGGTTGATCTTTACGGTAACCAATCCTGATTTTGCCAGACTTACTAATTTGTTCCAATGTGCCGGAAATAGCCGGCGCCTCGAGTGGCCCAGCAAACCATCCCACCAGGGCCAAAAGTGTTAGAAACCGTTTCATTTTTATCTGACCTCCTTGGAATTTATGTCTATAAGTGTTGGTAGTTTCTACGAAATTTTGGGACGGATCGCAAGACGCCCCGGGATCGGCAATCCCAGGTTCAATGTTCGACCCGTAAATGATCCGGGAATCCCTTTCATCGACGGGTATTTATAATATGCTCCACTCCCATTTCGCTACTAGTAAAACTACGGGTTTTTATCAGATAATTTACTAGCTGGTGAGGCCAGTTGAGGGCCGAAATGATTCCGCGATTTTATAGAACTCGTTCGAATTTGCGCTCAATCCGCCTTCGCAAAAAAACATGGGCGTGAACCCGTGGAGGCTTCATTCACAATGGATAGTGATACCGCAGTCTTCACACCGGTAATCGGCGCCCTCCGTTGCCGGTGCTAACACATCTTCGAAGTCGTAACGCTTTTCTCCTCGTGCATCAAAGCATTCTGGACAAAAACCGTTGTTCAGTTCCGTCCGTTCGATGGTCAAATGACAGTGGAGGCACCGGACTCTGTTTTTCGGCGCGGTCAGCAAGACGAGAGTGGTATGCCTGCATGCATCCATGGTGCGCCGCCAATATTATCGGCTTTCCTTTTAGCTGGCAACTTGAGTGTGTGCCCGTACGCCGCTCTCGTTGACACCGGAGAGCCCCCGGGGTACAAACCTGAAAGGAATTGGTCAGTGAAATCCATCGGAATCGTCGGGTGTGGGGCCATTGGGATTGCCTTGCTGAGAGCCGCGGGGGAAGGCAAGCTCACATGCCAGGTTGCGGGGATTACGAGCCGGTCCGAGGAAAAAGCCCGAAGGATTTTGTCTACCTTCAGGAACCCTCCTCCTTACCTTGAGCTTGAATCGTTAATTGCGAAATCCGATTTGATTGTTGAAGCCGCAGGTGGCGATGTTGTTCCGAGCCTGGCGCGTCGAACCTTCGATGCGGGAAAAGACCTGATGGTGATCAGTATGGGTGCCTTACTTGATCATCCGGAGGTCATCGCACAATCGAGGGAGAAGGGTTGCAGGCTCTATCTTCCTTCGGGTGCCATCGCTGGGCTTGATGGCATCAAATCGGCTTGCAACGGTGAGGTTTCAAAGGTGATGATGACGACTCGCAAGCCACCCAAGGCTCTGGAGGGTTCCCCTTACCTTGTGCAGCATGGGATTGAACTGGGCGGTTTGACGGAGGAACGAGAGGTCTTTTCGGGATCCGCGCGGGAAGCATGCCGGGGTTTTCCCGCGAATGTAAACGTTTCGGCGGCCGTAAGCCTAGCGGGCCTGGGCCCGGACCGTACCCTGATTCGCATCGTTGCGGTCCCGGGTCTCGAGCGAAATTGCCACGACGTGGAAGTGGAAGGTGATTTCGGTCGCCTCCACATTCATATTGAAAATATTCCAGGAGAAAACCCACGCACCGGTCGCTTGACGACTCTTTCCATGGTTCGTACGCTTCAAGAAATCGCCGATCCGGTGCACATCGGGACCTAGGCTACCGTGAACAACGCACAACTTTTAGTGAAAACGTTGGAAAGGGCGGGCGTGCAATGGGTGTTTGGAGTTCCCAGCGGTCCGGTGCTCCCGTTGATCGAGGCCCTGCGCGAGAGTTCCATCGAATTTGTTCTTACGGCCAGTGAAACATCGGCTGGATTCATGGCAGCAACCCTGGGATCCCTCACGGGAATTCCGGGCGCCTGCGTCTCCACCCTGGGTCCAGGCGCGACGAATCTGTCCACGGGTGTCGGGTGTGCGTGGCTGGACCGGGTACCCCTCATCGCGATCACTTGCAACGTGGCAACCTCCTGGATCGACCGGCGAGTGCAGATGCGGATCGACCACCACGCGTTGTTCAAGCCTATAACTAAAGGGACCTACGCGTTAAGGTCCGGGGGCTTCGCGGAGGTGCTTGCGGAAGCTCTTGCGGCGGCCAAAACCGAGCCGCCGGGGCCGGTTCACCTGGATTTGCCCGAAGATGTGGCCACGGATCAAACCTTGGAAGTGCCCAAGGAGCGGAAAACCCGTCATTCTCTGCCGGAGATTTCCGATGCTGTTTTTAGGCGATTTGTGGGCGCCCTTAGAAAAAGCCGAAGGCCCCTCGTGGTAACGGGACTGGGCCTTTCCCGGTGTAGCGAGCGGGAGGCTTTGTTGCAGTTTGTCGAGAAGCAAAATCTCCCTTACGCTTCCACTCTGCACGCCAAAGGGCTTCTTCCGGAGAACCATCCCAACTGGATTGGAGTCCTGGGGCGGGCGAGGAGAACGGATGTCCAGGGCTTCGTCAATGGGGCGGATCTCGTCATCGCCGTCGGATACGATCCCATTGAAATCAATTACGAGGAATGGATCGGTCACATCCCTCTGGTACATCTTGGCACGGAGCAGGCGGAGGTCGGACGGGAGGTCAAAGTGGTTGTCAACGAGGCAAGCGACTTGAACCTTGCCCTGGGCAGGTTGAAGGAGATTCCCGTTCTGGCCAACCAATGGTCCAGGGCAGAATTTGAGTTCCATCGTCAATCGTTGGAAAAATCTCTTCGTCCAGAACGAGCGAATTTTAGTGCTCATCATGTCATTGATCTTTTGAGGGAAAAACTCCCGGCGGATGGTATCCTCGCATATGATGTAGGCGCCCATACGCATCAGATTGCCACCCAGTGGCGAACGAATTTTCCCGGCACCTGCCTTGCGACGAACGGGTGGTCCTCCATGGGGTACGGTATGCCCGCGGCGTATGCCGCAAAGTTGCTCCATCCCGACAAATGTGTTGTCGGGGTAATAGGTGACGGGGGCTTTCAGATGACCGTGGGAGAGCTAGCCATGGCTCGCCGTCAGAACCTGGCGGTTCCCATTATTGTCCTCAACGATGGTTGGCTGGGTCTCATGAAGGTTAAACAGGAGCGAAAGGGTTACCCCCTATCAGGTGTGTTTCTTGGCGAACCTGCGGAATCTCCCAACAGTTATTTTGGGGTGCCCTGTAAACCCGCACGTAACCCTGAGGAGTTCAGTCAGGCCATGGACTGGGGTCTCCACTCTGACGGTCCAACGGTCATCGAGGCCTTTATCGATGTCTCCTCTTATTCGGACACGGTATTCGATTGATCATGCCGTCAAAGGACGAAACGGAAAAGGAATACTATCCTCTGCCTCAGCGCTTCATCGATGAGGCTGGCCGCTCAGGAAGCGAAGAAAAAGTCCACGAAGGGTTCGCGCGGAAATTGCGTCGGCTTGCCACCGACAATCCCGTGGTGAACCTGGCGCGGGAAGCCTACCGATATATGACGGACCCGAGGCTCCCCACCAAGTACAAAGTCATCGTCATTGCCGGCCTCCTATACTTTATCGCGCCCATTGACGCGGTGCCGGATGTGATTCCAGGAATGGGCTTTGTCGATGATCTGGTTGTTCTTTCCGCCATTGTTGCCTCGGTTCACAAACTCATGCAAAACGTCCGCAACGACGCCAAAGCGGTGATCCACGAAGCCGAAGCGGCGGCCCAGCGGGTGGTGGACCACACGCTATCGGAAGCCAGGGAGACCTGGGCAAGACGGGGAGTGGCGCAGTTTGCCCTCTGCCTGTGGGGCTCCACCACCGCCGCAGCCGTGGGTCTCATCTATTATGTGACGCGGGAGGTCCTTCTGGATTCCGCAGAGACCGTTGCCTGGGAACCCTTCATCTGGGCTGTGGGGGGGGCGGCGACTTTGGGTTTCATCTACAATTTAATCTTCCTCAAACGGGTGCTGGCGAAGTACGCAGAGCTGCCGCCCAATGTCCGTGAACCACTGGCCTACGCGGTAGTCTACCTAATGGACTGGCGCCAGGTCATCGTGCTCTCATTGCCCATTTTGGCACTGGTCGCTTTGATAGGGCTCCGCGTTGGCCTTTCATTCTGGGGAAATTGATCATTAGAAATCGGAACAATGGCAAATTCAAAGATATCGGTCTTTGGGTTCGCTCCAATCTTCGACTGCTCTATTTCCCAATGCTCCAAGCCGCAAATCGGCTTTGTTGGTTCACTTCTTGATTCCTCGGTTTTCCTGTCGTATATGAGAAATACTTGTTGGGTATTGGACAACGTCTATACGATAACTCTTCGAGGGAGGATAATCATGGACAAACTGACAGATCCTAAAGTAGTTGACGCAGGTAAGGAGCACCGTTGGGGTAGCCCCACCGGGCGAAACTACGTGGGAGCGACGGCGACGGATCGGTGCCACATTGCTCTCAATTGTTACGAGCCAGGAGCCAACGATGAAATGCACTGTCATCCGGGCTCAGACCACACCTTCTTTGTCGTGGAAGGGGAATGCACCATGAAATTCCTCAAAGGGGGCGAGGCGCGACTGACCCAGCATCAGGCGGTTCACGTGCCGGCGGGTTATTTCTATCAGCTCAACAATACGGGCAAGGATCGTCTGGTCCTCTATCAGGTGAGCACCCAACCGAACCCGCAACCCAAGATTACGAAAGTTGTCTATGGCATTCATACGGGATTAAAAGAGCATCTCCTGACGGGTGCGAAAGAAAACACGGCGGACTGAGGGTCCGTATTCGCTGAGGGTATTATGAACATCGAGGAAGTACAGAATTGGTGCAAGTCCAAGGGAGTAAGCGCGAAGATGATCGTTCGCGGGGCCGAGTTCCCCATCGGGCAAGATTCAAAGGAGCCTTCAAGCTCTTTACCGGCGATGAAAGACCTCCTCCACTGGGAGCTTATTGTGGAAGGGAAGCGCTGTCCAACGAGCCCGTCGGATATGGAGCGGCTGGTAACGGGAAAAATGAACCTGGAGGATTTCGTAAAGCGTATCAGGGAGTACATCCCACTGGTAAAAGCCTAGTAGTACACTCTCACGGTGGTAGAGAAACCGTTGTAAAAGGTTTGAAATATTTTTGGGGGAGCATTAGCCATGGAAAAGCTCACGGATCCAGTAGTCGTGGATGTCATGAACCAGACCCGGTGGGATCAAACCACGGGACGAAACTACGTGCGTGCATCCCAGACCGACCGCTACCATATTGCCATCAATTGTTATGAGCCCGGAGTCAATGACGAGATGCACTGTCATCCCGGGTCGGACCACACATTCTTCGTTGTGGAAGGGGAATGCACCATGAAATTCCTCAAGGGGGGTGAGGCCAAGCTCAAGCAACACCAGGGCGTCCACGTGCCCGCGGGTTACTTTTATCAGCTCAACAATACCGCGGAAGGACGTCTCGTTCTCTATCAGGTAAGCACGGAGTCCAACCCTCGACCGAAAATAACCAAAGTCCTGTACGGTATCGATACCAGCTTAAAAGAACATATTCTGGATCCAGTAGAAGGAAGGTGAGGATTCATGAACATCGATGAATTAAGAAGCTGGTGCCGCGAAAACAGGATTAATGCGAGGATGATCCTGAGAGGAAAAGATTTTCTGGTCCGCCATGATGCCGAAGGGTCCGACCCTTCTTGCCCACCTCTGACGGACCTCTTCTATTGGGAACTCTTCATTGAAGGAAAAGGTTACCCCTCCAGCCCTTCCGATACCGAGAGGCTCGTGACGGGAAAGATGACGGTGGAGGAGTTTATCCGATCGGTGAGACGGCACTGATTGGCCAGTCTCTTCCTCACTCCTGATGCTGCATTCCCGGTAAGAACTTCACCACACCCAGACCAAGAGCACCAATCATAATCGCGCCGCTGCTAACGGCCAGGGCAACTCCGGTAACCGGATTTGCCACAAGGGCCAGAGCCAAAGTATGCGCTGCCCAGAAGAAAGGTCCATTCACGACCCGGAGACCCAGGCTGCCGAAGTTGTAGACCCCCATGACCTGTCCACGTTTGTCCGAGGGAGCGTTCGTCAGCATCATGGTAGTGGCTGCCGCTGTCACCGCCACCTGGCAGATTCCGAAGCAAAAGAGCAGAAACAAAGAGAGGAGCAACGATCTCGAGACTGCAAACGCAATGAGAAATCCACAGTAGCCAAAAACCCCAAGAAGCAGCAGTTTACCTTTCCAGGCGATATTGCCAATCCAAACGAGGAGAATCACCCCCACCAGAGCCCCGATGCCATCGGCGGCAAGAAATAGGGTATAGGCCATCTCCTTCATCTGAAAAACCTGCTCCGCGTAGAGCAGGTAAAAAATGACCAGTGCGTTCCCCACAAAGGTGCTGGGGGCCACTCCGAGGCAGATGGTGGCGAGAATCGACCGGTCGTTGCCGATGTATTTCAAGCCTTCCAGAAACTGCTTGAAGTTCGGTCTGCGCCGGTCAGCGGGAGCCTCCGCCTGTTTCATCCGAATGATAAAACGAAGCGTTATGATCATCGGAACAAACAGGATGGCATTGGCTAAAAATCCATAGGCGGGACCCACAGTCGCCAATATGATTCCGCCAATGGGCTTGCCTACGGATTGAGTTGCATGGCGCAACGAGGACGTCAGGCTGACACCAGCCAGTAGATTTTCCCGTCCCACCATGTCGTGGAGGAATAACTGCCGGCATGGGTTGGCCAAAGGTCCCGGTAGGGCATGGAGAACCAGAAAGGCCGCTAACCAATATTCATTGACGATGCCAGTGTAAGTCGTAACAAACATTCCAAAGGCGGCGGTGGCGAGACAGATTTCCGCCCAGAACATTACCCGCTGGCGGTTCACGCGATCGGCGATCATCCCTGCCGGCAGGCTGAAGAGCGTGAAGGGTACCCAATGGATAAAAACCAATGCTGATAGCCAGAAAACGGATCCAGTGATTTCCCATACCACCCAGCTGCGGATGACCCCTTCGATGTGTTCCCCGATGAGGGAGGTAATCGTGGCGCCCCAATAGTAGCGAAAGTTTCGGATTTTAAAGATCGCCAGACGGGACTGTTGCGCTGGCTTTCCGGAGGAAGATCCTCCCTCGCTTTGCATGATGGCCTCCAGGGCGTTGGAATTTTTTCCAGATGGTCGGTGCCAGCCCCTTTGAGTGCCTGACCAAAATAGGTGCAGCCCATTGAGTACTGGTTGGACAGTCTAGCGGAGGGAGCATATCCGATTGTCAGAGGACCTGTCAAATTGACCCATTCCTAGTGGTGAATAGAGCCTGAACCGTCCTACAAAATCCAATCGTTTCAGCCCCGGAAACTGCCTGACAACCAGTACTGTTGGGCTTGTTAGAACCGGTACGCGTAGAAATTACAGACAGGGGTCTGATCGGCAAGTAGTGTCTCTAACACCTCCAAGAGGCAAACTCATTTGATATCATTTCTAGTTAGGCTGAGAGCCGCTCTTGGCGTGAGTTTGTACGGATTTTGACGGCCAGGACGCAATTCAAGAGCTAATTAACTGCGTCTTGAGCGGTCAAATTAGACGCTGCTTATTTAATCACCTTAGTTGCCTGCAGCAGGACATTGGGTGGAATCGTCAGGCCAACCTGCTTCGCCGTCTTCACGTTGATGACGAACTCGAACTTCCTCGGCTGTTCTATGGGAAGGTCGCTGGGCTTCGCACCCTTGAGAATCTTGTCTACATAACTCGCAGTGCGCCGGTGCAAATCCCGAAAATCCACACCATACGACATGAGACCTCCAGCTGTAACAAATACATCCTGATCGAATATCGTCAGAAGCTGTCGCTTATTCGCGAAGTCAATGATCTGCGAGCGATTGTCCAGGGCGGCAATTGACGTCGCAACTAAAAGTGCGTGAGGGAGGTCCTTGTCGATTGCTGAAAGCGTGCTCTCAAGGTACTTCTTACCTCCTCCACCCGGAAATGTTTGGACTTGTATACCCAATGCCGGTCGAGTGGCCTCGACTTCGTTCATCCGTTGCTTCTGTACTGTTGGGGGCCAGAGAATAGCAACTTGGGAAATTCGAGGAGACACCTCTTTCAGTAGTTCAAGCCTCTTTGGGTGTAATTCCCCTGACATGTTCATCACCCCCGTCACATTGCCACCGGGTCTTGCGAGGCTTGCGACCCATCCGCGCTTAACGGGATCAACTCCAGCGCCACCCGCCATGACGATAGGGATCGTTCGGGTTGCGCGCTGTGCCGCACCAATTTCTGGGCCAAACGACGTGACAATGACATCTACATTGAGACTCACCAACTCGGCAGCGAGGGCTTTCAGTCGCTTACGTTTCCCCTTCGCAAATCGCGACTCAAAGGCAATCGTTTGACCATCCGCATAGCCAAGTCTGAAAATTTCTCGTCGGAATGCTTCGTAGGCGGGCTTAGCTGACGAAGGCCACGCCAGGTAACCTATCCGATAGACCTTTCCCCTCTGCTGCGCCCCAACTGGAAAGCTAAGCGCAAAGAGCAAGGCACACAGAGAAAAACAAAATGGTTTTCCCTTCATGGGATTTCCTCCCTGCGATCCCTTTTTTCCTTCAGGTCTTTTAACACTGATCCAATTCAAGGAGCAATGGGCGTGCCGCCTTTGTAAGTGTACGCAAACTCAAGGCAACGTGCTGATTTAATTGGAGACTTTTTGGCGGGTGAATTTGGCAGACATTGGAGGACAACGAATAAATGTAGCGTCTTTGCTACACCCCTGTAGCACAAATGCTTCAGAAGAATGGATGCCCCACTTCCACGCCAAACGCTATTAAACGACGCTTTAATTGAGTCTTGGACGGTCAAATTAGGCGAGTCACACAGATTTGCTTAGGGGATCACCTTTCTTCACTTGATAAATTTGCCTTCGATCTTCAAGCCAAAGTATTCGTGGATTAATCGCAGGTAATCCTCGTGCGTTTTGGCCCGAACCGTCTGCGTATTCTCACCGCTGTGGATTTTGAATTCCCTATCGACCGCAATCACGCGTCCATCCTTGGTGGGAATCGTGCATATTTTCTGTTGCGTCCAGCGCACGTTGGGCGAAGTTGAGTTCCAAAAATTATACGGCTCGTAGTCGACTAGCTCGAAGGGTTCCAAGGTAAATGAATAGAGGTCTTGCCAGCGCCCAGCCAGCAGGGCTTCTAGTATATAGTTCTGTCCTGGTTCTTCTCTAAGACGGAAGGTATCTGGGCCTTGCTCTTTGACTCGTCCCGGCAGCAGTCGCAAAGGTTCACGTAGGCAGCAACTGCCGAAACCGGCATCGGCGATCCATGGTTCATCTTCTAAGTGGATCATCAGGAGCTGGTGGGAGCGCGGCCGAAAGCCCCGGGGACCGTACAGTACGCGAGCCAACAAGCCATTCACTTTAAAGCCAAGGGCCTGGAGAATCAGCGCAAAGAAGCTATTAATCTCATAGCAATAGCCCCCGCGTTTGCGGGTCACGATCTTTGAGAATAGATCGGCGGGGTCCAACGAAAGCAATTTTCCTAAATGAATGTCCAGATTCTCGAATGGCACGTTGTGTACATGGGCGAAATGCAATCTTTGCAGCACGGCCAAAGATGCCTCGCGAGGTCCGCTGTAGTTGATCCGGGCGAAGTAGGCGTCAAGGTCCAAGACCGGTCTAGTCCCTGATTGTCTCCCAGGAGGATTCGGTGACGTTTCCATCATGTTCGCCCCTCATATCACTATGAGAACTGCTGTCAAGGACGGCAAGACGCGGCTCTAAACGGAATGGCGTTGTCAATCT
>JABAOE010003755.1_pt1 | contig 46163 bp, 40 predicted proteins | sample 7062141 | NCBI WGS metagenome assembly JABAOE01 (sample SAMN14538627, study PRJNA623070) | marine sediment metagenome | biome: marine biome [ENVO:00000428]; feature: marine pelagic biome [ENVO:01000023]; material: deep marine sediment [ENVO:00002113] | place: India: Gulf of Khambhat ...
AGCACCAGTCCGTATAATCCCGCCCATGCCGCCCCTCGAGCGCCACGTTTTCGTCTGCGAGAACAGCCGCGACCCCGACAATCCCAAGGGTTGCTGCGCCAGCAAGAACGGCGCGGAGGTGCGCACGCGCCTCAAACGCCTGGCCTTCGAAGCCGGCCTGCGCGGCCGCGTGCGCGTCAACAAGGCCGGCTGCCTGGACCAGTGCGAGCACGGGGTCACGATCGTCGTGTATCCCGAAGCGGTCTGGTACGGCGGCGTGACCGTCGAGGATTGCGACGAGCTGTTCCACGAGCACGTGCTCAACGGGCGCCCCGTCGAGCGGCTGCGGATCGAGTCGATGCGGCCCGCGTCCGACGGCGAAGAATGAACGAACGGCGGCGCCGCGGAGCGTTGCTTCGCTGGTATCGAAACAATCGCCGTGACCTACCGTGGCGGCGCGCAAGCGACCCCTACGCGATCTGGGTTTCGGAGATCATGCTCCAGCAGACGCAAGTGGCCACCGTGATCCCCTACTACGAAGCTTTCCTCGAACGGTTCCCCGACGTCGCCACGCTCGCCGCCGCCACCGAAGACGCGGTCCTCGCGCAGTGGACCGGCTTGGGCTACTACCGTCGCGCCCGTTCGCTGCACCGCGCCGCCAAGGAAGTCGTGCGGCAACACGAGGGCCAGATCCCCGGCGACGTGGCGACGCTGCAAACGCTGCCGGGCATCGGTCGCTACACTGCCGGCGCGATCGCCAGCATCGCGTTCGATCGTCCCGTGCCGATCCTCGACGGTAACGTCCGCCGCGTGCTCGCGCGCGGGTTCGGTATCGACGGTGCGAAACTCGGCAAGACGGCGGAGGGAAAGCGCTTGTGGAAGTTGGCCGGCGAACTCGTTCGCGGCTCGTCGCCGGGCGATTTCAATCAAGCCTTGATGGAACTCGGGGCGACGGTTTGCCTGCCGCGGGAACCGGCGTGCAATGCGTGCCCGGTCCGGAAGGATTGTTTCGCCCTCGCGAACGATGCCGTGGAGCGGCTTCCGGCCGCCGTGTCGCGCAAGAAGTCGGTCAGCGTGCGCGTCGGAGTCGCGGTGATCCGGCGCGGAGGCAAAGTGCTGCTCGAACGTCCCGACGAGGCGAATCCGTTTCGCGGCACCTGGGACCTCCCGGCCGTCGAACTCGAAGGCGCGGGTTTTGCCGCGGATGCTTTGACGAGACGCTTCGACCGGCGTCACCGCGTCGGCGTGGCCATGGGCGCCTGCCTGGGCCGGGCAACGCACGGCATCCTGCACAGGCGTTTGAAACTCGAGGTGCACCGCGGGACCCTGCGGCGCGGACGCGTGGCCGGCGCGGACGACCTGGTTTGGGTCGCCCCGGACGAGCTCGTCGATTTTCCGATCTCCGGCGCGACGCGCAAGGTGATGCGTTTGGTCTAGACCCACCACGGATCGCCCAGCCCCTCGCGGCGGGCCTCGCTCGGGTCTTCGGGCGGGATCTCGCGCGCGAACCGGTAAGGACGCCCGCACAGCAGCGGCCATGCGCCGATCGCGGTGTCGAAGCCGGCCCAGTACGCGCAGAACGTACCGAAGACGACGCGCGCATCGTCCGGGCGCCCGTCGACCGTGAGCTTGAGGGCGACGAAACAGACCAGCAGCGCGGGCGGCGACCAGAACGAGCGCAACAACGAAGCGTGCGAGCGGCCGCTGCCCCAACCGGCCAGCTCCCGTGCGTAGAGCCCCGCGGTGTAGCCGATGACCGGACCGCCGGACAGCCCCAGCCGGGCCCACCAGCGCAATCGTTCGTCGACGAGACCGCCCAGGTTCGACCAGACGTCGAACAGAAGAAACAAGACGAACAACCACGAGGCCAGCCAGGCCGCGCCGAGCGCGCGGAAAAGCAGTCGGTGCATGCGTGCGTACCGGCGGGACCCCGGACTCTGAAGATAACCGGCGACGAACTCTCGCGCGACTTCGTCCGGACGTCAAAGGGTTACGCTAGCGAAACCGATTTGACACGTGCTTGACCGTTGCCGATAGTGCGCCTGCATGGGTGAGTCGCGAAAACTCTGGATCCCCGGGCCTTCGGGCAAGCTCGAAGCCGGCCTGCGTTTGGCGGAGTCTCCCAAGGGCGCGGTGGTGCTGGCGCACCCGCATCCGCAGCACGGCGGCACGATGCACAACTCCGTGATCTTCCACAGCGATCGCCAATTGAACCGGGCCGGGTGGACGTCGTTGCGGTTCAATTTCCGCGGCGTCGAAGAAAGCGACGGAACGTTCGACGAGGGGCACGGCGAGGTCGACGACATGGCCGCCGCGGCCACATGGCTGCGCGGGCTGGCCCCCGGATCCCCGCTCGTGCTCGTCGGTTTTTCGTTCGGCGCGTTCTGCGCGATCCGGCTGGGGATGATCGATGCCGCGGTGACCGGCGTCGTCGCGATCGGCGTCGCAACGCGGTACTACCACTACTCGGACGCGGGCAAGCTGAACAAGCCGTTTGCGGTCGTTCAAGGCCAAGACGACGAACTCGCCGACCTCGACGCGGTGCGCCGCATCGTCGACGACGCCGCTGGAGCGCTCCACGTCGTACCCGGCACCGGACACCTGTTCAAGGGCCACTCGAAGGACGCCGCGGCCAAGGTCGTCGAGGCCGCCGACGCGATGCTCTAGCCGACCAGGATCAGCTCCTTCTGCACGGGTCCGCAGATCTCGACGCTGCCCGACGACGTGATGAAGACGTCGATCTCGGTGCGCACCGCCATGCGGCCCTCGAGGTAGATCCCCGGCTCGATCGAGAAGCAGATCCCCGGCCCCAGCCGGCGTTCGTCGCGTGTCTCGAGGTTGTCGATGTTGACCGCGTTGCCGTGGACCTCGGTGCCGATGCTGTGTCCCGTGCGGTGCATGAACGCGTCGCCGTGCCCCGACTCGCTGACGGCCGCCCGGCACACGTCGTCGACTTCCCAGCCGTAGGTCGGGGTCCCCGCGGCCATGCGCTCGCGGACGAACTCGACTGCGGCGTCGCGACCGTTGCACACCGCGTTCCAGATCTCGGTGTACAGCGCCGGCGGCTCCTTGCCCGCGAACCCGCACCAGGTGACGTCGTAGTAGACGCCGACGGGTTCGATGCGGCGGGCCCACAGGTCGATCAGGATCGTGTCGCCGTGGTGCAGCTCGTAGGCGTTCTCCTGGGTCGGCTCGAAGTGCGGGTCGGCCGGGTGGTCGTTGAAGCCGACGATCGGGCTGGCGCCGTCGGAGGTCAGGCCCTCCTCGGCGAAGCGGGCGAGGATGAATTCCTTGACGTCGTACTCGGTCAGCTTGCCCGATTGATCGAGCGCCTTGCCGATCAGGGCGTAGGCCTCGTCCTTGATCCCCTGGACGATCGCGCCGGTCTCGCGGTGGCTCTGGAAACCGGCATCGTCGAGCGTGGCCTCGAACGTCTGGACGAGGTCCGCCGAGGAGACGACCTCGACGCCGGTCGAGCGGACGAGCTCGATCGTGCCCGCATCGACCACCGAGACGTAGGGAATGTTGCACATCGGCGAGTACTGCATCGCGATCTTGTTGCGGCCTTCGAGGATCGTCTTCAATTGGGCGTGCAGTTCCTCCCACGCCAGGTACCACTCCTGCTTGCCGGGCAGCGCGTCGAGCCGCGTCGGCTCGACGCGGTGCGAGAGCTTGATCGGCTCGCCCTCGGCCGGGATCAGGTAGAACCAGCGGCGCGATGTCTGCTTCGAGATGTCCAGCCCGAGGATGTTGTAGGCCATCGGGTCGCGGTGGTGGAAGTCGAAGAACAACCAGCCGTCGATACCGGCGTCGCGTAGCGCCTGCTGGATCCTTTCGAGTTGCATGGGTCCTCCGTTACGCCGCCTCGCGGGCCTGCGCGAAGAATTCCTCGACGGCCGCGATGAACTCGGCCGGAGCGTGGAGTGAGTTGATCTTGCCGCGCAGCGCCTTCCCACCGGGCAACCCGTAGGTGTACCAGCCGGTGAAGGTGCGCAGCTTGTGGAGCGCGAACTTGGGATCGTCCTCCTGCTCCATCAGCATCCTGAAGTGGGCCAGGATCACGTCGCGTCGATCCCCCATCTTCGGTTCGTAGGGCGTCCTTCCGGCGCGCAGATCCTCGATCTGGCGGTAGATCCAGGGGTTTCGCATCGAGGCGCGGCCGATCATCACGCCGTCGCAACCGGTCTCGTCGAACATCCGCAGCGCGTCTTGCGGCTCGCAGACATCTCCGTTGCCGACCACGGGGATCGAGAGGGCTTCCTTGAGGCGCGCGATGCGCGTCCAGTCGGCCTTGCCGCGGTACATCTGCTTGGCCGTGCGCGGGTGCAGCGCGACGCCGTCGACGCCCTCGCCCTCGCAGATCTTGCCCAGCTCGACGTAGTTGAGCGCCTCCTCGCGGATCCCGGCGCGGAACTTGACGGTCAGCGGGATCGAGATCGCGTCGCGCACCGTCGAGATGATGTCCTGGGCCAGTTCCAGATCCCCCATCAGCGCGCAACCGGCGCAACCCTTGAGGATCTTGTTCGCCGGGCAGCCCATGTTGATGTCGCAGATGTCGGCGCCGATCGCCTCGACGATCCGCGCCGCCTCGGCCATGCGCTCCGGGTCGGAGCCGTAGATCTGGATCGAGAGCGGCCGCTCCTCCTCGCAGTAGTGCATCATCTTGATGGTGCGCTCGTTCCGACGCGTCAGCGCCTCGGAGGAGATGAACTCCATCGTGACCAGCCCGACGCCGCCGACCCGGCGCAGGATCAGCCGGAACTGCCGGTCGGTGACGCCGGCCATCGGCGCCAGCACCAGCGGCGGATCGATCTTGATGGGACCGTAGCTCAGCACCGGATCAACGTCCCTCGAACTTGGGCGGTCGCTTCTCGGCAAACGCCTTCAACGCCTCGACACGATCCGCCGTCCCCAGCACGCCCTGGTAGCACTCCCATTCGCGCTCGAGCGCCTCGGGCATCGGCAAGTCCGCGCCTTCCTCGATCGCCTTCTTTGCCAGGCGTAACGCGACCGGTCCGTTCGACGCGATCGTCTTTGCCCAGGCCTGCGCGGCGGCGTCAAGCTCCGCCGTCGGGACGACACGATCGGCGACGCCGTCGGCGAGCGCGGCGGCCGCGGCGTGCATCTCGGCGCCGAAGATCCAGCGTTTCGCCGTGGCCATCCCGACCAACCGCGGCAACCGCTGCGTGCCGCCGGCGCCGGGGATGATTGCCAGCGCGGTCTCGCGCAACCCGATCCGGGCATCTTCGGCGAGGATGCGCAGGTCGCAGCCGAGCGCGAGCTCACAGCCGCCGCCCGCCGCCGCGCCGCGAACCGCGGCGATCGTCGGGAACGGCAGGGCGGCGACGCCGTGACAGACGCCGGCCAGGCGGGGAACGAACGCCTCGACCTCTTCCGCGCTCATCGTGCGCCGCTCCTTCAGATCGGCGCCGGCGCAGAAGTGCTTGCCCCCGCTGCGCAGGACCAGGCAGCGGACCTGCGGATCATCCTTCAAATTCTTCAGCGCTTCTTCGAGATCCGCGACGAGTTGCCGGCCCAGCGCGTTCACCGGCGGGCTGTCGAGCGTCATCGTCGTGACGCCCTCGGCGGTCTCGATACGCACCGTGCTCACAGCTCGCCCCCCGGCGCCGTCGCTCCGCTCGTGCCGATCTGCGGCGGCTCATAGTCGTCGGGAACCTCCACCTCCATGCGCAGCAGCGCCATCGCGTGCGTCTTGCCCTGCGCGTCGGTCTTCAGGCTCGCCGACCCGCTGCCGCCGAGCGAATCGTGCAGCAGGAAGTTGAGCGCCTTGAGGTTGGGCATCTCGAACCGCTCGACGTCGCCCCGAACGATGCCGCCGAAGTGCTGCTTCACCCGCGCGGGCGTGAGCCACTCGCGCAGGATCTCGTAGCCCGCATCGTCGTAGGCCAGCACGCCGACGTTCGAGCCGTCGCCCTTGTCGCCCGAACGGGCGTGGGCAAACGCGTAGAGCGGGAGCTTCTTCAACCGACTTCCTCCACGTCCACCGTCGTCGTGACGTGCCGTTTGTCGAGTAGCGCGGGCCAATAGCCGAGCACCTCGGTCGCCTTCGGCCGCCCTCCGGCGAATCCGGTCACACCGGGCGGCCCCGACGTGACCAGCGGTGCAATCTCCTTGCCGAACCGATCGACTTTTGCTCGATCGGAATCCTTGACCCCGACACGCAGGACGACCTCGGCCAGATTATCGGGCACGTCGATGATATCGCCGTGGCAGGTATTGGCCCCGACGAACTCGGTCACGGTGTCCTCGAAGGTGACGCCGGCGAAGGCCAGCCGGCCCCACAGGGCGTCGGCGCAGACCTTCGCTTTGGCCATCGCGTCGGGTCCGCTGATCGTCAACTGACCCGCCGCTTTGTAGCCCTCGAGGTAGGAAATGGAGACCTTGTAGGAATCGGTCGCCTTGCGTCCCTCGATGCCGTGGACGCGAACGCGATCCTTGCCGTCCTCGGCCAGCCGGATCGTCGTGAAGTCGACGACGCAGTCGGGCGTGATGTAGCCGCTCGGGTCGCCCATCTCGTAAACGAGCTGCTCGCCGACCGTGTCAGGCGTGACCATTCCACCGGTGGAGTCGTGCTTGGTCACGACGAACGTGCCGTCCGGCGACGCCTCGAGCACCGGGTAGCCGAGCCGATCCCAGCCCTCGACCTCCCACCAGCGCGAGAAGTTGCCGCCGGTGCACTGCGCGCCGCACTCGACGATGTGCCCGGCCACCGTTCCCGCGGCGAGCAGGTTCCAGTCGGTCGCCCCCCAGCCGAATTCCGCGATCAGCGGGGACAGCACGAGCCCCGGGTCGGTCGAGCGCCCCGTCACCACGATGTCGGCCCCCCGGCGCAGCGCATCGGCGACGGGGAACGACCCGACGTACACGTTGGCCGACAGGACCCGGTCGCGAATCTCCGAAAACGGTCGGCCGTCGTCCAGATTGGCCAGCGGCGCCCCCGCCGCGACCAACTCGTCCAGCCGATCCATGAGGTCGTCCCCGGTGACGCTGCCGATCTTGAGCCCGGTCGCGTTCTGCTCGCGGGCGACCTCGAGCAAGACGGCCCGGCAGGCCTCGGGGTTCACGCCACCGGCGTTGGCCACGACCTTGACGCGCTTCTCGCGCAGCGTCGGCAAGGTCCGCCGGATCAGATCGATGAAGTCCGTCGCATAGCCCTTCGACGGGTCGCGCCGGCGCAACTTCTGCATGATCGACATCGTGACCTCGGCNNCGGCCCCTCTTCGATCAGACGCACGGGTGCGTCGACCGAATCACCCCAGAATCCCTGCCCGTTTGCCAGGCGCACGACCCTGTCCGCGGCCATCCCGGACTCCTTTGAGGGAACGAAAGACCGGGATTATAGGACGGAGGTCTTACGGCTGGCTATCTCGCGGTGCACGGTCTCGACCAGGTCGCGTATCTCGAACGGTTTATGGACCACGCCGCAGACGCCGCTCCGCGAGATCTCCTGGTCGTCGATCGTGGTGCCCCATCCCGTGACCAGGACGACCGGTAGATCGGGATCCTGTTCTTGCAGGTTGGAGGCGACTTCCCAGCCGGACATGTCCGGCATGCCGAGATCGGTGAGGACCAGGTCGTAGNNAGGTCGTAGTCGGAGACCGACGCCATCTTGAGCCCTTCGGTCGCCGAGATCGCGACCTCGACGCTGTGTCCCTCGATGACCAGCGCATCCTGGATCAACTGGGCGATCGGTTGCTCGTCGTCAATCACGAGGATCCGCGCCGGACGATCGGGCCGCGGCGCGTCGGCGAGACGGCTCTCGTCCTCGTCGAGCACGACCTCCGATATCGGGAAGGACAGGGTAAACTTGGTCCCCGTCCCGAGCGCGGTCTCGACCTGGATCGTGCCGCCGTGGCGGCAAACGATGCCGTAGGCCACGCTCATGCCGAGACCCGTTCCCGAGTTGCCCTTGGTCGTGAAGAACGGGTCGAACAGGTGGCGCCGGATCTCTTCCGTCATCCCCACGCCGGTGTCTTCCACCTCGGCGTGGATCTCCGAACCGCGCCGGAAGCAGCGCAACGTCAGCGCGCCACCCTGCGGCATGGCGTCGGCCGCATTGAGGATCAGGTTGGTGAACACCTCGCGCAACTCGGTCGCGCTGCCGAGGATCGGTGGGACCTTGTCGCATTCGACGGCGATCTGGACCTTGACGTTGCGGCGCTCCGATTCCGTCTTCCAGCGCCCGCGCGTGATCTCGACGGCGTCGTCGATGATCTCGGCCAATGAGAGCGGCTCGAACGGACGATCGGTCCGGGTTCGCGAGAACTCCTGGATGCGACGCACGGTTTCGCGTCCGTCCTGCGCAGCTTTTTCGATGACCGCCATGTCCCCGTCGACGTCCGGCGGGAAACCACGGGTGCGGAGCAACTGAATGCGTCCGAGGATCGCGCCCAGCAGGTTGTTGAAGTCGTGTGCGACGCCGCTCGAGAGCTCCCCTAGCGCGCGCAGACGTTGGGTGTCCTCGAGCTCCTCGCGAAGCCGTTGAGTCTCCGTCATGTCGACGAGCAGGCATTCCGTCGCCGATTGACCGAGGTAGTCGATGCGTGACCCGCGCAGCTCTAGCTCCCGCGCGCGACCGGCCGAGTCGTAGGCCGTGACCATCGCGGGGCTCAACACCTTGCCGTGCTGCCAGAGCCTCAGACGATGCGCCACGACCGACTGGCAATCCTGCGCGAACAGGCTCTCGAGCCGGAAGTTCGGGTCCTCGACATCTTCCGCTTTGAGACCGAAAGTCTCCTGGAACGCGCGGCTGAAGAACTTCACGCGCTCGTTCTGCACGATGAGTATCGGGTCGGGGGAATGCTCGACGAGCGTGCGGTACTGGACCTCGGACTCCTCGAGGGCTCGCGTACGCGCGCTGACCTGCTCCTCCAGCGTGGCGTTGAGCCGCTCCAGCTCTTTCTGGAACGCGGTCGACTCCTTGGCCTTCTCGGCGACACGATCCATCATTCGGTTGAATGCAGCCGCGAGCTCGGCCAGCTCGCGCGCTCCGCCGACCGAGATGCGGTAGGACGTGTCTCCGTAGGACAGCGCTTCGGTACCGTCGGCGAGTTTTCGCAGCGGCGCCGCGATGCGTCGTGCCAGAAAACGGCCGATCGACATTCCCGCGAGACTCAGCAGGACGCCGGTGATGATCATCCCCAGCGTCAGGCGCCGCAGTTCTGCGTTCTTGGAATCGTAGCTGAGCCCCACGCGGACGTAGCCCCAGGGCTTCTTGGAGCCCTCGACGAGCACCGGGACGATCGACTCGAACGTCGGCTCGGCTTGCCCCGCCGGTCCGGTCAAGTGCACCTCTCGAGTCTTCGGCCCGTCCAGTTCCTCGGGTAGCTCCGGCAGCCGCTCCACATCGCTGACGAGGGTGCCTGCGGCGCCCGCCAGGTTGCCTTCCTTGTCGTGGATCACGACGTACGAGAGGTCGGGGTCCTCGACCGCGTTACGCGCTGCGGTCTCGAGTGCGACGTAGTTGTAGGCCAGCAGCGACGGGGTCGACACCGCACCGATGCTCTGGGCGATCGAGTAGCCGCGCGCCTGCATGCCCTTGCAGAGGACGTTCTCCAAACGCCCGCGTACGACGGCGAGCGCCGAGCCCACGACGAGCACGACGAGCAGCCCCGACGCGATCGCGAAGCTCGATTCGAGCCGCCGGCCTTCGAACAGACGTCGGATCATGACGCATCGTCCCGGGGCTCGATCCAAGCATCCTCGAGCTCGAGCCGGCCGACCCCGAACGGACCCGGGGTCATGCCGTGAACACCCCGGTGCGTCGCCAGGATGCCGCGCGTGTGGTAGAGCGGGACGAACGGTGCCTGTTCGAGGATGTAAAGCTCTGCTTCGCGGTATAGCCGACCGCGCTCGCCGGGCTCGAACTCCGCCGCCGCGGCACGCAGCAGCTCGACGGCGCGCTCGTCGTCGAAGCGGAAGTAGTCGCCCGCACTATGCTCGCCGAACCCGGAAAGGAAAGAGTCGGGATCGCTCATGTCCGCGATCCACGCCAGGAAGAACAGCTCGTGCGTCCCCGCGTCGAGATGCTCACCCAGCTCGCTCCAGGTGACCTGGACGAGCTCGATCGTCAGCCCGACGGCGGCGAGATCGTCCAGCACTTGCTTGGCGACGGCGTCCGGCTCGGATCCGAACGACGGTTCGTAGATCTTGATGGCCGGGACACCCTTGCCGCCGGCGTGACCGGCCTCGGCGAGGATGCTGCGCGCCTTGTCGGGCGAGTAGTCCAGCCGTTTGACCTGCGGTGTGAACCCCGCGATGCCCGGGGGCAAGATACCCGGTGCATGAACGCGCAGCGGCGAGGCGCGCACCATCTTGTCTCGGTCGATCGCGTGCGCGATCGCACGCCGAAGCCAGACCTGGTCGAGGGGCGGTCGCGAGCTGTTGATCCCGAGAAACGACAGGCTCAACTCCTGGAAGCGGTACAGCTCGACGTCGGGCCAATCCGTCAGAGCGGCGATCGTGGTGCTGGTGGGCTCCAGCGCGTCGATCTCGCCGCGCAGGAAACGAGTCTTTCCGTAGTCGTCCTCGTCGTCGGCGTAGAAGTTGATCTTGACCTCGTCGAGATACGCCGGACCGCGGAAGTAAGCGGCGTTCCTGCGCAGCACCAGACTCGAGTCGTCCCAGTCTGCGAAGGCGAACGGACCGGTCCCGACCGGGGCCCTCGAGAATTCGGATCCGTCGCGGCCATCGAGCAGGTGTTGCGGAACGATCGCGAGGTTGTCCATCGCGAGCTGCTCGAGGAACAACGGGTTGGCCTTGGACAACGTGAAGCGCACCGTCGCGTCGTCCAGCTTGACCAGACCCTGGAGCTGGTCGGCCGCACCGTTGGCCACGGCCTCGGCGCCGCGAATCGGGAGCAGCGACGGGTATGCCAGAGAGTCGGTCCCACCGTCACGCAGGACACGGTTGAACGTGAAAAGTACATCGTCGGCGTCGAACGACTCGCCGTCGTGGAACCGTACATCCCGGCGCAGGTGGAACTCGTATTCCAGGCCGTCGCGAGAGATCTTCCACGTGTCCGCCAGCGCAGGGACGACGTTGAGCGCCGCGTCAGTCGAAACCAACGTGTCGAAGATCTGGTTGATCGGAAGCGACTCGTAAACCGACTCGGAGTGGACCGGGTCGAGACCCGCCGGGGCCTCCTGGATCAAACGCAGCGTGCCGCCGGAAACGGGCGTGAGCACGCTCGTATCGCGAGCTTCGGGAGGCGCGCCACAGCCGCCGGCCGTAACGAGCAACAGGGCCAGCATGAGCAGCGGCCGCAAGTGTCTCGCGCGGCCGGACCCCGTAGGAATACAGACCCGCATTCGTTCCCCACAAACATATTTAGAACGCACGGCCAAATGTCGCGGCGGACCCTAACGAAGTCAACGCGGCCAAACCCGTTACGCCCTCTGTGCTATATTCCAAGGGTTCATTTTCCGTGTAAGCCGCAGGCACGATTCCGTAATTGCCGCGGCCGGAGACCCATCACCTCATGTCAAAAACCATGCTCGTCAACGTGACGCATGTGGAAGAGACCCGTGTCGCTGTCGTCGAGAACGGGATCCTCGCCGCTTACGAAATCGAAACCCTCAACCGAACGAATCTCAAGGGCAACATCTACAACGCCGTCGTCGAGTCGGTGCACGCCTCGCTCGAAGCGGCGTTCCTGCGTATCGGGCCCGAGAGGAAGGGTTTCCTGCCGCTGGACCAGATCAACTTCCGGTTGCTTCCCAAGCAGGTCGAAGGCCGCAAACACGGGCAGATCGGACAGCACCTCAAACCCGGTCAGAAACTGATGGTCCAGGTGGTTCGCGAGCCGTTCGCCGGCAAGCCGCCGACGGTCAGCACCTACTTCTCGCTGCCGGGGCGTTTCCTCGTCCTCATGCCGGGCGTCGACTCCTCCGGCGTCTCGCGAAAAATCGAGGACGACAAACAGCGCGACCGGCTCAAGAAGATCATCGGCGAGCTCAAGGTACCGGACGGCTTCGGCGTGATCGTTCGCACGGCCGGAATCGGACAGACCAAGGCCGAGCTACAGCGCGACCTGCGCTACCTGCTGCGTCTGTGGGAATCGATCCAACGCTCGTCTCAGGCGCACGAGTTTCCCAGCCGCGTCTACGAAGAGGCCAACTTGGTCATCCGCACCATCCGCGATCACCTGACGCCGGACATCATGGAAGTGGTCGTGGACAGTAAGGAGACGTTCGACAGCGCGCAGGCCTTCGCGCGAGACGTCATGCCCAAGCAAGCCAAGACGTTCAAGCTGTACACCGGCGACCGTCCGCTGTTCAACAAGTTCAACCTCGAAGAGCAGATCGAGCGCATCTACAAGCGCCGCGTGCCCCTGCCCTCGGGCGGCGAGATCGTCATCGACGGCACCGAGGCGCTGACCGCGATCGACGTGAACAGCGCGCGTTCCAAACGTCAGGGCGATCTCGAGGATGTCGTCGCCAAGACCAACGTCGAGGCGGTGGAGGAGATCGCGCGTCAGCTGAGGCTGCGTGATCTGGGTGGGCTGATCGTCGTCGATTTCATCGACATGACCGTGGCGCGTAACAAGAAGCGCGTCGAGAAGGCGATGCGCGACGCGATGAAGGGCGACCGCGCGCGGCATGACATCACGACCATCTCCAAGCTCGGCCTGATGGAGATCGCCAGGCAACGCATCCGCAGCGCCAAGATGGCCGCCTCGTACAACACCTGCCCGACCTGCGACGGCCACGGCCTGATCAAGAACGTCGAGGCGGCCGGGCTGGCCGCGCTGCGACGCCTTCAGACACGCAGCACGAAGAGCGACATCGGCCGGATTCGGCTGACGCTGGCCCCGGATGTGGCCGGCTGGCTGCTGAATCACAAACGCGCGGAGATCCTCAACCTCGAGCGGCAGCGTCAGGCTCACGTCGAGATCGCATCGAACGCGGCGCTGTTGCGTCACGAGAGCCACTACGAGACCTTCGTCCGCGAAGAGCCCGCCGAGACTCCTGTGCCCGAACCCCCGGCGGAGGCGGCGGACAAGCCCTCCTCCGACGAGAAGCCGGACGGGCGACGGCGGGCGACCACCAAGATCACCAAGAAGAAGAGTCGCGAGGAGCCCTCCGTCGAAGAGCCGACGGAAGAGGCCACGGCAGCGATCGAAACGGAGGCCTCGGAGGCCCCGCGGCGGCGGCGGCGGCGGCGCAGAAGGAAGCGTTCCGGGGACGACGGGTCGGGCGATTCCGCGAAACCGGGAACGGTGCCTACCAACGTCCGGGTCGACGAGTTGATGCCGGCGGCCTCCGGCACGGCGCAACGCGCCGAGCAACGCCGTACGCGGAGGAAATCCGGTCGAAGGGGTGGCGGCCGGAGCCGCGCGTAACCGTTTTCCGGGGAGTTTTTGCCTCGGTCGGCTATGGCATCTTGCCGCCGCCGTACGTACTCTTCTGGGCGAGCTCGGGGCGTTCCGCTAACGGGACGCCCTTGGGGGAGCCCGGACCCATGGATCTGTTGCCCATCGACCACAAGGAGCGCTCCCGGCGCCGCTTGGTCGAGTTGTTGCGTCAGAACGACGGCTTCGACATGGTCGAGGCTGCCCTGGTGATCGCGTCCGAGGAATTCGCGACCCTCGATATCGAGCACGAGCTGCAGCGTATCCGGCTGATCGCTGCCGAGGGCGCGCGGCGTGTCTTCGAGGAAAACAACCCGTTTGCCCGGGTCGACGGCCTGCGGCAGTACATGTTCGAGGACCTGGGCTTCCGCGGCGACACGGACAACTACAACGATCCGAACAACTGCTACCTGCACGAAGTCATGAATCGTCGGATGGGCATCCCGCTCACGCTGTCGCTGTTGTTCATCGAGGTCGCCCGGGCGGCGGGTTTTCGGGCGGTTGGAATCGGATTGCCGGGGCACTTCATTGCCCGCGTGCGCTGGCAGCAGCGCGACATCCTCGCCGATCCGTATCATGGCGGCGTCATCGTGTCCGAGGAAGATTGCCGCGAGCTGGTCGGTCGCACCACGGGCCGCCCATCGCTTTTCCGCCGCGAGCTGCTGCGGGGCGCAACCGATCGCCAGATGCTCTCGCGACTACTTCTCAACCTCAAGCACATTCACCTCGAAAGGCAGGACTACGCCCGGGCCCTCGGTGTGGTTGAACGGTTGCTGATGCTGACCCCGAACGATCCGGGGGAAATCCGCGACCGCGGCCTGCTCAAGGCGCACCTCGGGCGGCCGGGCGCGGCGATCGCCGACCTCGAGACCTACCTGACGCGCTCCCCCAAGGCGCCGGATGCGGAGTCGGTTCGCGGCCGGGTCAGCTGGTTGCGGCGGAAACTTACCGATCTGGGTTGATCCCGGCTTACATTGAAGGTTTTCCGCCGGTGCACCATAATGCGTGGCGCTGTTCCGGGAGCTGAACCGGGCAACGGACGCGGGGATCCAGGCGTAAGGCGGCAACCGCATCATGAGTGTCGAAGGAACCGTTTCTAACAAGCCGGGTCGCCCTGCCCAGATCGAGCGGCGCGAACGGGCCGTGATCCGCTTCGCCGGTGATTCCGGCGACGGGATGCAGCTGACCGGAAGCCAGTTCACCGCCACGACGGCGGCCGTCGGCAACGACCTCGCCACGTTGCCCGACTTCCCGGCCGAGATCCGCGCCCCCGCCGGGACGCTGGCCGGTGTGTCGGGCTTCCAGATCCAGTTCGCCTCCGAAGCGGTCTTCACGCCGGGTGACGCGCCGGACGCGCTCGTCGCGATGAACCCGGCGGCGCTCAAGGCCAACATCGGCGACCTACAGCCCAACGGCATCGTCGTCGTCAACGTCGACTCCTTCAAGGAAACCGATCTGCGCAAGGCAGGCTACGAAAAGAGCCCGCTCGATGACGGCTCGCTGGACAGTTTCCGGCTGCTCAAAGTCGAACTCACGCGCCTGACGCGCGCCGCGCTCCAGGAAGTGGACCTGCCGACCCGTTCGATCGACCGCTGCAAGAACTTCTTCGCCCTGGGCATGATGTACTACCTGTACCGCCGTCCCGTCGACGTGACGCTCGCTTGGATCGAGCAGAAGTTCAAGAACAATCCGACCCTCATCCAGGCCAACCAACTCGCGCTCAAGGCGGGTGTTGCCTTCTGCGAGGCGACCGAGGTGTTCGAGCACGTCTACGAGGTCCCGGCAGCCAAGCTCGAGCCGGGGACGTATCGCAACGTCTCGGGCAGCCAGGCGCTGGCACTCGGATTCGTCGCCGCGTCCCAGAAGAGCGGGTTGCGTCTGTTCCAGGGCTCCTACCCGATCACTCCGGCGTCCGACCTGCTGCACGAGCTGTCGCTGTACAAGAACTTCGGCGTGGTCACGTTCCAGGCCGAGGACGAGATCGCGGCCATCGGCGCGGCCATCGGCGCATCGTTCGCGGGAGCGTTGGGGATCACTTCCTCGAGCGGGCCGGGGATCGCGCTCAAGGGCGAGTTCCTCGGTCTGGCCACGATGGTCGAGCTGCCGCTGGTCGTCGTCGACGTGCAGCGCGCGGGGCCGTCGACCGGGATGCCGACCAAGACCGAGCAGGCCGACCTGATGCAGGCCGTCCACGGCCGCTTCTCCGAATCGCCCTGTGTCGTGCTCGCGGTCCAATCCCCCGCCGACGGTTTTGACATGGCTTACGAGGCGTGCCGCTTGGCGTTGTTGCACATGACTCCGGTCATCCTGCTGTCCGACGGGTTCATCGCCAACGGCACCGAACCGTGGAAGCTTCCGGATGTCGAGAGTCTCGATCCCATCGAGGTTCGATTCCATACCGATCCGGAGACGTTCGAGGCGTACCGTCGCGACCCTGAGACGCTGGTCCGGCCGTGGGCCTTGCCGGGCACATCGGGTTGTGAGCATCGCCTGGGAGGCCTGGAGAAACAGGACGGGAGCGGAAACGTCTCCTACGACGCCGCAAATCACGAGAAGATGGTCCGGCTACGCGCGGAGAAGATCGAGCGCATCCGTCGTCACATCCCCGAGCTCGAGGTCGACGGACCCGAGAGCGGCAGGCTGCTCGTCCTCGGTTGGGGCTCGACCTACGGTGCGATCACCAGCGCGGTCCGCCGCGCCCGCGAAGCGGGCCACGTGGTCAGCCAGGCCCACCTGCGCTACCTCAACCCGTTCCCGGCCAATCTCGGGGACGTGTTGTCCCGTTTCGAGAAGGTTCTGGTGCCCGAGATCAACATGGGTCAGCTCGCGCTGCTGCTGCAGGGCCGCTTCCTCAAGAAGGTCGAGTCGCAAACCAAGGTGCAGGGATTGCCCTTCGGAGCCAGCGAGATCCTGAGCCGCATCGTCGAGCTTTCGGAGGCGAACTGATGGCCGAGACGACCCTGACCAAGAAGGACTTCCAGACCGACCAGGAGGTCCGCTGGTGTCCCGGTTGCGGCGACTACGCGATCCTCTCCGCCGTTCAGCAAACGTTTGCCGCGCTCGGTCTCGAGCGACACAACACCGTGGTCGTCTCGGGGATCGGCTGCGCCGCGCGCTTCCCCTACTACATGGACACCTTCGGCTTCCACACGATCCACGGCCGGGCGCCGGCCGTGGCCAGCGGGATCAAGATCGCGAACCCCGAACTGGCCGTCTGGATCGTGGCGGGCGACGGGGATGCGTTCTCGATCGGCGGCAACCATGTGATCCACCTGATGCGGCGCAACATCGATGTCAATCTGTTGGTGTTCGACAACCGCATTTACGGTTTGACCAAAGGCCAGTACTCGCCGACGTCGGAGTTCGGCAAGGTTACCAAGTCGACGCCCTACGGCTCGCTCGACCGCCCGTTCAACCCGGTGTCCGTCGCGTTGGGCGCGGGAGCGACGTTCGTCGCGCGAAGCATCGATGTCCACACGCCGCACATGAAGCAGACCTTGACCGATGCCCACGGACACACCGGCACCTCGTTCGTCCAGATCTTCCAGAACTGCAACATCTTCAACGACGGCGCCTTCGAAAAGATCCGCGAAAAAAAGCTGCGGGACGACAATGTGATCGAGTTGAGACACGGCGAGCCGTTGATTTTCGGCAAGAACCGCGATCGAGGAATCCGCTGGGCCGGCCCGGGCACGCCCGAGGTCGTGGAACTCGGCAGCGGCGTCGACGAGAAAGACCTGGTGGTCCACGACGAGAAGGGCACGCTGGGCTACCTGATGACGCTCTCGGAGATGAAGCCCCCGCAGTTCCCCATGCCGATCGGCGTCCTGCGCCGCATCGACGCCCCGACCGTCGACGCCGGCATCCACGAGCAAATCGAGGCCGTCACGGAGAAGAAAGGCCCCGGCGACCTCGAGAAGATCATCTATGCGGGCAACATTTGGACCGTCGACTAAATACGGATCCTGTCGGGACCGTCGAAGTCGAAAGCACGGCGCGAGACGACCAGCGTGTTGCCGCTTTGCCGCCGTTTGCGGTACCCGAACAGGTGGAAGATCTCCAGCGGAAACCAGCGCGCGACACGGGTGTCGACGACGAGTCCCAGGCCGCGGTCGCCGGCGCGGCGCACGCCGGGAAGCCATGTCAGCAGCACGTCGATGCGCAGGCGGCGCAATAGCGAGGAGAGGCGCAGCCAGAACATGTGCACGGGCCGCGCGATGAAGAAACCGTCCTCGCCCTTGCCCTGGTAGAGCGGAAGCAACATCAACCCGGATTCGGACGCGCGGATCGCCCCGGTGCGATCGTGCGCCACGATCTGCCCCTTCTCCACGGGGACGAAATTGTCGAAGCCGGGCATCATCTTGAATTGGTCCTCGGGCGCGATCGCGTGCCGGTAGCGCACTTCGATGACCGGCGGGACACCGCGACTGGTTTCGCGCAGCAGCTCTTCGTAAGGGTGCGAGTCGGCGGGATCCGGTGTGACGAGCCCCGCTCGGCGGAGGGCCAGCCAGATCAATGCTTCGAGCCGGTCGACCGAGCCGTCGCAATCGTGCTGCCCGGCCTCCGCGCCCATCGTGATCAGACCGAAGTTGTTCAGGTACTCGAGCAAAGCTCCGTCGACCTGCTCCTCCAACCCGAGGATCAACGGCAGCGGAAACGAGCGGGCGAACGCACGGTTGCGCAGCGTATCCCCGACGGTGACGAACGGCGGGCTGACGGCCGACGTGGTGTGGAGATCGAGGAAATAGACCGGGCCCGCGGCATCGTCGAGCGTGGCGCGGATCGCCGAGAGCACGTCACGTTGTTCCTCCGCCTCTGCGTCATTCACCACGTCGAGGTCGGCGAGCTTCTCCGCGGTCCACTGGCGGTTGAGGTCGCTGTCGAGAAAACGGGTCTTTTCGGCCAGCGCCTTGAGGTTCCCGACGAGGGCCACGAACTTGCCCCGCACTTCGATGGATTTGCGGTCGAGTCGGTCCAGCACGCGTTGCGCGGCGCGCGTCCCGGCAGGCTCGTTGCCGTGCATGCCGGTCATGACGATCATCGTCGGACCGGAACCGCTGCCACGCCCGCCTACACAGCGTCTTGAATGAACCGGTGCCTCGAGCACTCCACTGGAACGGTCGGACACGTTGGAACCTAAGGGATGACCATGGTTGTCGTTATCGAAGGCTAGGGGGAAAAGATACCGGCATGCGGCCGGTCAGTCCAGTCCCTTGGTGGCGGACACGAGGACATCCCAGAAGTCCCCTTCCAAGCCGAAATGAAGGTGGCCGAACGGAGTATCCCGGCAGAAGTGCTCGACCTGTTCGAGCAGTCGGTCGGACAGATCCGGCAGCACCCAGGGTAGGGCCAGACAGGAGGAGAGCGAGGCGGCGGCGGCGAGCCCGGTCATGCGCTCGACCCGTGGGCGGTCGCTCTTGAAGAGCTTCCAGATCCCGGCTACGGGAAAGGAGCCTTCGCTCGGCCGCTCCCGGATCGTCTCCGCGTTGTCGAACGGCAGCGGTGCCGTGACCCAACCGTCGACAGCGGGCCAGACGACGCCGAAGTCGTCGCCGAGGGAAACGGAGGGCTTCGAGAGCGCCACCGCCGTACTCTTCCCCGCTCCCGACGGACCCGCGAAGATCCAGGCGCGATCACCACGCAGCACGCCCGCCGAGTGCATCGCGAAACCTCCGCGCTCCGCGGCGGTCCGGGCCGCCAAGATGCGCGCCGCGTTCTCCAGCGAGCGCTCCGGCGGTTCTCCGGACCCGGTGTCGAGCGCCACTCTCCACCCACCGTCGGCCGGCCCCAGCGCGAACGCGTAGGACAACGCCAGCACACCGGACGGAGTCTCGAGGGCTTCGACGCGATAGACCTCTCCCGGACTCGGCTCGCCGAGCCAACCTCCGGCGTCGGCGTCGGTCACGTGGATGGTCTTGTCGAGCGGTAACCCCGATTCTCGGTCGAGATACGGACCCCAGCGATGCTCGAGGGCCGCTGCGTGCTCGTCGGAAAGACCCTCGAAGCGGAAGGCCCGGTCGCCGACGACGAGCTCCCGCGCTTCGTCTCCACAATCGCCGACGGAGTCGGAAAAACGGCGAATCGCTGCTTCCACGCGGGCAGTCTACAAGAAGCCGGGGTCAGGTCTTGAATCTGCCGTGTCAAACGCGAAAAACCGTTTGTTCGCAACCCAAACTGCAGATTCAAGACCTGACCCCGATCCGTTTGCAGCGGGCCGCTAGAATGCCGCGATGGCCAGTGCCGAAAGCCACCCCCTGACCCGCGAGTTGCTGCTGGACTACTTCGTCCGTGCGGCGCGCCCGCGCGAGAACTGGTTGGTCGGGATGGAGCTCGAGAAGATGGGCCGCGCGGCACGCGACGGGTCACCGCTGCCCTACTCCGGTGACGGCCCTTCCGTGCGCAAGGTGCTGGAGTTCATCCAGGCCCGGCGCGGTGGATCGCCGATCATGGAAGGCGATCACCTGATCGGTCTCGACGCGGCGTGGGGTACGATCACGCTCGAGCCGGGCGGCCAGGTCGAGTGGTCGTCGCAGCCCGCGCGGACGCTGGCCGAGCTCGAACGCCATCTGGACGGCCACCTGGACGTGATGCGCAAGGCCGGGAAGGCGCTCGCCGTTCGTTGGCTCGAACAAGCGGTCGACCCCGACATCCCGCTCGAACGCATGCACTGGATGCCCAAGGCGCGCTACGCGATCATGCGCCCCTACCTCGGGGCGCGTGGCCGCCTGGCCCACCGCATGATGACACAAACCGCGAGTATCCAGGTCGCGTTCGACTACTCCGATCAGCGCGACTGGCGCGACAAGTTCCGGCTCGCCGCCCTGCTGGCGCCGGTGGCCAACGCCCTGTTCGCGAACTCGCCGCGGATCGACGGCGCCGACACCGGTTACAAGTCGTACCGGGCGATCTGCTGGCAGCACACCGACCCCGCGCGCTGCGGGCTACCGGAGGTCGTGTTCGAATCGCACTTCGACCTCGAAGCCTGGCTCGACTACCTGCTGACCGTTCCGACGATCTTCCGCCACCGGGCGCGCGGCCTCGTTCCCGCGGGCGGCACCCCGTTCGGCGAGGTGCTCGGGCGTACGGGTTGCGACGCACCGAAATACGACGACTGGGAAACGCACATCTCGACGATCTTCACCGAGGTGCGCTCCTACACCTACATCGAGGTGCGCAGCGCCGATTTGGTGCCGGACGATCGCGCGTTCCAGGTGCCGACGTTCTGGACCGGCCTGCTCTACGACACCGATGCCCGGGGCGCGATGCTGGAACGCTGCGCCGCCTACGACGACCACGCGACGTGGCAGCAGGCGCTCCACGACGCCGCCAAGTCGGGGCTCGACGCGACGGTCGCCGGTATCGCGCTGCGCGACCTCGCCGCCGAAGCGATCCGGCATTCGATGGCCGGGCTACGCAGCGGGGCACCCTGGGCCGGTGAGGCAGACGGGGCTATCCGGCCCCTGGTGGCTCTGGCCCGGCTGCACGGCATACGCGTCGATTGAGCACGTCCGGCAGCGCCGCCGGTGCTTTGCTAGGATTCCGGTTTCCGAATCAAAACACGGCTGCCCGCGACGACCAGGGAGTCCCTCATGGCCTTGTCCAGCTACTTGAAGAAGCAACGTAACCGCCATCTCGGCGAGCTCAAGGAACTGCTCGCCATCCCGTCGATCAGCACCGATCCCGAACGCGCGGGCGACGTCAAGCGGGCCGCCCAGTGGGTCGGGGACCGGCTGCGCAAGGCCGGGTGCACGAAGGTCAAGGTTCACGCCACGAAGGGGCATCCGATCGTCTACGGCGAGTGGTCGGGGGCGCCCGGGCGGCCGACGATCCTCGTTTACGGCCATTACGACGTCCAACCGGTCGACCCGCTCGAGCTGTGGACGACCGACCCGTTCAGCCCGACGCTACGTGACGGCAAGCTCTACGCGCGAGGAGCCTCGGACGACAAGGGGCAGGTCATCGCGCACGTCAACGCCCTGGAGGCCCATCTTCAGAACGGCGGTTGTCCGGTCAACGTGAAGTTCCTCATCGAGGGCGAAGAGGAGATCGGCTCGCCGAGCCTCGACGGATTCATCGACAGCAACAAGGACCTTCTTCGGTGCGATGCCGTGGTCGTCTCGGACACCGCGATGTTCGCCAAGGGCCGCCCGTCGATCTGCTACGGGTTGCGTGGCCTGGCCTACGTGGAAATCACCGTGACCGGCACCGACCGCGACCTGCACTCCGGGACATTCGGCGGTGCCGTCGCCAACCCGGCCAACGCCCTGGTGACGATGCTCGACACGTTGAAAGACGCCAAGGGGCGTATCAAGGTCAAGGGCTTTTACGACAACGTCGCGCGGATGACCGCCGCGGAGCGCAGGGCCTTCGCCAAGCTCCCACACTCGGACGCACGGTTCAAGAAGTCGATCGGCGCGCCGGCGTTGCAGGGCGAATCGGGTTATTCCACGTTGGAGCGGATCTGGACCCGGCCGACCCTCGACATCAACGGCATCTGGAGCGGGTTTACGGGCATCGGGGCCAAGACGGTGATCCCCGCGGTCGCCAAGGCGAAGGTCTCGATGCGGCTGGTCCCGAACCAAACGCCGGCAGAGATCGTCCGCAAGCTGACACAGCACCTGCGCTCCGTCGCACCCAAATCGGTCCAGGTGGAGGTCCATGACCTGCACGGCGGGCACGCGTGGGTCACGAACAGGGATCGTCCCTCGTTGCAGGCGGCGTCGCGGGCGATGCAGCGGGCGTTCGGCCGCAAGGCGGTGTTCGTGCGCGAGGGCGGGTCGATCCCCGTCGTGGCGACGTTCGACAAGAAGCTCCGCGTGCCCTGCGTGCTGATGGGCTTCGGTCTGCAGGACGACAACCTGCACGCGCCCAACGAGAAGATCGACCTGGATCAGTTCTACGGCGGCATCGAGGCCGCGGCCTACCTGATGGAAGAGCTCGGCGAGGTCGGCATCCGCCACGCCAAGACGAAGCCCCGGACCGCGCGCGGGCGATGATCCGGGGCCGCACAGCGGCGCTCCTCCTCATCGTGGTGACCGGTGCGTTTCCGGGTTCTGCCGGGGACGACGCCGATCTGTTGATCTCGACCGCGGTCAGCCTGAAGGAGCCGTTACTGGCGGCCATCGACGATTTCGCCGAAAGCCGTGGCGGGTCCGGGTTTCCCGCGGTCGACGTCCACGCCGCTGGGTCGTCGGTCCTCGCCGGGCAAATCCTTCGCGGCGCACCGACCGATCTGTTCGTCTCGGCCTCGCGCCCGGACGTGGAGCGGCTGGTCGCCGCGGGCCTGGTCGATCGGTCTTCAATCTGCTCGCTCGTAGGGAACGTCCTGGTGATCGTCGTGCCGGCCGGCGATCGAGGAATCGACGGCCTGGAGCAGTTGCGAGACTCGAGGTTCGAGCGTATCGGTGTCGCCAATCCTCGCACGGCCCCTCTCGGCCGTTACACCGCCCAGGCGCTGGAAGCTGCGGGCTTGCTCGGGCTGCTGGCGGATCGCCGGATCATCGCCGGGCACGCGCGCCAGGTCGTTGATTACGTCGCCCGCGGCGAGGTCGATGCCGCGGTGGTCTACGCCACCGATGCCGCGCGCTTTGCCGACCGTGTGTCCGTCGCGTTGGAGATCGACCCCGGGCTCCACGAACCGGTCGAGTATGTGGTCGCGCACCTCGGCCGAAACGACCCCGCGTCGTGGAGCGCGCAACTGTTCGACCATCTCTGCTCCGACGCCGGCCGCGCCCGGTTCGAGGAAGCCGGTTTCACGCCATGGCCTGGCCCGCACTGAAGCTGTCGCTGTCGGTCGCACTCGTGGCGACCGTCTTCGTGGTGCTCTCGGGCACGGCGTTCGGCTGGCTGCTCGCGCGCGGTCGTTTCCGGGGCCGCGAGTTCCTCGATTCGGTCCTGATGCTCCCCCTCGTCCTGCCCCCGACCGTGACCGGCTACTACCTCATCGTGCTGCTCGGCCGCCGCGGTCTGCTGGGTGCGCCGCTCCACGACCTGACCGGATGGTCGATCCCCTTCTCCTGGAGCGCGTGTGTGATCGCCGCCGTCGTCGTCGCGCACCCGTTGATGGTCCGTGCCGCGCGTGGTGCGTTCGAGGCGATCGACGCGCGCCAGTTGTTGGCCGCCGCCTCGTTGGGTCACGGGAGCGGGTCGATCTTCCTGCGCATCGCCGTGCCGTTGGCGCGCCGCGGCCTGGCCGCCGGCGCCGTGCTCAGCTTCGCGCGGGCCATCGGCGAGTTCGGTGCCACGCTGCTGCTCGCCGGGAACATCGCGGGGCGCACGCAGACGCTGCCGCTGGCGATCTACGAGGCGCTGCAGATGGGCGACGATCGCGCCGCACTGGTGCTCTCGCTCGTGTTGACCGCCGTCTCGCTCGCGGCGATGGCCGGGATCTTCCGGCTGGGTCGAAAAAGATGAGCGGCTTCGTGGTCGACTTTTCGCTGACCCGGCGATCTACGGATTCCACCGGCTTCCGCCTGGAGGCGCGGCTCGAGACGCACGAGGGGATCACCGTCGTTTCGGGACCCAGCGGCGCGGGCAAGAGCACCCTGCTGCTGGCCATCCTCGGAGCGTTGCGGCCCGAGCGCGGCCGCATCGCTGTGGCGGATCGTACGCTCTTCGACTCGACGAACGGGATCGATTTGCCTGTACGCGATCGCCGGCTGGGGATGGTGTTCCAGGAAGGCGCGCTCTTCCCCCACATGAACGCGCTGCAAAACGTACTGTTCGCCGCGCGGGGTGACGACCGTCAGGCGCTGGCGCACCGTCTGCTCGACCAGGTGGGCGCGGGTTCGTGGCACGAGAGGTATCCGCGAGAGCTCTCCGGCGGCCAACGACAGCGCGTGGCCTTCGCTCGGGCGCTGGCAGCGCGTCCGCGCGCGTTGTTGCTCGACGAACCGTTTTCCGCCTTGGACCGTTCGGCGAGGGCTCGACTGGCAGATCTCTTGCTCGAGCTGCGCGGCGAGGCCGGGATCCCGTTCCTCCACGTGACGCACGATCTGGCGGAGGCGTTGCAGCTGGCGGACCGCCTGATCCTGCTCGACGCCGGCCGCGTCGCCGCCGCCGGCGATGCCGGCGACGTGCTTGCCGCGATGGGTAGCGGCCCGGCACACGACAACCTGTTTTTGGCCGATGTGGCACGGCATCACGCGGATGCGGGTTACACGGAGATCGTCGTCCGGGGTGTCTCGCTCTACTGCGGGTTGCTCGAGCGGGAATGCGGAGGCCGCGCGGTGTTCTCGCTGGGCAGCCGGGAGCCGCTGCTTGCCGTCGCCCCGCCGGGTCCGACCAGCGCACGCAACGTCGTCGAGGGCACCATCCGCTCGATCGAGGCGCACGGCTCGGGCGTGCTCGTCGTCGTCGAAACGCCGCACCCGCTCAGCGTCAGCGTGACCCCGTCGGCGGTCGCGGAGCTCGACCTGACCGTCGGACGGCACGTTTATTTGCTGATCAAGGCCGCCGCCCTGCGTTGCCTGACATAATCGGCAGCGTCGAGTTGTTCTCGTCGATTCGTCATGAGGTGATCGAGGGATGAGCGCACGTGAGTTGTGGGACCGCTACCGGGACCACCTGATCGATCTACCGGAGCTGGGTTTCCGACTGGACTGGAGCCGCATGGATCTCCCGGGCTCGGTGGTCGACGGGATGTCCGCGGCCTTCGGGCGAGCGTTCGATGCGATGGGCGCGATCGAGGCAGGCGAGAGAGCCAACGTCGACGAGGACCGCGCGGTGGGCCACTACTGGCTCCGTGCGCCCGGACTGGCCCCGGATACCGAGACGGCAGAATCGATTCGACGAGTGCAGGCGGACGTGAAGCGTTTTGCGGCGGAGGTTCACGACGGATCGGTCCGGCCGCCGGGCGCGGAGCGCTTCGAAAGGTTGCTGGTCGTCGGGATCGGCGGTTCCGCGCTGGGACCGCAGTTCGTCGCCGACGCGCTCGGTGGACGCGCCGACCGGCTGCGCCCGCCCTTCCTCGACAACACCGACCCCGACGGAATCGATCGGGTGCTCGACGAGCTCCGAGAAGATTTCGATCGTACGCTGGTGGTCGTGATCTCCAAATCGGGCGGCACGCCGGAAACACGTAACGGAATGCTCGAGACACGTGCGGCGTACACGGCCCGGGAGCTCGAGTTTGGCCCTCACGCGGTCGCAATCACGGGACCCGGCAGCAAGCTCGACCGCTACGCCGAGGAACACGGCTTCATCGCACGGTTCCCGATGTGGGACTGGGTCGGCGGCCGGACGTCGGAGACGTCCGTCGTCGGTTTGCTCCCCGCCGCGCTCCAGGGCATCGACACCGACGACCTGCTCGCGGGCGCCGCGGCGATGGACGAGGCGACGCGAGTACGCGAGGTGCGCGCCAATCCGGCCGCGCTGCTCGCGGCGTGCTGGTACCACGAGGGCCGGGGGCGCGGCGCCCGGGACATGGTGCTCCTGCCGTACCGCGACCGTTTGCAGTTGTTCAGTCGGTATCTCCAACAGCTCGTGATGGAATCTCTGGGCAAGGAGGTCGACCTCGCGGGCAACGTGGTGCATCAGGGCATCGCGGTGTACGGCAACAAGGGGTCGACCGACCAGCACGCGTACGTCCAGCAGTTGCGGGACGGGCTGCACAACTTCTTCGTCACCTTCATCGAAGTCCTCCACGAGCGCGACGGCGACAGCCTGGAGGTCGAGGACGGGATCACCTCCGGAGACTATCTCGCCGGGTTCCTGCTGGGCACGCGCGAAGCGCTCTACGAGAACGGGCGGCACTCTCTGACCATCACCGTCGAACGGCTGACGCCGTTTGCCGTCGGCGCGTTGATCGCCCTCTACGAGCGCGCCGTCGGCTTCTACGCCGACCTCGTGGGGATCAACGCCTACCACCAGCCCGGCGTGGAGGCGGGCAAGCGGGCGGCGGCCGCCGTGCTCGACCTGCAGCGCAAGGTGTTCGCCGAGCTCACCGCGCGCGGAGCCGGCGGTGCGAGGGTCGAGGAGCTCGCGACCGCCGTCGGCGCCGAAGACCAGGTCGAGACCGTGTTCCACATCTTGGAACGACTCGCGCGCAATCCCGCGCGCGGGATCGAGGCGCGGCCTGGAGCCACACCGTTCGACGCGGTCTACGCCGTGAAGGCGCCATGAACGACTACGACGTGATCGTTCTCGGCGGCGGCTCCGCCGGCTCGACCGCGGCGGCGGCGGCGCATGCCGGCGGCGCGAAGACGTTGATGATCAACGACGGCGAGCTCGGCGGGTTGTGCATCCTGCGCGGCTGCATGCCGACGAAGTCGATGCTGGAAGCCGCGCACGCGGTCCACGAAGCCCAGCACCTGGAGCCGTTCGGCGGCCGGCTCGTAGGGACGATCGAGGTCGACTTCGCGCGTATCGCCGTGCGCAAGGACGGCCATGTCGCCCGTTTCAAGAAGGCCAAGGTCGAGTCGATCGAGGCGGCGGGCTACACGGTGCTGGACGCCCGCGGGCGGTTCGTCGAACCGGGCGTGATCGAGGCCGGCGGGGAACGGTACCGTGGGGCCAAGTTCGTCATCGCGACCGGGTCGGTGCCCGCGTCGTTACCCATCCCCGGCATCGAGGACGTGCCGGTGTGGACCAGCGACGACGTGATGCGGCTCGAGAAGCTGCCGCGGCGATTGATCGTCCAGGGTGGCGGGCCGATCGGTCTCGAGCTGGCCCAGTTCTTCGCACGCGTCGGAACCGAGGTCACCCTGGTCAATCGCTCACCGCTGTTGAGCAAGACCGACGCCGAGTGTGGTCTGGAGCTGCGCAACGCGTTTGACGACGAGCCTCGCCTGTCCCTCGCGATCCCGGGCAAGATCGAACGTCTGACCCGTCGCGGCAAGGGCCTCCGCGCGCTGCTGATGTCGGATGGCGGGGAAGAGCAGATCGACGCCGACGCGCTGCTGATGGCGGTGGGACGCGATGCGGCGCTCGACGGGATCGGCCTCGACGCGGTCGGCCTCGCGCCACGGGACGGCGTCCTGCAACACGACGCGGAGATGCGCAGCGCGCACCCCGACATCTACGTTGCCGGGGACTCGACCGGCGATTATCAGATCCTGCACCTGGCCAACCAGGAAGCGCAAGTCGCCGGCCACAACGCCGCGGGGGCCGCCGCCCGGACGATGGACTACCGGCTGTCCATGTCCGTCGTCTTCACGGATCCGCCGTTCGCCAAGGTGGGGCTCGGCGAGCAACGGGCCCGGGCCGAGGGCCGGGACATCATCGTGGGCCGGGCGCGTTTCCCGGAGACCGGGCGGGCCATCACCATGGAGACGGCGCACGGGCTCTGGAAGTTGGTGGTCGATCGCGAGAGCGGGGAGATCCTGGGGTCCGCGATCCTCGGGCCACGCGCCGACGACCTGATCCACGAAGTCGCCATTCTGATGCATTTTCGGGCAAAAATCGGGGATGTCTTCGAACTGCCCTGGTATCACCCGACTCTCTCCGAGGTGTTCTTGGACCTCGCGCGGGACATCCAGTCGCAGCGCACCTGACAAACGCCGACCGGTGACCCATATTCGACCAGGGTTTAAATACTTAGGGGTTGCCTTTCATGAAGGGTGTGATTTCGTTCCATCCTCTCGATCCGGATTTCTTCGATTCGACGATCGAGCCGCTCGTGATGGGTGAAAAAATCGACCCCGGTGCGTACGTATCGGCAGCGCTGCGCTTTCTCGTCTGCAGCTGGGAGGCGGCACACTACAAGCAGACCCTCGACTTCCTCCTCGACCAGCTCGAGCCGCCGCCACCGCCCGAAAACGGCACCCTGTGGGACAAGGTGCGGACTCGGCTCGAACGCTTCGACCACAAGCCGAGCGTGCTGGTGCGTCACGTGGCCTCCAAGATCGAACCGGAACTGCACCTCGAGGGCCGTCCCTATCTGATCACCGAAGGCTCGGCCGAGTCGGTGGCCGCCGTGATCGAAGACTTCATGCAGGCCGAGAACGAAGTGAGCGCACAGTCGCTGATTATCGAACAGCTCGAAAAGCTCGATCCCGCGATCGCCAAGGGGATCGAGCTGGGGGACTTCGACGAGCCGCCGGCGTCGGGGAGCTATCGCACCGATCTGCTGAACTCGCTCAAGTCAATCTTCGAGATCGCGCGCGCAGCCCGCGCCGATCAATCCTGGGGTGCGGCCGACGGCCGCCCCGAACCGGCACGCACCGTGCTCGCCCGGGAGCTCGCGTGGCGCGCAATGCACCTGCACTCGCGCGCGATTCCTTTCTGGATCGCCCGCGATGTCGACGGACTGGACAGCATCTGCCGGGCGTCGGGGGTCGAACCGCCCCCGTTCATCATGCCCGCATGGCCGTTGTTTCCACGGAGCTGCGAGACCTACCCCGAAATGCGCGAACAGCTCGGCGTCGAGATCCATGGCGAACGTTCGGTCGGCGCCTACGTGGCCCCGGGAGACATCCCGGAGCTGCTCGGTTTCCTGAACGAGAACGGCGCGCGGATGATTCAGGCCGCCGCGCGCCATGAAGTCGGCTCCACTTGCAAGACGCTGTTGCGCAAGATTCGCGAATGCGTTTGCTTCGCTCACCGTGCCGGGGTCGGTTACATCGAGGCGAGCGGTATCCTGCCCGTCGGTCCGGAGCCGGGGGAGGCCTTCTGAGGTAGCATGGCCGCAGGGGTCACGCCATGAGCCACCCGAAACCGGTTTCATTGATTGCGGAACGTGCCGTGCGCTACCTGCGCAAACGTGGCTCGACGGCCGACAGCCGCACCCTCGCGCTCGAGCTACTGACGACGCAGACGGCGAACGAGTCCGCTGCACGTCGTTTACTCGAGACCGCGTTCGGCGGCGATCCGCGGCTGCTGTATCGCGACGACGCCTGGACGACAAGCGACGCGGCGGCGGAATCCCGGGAAACCGCCGAGCCAGAGGCCGATCCGGAACGCGTGCTCGTGTTCATCCGCGGGCAGCGGCCCGAGCCCGCCAAACCTTACGAGTTGAAAACGATCGCCGCCTTGCGCCTAAGGGACGACGAGGTGATCGGCGCGTGCGGCGGCGACCCCGTGGCCGGTGCCTATGGTAATCGCCTACGCAATGCGATGCTCGAGCTCCTCGACTGCGCGATTCCGGTGACGCATGCGACCGGAGCCGCGGTACGGGCGTTGGAACAGTGGCTCGGCGAGCCGCTGTCGGCGCCGATCTCGTTGCGTCGGCTGGGACGGGACCGTGTGGGGCTCGCGCTCAGTCACGAGCTCGAGGACCTCGTTGCGCGTCTCGGCCTGGACTGGTGCGAGGGTGAGGACCCGCTGGAGATGGCCGACACGCTCGACGCGTGCCTGGCCACCTTGCGGCGTCCGGGTGAGTCGCTCCATTCGCTGCGCGAGGGCGCCGACCACGGAATCAAGCCGATCGATTGGTCGCGTTACGCCTTCAACCGCGAGTTTCTCCGACGCATCCCGCGTGCGCCCGGTACCTACCGGTTCTACGACAAGCGCGGGAACCTGCTCTATGTGGGCAAATCGAAGAACCTGAAGCAACGGATCGGATCGTACTTCCGCGAGCAGCGCAAGCGAACCGAGCGTGTACAGCGCTTGATCGACAAGGTCCATCGCATCGAGTACGAGGCAGCCGGTTCGGATCTCGAGGCGATGCTGCGTGAGGCCGAACAGATCTGCAGGGACCGGCCGGAGGCCAACGTCCAGCGGCGGATCCATAGCCGGCGGGGACGTTCGGAAAGACTGCGGGCCATCCTGATCCTCGAACCGGCGGCCCCGCCGCACGTGTTGCGCGCATTCCTGATCCGTGAGGGCCGTTTGATCGATCGCGTCCCGATCGGCCCGCGCGGCGGGGGCCTCGCGCGTATCCGGCGCGTCCTCGACAACCACTACTTCTCGGTCGCGGAAGGCCCTGCGCCGGTCGACGACGGCCCGGACCTGGATGTCGAGGTGGTCGTACGTTGGCTCGCCGCCAACCGCGACCGTGTCGTCGCCTTGGACCCGACCGATCTCAAGACCTCCCGTGAGGTCATCGAGCGGTTGCGTTGGTTTCTGTCCCAGGGCAGCCCTTTCGATCCCGATGGAACGCCGATCCTGTAGCGCTGATCGTGGGACCGCGGGTCACACACCGGCGCCGGCTGCACGAAGCAACGCACAGATCGACTTGGAATCCCGGATTCTTCCGTCGGCGGCCGCCCGGACCGCCTCCTCGAACGGCAGCGAGACCACCTCGAGGAGCTCGTTGCGCTGCAGCGCCTGCTTGCCGCGCTCCAGCCCGGTACCGCGAAACAGCCAGATCTTTTCGTCGGTGAACCCGGGCGTGGTGAAGATCCATCCCAGGGGCTCCAGTCGGCCGACGCGGTAACCGGTCTCCTCCTCTACCTCGCGCGCCGCACAACTCTCCGGCGACTCCCCGGGATCCAGCTTCCCGGCCGGGACTTCCAACAACCAACCTTCGGCCGCGTAGCGGTACTGCCGCACCAGGATCGCGTTGCCGGCGGCGTCGACGGGCACGACGGCGGCGGCCCCGGGATGGCGGATCATCTCGAGCTCGCACGAGCGACCGTCGGGCAACAACACCTCGTCGACGTTGACGGTCAAGAAGCGACCCGCGTACACCTGTCTCGACGAAACCGGGTTTTTGGTATTCATGCGCGTGATTCTAACTCCCGGAGCGGCGGGCCTTCCGGGGACTGGTCCATAATGCCCGGCGTGAGCGACCGTCCGATCTATCTCGACCACAACGCGACGACACCGATCGCGCCCGAAGTACTCGAGGCGATGCTGCCCGCGATGCGTGACGGTTTCGGCAACCCCTCCTCGGCCCACGCGTACGGTCAAACCGCCCGCGCCTTGATCGAGGAAGCGCGCGCGCGCGTTGCGACGCTGCTCGAATGCTCGCCCGACGAGATCGTCTTCACCTCGGGCGGCACGGAGTCCGACAACGCGGCCCTGATCGGGATCGCGGAGGCCACGCGCGATCGCGGCCGCCATCTCGTGACGTCGACGATCGAGCATCCCGCGATCGTGGCCACCTGCGCCTACCTCGAGAGCCGTGGTTGGGAGGTCGCCCGGGTCGGCGTCGATCGCGACGGGCGACTGAAGTTGGACGAGCTCGCCCGCGCGGCCCGGCCGGAGACGAGCCTGATCTCGATCATGCACGCGAACAACGAGACCGGGGTCGTCCAACCCGTCGAGGAGATACGCGAGACCGTCGCGCCCCTGGACCCGGTGCTGCACACGGATGCCGCGCAATCGGCGGGCAAGATCGATTGCCGTGTGGACCGCTTGGGGGTCGACGCGCTGACGATCGCCGGGCACAAGCTGTACGGCCCGATGGGTGTGGGTGCGCTGTACCTGCGGTCCGGCACCCCGTTCTCGCGCCATCTGCATGGGGCGGGGCACGAATCCGGCCGGCGAGCCGGGACGGAGAGCGTGGCCCAGATCGTGGGACTGGGCAAGGCCTGCGAGCTGGCCGTGCAGGAACGAACGACACGCGAACGACATCTCGCCCGCCTCCGTGACCGACTCGAGACGCTCTTGCGGGCCGGGTTGAACGACCTCGTCGTGCACGGGGGCGGGGCTCCTCGCCTGCCCAACACCTGTCACGCCGCGATCCCCCGCACCTCGGCGATCGAGCTGCTCGCCGCGGTGCCGGAGATTGCCGCCGCCGCGGGCTCGGCCTGCGACGCGGGCGAGCCCCACGTATCGGCCACGTTGCGCGCGATGAACGTCGACGAGCCCACCGCGCTGGCCACGTTGCGGCTGACCGTCGGACGCGCCAATACCGAGTCCGAGATCGAGCGCGCCGCGGAACTGCTCGTTCGGGCGGCGCAGACCCGGCGCGGGTCCGCGACCCGATGAGCCGGCGTGTCGATCACGACGGGCAGACGCTGCTGATCCGCTTCCCCTTCGATCGCGCGCTCGTCGAGCGCGTCAAGACGCTGCCCGGCAGACGCTGGAACGCGAGCGAGAGGTACTGGTTCGTGCCCGACGATCACGTCGTGGCCGTGGTCGATCTGCTCGCCGACGACGGCTTCGAGTTCGACGAATCGACGCGCGGGCTGTACACGGCGCTCGGCGGCTCGCGCGCTCTGGACGAGAGACCGGCGTCCACCGGGGGCCCGTCGTTGACCGAGCTCCCGCTGTTCGCCGCAAACGAACGGCGCGGCGAGCCGCTCGCGACGGTCGACGACACGGATCTCACCGTCGGCAGGCTGAACGGGCGCGTCCGCGAGCTGCTCGCGGGCGCTTTTCCGGCACCGGTATGGCTCGTCGGCGAGATCTCGGGATTCAACAAGAGCGCGCACCGCAAACACGTCGGCTTCGAGCTGATCGAGCGCTCCGAGGACGGCCAGGCGGTCTCGAAAGTGTCGGCGATTCTCTTCGAATCGACGCGACGTGAGATCGAGCGACAGCTGCGCGACGCGGGCGAACCGTTCCAACTCGAGGACGAGATCTCCGTGCGCTTCTCGGTCCGCGTGGACCTGCACGTGCCCTGGGGCCAGTATCGCGTCGTCATCGAGCGGCTCGACGTCCATTACACGCTCGGCGAGGCGGCACGGCGGCGCGAGGAGATCGTCCGGAGGTTGACTGCGGCCGGGTTGCACGAGGTCAACCGGCTGCTCCAGCTCCCGGCACTGCCGTTGCGCGTCGGTTTGATCACCAGCCTCGGGTCGGATGCGTACAACGATGTCCTGCGGACACTCGGCGAATCGGGGTTCGCGTTCGCGGTCACCGTCCATGGCGCACGCGTGCAGGGCCACTCGACCGAGCCCTCGGTGCTCAACGCGCTGGACTGGTTCGGCGCCCGGGCAGATCGTTTCGATGCGCTGCTGATCTGCCGCGGCGGCGGCTCGCGGACCGATCTCGTCTGGTTCGACACCGAACGGCTCGGCCGAGCGGTCGCTCTCTTCCCGCTGCCGGTGATCATCGGAATCGGGCACGAACAGGATCAGTCCGTGCTGGACGCCGTCGCGCGTAGCTGCAAGACCCCGACCGCGGCCGCCGGATTCCTGGTCGAGTGCGCGAATCGGGCGCTGCACCGAACCGAGGAGACGGCGCGAGAGATCCTCGCCTCCGCCGCAGATTCGATCGCGCAGCGCCGGCGCGAGTCCGAGGATCGGGCCCGACGGTTGGCCGGCACGGTGCGCCACCGGCTCGAGCTCGAGCGGAGCCGTCTGGAGCAATTTCGGCGTCAGGCACGAAGCTCCGTGCAGGCGGCACTGCAGAAGGCCCGGGAGCGGGTCGCCGTGTCGACGCAGCGCATCCCCCGCGAGTCGCGCCGATTGCTGGAGCTCGGTCGCGAGCGACTGACCTCACGCCAACGCAGGCTCGTGCTCGTCGATCCGCGCCGTGTCGTCGAGCGCGGCTACGCGATCGTGCGTCGAGCGGACCGTTCGGTGCTGGTCGACGCCGCGCGCGCCGATTCCGGTGAGACACTGATTGCGGAACTGAAACACGGGCGCCTGCGGGTCACGGCCGATAAGATGGTGCCCGACTCGAACGCGGACTGAGGGGCGCATGGCGGCGAAAGAGAAAAAGGAACCCAGCTACACGGAAGCGGCCGACAGGCTGGAGGAGATCCTGACCAAGATCGAGGAGGGGCAGGTCGACATCGACGAGCTGTCCGGGCTGGTCGAGGAGGCGGCGGGGCTCGTGCAGCTGTGCCGCGACAAGATCCACGCCGCCGAGATCAAGGTCAAGAAGATCACGGAAAAGCTCGAACGCGACGCCCCCGACGACGACAGCGAATCCCCGTGACCGCCTCCGAGCTGTTCGAGGGGCGCCTGATCATGGCGCCGATGACTCGCGGCACGGACTTGCCGTTCCGGCGGCTCGCGCGCGAATGGGGCGCCGAGGTCTGTGTCGGCGAGATGGCCTACGCCCACAAGGTCGTCTCCGGGCAGCGCGGCGAGCTGGCGTTGCTGCGCCGCCACGAGGACGAGCGGGTCTTCGGCGTTCAGCTCGCGGGGAAACGACCCGAGGTGCTGGCCGAAGCGGCCCGCATCGCCGCGGACCGCGGGGCGGATTTCGTCGACATCAACCTGGGGTGCCCGATCGACGACGCCGTGCGCCGAGGCTTCGGAGCGGCCTTGCTGCGCCGCGCGAGCCGCGTTGCAGAGCTGGTCGAGGCGATGAAACGAGCGGTCTCGATCCCGGTGACGATCAAGCTGCGAACCGGCTGGTCCAGCGAGAAGCCGACGTTCCTCAAGGTCGCACGCGCCGCATGCGAAGCCGGCGTCGACGCCATCACCCTGCACGCCCGGTCGCGGAACCAGCGCTACCGCCGGGCTGCCGACTGGAGCGCGGTCGCGCAGCTGGTCGAAGCCGTCGAGGTGCCCGTGATCGGTAACGGCGACGTGTTCGACTGGCGCGACGCGCGGGCGCGTCTCGAGCGCAGCGGATGCGCGGCGGTGATGGTCGGTCGCTGGGCCCTGGTCAAGCCGTGGATCTTCCGCTCGTACGCCGAAGAAAGAGATATCGAGCCGGACGCCGAGGAGCGTCTGGCCATCCTGCGGCGTTACGTCGAGCTGTGCCGCGAAACGTTCGGCGACGATGAGCTGGGGCGACGGCGAACGCGCCGTTTCCTCGGATTTCATCAGGATTTCTTCTACCGCTACCGCAGAGACGCCGGCGTGGATGCGGTCAACTCCGTCGATCCGCGCGACTGGGGTGCGCCCCCGGAGAACGAGCTCGAGAGCTGGCTCTGCCGCGCGGATGCGGGCGCTGTCGACGCGTTGTGCGACTGGCTGGTCGACGGGCGGGAACCTCTTGCGCCACCGCCGCCGGAGCGGCCCTCGCGAGCATTCAAGGTAAAGGCTTATGGTTAGTGTAGTCTTGGCGACCGCAAGACGAGGTGACGATGCGTGATCAAAAGTTGATTCTTCTGCTGACCGTCCTGTTCATCTTCGGGTGCGCCGGTGAGCCGGCGGCGCCGGAACCGACGGCCCAGGAACCGACGACCGCGCCGGAATCCGGGGCGCGCACGCTGGCCATTCCCCAGGTCGGTGGCGCTGCGCCGCCCCAGGGCCCGGCAACGAGACACGGGCCGCTGGTCTGGAACCTGCCGGCCGAATGGACGGAGGTGCAGCCTTCGTCGACCATGCGGCTCGCGCAGTACACCGTTCCCGGAAGCGGGGGCGACGGGGAATGCGTCGTGTTCTACTTCGGACCCGGCCAGGGCGGGGACCCGCTGGCCAACGCGCAGCGCTGGGCCGGCCAGTTCAGCCAGCCGGACGGCAGCGATTCCGTCGCCAAGATGACGATGCGGGAGCTCGAGGGCGCGGCGGTGGAGCTCCGGCTGGTCGAGGTCACGGGAACCTACGACGGCGGGATGTCGATGGGTGTCGAGCCGGCCCAACCGCAGCCGGGATGGATGCTGCTCGGCGGCATCGCCACCGGCCCCGACGCCCCGTGGTTCTTCAAGTTCACGGGCCCCCAGGCAACGCTCGAGGAGAACCGGGAAGCGTTCGTCGGCATGCTGCGGTCGATCCGGCAAGAGATCTGACGTTGGATTGGCGCCGCTCGCTGAAGATCCTGTTCGGCGTGCTGGTCGTCCTGTCGTTCCTGGGAGCGTTGCTCGGAATCCTGGTCACCGGCCCCGTGGTGGTTCCGCAGCGCAAGCTCGAGCTCGACGTGAACCCGTCGGCGGCGCGCCTGCAGGCCGACGTCGAGCGACTCTGTTCGGATTTCGGAACGCGCTCCTACCGGCAACCGCAAGACCTGCTGGCCGCTTCGGACTGGATCCGCGCCGAGCTGGAGGCCGCAGGTCTGCGGGTCGAGCTCCAGGACTACGAGCTTGACGATGGGGTGTTCCGCAACGTCATCGGCTTTCGGCCCGGGGCCACCCCGGATGCACCGGCGGTCGTCATCGGGGCGCACTACGACGCCTACGGCGGGTTTCCCGGTGCGGATGACAACGCGAGCGGCGTTGCGGTCCTGCTGGAGCTGGCGCGGACGCTACCCGACGCAACGCCGCGGTTCGGCCAGTACTTCGTGGCGTTCTCGACGGAGGAGCCGCCGTTCTTCGGCACCGAGGACATGGGGAGCTACCGCTTCGCGGGCAAGCTCGCGGCGGACGGCGTCGACGTGGATCTGATGATCGCACTGGACATGGTCGGTTTCTTCTCCGACGACCCCGGAAGTCAGACCGTGCCGCTCTCCGTCCTCGGGCTGCTCTACCCTCGCGAGGGCAACTTCGTCGCCGTGACGGCCGACCTGGCCAACGGCGTCGCGATCCGCCGCGTCAAGCAGGGGATCAAGGCGATGCGCGAGATCGAGGTCCATTCGTTCCGCGCTCCGGGAGGATACGCGGGAGTCGATCAGTCCGATCACCTGTCCTTCTGGCGCCACGGGTTCCCCGCGGTGCTCGTGACCGACACGTCGTTCCACCGCAACCCGCACTATCACCGGGCGGAGGACACGCCCGACACGCTGGACTACGACGCGATGGTCCGGGTCACTCGCTCCCTGCACGGCGTCCTGTGGAACAACGGAGGCGCTCCCGCGCCGGAGGCGCTGCCGTAAGGTCGCGCGTCAGCCCGCTCGGGGGATGGACCAGCGGCGGCGGAAACCGGCGATCTCGTCGACCGTGTAGAAGTGCCGCGCGGGTTTCGAGGAGTAGACCCGCTCGAGGTACTCGTCCGGCAGTCGTAGCTCCTCTTTGAAGCGCTCGTAGAGCTCGCCCGCCAGCGACGTGACGCGCACGTTGCGGGGGACCATCTCGAGGCCGTCGAGGGCAAGGAACTCTCGCAGCGCCCCCGCGCCGGCGGTCGACAGGTCCTCCAGCCGGAGGACCAGCAACTCGACATCGCCCCGTTCGTAGGTCGCGTAGCCCGCCGCGTGCGGGAACGGCTCCTCGAAGACGTCGATGCCGAACACGTCACGGATTTCCCGGTCGAACCAGCGAACGGTGTAGTCATGGTCTTCAGCCTCGAGAAACCGTCGCCGCAACTCCCGCAGATCGAAAGTCCCGTCGCGGAAACGCCGAGCCGCGGCGGGGTCCTTGAGCCGGGACGACTCGAACAGCCACGAGACGTTGCGTGCGACGGGGTCGCGGATCAGGCTGATCACACGGCAGCCGGATCCGTCGAAGCCGTTCGCCGCGGGCTTGCGGAAACGTTCGTTCCAGTCGAGCAGCTCACTCATCCGTCGCTCGTCGCCGGAGAGTTCGACCCGTGCCACGGCTTGCCGGAACGCGTGTTCGCTGACGAAGTGAGAACGCTGCACGTCGAGCCCGGCTCCACGCAGCGACTCGATCACCGTCGTGTTGCCGGTCTTGGGCATCGCGAGGACGAGCAGAGGCTTGGTCACGGCTCCTTCGCGGTCAGCTTCTTGTAGGTCTGATCGAGCATCGGCCGAACCCGGTCGCCGAGGTTGGGCGTGCCGCGGTGCAGGATGTTGCCGTCGCGGAAGATCGCATCGCCGCGGTTCAATCGAAGCAGGTAAGGGTAGATGTTGTCTACGCCGTCGACGGCACCGAAAGAGCGCGGGAGGTGGTGGCTCCCCGGCAACATCTCCATCGCGCCCGTCTGCCAGGTGAAGTCCACCAGCGGGATGTTGAAGGTGACGCGGATGACCTCGTGCGGCCCGTCGGGATCCGGCGTGTCCTCCGGTTTCTGGTCCGAGTGCCAGCCCATGAAGTTCGATCCCTTCCAGTTGGCCTCGACGTTGGTCCAACCGCGTTTCCAGCAGCCTTCGCCCAGGACCGCGTCGACGAGCTCCTCGATCACCGGGTTTCGCTGGTAGCGGTCGTCGGCCAGCGCGCCGCCGAGCAGCTGGGCGTATTGCTCCAGATGCAGGGCCAGCCGACCGACGTTGCGACCGGAGGCAAAGCCGTCCTTGCAGGCTTTCGCGTACTCCGCTTCGAGCAGCGGCGCGAGCTCGGCCGCCAGGGCGTCGACGAACTCGAGCGGGAGGAAGTTCCTGAAAACGACGAACCCGTTCAGCGAGAATTCCTTCAACCAGTTTTCTTTTTGTGTCGGTTCGATCGGCATCGCGCTCTCGTTTCGACTCTACCACACGGGGTCGGGTCGACTTTTGAGTTCCCGTACAGTACTCATGTACGTGCTGGACCGACGATTCGCTACACCCCCATGGATCAAACCAACGACATCGCACTCGACCTGTCCGGAGTCGGCATCGTCGTGCGTGGGCTCGAGCCTGCGCTCGAGAGACACTTCGAAACGGTCTGGGCGGCTTACCGCGGCGACGCGCCGGCCGAGGCACTGCTCGACGTGGGCGTGCGTGTCGAGGGCGACCCCGTCACCGACCGGACCTTGACCGCCAAGACCTCGCGTGGTGATGTCCGCCGCGATCGTGCCGGCTTCACCATGCGCGAGGGATCGATCGACATTGAAGCGGATGGCCGAGCACGCGCTCGGATCGCCCCGGCGGAAGTCCGGCTGCAGTACCACGCACTGGTCAATCTGATCTGCGCAGGGCTGGCCTGGCTGCTGCCGAACCGTGGCGGCGCCCTGCTGCACGCCGCGGGGATCGTTTTGGAAGACGGTCGGGCCTTCGTCCTGGTCGGTCCGTCCGGCAGCGGCAAGACGACTTGGGCGCGGCTGGCCAAGGAGGCCGGCGCGCTGCTGGTCAGCGACGACATGGTGTTCGTCGACGGCGCCGCTACCGGTGTGGAGGTGCTGAGCGCACCGATCCGCGGCGACCGCGCGAACCCCAAAGGACCGGGCCGCTGGCCGCTGGCCGGGATCCTGTTTCCGGTTCAGGGGGAAACGGCGGAACTGAAGGACGTCGGGCAGCTCATCGCGGCAACCCGGCTGCTGGCGAATCTGCCCTACCTCTCGGACTGCCCGCAGGATGACGGACGCATCGACGGCCTGGTGCAGCATCTGCTGGCCGCCGCACCGACGTACGAGCTGACGTTCGCCGAGAGGGACGCGGGGTTCCTCGATCGTCTGCGATCTCTGAAAGCCCCGGGGAACCAGCCCTAGCTCACCTGCCACTGCGCGCGGTAGGCCAACCCGAGCTTGATGATGCGGTCGAGCAGCTCGGGGTACTCGATCCCGGCGACCTCGGCCGACTCCGCGAACTCGTCCCCGTAGGACAGCTGCGGGTTGGGGTTGGCCTCGAGCAGATAGAGCTTGCCGTCGGGCGTCAGCCGCAGGTCCATGCGTGCATAACCGGTCAGGTTGAGGTTGCGGTAGGCACGCTTGCACAACCGTTCGAGTTTGGGCTCGATGCCCTCCGGCAGGTCCTTCGCGCGGCCGTACTTGATCCCCGCCTTTTTCTGATACTCGACGTCCCACTTGACCTTCGCCGTCGCGATCAACGGCGTCGCGTCGTCCTTGGTCGACGTCAGCTCCCACGCCGGGAAGGTCTGCAACCGCTGGTTGCCGATCACGCCGACGTAGAGCTCGCGGCCGTCGATGAAGCGCTCCGCTAGGGCATCGGTGGAGAGACTCTCGTGAACGAAGCGCACGCGCTCGGCGAGCTGTTCGTCGTCGTTGACCAGCGAGGCCTGGGCGATGCCGACGGAGCCCTCCTCGGTGAGCGACTTGACGAACAGCGGAAACTCCAGGCGCTTCGGCCGGCGGACCTTCTGACCCAGTCGAAAGACGGCGAAATCAGGCACCGGGACCCGGTGGTAGGTCAGGATCTGCTTGGCCAGCGCCTTGTCGTGCGCCAGCAGCAGGCCGCGCGGGTTGCAACCCGTGTAACGCCGCTTCATCAGCTCGAGATAGCTGACGACGTGGTGATCGTAGACCGAGACGCCGTGGAACTCCTCCAGCAGGTTGAACGCGATGTGCGGGTTGAATTCCTCGATCGCCTTGCGCAGCACGCTGAGATCGTCCTGCAGCCCGAGCGCCAGCACGTCGTGACCGAGATCGTCGCGCAGCGTGACGAGCACGTCGTACTCGGTCTTCCACTTGGTCATCTCCTGCTCGCTGACGCCGTCGAGGGTCTCGGGCGGCACCAGGTCCTCGTGCATCGGAACGAGGATCCGCAAGGTGCGTTGCTTCGACTTGCGCTTGCTCACAGCGGGATCTCCCGGTGGGTCCAGTGCATGCAGTTCATCGTGTGCACGGTGACCAGCATCACCGCCTCCTGGCGCGCCTGGTTGACCGGCATGGCGACGCGCAGCTTCTTCTCGCGGCTGCGATCGATCAGGTCGCGGATCACCTGATCGACGGTGTAGGGGTGCGCCCCGGTCCACTCGGCGATCCGCTCGCGGATCTCCTTGCGGATCCCGCGCAGGAAGCTCGCCGCGGTCGGCCGCGCCGCGTGCTGCTTGTCGTTGGAGAACAAACGCGCCAGGTCGCGGTCGTAGTACTCGTCCCACTCGACCGCGTAGTGATCGCGCTTCTTCTTGTAGTGCTGGCGCAGCGTCATCTTCAGGTTCTTGAGCGGGTAGACCTGCTCGCGTGAGCGGACCGCCGCCGGCCGGCCGGCGATCTCGTGCATCAGCTCGTCGACGTACTCCAGCTTGCGCAACGCGGCGTACCAGTTGCGGTAGCGCGTGCGCCAGCGCGAGCGCGGCGCCAGCCAGACCGCGAACGTCTCGGCGAAGTCCTCGGCCGGGTGCGCCTGCGCGTACCACGCGGCCAGGTGCACGACGTAATTGCGGCTGTTGGGCTTGGGCTTGTAGGCATCGGGGTAAGGCTGCCGGAAGCTGCCGAAGATCTCGCGCCAGCGACGGCGCCTGTGCAGCCCGTACGCCGTGTCGATCGCGTGCCCCGCCTCGTGGCGCAGGATGCGCATGCACTCCCCTTCCGTGCCGCCCTCGACCTCGAGCATCTGCTTGCGCTCGAGCCGCCTCAGCCGCGGATGCGCGAGGTAGAACGGGAGCGCGATCCCGGGAATCCCATCGGGCGAGAACCACTCGCTGGACAGCCAGAAGTGAGGTTTGTGCCGTATGCCCCGGTCCTCGAGCTCCTGGTGCAGCCGCCGCGAGTAGATCGCCAGCGGGGAGCGTTCCAGCTTCAGACCCAGATCGCACAGCCGCAGGTCGAGCAACCGCTCGTCGTCGTAACGGGCCCAGTTTTTTCGCCGCTTCGCCACGCGTCGCGCTCCCACCGAGCGCGCAGTTTATCGGATCTCGCCCTGCTCGCAGAGCACGGTGTCGCGGAGCCCCGCAGGGCGTCGCGGTCGAGAGCGTGCCGGGCGGGGGCGCGCGTGCTCATCGGAGAGGGCCATGCCGCTACCTCGGCTTCTCGCCCCAGATGTAGCGTGGCGCATCGTCACCGGTCATGCAGAGCAGATCAACGACGGAGACCGACGGCTCGAACGGCTCATGGAGCTGCGCATACTCCGGGTACTCGTAGCGCATGTACTCCACCTCGATCCCGTGTCGATCGAGCAGGTCGTGATCCGTGTAGGCCTTCGCGGTCGGCCCGTTGACCAGGTGCTCTGCACCGACCGCCTGCATGATTGCCACGACTCGCTCCGTCCCGCTGCCGGAAACACTCAACTCGGAGGAACGAACGAAACGAATCCCCTCGATCCCGAGACGCTGCGCCAGCAACGTGGTCGTGTGGATCGTGAAGTCGGCGAGTAGTTCGAAACGATCGGCGTACAGCTCGTCGAGCAGCGGCGCGCAGTCGCCATAGTGCGGCGCCGTGCGGTAGGCCTGGTGCAGGCTCTCACGGTGGCTGCGGCGCCAGTCGGTCGCCTCGTCGATGCGCACGTCGCGGATCGCCAGGCCCTCCTGGTGCCCGTGAGCGTGCACGGGAACGCTCAGCCAGCGAACCGCGCTCGAATCCTTGATGCGGTTGCGGTTGCGCCAGCTCCGCCGCGTGTACTGCACGTCGTCGAACCAGACGAAGACCTCACAGCGGCTCAGCAGGTCGAAGAACCCGCGCCACGGCAAGTAGCTCGGTTGGGTGATGCCACAGATCATGGAATCCAGCATTATCCCATTGCGTCGCGCAGGCCGATACTGGCGTTTCCTCGTCCCCTCCTACGTCGGCAAGCACGGCTGGGTCGGGATCTGGTCGAACAGGCGTATCGCATGACCGCGCCGAAGACGCTGCTGCGTAAGCTCGACGGCTAGTCGTCCGGGATCTCGAACAGGTACACGCCGTTGGCGGCGACCAGGCTCGTCAAGCCACGCAGGAATCGGTCGATGCCGTCGCGCCCGCCCTCCCGCTGCGAGTAACCGAACAGACCCTGCGAGCGTTCCAGGCGCTCCATCTCCCCGGTGTCCAGCAACACGTGGGTGAAACCTTGCTCTCGGAGTGATCGCATCGCCGCCCGTGCCGCGGAATCGTCATCGACCAGCTCGGCCGCCAGCGGGTCGTCCCAGACGTAGCTCGCGATACAGACGCGGTGGATATAAGCGGTGCGGGCGCTGCCGAGGACGCGGATTCGCGCCTCGGGACCGAGGTTTTCGTTGATGTATCGTGCGATCGGGGTGTAGCTGATTCGTTCGACGAGATAGTCGTCCGGGGTCAGTTTGCCGAAGATGACACGGCTTCCCCCGCCCGAGATCAGGTCGCACGCCGTGGCCGACGTGATGTAGCCCGTCACGACGACCCATGCGGTGATCAGGCCGAGCGCGACGCGCGCGGTCACATGTCGAAAACGATCCCACAGCGCGGCCGCACCGAGCGGGACGACGAGAAGGGCCCAAGCGTAGATCCGCAGATAAACAGTGAAGAACAGCAGTCCCAGCAGCAGATTCACGACGGCCAGAGCGAGCAGCCAGCGAACCTCACGCCGTTTCGAAAGCGCCAGGCCCGCAAGCAACAGCGGGATCCAGGCACGCGACACCTCCCCGCCGGAGCCGTACCCGGTGCGCCAGCCGATCGTGGCGAACCGCTGTGCGCGAGCGGCCACCGAGCGGTCGACGCTCATCCCCGTCTCGGCGCGCATGCGCGCCGCGTTGTCCTCGTCCCAGCCCCGGCCGCCGAGCTGCTCGTAGAACGCGGGGAAGAAGGGGTTGCCGCGATGGATCGTGTTGCGGATCAACCACGGCGAGCCGACCACGAGCGCGAGCCCGAGCACGATCAGGGCATGCCTCCAACGCGGACGGCTTCCCGGCAGCCACGGAAGCGAAATCGCAACGAGTCCGACCGGGACGAGATTGGCGAACTTGACGCCGACGGCCAATCCGGCAAGCAGACCGACGACGACCCACGGTCGTGAGCCGTCGGCTTCACCGGCGTCGAGGATCACCGCGAACGCGGCAAGGAGGAAGAACGCGCCGACCAGGTCAACCTTGAGGAACACCGCCTGGAAGGTGAAGAACCACTGGCTCACGACGAGCAGGTAGGCCAGGTTACCGGCAACCTCCCCGAATCGTTCGGCCGCCAGCCGGCGGAGGAGCAGCGCGGACGCCCAGGTAAGCAGGAAACCGGTGACACGGACCCCGACCTCGCCGGCGGCTGCCAGTGCCGGCGTGAAAATAAGTTCCGCGTTCTGCGGGTATCCGGCCAAACTGAACGTGTCGGGGTAGATCAGCGAACCGGAGGCCAGATACAGGTTGGGCAAGCCGAGGTGGTACACGAGGGCGTCGTAGAAGACGGGCGGCAGGGTCGCGTAGGCGAAGCCGAGAACTGCAGGCACGCCGAGGACAATCGCCTCGAGCCCACACTTGTGCCAGAAGCCGGGCACGCCGGCCCGGTCGCGCAGGATCCGCAGCGTGTCCAGCAACCCCACCGTTGCGCCGAGCAAGAGCAACCCGACCAGCAAGGGACGTGAGAGCCACCCGGCACTGCCCAACACGAAGACCGTGGCGACGATCGAGCCGAAGCCAAGACCGAGCGCCGCGTAGGGCGCGGAAACCCTTTCGCGTCCCCGCGGCCAGATCAACTCCAGCAGCCGGCACCCGGCGGCCCACGCCGCCGATACGACCGCTATCGCGACGACCAACGCTGTGGCCCAGGAAAAAATCCACACGCTCACGAGCGTCGTGATCATACCGTGAGAGAGTCGAAAGCCGTTGACCTCGTTCGTGGCCGGGAATAGTCTCGTGCCGGAGAGGCCCCGGGGCCGGGTTAACAGGAGGACGTAGATGAGAACGAAGGGTTGGTTGTTGGTGCTGCTCGCGCTGGTTTTCGCCGCGTGCGCCGGCGAGGAACCGGCGGAAGCCGAGCCTGCGGCCGAACCGGCGGCAGCGGAACCCGCGGCGGAGCCGACCGCCGATGACCAGGTCGCCGCGATGCAGGCCGATTGCGAGGCGGCCGCCGAAGCGATCGCCGCCCGGCAGGCCGAATCGTCGCTTTACGACCGGTTGGGCGGCCGTGACGCGATCGAGGGTGTCGTGACGGAGGTCGTCCGGCTGCACCACGAAAACGAGGCCATCGCGCACCTGTTTGCGGAGGCGGACGACGCGACACTGATCGCGAGCGTTACCGACTACCTCGCTGAGGTCGCCGGTGGCGACGTCACCTACGCCGGCGGCGGCATGGTCGAGGTGCACACCGGCATGAACATCACCAACGAACTGTTCCTCGCCGCCGGCGGGGACGTGCATGCGGCGATGACGGCCGCCGGGATCGGCGAGAACGAGATCGAGGAGGTCATGTGCCACTTCGCCTCGAAACATGGCGAGGTCGTCGGCATCTGAATCCGTCGCGCGGCTCGAGAAACGAAAAGGGCGCCCGGAACGGGCGCCCTTTCTTTATGCGATCCGGTCGAGCCCTACGAACAGCCGCTCGTGGCTCCGCAGTTCACGCAGGCGTAGCAGGCGCCGTTGCGCACCATGATCTCGCCGCACTCGGAGCACGGCGGCGCGTCCGCCTGGGCCACGAACACCGCCCGCTCCTGCTCGGCGAGTCTGGCCTTGGCGTCGGCATCGGCCTCGAACTCGCCCGACCCGCCGTTGACCGACAGTCCGCCACCGGGACGCTGATCCTCGGGGAGGAACTGCTGCGCCAGCCAGCGGAACACGTAGTCCACGATCGACTTGGCCATCGGGATGTCCGGGTTGCCGGTGAACCCGGAGGGCTCGAAGCGCACGTGGGTGAACTTCTCCGCCAGGAACCGCAGCTCCACGCCGTGTTGCAGCGAGAACGAAATCGCCGTGGCGAAAGCGTCCGCAAAACCGGCCAGCGTCGACCCGGCTTTCCCGAGTGTGATGAAGATCTCGCCGGGCTGACGGGTGTCCGGGTAAAGGCCGACCGTGATGTAACCCTCGTGGCCGGCGACCGAGAACTTGTGCGTGATCGATTCGCGCGTGTCCTCGAGCTTGCGCCGCGCCGGCTGCGTGCCCGTGGCCAGGCCCGTGGCCGCGGCGGCCGAGCCCGCGGCACCCGTTGACAACGGCTGCGTGCGCTTGCACCCGTCGCGGTAGATCGCGATCGCCTTGAGCCCGAGCCGCCAGGCCTCGATGTAGGCCTCCTCGATGTCCTCGACCGTGGAGTCGGCGGGCATGTTGACGGTCTTGGAGATCGCGCCGGAGAGGAACGGCTGTACCGCCGCCATCATCTTGATGTGACCCATGTGATGGATCGAGCGCTTGCCGTTCTGCGGCTTGAACGAGCAATCGAAGACCGGAAGGTGCGCTTCATCGAGCAGCTCGCAACCCTCGATCGTTCCCTGCTCGTCGACGTGGTCGACGATCTGCTGGATCGCGTCGCGCTCGTAGCCGAGCTTCTTGAGCGCCAGCGGCACCGTGTTGTTGACGATCTTGAACAGGCCGCCGCCGACCAGCTTCTTGTACTTGACCAGCGCGATGTCCGGCTCGATGCCGGTCGTGTCGCAGTCCATCATGAAGGCGATCGTGCCGGTGGGGGCCAGCACCGTGGCCTGGGCGTTCTTGTAGCCGTACTCGGTGCCCAGCGTGACGGCGTCGGCCCACACGCCACGTGCGGCCGACAACAGGTCGGTCGGGACCACTTCGCCATCGATGCCGTCGGCGGCGCTCTGATGCTTGCGCATCACCTGCAGGAACGGCTCG
>JABAOE010000691.1_pt2 | contig 46052 bp, 57 predicted proteins | sample 7062141 | NCBI WGS metagenome assembly JABAOE01 (sample SAMN14538627, study PRJNA623070) | marine sediment metagenome | biome: marine biome [ENVO:00000428]; feature: marine pelagic biome [ENVO:01000023]; material: deep marine sediment [ENVO:00002113] | place: India: Gulf of Khambhat ...
AATCGTCGCCTCTTGATCGCCGCCCAACGCAAAGTAAAGCGCCTCATCGAAATCCAGGAAAAAGTTATTCGCGCCGTCAGCGCGATCTTTATCAATCATCTTGCGCATCACCTGGAGTAGTCGCTGGAACGCCGCTTCGTCGCCGGTCGCTCGATACGCATAGGCCAGTTCCGGCAGATGACCCGTAGTCCAGCCTTCAATAACGTCGATTTCCTGCAACAGCCCATCGAGAGTCGCATACTGCTTCAAAATATAATCGATATAAGCCTGGTGCTGACCGTCGCGATTCAGGGCCATGCCGATGTTGCGCAGCGCACGCGGCGCGAAACTCGCCGTGAGGTCCAGGTCTTCAATTTCCCGCAGCGCTTCCTCCATCGCACCCAGCATCGCGTAGCCAAGAACGCGATGGTCCGGTACACCGGCAACAACCAGCGTCTCGTAGTCGGCAACATCCAGAAGCGCACGGCCATAAAATCCTTGTACTACAGTGGCATTCGGGTTCTCGCTAATCGCGCGCCGCAAAAACTGAATTGCCGCGGCAGGCTGGCCACGCAAAACTGCGGCGTTGCCGCGAGCCTGCATAACTTCGATGTTTTCACCGACGATGCGCTCCACCCTGTCGATGAGGGCGTCGGCCTTATCGTTGTCACGCATCCAAAGATAGTGAATTACCAGGTTGCTGAAGGCAGGGCCGTAGGTGGGATCGCGCTTGACGACTTCCTCGAGAATGCTCAGCCCCTCGCGCGTGCGCCCCAGGGCGTAGTAAGCGAGCGCCGTCCAGTTGGCTGCATTGCTCATCGTCGGATTCAGGTCGATGGCCTTTTGGAGCGACTCTATTGCTTCCTCGGGCCCGCCAGCGGTATCCACCAACAATCCCTTGATCGCGTGTGCTTCGGCCAGCGTGTCATCGAGCGCCAGCGCCTGGTCAACGAGGCGTATCGAGACGGGTAGCGCGTCGGCCAGCGGGATATCGCCGTAAGCGCCATCACTGTCCGACATCAGGTAGGTAACCAGCGCCTTCTGCGCCAGGGCCGGTGCATACAGTGGATCGATTTCGAGTGCTCGCTCGAGCATGTTATCGGCTTCGCGCATCCGGTAGATGTCGCGCGTGTGGATTCGTTGCCGTGCCAGCAGGTAAAGCTCGTAAGCCTCCGGATCGGTCGTCGCGACACTCTCCGGGCCGGCGCCGACGATTTCAGTCAGCAGTGCATTGCTGATTGCCCTGGCGATCTCATCCTGCACCGCAAATACGTCGTCGAGGTCGCGATCGAATGTTTCCGAGTAAACGTGAAACCCGTCGCTCGTCTTGATGAGCTGTGCCGTCACGCGTATCCGTTCGCCGGCCTTGCGCACCGAGCCCTCCAGTATGTGCGCCACATTCAGCAGCTCGCCGATCTCGCGCAGGTCGGTCTGCTGGCCTTTGAAAGCAAATGACGATGTGCGGCCCGCAACCTTGAGGTCGGGAACCTTGGCAAGAACGTTGAGCAGCTCCTCCGACAGGCCTTCGGCGAAATAGGCCTGGTCGCCTGAAGGCGACATGTCCTCGAATGCCAGCACGGCAATGGATTTTTCTGTCGTCGCTGCCGCCGGTGGTGCCGCCGTGTCATGCCCACCGTGCAAATACAGCCTGTCCAGGGCGACGACTGCGAGCACAACGCCAAGCATGCCGATGGTGGCGATATTGAGCTTGCGGCCCGTATCCGTCGTAATCGAGGTGCTCCGATCGACGTCTTTCTCGCGCTTGACGCCCTCAGGCGTCAATTCGTAGACCCAGGAGAAAATGAGGACGATCGGAAAACCGATCACGCCGAAGGCCAGCAGTGCCTTCATCACCCAGGCGGGCGCAGCTATGCCGTCCAGCACGATATCGCCAATCTGCAGGACAAGCCATCCAGAAACGAGATACGCAATAGCAACCCTGAAGACGTTACGGCGCTTTAGTTCTTCAAACAGCTGGCCCAATCCGGTCCCTCCTCGGGACAACTCGCGATGTCGAAGTATACCTTTGCCGGATGGTCAATAAAGGACAAACCCTGCCTTCGGCGTCGTCAGGTGCTCATCATGTCGATCACCGAGCGGATCTCGGGTAGCGCCCTGTTTACGCACTCCTCGCCCGTCTTGATCGCTTCCTTCGCCTTGCCGAATTCGAGCAGGCCGACGTCGCTCAGCTTCGGGGAAATCATAATATCCGCAGGATCGCCGGCCAGGCGGCTTCGCGTGATTCGGTCCTGGAAAATATTGATCGAGCTGGACACGACACCGAGCAATCCGGGCGGCGCTTTTTCCTGTTTCTCCGCCGGGAACAGGGAATTGGAGTATTCCTTCGCTTGCTGCTTCAGGTGGCGCAGCAGGCCTGCCTCTTCCTCGGCGGATGCAACCTTCGAGTGCCTGAATCCCTTGCCGACGATGTCGGAATTCAGGTTGACGGCAATAACAATATCGGCACCCAGTGCGCGGCAGGCGGTTACCGGCACCGGGTCGACCAGTCCGCCGTCGACGAGCCATCTTCCCTCGTCGCGGACCGGGGGAAACAGCCCGGGCATCGACATCGACGCCCGGACCCACTTCGCCACACGACCGGACCTTGACCAGACCTCCTGCCCGGTATTAAGGCAGGTCGCGACGGCAAGAAACGGCCTGGACAGATCCTCGATGTCAGTCTCGCTGTCCACAACATACTTGTGTATGAACTGGTCCAGCCGCCGAACGTCGACAAAACCGGTCTGCGAAAACTTGATGTCGAGAAAACGGTAAACCTCGGCGCGATTGATATTGACCACCCACTCCCTGAGCGCGTCCAGGTTGCCTGCGACATACGCCGCACCGATCAACGCGCCGACCGAAGTCCCGCAGACGATATCCGGCTCGATACCTTCGGCGATGAGTGAATCGATAACACCGATGTGCGACCAGCCGCGTGACGCGCCGGAACCCAGTGCAAGCCCGATTTTTGGCGAGTTGGTCATGGCCGTTACAGTCTGCATGTTAGTCGGAAAATCGTCCAAGCGTGAGCCCGAGCGATATCGCAAGTGTGGGCTTCTGAACATCGAAAGTCTCGCCTTCCATCGTCACCTGCGCATCGCTGAACGGTATCCATCCCGCCAGCCCGAGCTGAATTCTGACGTTGTAATTCCGGATCAGCTCGGCTGCATTGAAGCGCAGGCCAAGCCTCCCCATTGCCATAGCGCGGCCGATCGTGTCCGACTGTTGCCCTTGCCTGTCCTTGTCGCCGAAAACTCTTTCCTCGCGCCAGCCGATCCCTGTCGACGCGTACAGGCTTGCCCAGCCATCCGCTGCTTCGAGCCGTCGTTCCCACTCCAGGCCCATGCCGGCCTGAATGGCGCGCAAGTAAATCATCGGATCATCATCGTGTTGCGGCTCGCCGAAACCGGCCGTGAAGAACAAGGATCGTCGCCAGATGACGTCACCACGATTCAGCCAGGCGGCCCGCCACCTGCCCGTCAGGTTCGCATGCACATCCGGTACCGTGACACCCACATCGAACACGAAGCGCGACTGCTCGCTGCTCGCACGCTCTTCGCCAAAACCGGTCGCGAGAAGGCGGACCTGGCCATAAGAGGCCTCGTTGTCGAACTGTTGTACGGTTTCGAAGACGATCGGTCCCCACCGCAGCCCGAAAACTGCTGCGAGATCTTCTTCGGCCGCCGCCGTCTCCGCGAGCACAGGCTCCGCGTATCCCGAGCGCCAGTCGTGCCGCAGGCCCAGCCAGAGATCAACCGAACCCTTGCCAGCCACGCCGTAGACACCTGCGGCGGTATCCATCTGGCCGTCGCTCGCCCACAGTGCGCTGCCTCGCAGCCAGTACCCCCAGCGCCAGTCGTCGGATGACCTGGTGCCTTTAATAAGAACATGCCGCTGCGCGTCGACCCAGGCGACACCGTCGACGCGGTCGAGGTCGGTATAGGGCACAACCTCGACACCGCTCTGGACGAGACGGTGAAAACCGTTTTGCATGCGTTCGCCACCAAAATCACCGTACGCCCGCACGCCCGCACCCGCCGTCAAACGAGCCGCTGTGGTGTCGGTGACATTGTCAAGAAGACGATACCCGAGGGTCGCCGACACCTGGTCAGCACGACCCGGCGCATCGCCATCGACCAGCGTCAGGATGCTGTGGTCCACGGTCACGTCCCAACGATCCTGGATCGTGCCGCTGATAATGAATTGCTGGGTACGAAAGTCGTCGACAGTTCCGCCACGCCCGAGAAAGTCATTGCTGAAACTGAACTCGAGCGGTCTTGCGAGGTTGGGCGGCGTGTTGGACGGCAATCCGGCGATCTCGCCGGCAACCGCATCAACCGTCGTGGCGAGTAGCATCAGGCCACCAATACATCTTATATAGGACACGGAGCGCTCGATATTGAAACTTCGGATGATGCAGCTGATCATAGCGCCTCGCCTGTTGCCTGTTCATTAAGGGAAAACCATGATCAAGCGTCTTTTCAGCCAGGTCGTCGAAACGATTTCGTCCAAAGGGCCAGACGATGTCGAGGACCGGGAGGCCGCTCTGCGCCTGGCGACAGCCGTGCTCATGATTGACGTCGCGCGTGCTGACTATGTGTTCGACGAAACCGAGTTCGACAACATGCTGAGATTGATCGAAGCACATTTCGGGCTGTCGCCCGAAGAAGCGGCCGAGCTCGTTAACGAGGCAGGGGAAAAAGCCGAGGACATCGTATCCGTGCACGATTTCACGAAGCTGTTGCACGACTACCTGACCGAGGATGAAAAGGCGCAGATCGTATCGCTGCTCTGGCAGATCGCTTATGCGGACGGCCGCCTTGACAAGTTCGAGGACTCGCTCGTTCTTAAAATCAGCGACCTTTTGTATGTGAGTCGCGGCCGGGTGATGCGCCTCAAACACGACGCGGAGCTGGCGGCCCGCTAGGAGGGTTTCACAGGGCAGCGAGCACGCGCTTCAACCTCGCTTTGACGTCACCCGCCAGCGATTCGACTTCCGGTCGATCGACGAGTGACAGAACGCTTTCGGGATCCATGAAGGACACATGCACGGCCCCCTGGTCGTCTTCGCGCACCAGCACGTTGCAGGGCAGCAGCAGGCCGATGTCGGGTACTGCGTCGATCGCCTGGTGTGCAAGCGCCGGGTTGCATGCGCCGAGTATCCGGTAACGCGGCATCTCCTTGTCGAGCTTCTCCTTCATCTTCGCCGCAACGTCGATGTCCGACAGTACGCCGAAACCCTCGGCCTGAAGGTCGGCCGTCACTTTTTCGATCGCGGCGTCGAATTCGAGGTCGACCCGCTTGCCGAATCCAAATCCAACATCCATCAGTGCGTTGCTCCGGCGCCACAGTAAATGTCATGTAACAGGTGAATGACCCGGTCCGCCGGACCGGGCGCCAGGGAGTAGTAGATTGTCTGCGACTCTCGCCGGGTCGTGACGATGCCTTGCTGGCGCAGTCGCGCAAGCTGCTGCGACAGTGCCGACTGGCTCAGCGGGATCATCGCGTTGAGCTCTCCAACCGACCGCTCCTGGTCGGCCAGCAGACAAAGGACCATGAGCCGGCTCTCGTTACCCAGCGCTTTCATCAAACCCGCCGCATCGGCCGCATGTTCGCTCATATCGTTCATGTTCATCGTATATCCCCAGCCCCCGGCGCCTGTCATTGCTGATTGTTGTAGGTGATGCTAATTTAGAATACTGTAATATAAAATTCTCGCCAGATATAGCAACGCTTCGAGCTGCATCTGTCGCCAACCTGGACGGTGACAGCCATAGCGACGCCTTGTAAGATAGGCGCCCGCTCGGACCCCCCGGGCGCGAGGAATCACATTCCCGGAGCAATAATTTGAGCCGCGACCAGAAATTCTTTGACATGTATTCGCTTGTGATCGGCATCCTTGCCGCGTTCGCACTGGCGATTCTCGTGCTTGCGATGAAGATGAGCGATCTTACGCAGGGTGTCTACGTGCGCGATGCCGCCGAATACCAGGCGGCGGTTGCCGAACGTATTCGCCCGTTTGGGCAGGTGTACCTGCCCGGCGAGGAACACGAGGCCGCTGCCCCGACGGTCGCGACAGCGCCGGAGCCTGAACCCGTGGCTACTGTCATGACCGGCCCACAGGTTTACAACGCGGCATGTAACGCCTGCCATGGCAATGGCGTCGGCGGAGCACCGATCATCGGCGACGTCGCCGAATGGGCGCCGCGAATTGCCCAGGGGATGGACGTCCTCAACGACCACGCGATCAACGGTTTCGATGGCGATGCCGCGACGCCGATGCTGGCCAAGGGCGGCCGTGTCGACCTCTCCGACCAGGAAGTTATCGACGCCGTTATCTATATGGTGAACGAAAGCCAGTAGCCTTAGCGGCGCTTCCTGTCCAACTGCCTCATCGATAGCGCTTCCGCCACGTGCGGCACGGCGATATCGTTCTCGCCCGCAAGATCGGCAATCGTTCGTGCCACCCGCTGCACGCGCCGGTAAGCGCGAATCGACAAGCTGAATTTCTCGGCGGCGCTTTCGAGCAATTCGAGGGGCTCGGGCGCCAGCGCACATGCCTCGTCAAGCGCATCGCCGTCGAGCAGCGCATTGCACATATCGTTGCGCCGCAGCTGTACCCGGCGTGCGCGAGACACTCGTGCAGCAACATTCCGACTCGTATCTGCGCTGTCGGAACCGGGGCGCAGCGCGCCGCGCAAGGGCCTCGGCACCGTGACGTGCAGGTCGATGCGATCGAGTAACGGACCGGAAATCTTGCTGCGGTAGCTCGCCACGCGCTCGGCGCTGCAACCGCAATCTCCATCCGGATCCCCGAGGAATCCGCATGGGCAGGGATTCATCGCGGCGACCAACTGGAATCCGGCAGGAAACTCGAGCTGTGCACCGGCGCGTGCGATAGTGATTACGCGAGCTTCGAGCGGTTCGCGCAAGACCTCGAGTACGTTGCGATTGAACTCGGGCAGCTCGTCGAGAAACAAGACGCCGTTATGGGCTCGTGATATTTCGCCGGGCATGGGTCCGGGCCCGCCCCCGACAAGCGCCGCAGCCGATGCCGAATGGTGGGGCGATCGAAACGGTCGCTGACGCCAATGATCGAGCTCGAGCCGCTGGCCAAGTAACGACATAACCGTTGCTGTCTCCAGCGCTTCGGACTCGCTCATGCTCGGGAGGATGCCGGGCAGCCTGCGCGCCAGCATGCTCTTGCCGGTTCCGGGCGGACCGATGTACAGCAGGTTGTGGCCGCCGGCCGCTGCGATCTCGAGGGCTCTTGTCGCCTTTGGCTGTCCCTTGACATCAGCCAGATCCGGGAAGTCGTGCGCCACCCGAGGGACCGGTTTCGCCCTGGCGGCCTCGATGGGTTCGGATCCCCGCAAATGAGCCGTTACGGCAAGCAGCGAACCGGCTGCGCGCACATCGGCGCGCGTTAGCGTCGCCTCATAGGCGTTGGCGCCTGGCACGATAATGCTGTTACCCGCGTCGTGTGCTTTCAGCGCTGCCGGCAATATCGCCGGCACTCGCCGCAGCTCGCCATCCAGCGCCAGCTCGCCATAAAATTCGACACCGTCCATTGCTTTACAAGGCAGCTGGCGGCTGGCAGCCAGAATGCCGAGAGCAATCGCCAGGTCGAAGCGACCACCCGACTTGCGCATGTCCGCGGGCCCGAGGCTGACCGTGATCCGTTCCTGCGGCCATTTGAATTTGGAGCAGATCAGCGCGCTTCGCACACGGTCCTTGCTTTCTCTGACCGCGGTCTCTGCCATGCCAACGATTGAGAACGATGGCAGACCGCCGGAAAGAAATACTTCGATGGTAACGAGCGGAGCGTCCGTACCGAGCTGTGCCCGGCTCCTCAATATGGCAAGACTCACCAGGCCCTCCATGGCCGGAATCTATTTTTCTTCGAGCTCCTTGAGGCGCTCAGCCAGCGCCTCGAGTTTCTCTCGCGTACGCTGCAGCACCGCTTCCTGAACCTCGAACTCCTCCCGGGTAACGAGGTCGAGTTTCTTGAGTCCGCTCTTCAGGACCGACTGAAAGTTCGCCTCGATATCTTCCCGGATCGACCGCAAATTATCAGGCAGCGACTCCGCCAGTCGGCGCGCGAGGTCTTCTATCGAATTGTCGCTCATGGCTGATTGATACCGCACTAGCAGGCGAAATGCCAGTTCACCAATCTGGTGCAAGCACGGAATTTCGTGCTTCAAAAGGGCGCGGCATCACGATCAGCTTTTCTCTAGTGTTTTGTAATTTAAAGCAATTAATAACTTGGCATGCATCCTGCTCTATAGCGAGTGACTTTGGTTCATCAGCATTCACAGGAGCAAGCATCATGAAATCCAGAATCACCTTTTGCCTCGGCCTGCTGGCACTCAGCGGAGTGGCAAGCGCGGACTGGTCGGCCAACATAGGGTTCGCGAGCGAGTACTACTATCGCGGCATCTTCCAGGAAAGCACCTCAGCCAGTGGTGGCATCGATTTCGAGAATAATGGCTTTTATGCCGGCACCTGGGCGGCGGACGTCGGTGACGGCCTCGAGGTAGACGGTTACTTCGGGTATGGCTTTTCGGCCGGAGCGGTCGACCTCAGCGTCGGCTACACGGGTTACTTCTACACGGGCGACTTCGACGACACCTACCAGGAAATCAACCTCGGTGCCGCGGCCGGACTGTTTTCGTTCGAGGTCGCAGTCGGCCGGTACGACAACTTCGACGGTCCGACGCTCGACTACACATATTATGCGGTCGCCGTGGAGCACAACGGCTTCTACGGCAAGGTCGGCGGTTTCGCCCAGGACTTTGACGGCGAGTACTTCGAGGCCGGTTACGCGACGACTGTCTCCGAAGCGGAAGTCGAGCTGGGCGTAACCTTTATCTACTCGAACGAAGACCTCATTGGCGAAAGCGACGAAGCACTCATCTTCACCGTCGGCAAATCGTTCGATCTTCAGTAATAAGCGGGGGCGGCTGTGCCGCCCTTTCCTTTTCAACAGGGGATTTGCAATGAAAATGATCACAGCGATCATCAAGCCGTTCAAGCTCGACGACGTTCGCCAGGCCGTCGCCGATATCGGCATACAGGGCATCACCGTGACCGAGGTCAAGGGCTTCGGCCGGCAGCGCGGTCATACCGAGTTATATCGCGGCGCCGAATACGTCGTGGACTTCCTGCCCAAGGCCAAGATCGAGCTCGCTGTCGCCGATGACATCGCCGACCAGGTGGTCGAAGCCATCGCCGGCACGGCGCGTACCGGAAAGATCGGGGACGGCAAGATTTTCGTTTCCGAGCTTGCCGAAGCCATTCGCATTCGCACCGGCGAGACCGGGGTGGAAGCCGTCTAGAACACACGATCAAGCGGAGGAATTTCTCGTGGAAGACCTAGTAGCACTGTCAGGGCAGGTCACCGAACTGTCTTATGCCCTGGATACCTTTTACTTCCTCGTCTGTGGCGCGCTGGTCATGTGGATGGCGGCGGGTTTCACGATGCTGGAATCAGGCCTCGTCCGTGCCAAGAACACGGCCGAGATACTTACCAAGAACGTCGGGTTGTATTCGATCGCCTGCATCATGTACATGCTGTGCGGCTATACGATCATGTATCCATCGGAAGCCGCCAATGCCTTTTTTCAACTCGGCGACGGCTGGCTGACGGCGGCCGACAATACGGCCGAAGAAGTTATCGCGAGCGGTGGCGAGACCTATTATTCCGGCCTCTCGGACTTCTTCTTCCAGGTCGTGTTTGTCGCCACCGCGATGTCGATCGTTTCGGGCGCCGTCGCAGAGCGCATGAAGCTGTGGGCATTCTTCACGTTCGCGGTCGTTCTTACCGGCTTTATCTACCCGATCCAGGGCTTCTGGAAGTGGGGCGGCGGCTGGCTCGATGCCGGCGGTTTCCTCGACTTCGCCGGCTCGGGCGTCGTACACATGTGTGGCGCCGCCGCGGCGCTCGCCGGCGTTCTCCTGCTCGGCGCCCGCAAGGGCAAGTACGGGCCCGGAGGACAGATCAACGCCATCCCGGGCTGCAACCTGCCGCTCGCAGCGCTCGGTACGCTGATCCTTTGGCTGGGCTGGTTCGGCTTCAACGGCGGTTCCGAACTCATGGTGTCCAACGTCGGTGAGGCCAACGCGGTTGCGCTCGTGTTCGTCAATACGAACATGGCGGCGGCCGGCGGACTCGTTTTTGCATTGCTGTTATCGCGCATCTGGTTCGGCAAGGCCGACCTTACGATGGCATTGAACGGTGCGCTGGCCGGGCTTGTTGCTATTACAGCCGAGCCGCTGACACCGGCCCCGATGCAGGCCACCCTGATCGGCGCCGTCGGCGGTCTGCTCGTCGTGGCCTCGATCGTCACGCTCGACAAGCTCAGGATCGACGATCCGGTCGGTGCGATCTCGGTGCACGGCGTTGTCGGCATCTGGGGTCTGCTTGCCGTTTGCTTCACCAATGACGATGCAAGACTCGTATGGCAGCTGATCGGCATCGTGGCGATCTTCGCGTGGGTGTTTGTTACGAGCTTTGTCGTCTGGTTCCTGCTCAAGAAAACCATCGGCATACGGGTTTCCGAAGAAGAGGAATACGAGGGCGTCGATATATCCGAGTGCGGACTCGAGGCCTATCCGGAGTTCACGTCAGCCGAGTAGGCAATATGTAAGATCTTCCCCAAAGAGAGCACCAGCTTGGCGGGCCTTCGGGCCCGCCTTTTTTGCATAAAATTCGGGCAATTGCACAATTTCCCCTGTGAATATCATCACAACAATCCGGCAGACTGCATGGTTAAATGCGTTATTGTCCAATGGGAACCGGAAAAGGACGATGAACAGAAAACGACTGCCAATCGCGCTTGCCATCACGGCACTGCTGGGCACCAGCGTGTGTGCCGCCGGCGAGATCTACAAGTGGACGGACGAGGAAGGCAACGTTCACTACGAAGATCGACCCGTCGCAACCAGCGACCTCGAACGCGTGGATATCGCGTCGCGGGGCACGGATGACTCTGCTGTCCAGGCGCGAGTCGACGCCGATCGACAGGCCAGGGCCGCTGCCAGGCAGGTCGCTGCCGAAGCACCTCCCGAGATGAGCAAGGAAGAGCTGCGCGCGGAACAACAGGCACGCCAGGAGAAGTGCCAGTCGTATCGCAGCAAGCTCGAGACTTTCCTTACGGCGCCACGCCTGTACAAGGAAGATGCGGCGGGCGAGCGCGAATACCTCAGCGAAGAGCAGATTCTCGAGGCTCGCTCGCAGGTAGAAAGCAAAATCGTGGAGTATTGCGGAACATCGTAGCCGCAGAACGCTTCACAGTTCTCCCCGGCGTCATCAGGGTACAATCTTCGCTCCTTATATAAGGAGCACCTTGCTTGAGCGCAGCATCAGAACCCAGCGACAAAGCAGCGCAGGCCTACCTGCCTGATTTCTGTGCTGCCGGCACGGTTTTCATTGTCGTGTTGATCGCTGAACTCATAGCGATCCTTTTGACACTGGCGGCACATACCACGGCCGATCTGTTTCTCGTCGAGCTCGCACGGGTATCGCTGTTCGTCCAGTGGCTCGCGCTCCTCAGTTGCGGCGTCATGTGCGCATTTCGCAGTCGCCTCGAAAGCGCGGGCAAGACACGGGCTTTCGTGCTGAGCTTCCTGATGCTCGAGTTCGTTTGCCTGGCTCTTGCGGAATTGTCATACCAGTTGTCGCAGTCGTTTCCGGACTTCATAGCAATCCGGGAAGCTCATCACCTCTTCATACTGCGCACTTTCGCGATCAGCTCCATCGTCATTGCGCTGGCAATGCGCTACCTGTATGTCTCGAGCGAGTGGCGGCGCAGTATTGTGCTCGAGGCGCAGGCGCGGATCAGCGCGCTCCAGGCCCTGATTCGCCCCCACTTCCTGTTCAACAGCATGAACACGATCGCATCGTTGACCCGCACCGACCCGCGACAGGCCGAGGAAGCGGTCGAGGACCTGTCGGACTTGCTGCGGGCCAATCTGGGCGGCTCCGGTGACCGCACCTCACTCAAGGAAGAGCTGGAAGTCGCGGCAATTTATCAGCGTATCGAAAAGCTGCGTCTCGGCGATCGGCTGTCGGTTCGCTGGGACGTCGCGGACCTGCCGATGCGCGCGCTCATACCGAGCCTCACGATCCAGCCGCTGCTGGAGAACGCGATCTACCATGGTATCGAGCTTCTCCCGGAGGGCGGGCAGGTCGTTGTCGCCGGCAAACAGGATGACAAGTTTCTCGAGATCGAGATATCGAACCCGATCGCGATCGGCGAAAAGCGTGCGAAAGTCGGCAACCAGATGGCACTGGCCAACATTCGCCAGCGCTTCGACCTCGCCTATGGCAGCCGCGCCACGGTCGATGTCGCCGCGAGCGAGTCGGCGTATGCGGTCAAACTGCGATTTCCCCACGAGAGCCAGGAATGAGGATTCTGATCGTCGACGATGAAAAGCCGGCGCGCGATCGTTTGCGCCAGCTCGTGGATGACTTCGGCGAACACGAAGTCGTTGGCGAAGCGGGTAATGGCGAAGATGCCCTTGAAGTCGCGTCGAGAGAGAAGCCCGACATTGTCCTGCTGGACATTCGCATGCCGGGCCTCGATGGGATTGAGACCGCCCACCACCTGAATGCGATGGAACGGCCACCGGCTGTCGTGTTTACAACGGCGTACGATGAGTACGCGATCGATGCGTTCGATGCGCGCGCTATCGGATACGTGTTGAAACCCGTCAGGCGCGAACGTCTTGCAGGCGCCCTCGCGCATGCGCAACGGTTGAGTGGCGCGATGCTGACCGAGCTCGCCGGTGAATCGAGAATCGAAAGCCGGCGCAACCATGTCTGCGCCCGTATTCACGACGAGTTGCGACTGATCCCGCTCGAGAACATCAGCTACTTCAACGCCGACCAGAAGTATGTCTGTGTACACCATATCAATGGCGAGGACCTCATCGACGATTCGCTCAAATCGCTCGAGGAGGAGTTCTCAGACCGTTTCGTTCGTATTCACCGCAGCGCTCTCGTTGCTATCGACAAGATCGACAAACTCGAGAAAACGGCCGATGGCAAGACACAGGTCGTGTTGCGTAACACCACCCAGGACGAGGACAATGCCCTCGACGACGAACTCGTGATAAGCCGGCGCCACCTGGCAACGGTTCGTCGACGTCTCAAAGGAGGGTAGTCGTCTTGGACATCCGTATCGCAACGCGCAAGAGCGCTTTGGCGCTCTGGCAGGCGGAGCACGTCGCCGATCGGCTCGTTGCGCTGCCCGAGGTCGGCTCTGTCGAACTCGTGCCATTGTCGACACGAGGCGACGAGATTCTCGACAAGAGCTTGCAGAAGATCGGCGGTAAGGGACTCTTCATCAAGGAACTCGAGGTCGCCATGCAGGCGGGAAACGCCGACATTGCCGTACACTCGATGAAGGACGTGCCGGCCGAGATGCCCGACGGCTTCTGCCTTGCAGCCATGCTCGAACGGGCGAACCATGCCGACGCCCTCGTCGGCCGCGGTGGATGCGTCTTCGATTCACTCCCACACGGCGCGAGGATCGGAAGTTCGAGCCTCAGGCGTCAGGCCCAGCTCAAGATGATGCGGCCCGATCTCAACATCGAACCATTGCGCGGCAACGTCAATACGCGGCTCAGCAAGCTCGACAGAGGTGATTATGACGCCATTATCCTTGCCGCGGCCGGTCTCGAGCGGCTGGGCCTGGACCACTACATCAGCGAGCAATTCACGCCAGAACAAATGTTGCCGGCTGCGGCCCAGGGCGTCATCGGCATCGAATGCCTGTCATCGCGCGGCGATCTCCGCGCCGTGCTGGCCAAGCTCGATCACGACGCGACCGTTCAGACGACAATGGCCGAGCGCGCCATAGCCCGAACGCTCGAGGCGAGCTGTCAGTCACCCGTAGCAACCTATGCCGTGATCAAGGACGGACAGATGACTGTCACCGCGCTTGTCGCAATGCCCGATGGCAGCAGGTCGATACGCGACTCGGTGCAGGGTCCGGCGCCCGATGCCGAGCAACTTGGCATCGAGCTCGCCAGGCGCCTGCTCGCCAGCGGCGCCGGCGAATTGCTGGCAGAGTTGAGCGATGCCTAAAGGCGTTCTTGACGGTGTCGGCGTACTCGTCACCCGGCCACGCCATCAAGCCGAAGGCCTGGTCAAGGCGATCGCCGCGGTCGGAGGTCGTCCGATCCGGTTCCCGGCAATCGAAGCCCGGCCGCGCGATGCAGCGGATATTGAGGCGGACGCCGCCGACCTCGCGGCTCCCGATATCACGGTATTCGTGAGCGCCAATGCCGTCCGCTTCGGCCTCGGCTACGCCGGGAACGCCAGGATTGCCGCCATCGGCCCGGCGACGGCCGCGCTTATCGAGGCGTCGGGACGATCTGTAGAAATTCGCTCGCCCGGTGGCTACAACAGTGAGCACCTGCTCGCGACGCCCGACCTCGAGGAGGTCGGCGGCAAGGTCGTGCGCATCGTCCGCGGGAACGCTGGCCGTGAACTGCTTGCGAATGAATTGCGCAAACGTGGTGCTACCGTCGAGTACCTGTCTGTATACAGTCGCGAGATCCCTGTTTACAGCGACGCCGAGATCGATGCGATTGAACAGCAGTGGCGTTCGGGTGAGATTGCCGTCGTCACAATCATGAGCGTCGAGACGCTGGTGAACCTCGTCCATTTGCTGCCCCGCGAGTCGCGTGAAGCGCTCGGCAACACCCCGCTGGTTACGCCTGCTTCTCGTGTTATAAAAGAGGCCGAGAAACGATTCCCCGGCATCCCGACAATGCTCGCTGATGGCCCACAGGCCAGCGACATGGTTGAGGCGATTGTCGCGTGCCTGAAATCCCGGACATCCCGATGAGCAACCAGGACGAACAACAGCAGGACGCCGAGTTTCCCGACGAGGAGGAACTCGCGGTCGAACAGATAGCGGACGAGCCGCCCGTGTTGCCGGCCCCGGAGGCGCCGAGCCGAAAAGGATCGGGCGGCATCGCCTGGCTCGCCCTGTTCCTGGCGTTGGTGGCGTCCGCGGGCGCAGGTTACATGGCGCTGCAGGACTGGCGCGCCCGCGGAGAGGCCGATCAGAACGCGAGCGCGCTTGCAGAGCTGCGGAACCGCATCGCCTCATCGGACGAATCCCTGTCCGGCCTCGATGGCGTGCTGGCGGAACTCGCTGGAGCCGATGCCCGCACTGCGGCCGAACTCGACGCCATGCGGGCGGACGTCGAAAGCCGCATCCAGCTGCTCGAATCTCTGCCGCCGCGCATGTCCAATATCGAAAGCTCCGTGTCTTCCTTGCAGGGCATATCCACGGGTGCTCGAAATACCTGGTTGCTCGCCGAGGCCGAGTACTACATGCAAATCGCCAACGCTCAATTGCAGTTGGCCGGCAATCCACATCTCGCCTCGCTGGCGCTTGCCATGGCTGACGAGCGAGTAACGCAGGTTGCGGACCCGGCGCTGATCGAAGTGCGCCGCGCCCTTTCCGATGAGCTTGCAGCACTCGAAGGCATGGAAAAGCCTGACATCGAGGGGATTACGCTGACGCTGTCCAGCCTCGCACGTGTCGTGGCCACGCTGCCACTTCGGGGGGTCGGCGGCAGTGACGCCGAAGGCGAGACGGGCGTCGACGGCTCGATGAGCGGTGTCGATCGAGCCTGGGCGTCGGTCAAAGGCGCCGTGTCAGGGCTGGTGCGCGTGACGCCGCCGGACGAGACTGCGATTCCCCTGATGACCCCGGACGCGGAGTACTTCCTGCGCACGAACCTGACGCTGCAGCTCCAGGTTGCCCGACTTGCGCTCCTGCGCGGCGAACAGGCCGTCTTCGAACAAAGCCTCGACGACGCATCTGACTGGCTCGAAGCCTATTTCGATACGGAGCACGCCCAGGTGCGCGGTGCCGGGGCAACGATAGCGGAAATTCGTGAAAGCCTTCTGGCCGCAGCCGCGCCGGACATCTCGGAGTCATTGCGACTGTTGCGTCAGTTCAAGAGCATCGTCGAGCCCGCACAATGAAATTTGGCGTCATCGTCGTCGTTGCACTGATCATCAGTGCTTTCGCCGCCCACTTCCTGCTCGGCGACCCCGGCTATGTCGCGATCAGCTTTCGCGGCTACCTGATCGAAATGTCGGTGCCGGTTCTGCTGGCCATGGCGGTGACACTCGTGATTCTTATCTGGCTGATTCGCCGCCTGATCCAGGCGCCGCGTCGGCTCGGCGAGGCCGCGGCCCGATACCGCTCCGGCAGGTCCGGCATGAAGCTTACCCGCGGCATGATCGAGGTTGCCGAGGGCAACTTCGCGCGCGGTGAAAAGCTACTCGCGCGCGCGGCGAGCACCAGCGACGCGCCGCTGTTCAACTACCTTCAGGCGGCGCGCGCTGCGCACCTGCAGGGCCAGGATTCGCGACGCGACGAATGGCTCAAACTCGCCTACGAGCAGACGCCGGAGGCTGCAAACGCAGTGCTATTGACACAGGCCGAGCTGCAGCTCGATCGCGAGCAGTACGAACAGGCGCTCGCGACCCTGCGGCGTATCGAAGAGAACTCGAAGGATCACAGCCACGCGCTGGGACTGCTGGGCCGCCTGTATTACCAGCTGCAGGACTGGTCACACCTGGCCAGCCTGTTGCCGCGCCTGCGCAAACAAGGGCGCGTCAAGCCCGAAACCCTCGACAAGTGGGCGACCCGCGTCCACACCGTAAACTTCGAGGGCTGCTCCGATGGCGATGCCATCGCCGCCGAGTGGAGCCGGGTCCCCAAACACCTGAAGGCGAACACTGCGATCCTCGAGGCTTACTACGAGAGCATGATGCGGATCGGCCAGCACGACAAAGCGGAAAAAGAAATTACGGCGGCACTCAAGAACGAATGGCGTGCGTCACTCGTCCGGGTCTACGGACTCATCGAGGGACCGGATGCGAGCAAGCAGCTCAAGCGGGCCGAGGGTTGGCTGGCCAGACATGGCGATGATCCCGACCTGTTGCTCGCCGCGGCACGTCTTTGCCTGCGTAACGAACTCTGGGGCAAGGCTCGCAGCTATCTGGAGACCGTCATCGCACTCCGGCCGACGCCCGAGGCATACCAGGAGTACGGCCGACTGCTAACCCAGCTCGGCGAGAATGACGCCGCAGCGGATGCCTACCGGGAAGGTCTCGGTATCGTTGCTGAAGACTACTTGCCGGCCATTCCGCACCTCGACCCGGACAAGACGTGACGGCAAAGACTCTTGTCATCGGCGTTGGCTATCTCGGCCAGCGCTTTTGTGACAAGGCGCAAGGAGACGTGCAGCGCCTCTCGCGACCCGAGTTCGATCTCGATGCCACCGGGTCGTTGCACGTCGAGCCGCCCGAGGACTACAGCTTGCTTTATACGGTTCCACCGTCGCGTGAATCGTCGAACGATATTCGTCTCGAAAACCTGCTTGCTGCGCTGACCCCCGCTCCACGGCGCTTCGTCTATATCAGTACGACCGGTGTTTACGGCGACCACGGGGGCGCGACCGTCAATGAAGACACGCCAGTCAATCCAGGATCAGACAACGCCGCGAGAAGGGTCGCGGCCGAAAGGGCCGTTGCAGAATGGGCGGGCAGCGTCGGCTGTGAGCATGTCATCCTGAGGGTGCCGGGCATCTATGGCCCGGGCCGGCTGGGTATTGCACGCATCCGTGAAGGTTCGCCGACCGTCAGGGATGAAGACGTCGGTCCCGGCAACCGGATCCATGTCGACGATCTCGTGACGTGCTGTATCGCCGCGCTCGACGACCGAACCCCCGGCGGTATCTACAACGTCGGTGACGGCGATCACCGAACGTCGGCGTGGTTCACCAGCGAGGTTGCCCGGCTGGCAGGACTGCCCGAACCGCCGACTATCACGATGGAAGACGCCGAAAAGCAATTCACCCCGATGCGACTGTCGTTCCTCCGCGATCAACGCCGCGTCGATACGACGAAGATGCGAAAGGTGTTGGGCGTGACCCCGCGTTACCCGGATGCCGCCGACGGAATAAGGGCGAGCCTGGATACCTGAGGCCGTGCGCGGGGAGGCCTTTACCGTAAGTAAAGCGCAGCGAAGCGAGCCATGAAGGTAAAGGCCTGCCGAAGCGCGGCCTCGATGATCAGGGTTGGCTGCGTTTACTCCGTAACCAGGCGGTGAGCGGCTGCCACTCATCCCAATCGGGCCAGGCGAGGTACTCGGGCAATTCGTGAATGCCGAGACCTCTCGTGTAGGCGCGAACGTAGTTCATCGCTTCGCGCAACGCGGCCACGTAAGGCACGCGCGCCCTGGTCAGGTACTCGTCGAGTTCGTCGAAGATAAGCGTGTTGTCGCGCACGCGATTTGCGATCGCGCCGATCTTGGCCTGCTTGCGCTCCACCTTGCCGACTTTCTTCAGTTCCTGCAGGAATGTCGTCGTCGCCTGCATGTCGATCGTGGACGGCAGCACGGGCACGACTATGGTCTCGGCATGCCGTACGAGGTCAGTCAGCTCCTTGCCGTGTGATCGCGCCGGCGCATCACTAACGACGATGTCGGCCGTGCGTGGGACTGTCCTCAGGCCGCCATCGAACGCCGCTACGCCGGCAATCCTGGGCCGGTTTTCCGGCCGGCGCTCCAGCCAGTCGAGGCTCGAACGCTGGGGGTCGTAATCCGCCAGCGCGACGCTGGCGCCTTCGTTGGCAAAATACGCAGCGATGTTCGTTGCAAGGGTGCTTTTTCCACAGCCACCCTTGGCATTCAATACCATGATGTGCCGCATGACCTCTCCTCAAGGGCAATATAGATAGGGCAATGTTTGTTCGAGTTTTATGTAAACTACAGCCGCCGAATGCAAATGTCCATCTGGCATGATTCGTGTCCCTGATGTTGATTCCATATACAAAAATGCAAGGTGCCGGCAACGAAATTGTCGTTGTCGATCAGCGGGAACACGACCATCCGCCGCCATCGGCCGAAAAGATCCGGCAGATGGGCCAGCCGGGCACCGGGCCCGGGTTCGACCAGCTGATGTGGGTAGGCCCGGCGCACAGCGCGGCGTCGGCGGCCAGTTATCGCGTCTTTAACCGCGACGGTTCCGAAGTCGAACAGTGCGGTAACGGTGTTCGCTGTGTCGCCCGGATGCTGGCGGGAGCGGATTCACCGGGCCAGTCGCTCCTTTTGGACAGCCCGGCCGGCGCGATCGAAGCCGTAATCCTCGAAGACGGCCGCGTGTCGGTCAACATGGGCGTTCCCGAGTTCGAGCCTGCCCGGATCCCGTTCGCGGCCGATGCGCGCAAGCCCCGTTATGAACTCGAGGTTCTTGGGCGGCAGCTCGACGTGTCGGTGCTCTCAATCGGCAATCCGCATTGCGTACTGCTCGTTGACAGCATCTCGTCGGCCGACGTTGACCGCCTGGGACCGGCGATCGAAGAGCATCTCCGTTTTCCCGAGGGCGCCAATGTCGGGTTTCTGTGTGTTACCGACCCGTCGAATATCGAGCTCAGGGTCTGGGAGCGCGGTGTCGGCGAGACGCTTGCCTGCGGCACCGGGGCCTGCGCCGCAGTGGTCGCGGGTCGCTCGATGGGCCTGCTCGGGGACGAAGTCGCGGTCCGCCTGCCGGGCGGCCAACTCGTGGTAAGCTGGCGCGGTGATGCCGAGCCTGTCTGGCTCACCGGCAATACCGAGTTGATTAGTGAGGGAACGATTGATCTATGAGCACGCAACGTAAGCCGGAATTCGTCGACGAGGAAATCTCCGAACAAGCTGTTCACGACTACCTCGAAGCACACCCGGACTTTTTTGAGCGCCACGACGTGTTGCTCCGCCAACTCGAACTGCCTCACGGCGCCGGCGGCGCTGTCTCGCTCGTGGAGCGCCAGGTATCGATGCTGCGGCAAAAGGAGCTCAAACTGCAGCGACAGCTGAAAGAACTCATCACGGTCGCTCGCGACAACGACTTACTCGCGTCGAAGATCCACGAACTCTCACTGCAGCTCATTGCCGCATCCGACCTCAAGTCGTGCGTGTCGGCAATCGAGGAGGCAATGCGCAGCGGGTTCGGCGCGGATCATTCCATTCTCGTGCTGTTCTCGGACCCGAGCCTGTTCGAAGACATCGATGTCGGGCGATTTTTCCTTGCCATCCGTCGTGACGACAAGTCGCTGGCACCGTTCGAGACGTTTCTTAACGGCAAGGGTCCGCGTTGCGGCCAGGTACGTGACTCGCAAAAAGACTTCCTGTTCAAGGGCGACGCCGACGAGATCGGATCGATGGCTCTCGTACCGCTGGGCCCGAAGGCCGAGATCGGCTTCATAGCCATCGGCAGCCACGATGCCGACCGCTTTCACCCGGGCATGAGTATCGATTTTCTTGCGCGGGTCGGGGACCTCGTCGCGGGAGCGTTGAAACGCTATTAGGACCTGGATCGAAAAGTTCATCCACCACCTCGGATACGAACGCCGTTTATCCGAACTGACCTGCAAGCATTATCAGCGCGACCTCGAGGCGCTCCTCGAGTTTTGTAGTGACAATGGCGTAAGCGACTGGGGCGGGCTGGACAGCGAGCACATCCGCGCCTTTTCTGCCCTGAGCTACCGGCGCGGCCTTTCCGCGAAGAGTATCCAGCGACGTCTCTCCGCCGCGCGCACATTTTTCCGCTACCTGCTGCGCGAGAAGGCGGTCAAGCACAACCCGGTCGTCTCGGTTTCGGCTCCCAAGTCGCCCAAACGCCTGCCCGGTAATCTCGATGCCGACCGTATGGCCCGATTGCTCGACATCGCCGGCGACACCGCGATCATCAACCGTGATCGCGCCATCCTCGAATTACTGTACTCATCGGGCCTGCGCTTGTCCGAACTGACGGATCTCGATTGCGGCGACGTGGATGTCCAGGACGCGACGGTCAGGGTTACCGGAAAGGGCAACAAGGACCGAATTGTGCCCGTCGGACGCCAGGCCCTCGCTGCGCTTTCCCGCTGGATGAAATGCCGCGGCGAATTTGCGCCGGCCGACGAACCTGCGCTGTTCGTGAGCAAGCGCGGTTCACGTCTCAGCAAGCGCTCGGTTCAGTCGCGCGTGACATACTGGGCCAAGCGGCAGGGCATCGATGCCAACGTCTTCCCACACCTGTTCCGCCACTCCTTTGCGACCCATATTCTCGAGTCGAGCCACGATCTGCGCGGCGTGCAGGAGCTGCTGGGCCACGCCAACATCTCCACCACCCAGGTCTACACGCACCTTGACTTCCAGCATTTGGCCCAGATATACGACAAAACTCATCCGCGCGCCCGGAAAAAAGGCTAGGAAAATCAAATGGATCAATTCAGAGGGACGACAATCGTCTCAGTGCGCCGCAATGGCAAAGTCGCCATCGCCGGCGACGGTCAGGTCAGCATGGGTAACACCGTCATGAAAGGCAATGCCCGCAAGGTGCGCCAACTTGCCGGCGGCCGGGTGATTGCAGGCTTTGCCGGAGGTACGGCGGACGCGTTTACGCTGTTCGAACTGTTCGAGTCCAAGCTCGAGCAATACGGCAACCTGACGCGCGCGGCGATCGAGCTGGCCAAGGACTGGCGTACAGACCGGCGGCTGCGCCGGCTGGAAGCCCTGCTGTGCGTGGCTGACAAGGAAAGTTCGTTCATCATTTCGGGTAACGGCGATGTCATCGAACCCGAGCACGATCTCATGGCTATCGGCTCGGGCGGGCCCTACGCCCAGGCGGCCGCGCTCGCCCTGATGCACAACACCGAACTCGAAGCCCGCGATATCGCTGAAAAAGCCCTCGGCATCGCCGGAGATATCTGCGTCTATACGAACCAGAACATCGTTATTGAAGAGCTTTAAATGTCCCAGATGACCCCCCGAGAGATTGTCCAGGAACTGGACAAGCACATCGTCGGCCAGGACGAAGCCAAGCGAGCCGTCGCGATCGCGCTGCGCAATCGCTGGCGGCGGGTGCAGGTGGACGAACCGCTGCGCAGCGAAATTACGCCCAAGAATATCCTGATGATCGGTCCGACCGGCGTCGGCAAGACGGAAATCTCGAGGCGCCTGGCACGGTTGGCGAAGGCCCCTTTTATAAAAGTCGAGGCGACCAAGTTCACCGAGGTAGGTTATGTCGGCCGTGAAGTCGACAGCATTATTCGTGACCTTATGGACGTCGCGGTCAAGATGATCCGCGAAGACGAGATGGCCAAAGTGCGCCATCGCGCCGAGGATGCGGCCGAGGAACGCGTTCTCGATGCGCTGTTGCCACCACCGAAGCAAGCCGTAGGGTTTGCAGCGGAGCCCCAGCAGCAATCCGCCGATAGCGATACGCGGCAGAAGTTTCGCAAGATGCTGCGCGAGGGCACGCTCGACGACAAGGAAATCGAAGTCGAAGTTCAGGCCATGTCGGTCGGCGTAGAGATCATGGCGCCGCCGGGCATGGAGGAAATGACGAGCCAGCTGCAGGGCATGTTTCAAAACCTGGGCGGCAGCCGGCGCACGACGCGCAAGCTCAAGGTCAAGGACGCCCTGAAACAGCTGACCGACGAGGAAGCCGCAAAAATGCTCGACGAAGAGGAGCTCAAGGCGAAGGCTCTCGAGGCCGTCGAGCAACATGGCATCGTCTTCCTCGACGAGCTCGACAAGGTCGCCCGCCGCTCCGAGACCCAGGGCGCCGATGTGTCCCGCGAGGGCGTCCAGCGTGACCTGCTGCCGCTCGTCGAAGGCTCCACGATCAACACCAAATACGGCATGGTCAGAACCGATCACATTCTGTTCATCGCGTCGGGAGCGTTCCATGTTTCCAAGCCCTCGGACCTGATTCCCGAGCTGCAGGGCCGTTTCCCGATCCGCGTCGAACTCAAGTCGCTGACGACGGACGACTTCGTACGCATCCTGACGGAACCCGACGCCTCGCTGACCTTGCAATACCAGGCCCTGCTCGCGACAGAGGATGTCGATGTCGAGTTCACCGACAGCGGAGTGCGGCGGCTGGCGGAGGTTGCCTTCCAGGTCAATGAGAATACCGAGAATATCGGTGCACGACGCCTGCACACGGTCATGGAGCGCCTGCTCGAAACGATTTCTTTCGAGGCCTCGGACAAGAGCGGCGCGCAGTTGCAGATCAATGCCGGTTACGTCGATGAACATCTCGCCGAGCTGTCGAAAGACGAGGATCTGAGCAGGTATATCCTTTGAACCCGACCGATATTCGATTACGCACCAAGTCGAACCTGCTCGATATCACTTTCGATGATGGCTCCGTGTTCAGCTACACGTTCGAATACCTGCGGGTACACTCGCCCAGCGCCGAGGTCGTGGGCCACGGACCAGGGCAGGAGACGCTGCAAACGGGCAAGGAAAACGTCCGCATCACGTCGATCGATCCGGTCGGCCATTACGCGATTCGGCTCGTCTTTGACGACGGACACGACACGGGCCTTTACTCGTGGACCTACCTGCACGAGCTCGGCCGCAATATGGAGGCGAACTGGTTACGCTACCTCGACCGCCTCGCGGCGGCAGGGTATGCTCGCCAAAAGCCAGAATAACGCCGCATCATGAACAAACCTGACGCCCACGCCGGAACGACCCATTTCGGCTACAAAGACGTGCCCGTCGACGAAAAAGCCGATCACGTCAGGGGTGTTTTCGATTCTGTCGCCTCCCGCTACGACATCATGAACGACCTGATGTCGGCCGGTCTCCACCGTCTCTGGAAACGGCACACGATCGACCAGGCCGCGGCGCGGCCGGGACACCAGGTCCTCGACCTGGCCGGCGGCACCGGCGACCTCGCCATTCGTTTCGCGCGCCAGGTAGGGCCGAAGGGCCACGTCGTCCTGGCCGATATCAACGCCGCGATGCTCGACGAAGGCCGCCGCCGTCTCGTCGATGCAGGGATCGCAGGCAATGTCAGTATTGCGCAAGTCGATGCCGAGGACCTGCCGTTCGATGACGCGAGTTTCGACCGCATCACGATCGCATTCGGGCTGCGCAACGTTACCGACAAGGAAGCCGCACTGAGGTCCATGTATCGCGTGCTCAAGCCAGGCGGCAAGGCGCTCGTCCTCGAGTTCTCCGAGCCGGCGGAGGCATTGAAGCCTGCCTATGATCTTTACTCGTTCAGGATTCTGCCGCTGATGGGCAAACTCGTCGCAAATGACCAGGAAAGCTACCAGTACCTGGCGGAGTCGATTCGCATGCACCCGAATCAGGAAAAGCTGCTCGACATGATGAAGGACGCCGGGTTCGAGCGCTGCCGCTATCAGAACTTCGCGACCGGGATCGTGGCGCTGCACATCGGTTATCGAATCTAGGCGCCGGCCATGGACCCCCTCGAGACGCTGCTCCGTCCGCTGACCCGTGTTTTGAACCGGAATATCGGCGAGACCACGCCGGCGCGCGAGCTGGCGCAGCAGCTCGAGGGCAAGACGATCGCCGTTCGCGTGCGTGATACGAGCCTCGCGATGGTTTTCGACGTCGATGCCGAGGTTCTCGCCCTGAAGTCCGAATCCGACAGGGAGCCCGACGTCATCCTGACAGGCTCGCTCCTGACCCTTGCGAAGATGGCTGCGCCCCGGGCCGATGCCGCCAGTCCCGCCACCGTGCGCGATGGAGACCTCGACATCACGGGCGACGCGTATACGGCGCAGGCGTTTCAGCAGCTGTTGAGGTTCGCCAGGCCCGACATCGAGGAAGAACTGGCGCAGATCGTCGGGGACGCTGCGGCGTTTCGCGCCGGCGAAATTGCGCGCGGCGTTCGCAACTGGGCGCGCGAAGCGCGTTCGACGATGGGCGCCAACATCCGCGAATATTTGCAGGAAGAGAGTCGCGACTTGCCGAGCCGCTACGAGGTAGAACGCTTCGCGCGGCAAGTGGACGCGCTGCGCGACGACGTCGCGAGAATCGAGGCGCGCATCAACCAGCTTGCGGGTGGTGCCTGATCGTGCGCCGGCGCCAGACGATCGGTCGAATACTCGGCATCCAGCGGGTACTCGTCAAATACGGTCTCGACGAATTCATCAAGGAGACCCACCTGCTTCGGCCGCTGCGGTTTTTCTTCTATATATTCCCGCGGCGGCGCGACACGTCCGCACCGCTCGGCGAACGCATTCGCCTGGCTCTCGAGGAGCTGGGCCCGATATTCGTCAAGTTCGGACAGGCGATATCGACCCGCCGCGACCTGTTGCCGCCTGACGTCGCCGACGAGCTCGCCAAGCTGCAGGACGAGGTACCACCGTTCCCGGCGGACGAGGCCATCGCAATTCTCGACGCCGCCTACGGCAAGCCGATCGACGAGGTCTTCCAGCGTTTCGACCGTGAGCCATTCGCGGCCGCATCGATCGCCCAGGTGCATACGGCGCAGCTGCCCAACGACCAGGAAGTGATCGTCAAGCTGCTGCGGCCCGGCGTTCAGGAACAGATAGAGCGGGACCTCGACGTTTTGCGCATGCTGGCCGGGCTGGCCGGCCGGTACTGGGAACATGGCAAACGTCTCAAGCCGCTCGAGGTTGTGGCCGAGTACGAGCAGACGATCATTGACGAACTCGACCTGATGCGTGAAGCGGCCAATACAGCGCAGTTGAAGCGCAACTTCGCGGGTTCCGACATGCTTTACGTGCCCGAGATCTACTGGGACTACTGCCGTCCTGAAGTCATGGTCCAGGAGCGTATCTACGGCATCCCTATCAGTGACGTGGATGCCCTGCGCGAAGCCGGAACAAATATCCAGCGGCTCGCCGAAAACGGGGTCGAGATTTTTTTTACCCAGGTCTTCCGCCACAATTTCTTCCACGCCGACATGCATCCCGGCAATATCTTTGTCATCGTCACCGATCCCGAACGGCCCAAGTACGCGGCTGTGGACTTCGGCATCGTCGGCACACTCAGCCCCGAAGATCAGAAGTATCTCGCGGCCAATTTTCTTGCGTTCTTCGACCGCGACTACCATCGCATCGCCAAACTGCACATCGACTCGGGCTGGGTGCCGGAAGGTACCCGCATCGATCAGCTCGAGACCGCCGTGCGCACCGTCTGCGAGCCGATCTTCAACAAGCCGCTCTACGAAATTTCGTTCGCCCAGTTGTTGATGAGGTTGTTCCGGGTTGCGCAGAGATTCAATGTCGAGGTCCAGCCGCAGATGATCCTGTTGCACAAAACGCTCTTCAATATCGAGGGACTCGGCCGCCAGCTCTACCCGGAACTCGATCTCTGGAAAACTGCTCACCCGGTATTGAAGCGCTGGATGAACGACCAGGTGGGGCCACGAGCTATTCTCGAGGACTTGCGCGAAAACCTGCCGCAGTTGCGTGGCATCCTGAAGGAGTTACCAATCGTGCTGCACAACCTCGCGGCATTTCTCGAAAAAGCAGCAAAAGACGACAGGACGCCTGACGAATGATTCTGCCGCACGTTGCAAGATTCCTGTTCTGGCTCGGCGGCTGGACCGTTGTCGGTGGCAAGCTGCCGGTTCGCAAGGCAGTCATCATCGCAGCACCGCATACCTCCAACTGGGACGGATTCTGGGCCATCGTTTACAAGGTCTACAACCGCATCGATATCCGCTGGTTCGTCAAGGACACTATGTTCTGGTTCCCGTTCAGCGTCCTCTTGCGCATCAACGGCGCGATTCCGATCGACCGGCACCGTGCCGGCTCGTCGGTCACCCAGGCGATCGAAGCATTCGACAAGTACGACGAGTTCTATTTCGGCCTCGCACCGGAAGGTACGCGCAGCAAAACTCCATGCTGGAAGAGCGGTTTCTATCGCATCGCCGAAGGGGCCAATGTCCCGGTCGTTCTCGCCTTTCTCGATTACGGCAATAAGCGACTCGGCTTGGGTCCCCTCATAACGCTCACCGGCGACCGGGCCGCCGACATGGAAATCATCAGCTCTTTCTATGCGCCCATCGAAGGATGCTGGCCCGAGAAGGCCGGGCCCGTGCAACTGACACCGTGACTCCGGCATGGGCTCGGGCAACCAGGAACATCATCGGCCGATTCGAAGTTTCGTGCGCCGCGCCGGGCGACTGACGACGTCGCAGCAGCGGGCTCTCCAGGAACTCTGGCCTCGATACGGCCTCGAATACACGGGCAAGCCGCTCGACCTCGCAGACCTCTTCGGCCGCGAGGCGCCGGTTGTACTGGAGATCGGCTTCGGCAATGGCGACACACTCGTCGAGCAGGCCGTGGCGACACCGGGGCATGACTTTCTCGGAATCGAAGTCCACGAGCCAGGCGTCGGTCATTGCCTGATCAGGGCGCGCGCGCGCGGCGTTACAAACCTGCGACTGGTCAAACACGATGCGATCGAGGTGCTGGACAACATGATTCCGTCTGCGAGCCTTGCGCGTATCAACCTGTACTTCCCGGATCCCTGGCCCAAGAAGCGACATCACAAGCGCCGTATCGTTCAACCCGCCTTTCTCGAAACCTGTGCCGACCGGCTGGGGCCCGGTGGCGCGATGCACATCGCGACGGACTGGTCCAACTATGCCGAGCATATCGACGAAACTTTCGCGACGTTGCCCGGCTTTCGTTGCACCGAGCGCCGTGAACACGAAGGCGACCGGCCTTTCGACAGGCCAATGACAAAATTCGAGAAACGAGGCCTGCGCCATGGCCATCGCATCCACGACTGGCGCTTTGAGAAAATTGATCTATAACTAGATTAACGATCTCATTTTTTCAGCAGGAGGGTCCGTGGCAGTCGCCTTCCCGAAAATCGGCCATTGGTTCCGGCACCCGAACGGGGCGCTGCTCGAAGTAGTGGCCGTCGACGAGGACGATAACACGATCGAAGTCCAGTTTTTCGACGGCACGATCGATGAGATCGACATCGAGGCGTGGCGCGAGCAGTTTCTTGTCGAGGTATCTGCGCCCGAGGACTGGTCCGGGTCAGTCGATATGGACCCCGAGGACTACAAAGGCACCGGCAAAGACGAAATGCCGCGGGGCTTTCACGACCCGTTCGAATTTCTGGACAAAAAGTGACTACCGCCCTGTCGGGCCTGTTACGTAGATCACGCCGTCCCTGACTGCTACTTCCACCTTGCGCAAAGATTTGCCGATACACGGCCCGGCAAAACACAGGCCCGTGTCGATTTCGTACTGTGCCCCGTGTGATGCACAGATGATTGCCGACTTGTCTTTTGTCAGAAAACTGTCGGGTATCCAGTTCAGTGGGTGCCCTATATGCGCGCAGAAATTCTGATAGCCATAGACGTCGTCGCCGACGCGTACGATAAAACCACGAAACGGCCAGTCGCCCTCACCGATCGAAAATTCCCGGCAGCCCGGGTCGCCGAGCTCGTCCAGGCGGCCGACAACAACTTCCGCCGTATCAGTCACGTTTCTCGTCAAGTTCGCTGTGACGAACCACCACGATCGAGAGAACAATCGAGGGAATGCCGAGCGCTGCAGCGTAGACAAAGAACCCGACGTATCCGATCGCTTCCTGCACCTCGCCGGACCATCCGGCGACGAGCTTGCCGAAGAACACGGACAACGAGCTGAATAACGCGTATTGCGTCGCCGTAAACTTGATATTCGTCAGGCTCGAGAGATACGCGATAAAGACCGTGCCCGAAAATCCCTGCGCGAAGTTATCGAAGCTGATCGTCACCGCCAGCGCCCACAGGTCCGGGCCTGTGTAGGCCAGAACCGCGAAAAACAGGTTTGTCGTCGCTATGAGCGTTGCGGCCGCGATCAGCGACTTTGCCAGGCCGAAGCGAATGACCGACCAGCCGCCACCCGCGATGCCGAACAGTGCGATCCAGAGTCCATACAATTTCGCGACGCTCGCAATTTCCGCCTTTGAGAAACCGACATCGAGATAGAAAGGATTCGCGAGGATGCCAAGCACGTAGTCGCTGATACGAAAGAGCGCGATGAACGCGAGCATCGTCAGCGCGAAAGCCCCATAGCGCCTGAAAAAATCGAGAAACGGTCCGACAACCGCGGACGCGAACCATTTGCCGAACCCCTCGTCGAAAATTCGCCCCGACTGCGCACCCTCGGGGACCGGCGGCTCCTTGACATACAGTGTCGTCGCGAGGCCCACGAGCATACAGGCAGCCATGCTTTGGTACGCGATCTGCCACGAGCCGTACTCGGCGATATACAGCGCGCCCGCGCCGCCGACGATGATCGCAACGCGATACCCATACTGGTACGCGGCCGCAAGCGGCGCCTGCATCTCCTGGTCGGCGCACTCGATTCGATACGCATCGATTGCCATGTCCTGGGTTGCGGACGAGATCGCCACGCCGACCGCGATCGCGGCAAAGGCGCCGGTCGCCGCTGCCGGATCCACGCCGGCGAGAACAAAAAGACCGGCGCCGATCGCGAGCTGGGCAAGCAGCAGCCAGGCCCTGCGCCTGCCCAACAGCCGGGTCAGCAATGGCAGTGGCAGCCGGTCGACGAGCGGCGACCAGAGAAACTTGAAGGCGTAAGCGAAGCCCACCCAGGCAAAGGTGGTGATCGTGCTTTTCTGCAGGCCCGCCTCGTTGAGCCAGGCCGTCAGCGTCGCGTAAACGAGCGGGAACGGGAGCCCGCCCGAAAAGCCGAGGAAGAACAGCGCGAGGATCTTGTCCTGCAGGTAATGCCGCCAGTCCTGGGGGGCCTCAGTCGCCATGACCCCAATCGTAATCCATGATCAGCGGCGCGTGATCGGAAAAGCGCTGATCCTTGTAGATTTCGGTTCTCAGCACCTTGTCCTCGAGACCCTTGGTCACGACGTGATAGTCGATACGCCACCCGACATTCCTGGCGTATGCCTCGCCGCGATTCGACCACCAGGTATATTGCTCCGGTTCCTGGGGAATCGTGCGAAACGCATCAACAAAACCATACTCACCAAACACCTTGTCCAGCCAGGCGCGCTCTTCGGGCAGGCATCCCGAGTTTTTCTGGTTGGCCTTCCAGTTCGTAATGTCCTGTTCCTTGTGCACGATATTCCAGTCACCGCAAATGACATATTCGCTGCGCTCGCGACACAGCTTGTGGAGGTGCCCGGTGAACGATTCCATGCACCGGTACTTGGCCTCCTGGCGTTCCTCGCTCGACGAACCGGAAGGCAGGTACAGCGACACGACATTGATGCCATCAAGCTGAACTTCGAGGTACCGGCCCTCGTCGTCGAATTCCCGGTCGCCATATCCACGCACCACCGTCTTCGGCTCGTGCTTCGAATAAATCGCCACGCCGCTATAGCCCTTTTTTACCGCATCTTCGTAATAGCAGTGATAGCCCGCGGGCGAAAACACCTCGTCGCCGAGCTGGTGGACCTGCGCCTTGGTCTCTTGGATGCAGACGACGTCCGCCTGCTGTTGTTCCATCCAGTCGAAAAATCCTTTTCGCGCCGCGGCCCGGATGCCATTTGCATTGAGGCTGATAACTCGAAACAAGCGGTTTCTCCCTGGCGAGGTGCGTGTCATACTCCGACGCGCAGATCAAAGCCGGCCATCATACAGAAACAGCAGCAACATGCAGGCCTACAAAAGAGAATTTATCGACCTCGCGCTCGAACTCGGTGTGCTGCGCTTTGGCGAGTTTACTTTGAAATCGGGGCGCATCAGCCCGTACTTTTTCAACGCCGGCCTCTTCAATACGGGCTACGCTGCGGCGCGGCTTGGGCGTTACTATGCCGCCTCGATCGCCGATTCCGGAACCAAGTTCGATATGATCTTCGGGCCTGCCTACAAGGGTATTCCGCTTGCCGCACTGTCGGCAGCGGCCCTCGCTGAACACCAGGACATCGACGTACCGTTTTCCTACAACCGCAAGGAAGCGAAGGCGCATGGAGAAGGCGGCAGCATTGTCGGCGCCCCGCTGCGTGGCCGCGTGCTGATTGTGGACGACGTCATAACGGCGGGGACGGCCGTCCGGGACGCTTACCGGATCATCGCTGCCGCCGGAGCCGAAGTCGCCGGTCTCGCCATTTCACTGGACCGCCAGGAGCGGGGCCAGGGTCCCTTGTCGGCTGTTCAGGAACTCAAGCAGTCACTCGGCATCCCGGTGTCGAGCATCATCCAGCTCAATGACCTCATCGATATACTCGAGGACTCAAAAGAGTATGCCGAATACCTCGAACCGGTAGTGGCTTACCGGCAGAAGTACGGCGTAATATCGTAAATTACTGATTTTCAAGAAGAATAAGCCTTGATTTTACAAGACCCGTTCGCCAGTCTAAGCTGTCATTTCGCGACCCAGTCCAAACTTTTTGTTTCCCAGACATGGCATAGTTGCGCTATGCGACTGACTACCTCATCAATACTCATCTGTCTCCTCCTGCTGCCGCTGGCTGCCGACGCGCAGCACAGGGAACGCAACACCTATCGCTGGGTCGACGATGAAGGGGTCACTCATTACGGCGACAGCATTCCGCCGGAATACGCCGACCAGCCCAAGGCGGTCCTCAACGAACAGGGCGTCGCTGTCGAACAGCTCGAGGGCAAGAAGACCGAGGCGCAACTTGCTGCTGAGGCAAGAAAGCGGGAGCTCGAGGTACAGAAGGAACTGCAGCGACGCGCCGATCAGACGTTGTTGTCCACCTACGTCACCGTCGAAGAAATCCTGATGCATCGCGACCGCCGCGTCGAATTGTTCCAGGCACAGGCACGCGTGACCGAACTCTACCTGCGTAACCTGACCCGGCGCCTCGACCAGCTCAAACAGGAGGCTGGTCGCTTCAAGCCATACAGCTCCGACCCGAATGCTGCAATGATCGATCCGAGCCTGGTCGAGGAGATCGACGAAACCGAGGGCTCGATCGAGCGACACGAGTACAACCTGAAGAGATTCCGGCAGGAAGAAGACGATATCATCAAGCGATTCGAGGGCGACATCGAACGCTTCAAGATATTAAAGGGCCTCGACGAAGAGACAGGTTTCGCGAAGGAGGCTCAGACCGCCTCGACCAGCCTCGCTCAGATCGTTCCCGAGTGACCGAATCCGCCGTCGCCACGATCACTGTCGGCGAACTCATCAACTATTTCGAAGTGAACCTGCTCGACAGGCACGAATACCATTTGCGCAATTCGTTCCGCCGGCTGCACCTCGTAGCTCGTTGAGCTTCGGTTCCAGCACGAGATAAATACCTGCCCCTGGTAATCGGAGTCGATCAACCCGGTCAGATTACCCAGCACGAGACCGTGCTTGTGGCCAAGCCCCGACCGGGGCAGCAAAACAGCAGCCAGGCCGGGGTTGTCGATATGAATAGCAAGCCCGGTCGGTATCAACACCGTCTCGCCCGGTTCGACCGTGACCGGCTCATCGATGCATGCGCGCATGTCGAGGCCCGCGGACCCCCCCGTAGCATAGTGTGGCAGCTCTATGGAATCGCCCAGGCGCGGGTCGAGTATCTTGAGTTCAATCGATCGCATGCAGTTTCGGTAGTGCGGGTTGAGTATCGGTGCCGCGTGTCGCCTCGAGGCGTTCGGCGACAAGCTTCATGATTCCTTGCGCAAGCTCGGACTTGGCATCGCGCGCAAAAGCTTTCTCGCCGCCATCCCAGTAGACCTCGACCATATTGTCGTCGGTGTCGAAGCCGCAGTCATCTCCGACCCGGTTCGCCACGATCATGTCGAGCTTCTTGCTCTCGAGTTTGCCGTACGCATACTCCCGGACGTTATCCGTCTCAGCGGCAAAACCGACCGTGAACGGCCCGTCATCCAACGCAGCGACAGAGGCGAGGATGTCTTTCGACCGCACGAGATCGATGCTCATTGTCTCCTGGTTCTTCTTGATCTTTCTCGGCGCCTCGCTCGACGGTCTGTAGTCGGAGACCGCGGCGGCACCGATGAAAATATCGACGCCATCGAGATTATCGTGTGTCGCATCGAACATCTGCTCTGCCGTCGTGACATGAACCACATCGACACCTGACGGCTCGGCAAGGTTTACGGGCCCGCTGACCAGGACGACTTTGGCGCCCTGCAGTGCGGCAGCCCGCGCCATCGCATAACCCATTTTCCCCGAGCTGCGATTGGTGATGTAGCGCACCGGGTCGATCGGCTCGCGCGTCGGTCCTGCCGTGACGAGAACCTTCTTGCCGGCGAGAACTCCGTCTTTGCCGGCGAGTTGCGGACCGCACACGATGTCGGCGATCTCGTCCGGCTCGAGCATGCGACCCGCCCCTGACTCACCGCATGCCTGCGAACCCTCTCCCGGGCCCAGAATCTGCACCCCGCGCTCTTCGAGCGTGGCGCGATTGTCCTGCACGGCCGGGTTATTCCACATGACGTGATTCATCGCCGGCGCGATGATAATCGGCGCTTCGGTCGCGAGGCACAGTGTGGTCAGCAGATCGGCCGCCGCACCTGACGACAGTCGTGCCATGATCTCCGCGGTCGCCGGAGCAATGAGCACAACGTCTGCCCATCGCGCCAGTTCTATGTGGCTCATCGACGCCTCGGCTTCCTTGTCCCAGAGGTTGGCGCGAATCGGCCTGCCCGATACCGCCTGCAGCGCGGTTTCGGTAACAAACTCGGACGCCGACGCCGTCATCACGATCTGCACGTCCGCGCCGCGCTCACGCAGGCGCCGGACAAGTTCCGGTGTCTTGTAGGCCGCGATACCGCCGGTGATGCCCAGGACGACGTTCATGAGCGCGAGCTTATCCCGTTGCACGCCGCGATTGCCAGCAATGCTGTCGCAGAGCATGATCGACATCGACCGGGGCGCGGCACGAAACAGGCAATCCCGCGCGAATTGGCGCATTGCGGAAATGCCCAGGGACCGCAGAATGTTCCCCGATGAGAGTGTCCGACGCAGAGTTACTCGCCGTGCTTATGAACGGCAACGCCAATGCGGGCCGTGGCCTGGCCGAAGACCTGCTCGAGACTTTCGGCGGTCTTCGGCGACTGTTGCATGCCGACCAACGCGAGCTGAGGGCGTGTCCCGGCATTGGCGCAGTCCGGGCCGCGAGATTGCGCGTCTTGCCCGAACTCGCGAGACGATATTTCGCGGCGTCATTGCCGGCCGGCGAGGCAATCCGCAGCCCTGCGGACACCGAAACGTATCTCCAGGCGCAGCTGCGACACCTGCCGCACGAAACATTCTGCTGTCTCTTCCTCGACAACCGGCATCGGGTGCTGCGTTTCGACCCGATGTTCCGGGGCACGATTGACGGCACGAGTGTTTATCCACGCGAGGTCGTCAAGGAGGCGCTCGCCGTCAACGCGGCTGCCGTTATCCTCGCTCACAACCACCCCTCGGGAGTTGCCGAGCCCAGCCAGGCCGATGAGCGCATCACGAAGAGACTGAAATCGGCGCTCGAACTCGTCGATATCCGGCTCCTCGATCACCTGATTATCGGGGAGGGCAGGGCCACTTCGATGGCGAGCCGGGGGATGCTGTGAGGGCCCTTGTATTGCGCGGGTCAGGCTGGTATAAAGTCCCGCTCTTTGCCTGCAGGCAGCAGGCAACCATTAAGAAAATCAGAGACTTACGACGATGTCCAAGGTATGCCAGGTCACGGGAAAGCGCCCGCAGACCGGAAACAACGTTTCACACGCGCACAACAAGACGCGCCGCCGTTTTCTGCCCAACCTGCAGAGCAAGCGTTTCTGGGTCGAGTCCGAGCAGCGTTGGGTGCGCCTGCGTGTTTCTCACAAGGGCATGCGCATCATCGACAAGCACGGCATCGACAAGGTCCTTGCCGACATGCGCGAGAAGGGACAGCGCGTCTAAGCGGAGGATTGAGCCATGGCCAAGGGTAATCGCGAAAAGATCAAGCTCGTGTCGAGTGCCGGCACCGGACACTACTACACGGCGCAAAAGAACAAGAAGCTGCATCCCGAAAAGTTGGAGACGAAGAAATACGATCCGACGATTCGCAAGCACGTGATTTACAAGGAAGCGAAGATCAAGTAATTCCCTCCTGCAATGAATTTGAACGGGCCCGCTTTACGCGGGTCTTTTCGTATCTGCAGTACACTTTGCCGATGCCCGAACTCCCCGAAGTCGAAACCAGCCGCCGAGGCATCTCGCCATACGTCGAAGGTCAACGGGTCGAACGCGTCGACATCCGCGAGCGGCGCCTGCGCTGGCCTGTCGCCAGGGAAATTGACGAGAACCTGCCGGGCGCGACGATTGAATCTGTGGGCCGGCGCGCCAAGTATTTGCTGCTCAACACGGGGTCCGGCACGGCCATCATTCATCTCGGCATGTCGGGCAGCGTTTATATTGTCGAACGCGGTACACCGGCCGGTGTGCATGAGCACTTCGATCTCGAGCTTTCTTCGGGCCGCGCGTTGCGATTCCGCGACCCGCGACGATTCGGCTCGCTGCACTGGGCCGAAGACCCCTCGCAGCACTGGTTGCTCAAAGGCCTCGGGCCGGAGCCTCTGAGCGACCAGTTCTCGGGCGACTGGCTATGGCAGAAATCCCGTGGCCGACGCGTCACGGTGAAACAGTTCATCATGATGGCAAACATTGTTGTGGGCGTCGGTAACATCTACGCAAGCGAGTCGCTGTTTCTCGCCGGCATCAATCCGCGCCGGGCAGCCGGACGGGTTTCGAGACAGCGCCATGCACTGCTCGCCGACGCGATCAAGGAGGTCTTGCGAAAAGCCATACGCGCCGGCGGCACAACGCTGCGCGATTTCTATGGCGGCGACGGCGAGCCTGGTTACTTCCGTCATGAGCTCGCCGTCTACGATCGCGAGGAAGAACCCTGCGTGAGATGTGACAGGCCGGTTTCAGCCATCGTGCAGGGGCAGCGCAGGACCTACTACTGCAAGAACTGCCAGACCTAACTTAGGCCGAAACGCTTGAGCAGCGCTTCCTTTACTTTCGGCGATACAAATTCCGAGACATCCCCGCCCAGCGCCGCTACTTCGCGCACGAGGCTCGACGAGATGAATGTGTATTTTTCGGTCGGCGTCAGGAAAGCGGTTTCGACCTCTTCGGTCAGGTGGCGGTTCATGTTGGCCAACTGGAACTCGTATTCGAAGTCTGAAACAGCGCGCAGCCCACGAATGATGACCCGCAGATCGTTGTCACGGGCAAAGTCCACGGTCAGCCCTTCGTAACCGGTTATCTCCACGTTGTCGATATCGGCCAGCGCATCCCTTGCCATCGCGACGCGCTCCTCCGTGGAGAACAGCGGCGCCTTGCTGCCCGGGTTGTCGGCGATCGCAACCACGACGCGATCGAACAGTGCCGCTGCGCGCCTGACCAGATCCTCATGCCCGAGCGTGATCGGGTCGAACGTTCCGGGATACATGGCAGCGACTGTCATCGATTGGCTCCTTCAGGATTTTCCGTCAACCTGCGCGAGTGAGTATCGTACATTGCCAGCCGTCTTCGATTTCAGCCTGGCCCATCCCGAAGGCAACTCTACCGCAGGCTTCGCACGATCTTCCTCGATATAGATGAGCGCGCCGTCGGCAAGCAACGACGCCTCGTCCAGAAGTCTACACAAATCATTGAGCGAATCGGCAGCAAATGGCGGATCGAGAAAAACGACATCGAACGGGCGATCGCCTGCTTCGGCCAGGAACTCGAAGGCATCGCACAGCCGGACTTCGGCTCCGTCCGCACCGAGAAATTCGGCGCTAGCCTTCAAAGTATTTGCCGCTATGGGCGATTTCTCGATAAAGACGACCCGTGCGGCGCCACGCGAGAGGGCCTCGAAACCGAGCGCGCCCGTTCCTGCGAACAGATCCAGGCAACGCGCGCCTGACAGCGTCGGCGCGAGCCAGTTGAAAAGCGTCTCACGAATGCGCTCGGAGGTTGGACGAAGGCCCGGGACGTCGGCAACATCCAACAGACGACTTCGCCATTTTCCCGCTACAATACGCAGCCGTCCCGGCCGAGATTTTTTTGCCATTTTCCAGCAACTCGTCTCGATGCATCCCGCTACCCGGACAGTGTAGGCCATTCACCGCCAGCAGGTGGCAATAAACAGCGATGTTTGCAAAACGCGAGAACAAGGACAGTACCGAGGCACGCCAGGGCTTTTTCGGAAAACTGCGCGCACGCCTGAACAGGGGCGACAGCTGGCTCACCTATGACCTCGCCAATCTTGCACCGGGCGGCAAGATCGACGAGGACGTGCTCGACGAGCTCGAAGCAGAACTCGTTATGGCCGATGTCGGTATCGATACTACCGGGCGCATTATCGGAGACCTGCAAAAAAGCCTCGCGCGCAAGGAACTCAAGGATATCGATGCTCTGCGGCGCGGCCTGCATCGTGCGTTGACGTCGATACTCGACCCGGTTACTTCGCCACTCGAAATCTCGGCAGAGCACAGACCGTTTGTCATCCTGATGGTTGGCGTCAATGGTGCCGGCAAAACCACAACGATCGGCAAGCTCGCTCGCCGGTTCAAGGATTCCGGGCTCTCGGTCATGCTTGCGGCCGGCGATACATTCCGAGCTGCTGCCGTAGAGCAACTGCAGGCCTGGGGAGAACGCAATGACGTGCCGGTCATCGCTCAGCAGGCGGGCGCCGACCCGGCTGCCGTCATTTTTGACGCGTGGGAAGCCGCGAGGGCACGAGACATCGATGTGCTGCTCGCCGATACGGCGGGCCGGTTGCAGAACCAGCAGGGACTCATGGACGAACTCGCCAAGATCAAGCGCGTTGTTGCACGTCGCGACGAGTCCGCACCGCATGAAATCATGCTGGTCCTCGACGCGAGCCAGGGGCAGAACGCGCTCACGCAGGCGGAGAAATTCCACGAAGCCCTGGGGCTGACCGGCATCACGGTTACGAAGCTCGATGGCAGCGCAAAGGGCGGCATACTGCTGCCCATCGCCGACAAACTCGGCGTGCCCGTCCGATTCATTGGCATCGGGGAATCGGCGGACGACATGCAGCCTTTTTCCGCAGCTGAATATGTGGATGCATTGCTCGCAGGCGGCAAACAATGATGATTCAGCTCGAAGACGTGACGAAGCGGTTCCCAGGGGGCCAGGAGGCTTTGTCCCGACTGACGCTGTCTGTCGATAAGGGTGAGATGCTGTTTATCACCGGGCACTCGGGTGCCGGCAAGAGCACTCTGCTGCGGTTGATTGCCCTGATCGAGCGCCCGACCAGTGGACAGGTCATTGTCGATGGCCAGAACACGCGCCGCGTCAAGCGCCGCAAGATCCCTGCCTATCGCCGCCAGATCGGCATGGTGTTCCAGGATCACAAGCTCCTGTACGACCGGCCGGTTGCGGACAACGTAGCATTACCCCTGGTCATCGCCGGCGTCGGCCATCGCGAAGCCGCGCGGCGCGTCCGTGCGGCGCTCGACCAGGTCGGGCTGCTGCACAAAGAAAAGCAGAATCCCGAAACCCTGTCCGCCGGCGAGCAACAGCGCGTAGGCATCGCGCGCGCGATAGTAACCCGGCCGAAGCTGTTGATTGCCGATGAGCCGACCGGCAATCTCGATCCCGACCTGTCGATTGAAGTCATGCGAATATTCCGCCGCTTCAACGAGGTTGGCGTCACGCTCCTGATTGCGAGCCACGACATATCGCTGATTGATCGGCTGGGTTGCCCGCGTATCGAACTCGATGCGGGCAGGCTCGTCGAATCCGAAGAGGACGAACACGAATGGCCGTAACCCGTCATTCCGATGCCGTCGCGCCGGTTCGCTCGTCCGGGCCGATATCGATCTGGTTTTCGCGTCATGTCAGCACGGCGGTCGGGTCATTGGGCCGGCTTGTCCGACAGCCGTTTGCCAGCCTGATGATCGTGCTCGTTATCGCAGTCACGCTCGCTATTCCCGCTGCGCTGAATCTTGTCGTCAAGAATGCGCAGGCCATAACGTCCGGATGGGACAATGCCCTCGATTTTTCGGTTTTCCTCAAGCGCGAGTTATCGGAGAGCGAGGCGGCCGGGCTTGCGCGGCTGATTGAACAGCGCGCCGACGTCGAATTGGTGCAGCTTATTCCCGCAAACCAGGCGCTCGAAGATTTCAAACAGCAATCCGGATTCGGCGACGCGTTGGACCAACTGTCCGACAACCCGTTACCGCACACGCTGGTCGTCAGGCCCAGTGCGGCGAACACGAGCCAGTCGATGATTCTGCTGCAGGAGGAACTGGCGAATCTGCCGGAAGCCGAGCTCGTCCAGGTCGACACCGAGTGGGTGCAGCGTTTCCACGCCATTCTCGACATCGTCAGGCGGGCGATCGTCATCGGTGCATCACTGCTCGGCATCGCGATCATCGTGATCATCGGCAATACGATTCGTCTCGATATTCAGAACAGGCGTGAGGAGATCGAGGTCACCAAGTTGATCGGTGCGAGCAATGCGTTCGTCCGCCGTCCGTTTCTCTGGTCGGGCTTCTGGTACGGCCTGTTCGGTGGGGGACTGGCGCTTGGTCTTGTTCGCTACGGCCTGTTCCTGCTCGAGGAACCGGCCGCTCGACTGGCGGGGTTGTACCGCGCAGGCGTCTCGGTACTCGCCCTGACCCTGACGGAGAGCCTTGCCATCCTCGGTATCGGTATCCTGCTGGGCCTGGTGGGGTCCTGGTTTGCGGCGACGCGTCACATGCGCCGGATCGAACCTCGCTAGCATTATTAAACATAATCCTGCCGCCCTCGTTCAGCATAAGCGATTGTTTTTACTAGTTTTTATGCTTCCTGCCACCCGGGAACTCGATGGCTTGTTAGCACTCTAAGTGTTCGAGTGCTAAAATCACCGCCACCAAGTGGGAGGTTATGAATGACGACGAAAGCTGTCGCACCAGTTAATCACGAACTCATTCTTGCGGGTCCGGTCGGGAGCCTGGATGCCTACATCCATGCCGTCGGGTCCATCGAGGTGCTGAGTAAGGAAGAGGAGCAATCGCTCGCCATACGCTTCAGGGATCAAGAGGATCTCGATGCGGCGCGTGAGCTGGTTATGGCGCACCTGCGCTTCGTGGTTCATATCGCCAAGGGCTATACCGGCTACGGCCTGCCCCTCGGAGACCTGATCCAGGAAGGTAACGTTGGCCTGATGAAAGCGGTCAAGCGTTTCGATCCCGATTACGACGTGCGCCTCGTGTCCTTCGCAGTCCACTGGATTCGCGCCGAGATTCACGAGTTCGTTCTTAAGAACTGGCGCATCGTCAAGGTCGCGACGACCAAGGCGCAACGCAAACTGTTTTTCAATTTGCGCAAGGCCAAGAAGAGTCTTGCATGGCTGTCGTACGAAGAGACCGAGGCGGTCGCGAAAGATCTGGGCGTATCTCCGAAAGAAGTGACGGAGATGGAAAAACGCCTCAGTGCGCGTGACGCCATTTTCGATCCGGCGCCCGACAGCGACGACGAGTATGCTTTCACGCCGGCAGCTTACCTGCCGAGCCCGGATTCCGATCCGGCTGTCTTGCTCGAAAAGACGGACTTCCGCGATGATGCGACGCGCCGAATGACCGCGGCGCTCGAGACGCTCGACGATCGCAGCCGCGACATCCTCGAACGTCGCTGGTTGACCGAAGAGAAGCAGACACTGCACGAGCTGGCCGATGAGTACGGTGTCTCCGCCGAGCGCATCCGCCAGATCGAAGCGAATGCGATCAAGAAACTTCGATCAGCAATAGCCGTTTAGTCACGAGTAGTTCTTGCGACGGTGGCGAATCCAGCCACCGTCTTCTTTGCCGTGCGGATCGTGGTGCGTCCAGTGCACCAGCCCCCCGAGATCGTTCCACTCGTACACGCCGCGGAATTGCACCCGGTCACTCAAGCCTATCGGGATGCGCTTCGATATTTCGAGGTTGTTCGCAATGAGCAGCGTCTGCTGCCCAGGCAGCTGGACGATGAACCGCTGGTGCGCCTTATCATCGTGGTCGTCAGCCAGCAGGCGAATGACGTAGCCGGAACCCTCGATCCAGCTTTTGTCATCGCTCTTGTCGTACATCCGGCTTACAAGCGCATCATCCTGCTGTGACCGGGACCAGCGTGATCTCGACACGCCGGTTCAGTTGCCGTCCCTGCTCGGTACCGTTATCGGCAACCGGCCGCAGTTCACCCATGCCAATCGTAATCAGGCGCTGGGCCATGATATTGCGTGACGTGAAATACGTCGCAACCGACTGGGCGCGCCGTTCCGATAGTTGCTGGTTGTAGGCCTCGGTACCCGTGCTGTCGGTGTGGCCTGCAACTTCGACGACCGTCTGATCGAATTCCTTCAGGACTTTGGTGACGGATCCGAGAACATCGAAGAACTGCGCATTGAGGTCTGCGCTGTCGGTGGCAAAAGTGATATTACCGGGCATGTTAAGCGTGATGTTGTCACCGATGCGGGTAACGCTGACCCCGGTACCTTCGAGTTCCGCCCGAAGCTCGGCCTCCTGGCGATCCATGTAATAGCCAATCGACCCCCCGGCCAGCGCGCCAATCCCGGCTCCTATCAGGGCGCGCTGCCTGCGGTCGACAGCATCGTCGCCCGAAACCAGGCCGACGACGGCGCCAGCGGCAGCGCCGATCAGGGCGCCCTTGGTCGCCTTGCTGGTTTCGGTTTCCCGGGTATATGGGTCCATCGTCTCGCAGCCTGTCAGAAGTATCAAAAGCCCAAGCGCTGCGACGCGAGACAATCCTGTGTTCATAGCTGATCTCCTGATGAAACCAATCCGCGTATTAGACACTCAATAACATGAATAAACATTGAATAATGCCAATTATGTAGAATGGCAAACCCTCGTCCGGAGCGACAATGAACGAAATCGATGGCTGGCTGAAGCGCTATGAAGAGACCCACCAGGACCTGACTTACCCGGTGGTTTACTGGGCCGCCGTGCCGATGGTCGTCCTTGGTATGGTCGGCGTCTTGTGGACTTTGCCGATTCCTGACGAGTTCTTCGAGATTTCGCCATTACTCAACTGGGGTACGGCCTTCCTGATGGCCACGGCGGTGTATTACTTCATCATTTCGGTCTCGCTCGCGATCGGCATGCTGCCGTTCGTTCTCGGTATTGCAGGAATTCAGGTCTGGCTCGGGCAGTCCGAGTTTTCGCCGCTGCGGGTGTCGCTTGGCCTGCTGGTCGCAGGTATCATCGGCCTCTGGATGGGGCATCGGAATCAGAGTAGTCTGCGCCCCGTACTGCAAGACCTTCAATTGATGATGATAGGGCCGGCCTGGTTGCTGTCGGTACTCTATCGCCGTATCGGAATCCCGTTTTGAACACCAGGAACACCCAACTCGACCCCCTCGACCTTTTCGACGTTCGCTCGGAGCTGAGCGAAGAGGAGCGCATGGTCCAGGAGACCGTTGCGCGATTCGTCGACGACGCCGTCATTCCTTTGATGCGGGAGGCCTTCGAAAAGCACGAGTTTCCGATGGGGCTCGTGCCGCAGGTTGCAGAACTCGGCTTGTTTGGCAGCTCGATTGACGGCTATGACTGCGCCGGCCTGAACAGCGTTTGCTACGGGCTTATTTGCCAGGAACTCGAGCGGGGCGATAGCGGCCTGCGCAGCTTCGTCTCGGTACAGAGCAGCCTGGTTATGTACCCGATCTACACCTACGGGTCGGATGAGCAGAAAGATCGGTGGCTGCCCGCGATGGCGCGAGGCGAGGCGATTGGTTGTTTCGGCCTTACCGAACCGCACGGTGGCTCGGACCCGGGAAATATGAAAACCCATGCGAAGCGCGACGGCGACGACTGGGTTATCAACGGGGCCAAGATGTGGATCACGAACGGCTCGATCGCAGATGTCGCGCTCGTATGGGCCATGACTGACGAAGGCGTCAAAGGATTTCTCGTCGAAAAGGATACGCCGGGGTTTACGACACAGGAAATCGAGAACAAATTCTCACTGCGCGCATCAGTAACGTCGGCGCTGTTTCTCGACAACGTCCGGGTGTCCGATGCCCAGGTCTTGCCCGGCGTTACCGGGTTGAAAGGTCCGCTCAGCTGCCTTACCCAGGCGCGTTACGGCATCTCCTGGGGCGTGATCGGAGCCGCGCAGGCCTGTCTCGACGAAGTGTTGAACTACACCCAGGATCGCGTGCTCTTCAATCGCCCGATCTCGCACACCCAGACTATCCAGATCCGCATGGCCGACATGGCAAGGCGCATCACGACCGCGCAGCTGCTGTCATTACGACTCGGCCGCATCAAGGACGCAGGCAAACTTTCCCCGTCCCAGGTCTCACTGGCCAAGTGGAACAACTGCCGAGCCGCACTCGATATCGCGCGGGATGCTCGCGATATTCTTGGCGGCGCCGGCATCAGCGCCGAATACGTTCCCGTGCGTCACATGCTCAACCTCGAAAGCGTCATTACTTACGAGGGCACGGAGACGATACATCAGCTTGTCATCGGCAAGGAGCTGACGGGCGTCAACGCATTCGGTTGATTCGCGTTTGACCACCAGGCGGCCGCTGACGGATCGCGATGTCTGGCGCATTGCTGCGCCAATGATCCTGTCCAATGTGTCCGTGCCGCTGCTCGGCATGGTCGATACGGGCGTTACAGGGCACCTCGACAGCGCCGTGTACCTCGGGGCTGTGGCGGTTGGCGCCACGATCTTCGGCTTTATCTACACGGGCCTGAACTTTTTGCGCATGGGCACGACGGGTATCGCTGCGCAGCGCTATGGCGCCGACGACAACGACGGACTGCGCGTGTCTCTTGGCCAGGCCGTTATCGTGGCGCTGCTGCTTGCGGCCGTATTGCTGGCCCTGCAGACACCGGTCGGCAACCTCGCGATGCACCTCATCGGGGCCGAGCCGGACGTGCAGCAATTCGCGCTGGAGTACTTTTCCATTCGCATCTGGAGCGCGCCGGGGACGCTCGTCAATTACGTCCTGATCGGCTGGTTTCTCGGTTTGCAAAACGCGCGCGTACCCTTGCTGATATTCCTCACGATCAACCTCACCAACATCGTACTGGACCTGGTCTTCGTTCTCGGTCTCGGCATGAAGGTTGACGGCGTTGCGCTCGCGTCCGTGATCGCAGAATACAGTGGGCTTGGCGTGGCAGCAGTGTTTGTCGCGAGGGCGCTGCGCAAGCATGCCGGACACTGGCCACTGGCACGACTGATCCGGATCAAGGCCTACGCGGCGTTCTTCTCGGTCAATGCCAACCTGCTGATTCGCACGATGGCATTGATGTTCACGTTCGCATTTGTCACCGCCCAGGGAGCCCGACTCGGCGGGCTCATCCTTGCCGCCAACGCGGTGCTGATGAATATCCAGCTGCTGACATCGATGGCGCTCGACGGATTTGCACACGCCGCAGAAGCGCTCGTAGGCAAGGCGATCGGGCAACGAAACCGGGAAGCCTTGCAGCATTCCGTTCGGCTGTCGTTGAAGTGGTCACTGATATTTGCCGCCGGTTTCTGCTTCTTGTACCTCCTGCTTGGCCCGACCCTGATCCGAGTTCTTACTGACTTGCCCGAGGTTCGCGAAGCGGCCATTCACTACCTGCCGTGGCTAATTCTTTCGCCACTCGTTTCTGTCTGGTCCTTCCTGTATGACGGCGTCTACGTCGGGGCAACCCGGGCCCGCGAAATGCGCGACATCATGATTGTCTCGACGTTCCTGGTGTTCCTGCCGGCGTGGTTCGGGTTGCAGGAATATGGCAATCACGGTCTTTGGCTGGCATTTACATTGTTCATGGCGAGTCGCGGCATCGGCATGCACCTCGGTTACAGGCGCCGCTTGCTCCCGTCGATAGCGTGACCTGGATCACGTTTTTAAGCGTCATCGAGCGCACAGAGCGGGAGTTGTGATGCCACTCCGCGCAATTTTTCGGCCGGCCCGGCAACTTATGATCCCGATAACCCATTGGTGCGAGAGAAATAGGCTATGTGGATACCCACACCGATCTATGAACGATTGCCACAGTTCTGGCTGCTGCTGGGCCTCTTGTTCATGTCGTCCGGTACTTACCTGGGCTTTGAATTCGTACTGTCGTTCGTGTATTTCGGCGTCGGGCTCGTGTGTTGTATCTGGAGTCTTTGGATCTTCTCGATGCGGCTGAGCGCTCGTGAAGAACAGCGGAAATTCCGCGTGCCGGAGATCCCCGCTGCTGCCGAGCAGAAAGAATCCAACGACGTCGATTCAAGCGCTACGCCCACGGCCTGAAGGCTAGACGAGGACCCCGCTACGCTGCCCGCACTGGCGGCGGACCGTCCTCTTTGCCCATTCGTAGGCAAGGACTCCCGACAGGATATTTGCGACCGTGTAGGCCATGAATATTCCCCGTGCCTCCAGTAACGCCATTCCGATCGCCGCCAGTGGAAGATAGAGCACGACAATACGGCCCAGGCTGATCCCGACTGCCGGCATCGGGTAGCCGAGCCCGTTGAATGACGCGTTCATGACCATGACCATCCCGTATGCGCCGTAGCTGATGGGTGCGATCAGGAGGTATGCGCTCGCCATACTGATGACGGCATCGCTGCTGCTGAAAAGTGCGGGCAACAGCTCCGAAGTCGCCGCCAGTGCGGCGGCGATCAGAAGCCCGCTACCGATACAGAACCACGTGCACAACCGTAAAGCCTGGAGTATTCGCTGTTCTTTTGCGGCCGACAGGTTCTGGCCCACGAACGGACCGATAATCGCCGACAGCGCGTAGTAAACGACGAGCGTCATCGATTCGATACGGCTCGCGACGCCGAATCCCGCGACGGCATCGGGGCCATATCGCGCGATCATCGCCGTCACGATGGCCGCGCCCATCGGTACGATCACATTTGTCCCCGCCGCCGGGACGCCGACATGCAGAATGTCTTTCCAGGAGCGCCAAAGCTCGGCGCCCCGCGGCCTGCTGTAGCTGATCATGCGCAATCGACTGCGCAACAGAATCAGCGCTCCGATGAAGATCGTGCCACGCGCGAGCAGCGCCGCGATCGCCGCGCCGTTCAGACCGAACGCCGGGATGGGTCCCACACCGAAAATGAAAACCGGGTCGAGCGCCACGTTCAGTATCGATCCTATGATCATCAACTTGCTTGGCAGGCGCGTATCCCCCGTGGCGCGCATGCTCGCCATTCCGACCATGCCGACGACGACGAAGGGAACGCCGGCGTACAGGATCATCATGAAACCGCGTATCAGCGGAATCATGTCCTCCGGTGCGCCAAGCAGCCGGAACAAGGGCTCGATGGTCGCCACGCCGACGAGCGACACGCCGGCCGTAATCAGGAAGGACAGCAGCAGGCTGTCCGTCGTCAGGCGCCGCGC